>JABAOF010000888.1_pt1 | contig 118913 bp, 131 predicted proteins | sample 7062171 | NCBI WGS metagenome assembly JABAOF01 (sample SAMN14538628, study PRJNA623070) | marine sediment metagenome | biome: marine biome [ENVO:00000428]; feature: marine pelagic biome [ENVO:01000023]; material: deep marine sediment [ENVO:00002113] | place: India: Gulf of Khambhat ... | reverse complement strand
CCGGAATAGAGCATCCATTGGTTCTAATTGTTTGGGGTTTTTAGAACGTTTTCCAAATATATTCTCAATATTTCGACATCTATCTATATTACTATAGTCTATTTATCTCTTGTTTTTTATCTTTCAACCACTTTATTTTATTATAATAGAAAATTATTTATTTTTGTTACATTTGTTACATTAAATCGACCAAAAAATATAAATTAAAATATTATATTAACAAATTATAATTAAGGGAGGTAATGATAAGATGAAAGATAAAATATTTAGAAAATGTTTACTTTTAGGAATAATAATCCTTTTTTTTGGAGCTGGAATAATACAATGTATAGGTGGTAGTAAATTTTCAAATATTTTAAAATTCGAGAAAGAACCTATTTATCAAGAAGATTCTTATTTAGAGACGTTGACATTTTATCCAACAGATGATGCTTTTATTAAACATAGTAAACCAAACGCAAATTATGGCGATTTTGCAGAGTTACATGTTTGTAATGATTATGGTGGAGGGGGGAGTTCTGGTTTTGCTCAGGATTCGCTTATCAGGTTTGATATTTCATCTATATCTTCTGAATCAATTATTGTATCTGCAATGTTAAATCTCTATTATTTTAAATGGATTGATACTCAACCTAATGGTAGAACTATTAGGGCCTATAGAGCAAAAGATAATTGGAATGAAGATACAGTTACCTGGAATAATCAACCTGAATACGAACTTCAAATGTCAGCTTATGCACAAATACCAGTTTATTATGGATGGACAACATGGGATTTAACAGAGGAAGTACAAGAATTTGTCAATGATGAGAAGAGTAATTATGGATGGAAAATAACTGATAAAACATTCTGGGGGGACTATGATATTCCAGTTTCATATTTTTATTCAAAAGAAAATGAAAAATCAAGTCCATATCTTGAAATTGATCTTAATGATGCACCTCAAGGTCCTTTTATAGTGGGACCAACAACAGGATCACCTGGAATAGAATATGAATATTCATTTTATGCATTTGATCCCGAGGGACATGATGTATATTTCTGGATAAAGTGGGGTGATGACACTCAGGAATATTGGATTGGTCCTTATGAATCAGGTGAACAGGTAACTCTTAACCATACTTGGAATGAAGAAAACAATTACATTATTACCACTATAGCCAAAGACATTTATAACTTTGAAACTGACTGGCAATTTTTTGAAGTCATAATACCACGACATAGATTACTTACTAATCCAATATTATCACGGTTCTTTAATCAGTTTCCATTACTTCAGAGATTGTTAGATTTTATAAAATAAGGTTTTAAATTGGAAGTTATATTTATTCTTAAAAATGTAAGAACTAGCTTTTCTTTTTTGTTGTTAAAATTATTTCAATTGAAGATACATTTGAAGTTCCGCCTTCTTCTCTGGGTAATACTTCAGTTCCAATTTTGATCTCTTTTATTTTTGCATCTGTAATAAATCTATTCCTGACTATTTCTGCTGTATCTACAGCTCTTCCTATTGCTCTGCCTCGGGCTTTTATAATTACTTCATTTGTTCCTTGATTAAATATATTTACCACTGCAAGTACATAGCTCATTGATGGTTTATTTCCAACAAATATTGTGTTATCATCTTTAATTTCTTCTTTTGGCAAATTTCTCTCCCCCAATTTCAAAAGAGTTTATGGTATTAAATAATTTACTCATTGATATCACTTGGAATACATCTATATTTTATTTAATATTATCTAAACCTGTTAATATCCTGGTGTTTTGCGTTTTCGCCTGATTTCGGCTAAGTGCTTAAAAAGCTTTCGAGATAACTTTAAATACCAAATCGTAAAAAAGGCTCAAAACGCAAAAGTCCAGAATATCTTTTCATTTAATACTTTATATTAAGAGAAGGGAGACTTTGTTATAGCTATTATATATAAAATGTTGTGGGAGCTTGTTAAAAAGATGCACCTGTTAATGGCAGAGCAGGTGAAATGACAAAACCTGTCCCTGAGCTTATATATTGCTGTTGAAACATTACGATTTCTTTTTTTTAAAAACTTGGCAACAAAAGACATTGCTTTTTTGTTGGATTAATATAATTGCCTTTTTCTTTTATTTATTTATGATATCATATCCTCTTAAAGCCATAGGGTGTTCATTTCCCTTGACACTTTATGATTCTTTATAAGACGTAATTGCCAGTCAGCTTTTTTTTATGGATTTAGATTTTGATTGTTTAATTAAAGTATAAGTGGTATTTCGATCACCATCGTAGCTTTTGAATTTTTTATATTTCTTCATGCATCTTACTTCTAAAAAAGTGCTCCTTTTTGGTAACAACCTCCTATAAAATTATTATTTTTACATCCTAAATTATTTTGTCTCTATCATTTTTATAGTATAATTTTAATAGTTCGTCAAAGGACTAGAAATTATCTTAAAAAAATTAATGATTTAATCAATAAGTGCTAAGGGAACAAAAACAATTAAAAAAACCAACAATCATTTTTTTATATATTCCAAAATATCTGGTAAGACTTCCATGAACTCTTATTTCATGTGTTTCTACCAAAGATAGATATTTTTCTCCGATCTTTAGATAGTTTTTATCAGACAATCCAATTACAGCTTTTCCTTTATTTTTTAATATTTTTGAAAAGTTTGCAAATGCTCGTTCATATAGGTCCTCCATTTTTTCTCCTTTAGTTGTTGTAGATTTACCGTAAGGTAGATCGGTTGCAATTGCATCTACTTTTTTTAAATATGAGCCAATATCACCTATATCTGATTGATATAGCCTAAAATTTTTTATTTTATAATATTCTAAATTTTTTTTGCATCCTTCTATCATTTTTTCTTCGATATCGCTACCTAAAACTTTTACACCAATTAGACCTGCTTCAATGATTATTCCACCTGTCCCACAAAATGGATCTAATAATTTTTCCCCTCTTTTTATTGATGTTATATTTATTATTGCACGAGCAAGTTTTGGATGTAAGGAAATTGGTGAAAAAAATGGGCGATTTTGAACCTTTCTTTGTTCATATTGTCTTCTGTTAACCTCTGCAATTTTTATTCCAACATAAATTCTCAAATCTGTTATTAATGCTCTAATTTCAATATCTGGATTATTAAGAACTACATTTCTTTTTATTGTATAAACATCTGCTAATGCTTTTACAATTCTTTGGGAATTAATACTTTTTGATCGATTTTTATATTTAATAGCAATTGAACCTTCTCTAGAAATAATTGTCTTATTTGCATATTTTTTTATTTCTTTTATTAATGGTTTACATGAAAATAAAAACTCAGTAATATTATAGGTAAAAGATAACCTATTTGCTAATTTTTTAATTTTTATAATATTTTCATTTGTTTCAATAAGCAATGCATCCTCATTTGATTCAATAATTTCATAAGATACATCAATTGCCTCTAGGCATGCAAAGATTTCTGCTTTAGGTAAGGAAATATGCTCTTTACTAAGTTCAAATAGATATCTCATTTTTTCATTTTTGAAAATTATTTTGATTTTTTAAAGGTAGCCTTTATCAATATTGGTGTAATAAGGGTTGTTACAATTGTCATTATAATTGTAACTAATAAAAGATTATGTGCTGTTTTTCCAATAATTAGACCATGTGAAATTGATGTTGTAACAATAATGAGAGCTAGTTCCATTCTTGGAATCATACCCACACCAACTTGTAAGGCTTCAATATTGCTCATACCAGAAATTTTTGCACCAAGTGCACAACCAATTATTTTTCCAATGATTGCAACAAAGATAATTACAACTGCAAAAATTAATACTGGTCCATATGAGCTTACATCTGCACTTGCACCTTCCCATAAACTTGATCCAATAAATACAAAGAAAATAGGAATAAAAAAGCCATAACCTATTGCCTTTACATCATCAGAAATTTTACTTGATCTCACATTTTGTCCAATAAGAATACCTGCAACAAATGCACCAATTATTCCAGAGATTCCTGCTTTATGTGCAAAAAAAGAATATAATAGTAAAATTGCTAGAGAAAGACTTAAAAATGCTTTTGGAAGGTATATTCTTTCACCAAGAGCAAGTATTTTATCAATAACCTTTAAACCTAAATATAGGAAAATTAAAAAGAATAATAAAATTCTTAGGCCAATCCATACCGCATCCATAAATGACTCGATGCCAAGGGCGAATGCAAGAAGAATTATTCCTATTATATCATCAATTACAGCCCCACCTAGAATTGTTGTTCCAGCATCTGTATCCAAAACATGTAAATCCATTAATGAGCGTACTGTAACTCCTACTGAGGTGGCTGTTAAAATTAAACCAATTATTATGCTTTCTTGAAATGTAAAACCTAATAATAATCCTGCCAAAAATCCTAAAAAAAACGGTAATATCACACCACCAATTGCTACAAAAGATGAAGATTTTTCAGTTTTTTTAAGCTTTTTTAACTGTGTTTCAAGACCTGATATAAAAAGCAAAAAAAGTATTCCAACTTCTGCAAGTATTTCAAATCCTGTCCAATGAAAATTTAAAACTGGAAGTGGAATTTCATAATCAAAAAAATAAAATTTCTGCCCTGAAAATATAAGAATAATTATTGCTCCAAGAATTATTCCTGCAAAAATTTCCCCAATTACTGCCGGCTGTTTTAATTTATGAAATAAAAATCCTAAAACTCTGGCAAATAATAGCGCTAATGCCACTAATAATAGTATATTAAATAAATCTTGCGTTGTAATCAACCTTCTTCATCTTCTATCATAGGATGATATTGAGTAGCGCCATAATATTTCCTTATCAACTGATGTAATGTCAATTCACCAACCAGTTGTTTGTCTTTAATAACAGGTAGTCTTCTAAGTCTAAATTTTACCATTCTTAATAAAGCATCAATTATTTTTTCATCTGGGTTGCAGGAAATAACCTTATTAGCCATGATATCTCCTGCTGTTTTTGCTGTGCCGTGTTGAATTGAACTAATATCTGGCATACCAAAAACATAGGATGGAAAATCTTTTGGAGCAAGAATAGATAGCACATCATGCTCTGTTATTACACCTACAATTTCTTTACTTTTTTTGTCCTTTACAACCCAAATATGATTTCTTGCTCCAAGTATTGAAAGAACATTATATATATCATCATTTTCTTCAATTATTGGTAAATCCCAGACACGTTTATCCATTATTTGATTTACTTTAAGTTCATAAAAATCTGAGATTAATTTATTATGTTTTACCATTAAATTTATCCCTCATATGCTTGTCCTTTTTTTTTACCTTTTCTTTAATTTTATCTTTAATATGATCAATTCCTTCATACCATTTATCAAGGCCTTCTTCATCTATTTCTCCAGTTAATTTATCTATTTCATATTTTAGGTCATTATGTCCTATAAACCAATCCTTATGATGTAAATGTTTTTTTTTCTTATTTATTAATTTATCAACCTCATTTTCAACAGCTTTTATTGGAACAATTTCCTTTTCTTTTTTAGGTCTTGATATTCTAATTTCTTCTACCTTTGTATCTTTATTTTGTTGAACTCTAACATTATTTAAAGAATAGTACTCTTTTTTCTCATTTGTTATAGGTTTTTCTTTTTTAAGTACAATTTCTTCATATTTTTTTAATGATTTTTTATCAGTAAGTTCTTTTGTTTTGTTAAAAATAGACTTTTTCTGTCTAAAATGAACTAAAATAATTATAATAATCAAAATAATTATTGCTGTAATTATAGGAAAAAAGGGATGGTAAATAATTGAGTCCCACCAGGGCGGGATAATGTTTACCTCAATTTGTGTAAAATGCTGAATATAACCTTTTTTTTGAGCAATTATTTTAATAATTCCACTTTCTTTAGGTGCTGTTAACCATGCACGGCCTTCGTCATCTGTATAAGAAATATCTGTAATATCCCCTTTATTTTGAATGCCAACTGCAACCATTGAAATTGGTTCATTATTTTGATCTAACACTTGAATTGAAAATCGCTCTCCAGCATTTACAACATATTTTTCAGGAATAACTTTTAGTTTTCCAGTTATATTATTTAAAATAATAATTGTTGAATAAGTGGAATTGTAACCTTCTTTTATTCCAACAATTATAAATTCACTATCTTCCTCTACAGTTGGTGCTTTAAGTATTAATTCACGGGTTCCGTTAATTTTATAGATATCGCCATTAAATGTAATATTTATATTAGATAAATATGGAGTATGGTCCTGGGATTCAGGATCTATTGCACTTACTATAAAATATTCATCTTCTAAAATTTCAGTAATTATATTTTCTGCTGAGTCTTTTATGATAAGTTCAAATTCATTTTCTTGAGCAGAAACAGGATTATATGCTAGAATAAAAGTTAAAACTAATATAATAAATAATAAAATTGTGTTTTTTTTATGATTTATTATAAAAGAGGTTTGCATTACTCTTTTCATAAATCACCTTTTTAGAGTGCTTATATTCTTAGATACTATATTGTATATTTATGTTTTATCAAATAAAATACCCAGCTTTTTAAATCTTAATATTTTTATTAATTTATTTTAAAAATAAAGTAATTATAAGAAAGATATATTAAATATTAAATATATTAATATAATAGGATGTTTATTACCTAAAATCTAAAAAATGACAACTATTGTAAAAAAAGATTTATATATTAACAGTTTGAACTTTAATTAATAGGTGTGAAGACAGCATGTCACCAAAAAGAAAATATAAAACATGCATAATATCATTCATATTACTTTTTAGTTCAATAACCTTGTTTATTACAATTCCTGAATCGGTTAAAGCCGAAGGGAATTCTAAAGAAACACTTTATTTTTCAAATTTTAATTTAACAGAATATTTTGAAACCTTTCAATATCCTGAAATGTCACCTACTCTACCAGATTCAAATAATCAAACAAATTTTCCACCTACACTAGCTAGTCCTGAGGATTTTGCTAGTTGGTTTTTATTTTGGTTTTTTTTGAAAATGGGGGGAGAGGAAGGATTAGAATTTGAAGATGAATTTGATATCTTTGAGATGTTTGATCCCTTTAAAATAGAACAAATTTATATCTTTGAAGGCGAAGAAGATATTCGTATATCTGGACGTATGCAATTTGATTTATACTTTACATCTAATTTGCCAACAAAATTAGGTTGGCATGATAAAATACAAATAACAGTTTATTTAAACCAAGTTGAATTAAATAATGCATCAGCAACAATTGATCCAAAGTTTTTTGGAGGAAGAATTCAAAAACAAACAATATTTATTGAAGATTTAGATTTTACAATAGAAGATGGAGATGAATTATTATTTTCAATAAAAATGATGCCTGGAGATAAACTAATTGGAAACCTTATAAAACGAAGAAATTTAGAAAATATCCTTCAAACAGCTGAACTAATAGCTGATTCTTTGATTGAGCAAGAGTCAAATCCCAGTTTACAAGATCTTGGATATGTAATAAAAGATTTTGTTAATGCATCTAATACTGGTGAGTTAAATTTAACACTAGATGACATTGCAGAATTGGTGAATGCAGTAAGAGCATCATCATTTGTTTTTGGATCATCCCGGTATCCATCATCTGTAACATTACCATCTAAAATTTCAGATGAAGAAAATATTAAAATTTTGTACTTAAGAAGTGAAGGAAAACTTTTAGAAGAAGAATCAGACAGTGAAAAGGCAACTATTGTTTCATTAAAAGATCCGCAAAGATGGACTGGTTTGGGCCCAAGTAGATATAAAATATTAAAAAAGGCAACAGCTAACCTGTATCTAGATTACAGGGACCTTATCCGCTTGCTAAATCTTGGAAAAGCAAAGGTAAATGCAACCTTAATATACGATGATGAGACAATTGGTACTTCTGAAATTGAACTAGAAAAAACTACTATTCTACAACCATTATTAAAGGCCATTGAACCAACAATTTTAACATTTGATTTTCTAGAAAGAGAAATTGAAAATGATAAAGATTTGATTTTAGAAGTGGGTGTTTCTGCAGGTACAAAATTTGGCCCATTAGAACGGAGTATTTACAGATATATCAATCTAATTTATGAATCAGCAATATATCCATCCTATTTATCACTTACATTTGGAGAAACAGATCATATTAAAATGCAGTTCGATACAGAAGATACCCAAGATATTATAACTGGTGGATCAGCTAAATATTTGCTTAATATTACATCTGAGTTTGACGATAATGTATCAATTGGAATCGACATAGCAGATAAATCTGGAGAATGGAGGTTTGATCATCCAGAAACAGTTCAAGTTTCTCCTGAAAAATATACCCTTGTTCCAGTATATATAATCCATGAAAACGAAGAACTTGCTGCTTATAATCGGGATTATATTGAATTTAGTTTATATGTTGCAGGAACAAAAGGATATGCTTCACAAGAAGGATTAGTAAAGGTTAGAAAAGAAGCTGTTGAATATAATGTAAATGTAGATTATGCCAAAAGCAAAGATATAAAACATGGTGAAAAGGGAACCTTTACCTTTATAATTGAAAACAATAACACAGGTTTACTACCTGACAGCTATAGTATTACTGCAATATCTGAGCATGATTGGCCAATAGATTTAAATTTTAATGATTCAGATCTTGAAAATGTAGAATCTGGAGACGATTTTATTGTAAAAGCAACTGTTTTAGTCCCAAGTTATACTGATATTGCTTCAGATAAATTAACCTTAAAAATTACATCTCTTGAAAGTGGGAAATATAATGACGAAAAAATATTTGAGGTTATAGTTACAACAAAAGTTATTCTCCCAAATATTTTAGAGCATTTCTATCACTTCTTTGAAAATGCAGCTGAAGGTTTAGGTCTTGATGAAGTTTTAAGTGATTATGCTGCAGCTTTCTTGATATTCATCATATTTTTCTTAATTTTTATCTTTTTATTACTAGCAATTTTAATTATACGACGTAAATATATAGAAATAATCTGTCTTGATCGCATTAAAGATATTGATCCTGAATCTGTTGCTATTTTTAAAATGGAAATTCGTAATCCAACAAAAGAAAGATTATCTTATGAGATATCTGCTGAAAAGCAATCTACCTCTGAAGGCTGGGATATTATTTTTGAAACTAAAACTATTTCAATTGATTCTAAACAATCCCAATTCATTGAATTATTAGTAAAGCCAACAGATTATGTAAAACCTGATGATTGGATAGAAGTAAAAATCATTGCTAAAACTCTAGAAAAAAATAAGGTTGAAGAAATCTCAGTTGTTACTAGTATTAAACCTGAAAAACCAAAACTTGATATCTCTGGAATTTATCATTGGCCAAGGATTTTTAAGAAAGGATCATTAGTTAAAACCTCATTTAGAATTAGAAATAGTGGAAGAGTTGCCGCAAACAGTGTAAAAATTCTTTTGAATGTAAATGGGAAGGAAAAAAATAAAGTAGAAGATATCACTATCCCCAGTGGAGGCTACGCCAAAGTTGAAATACCTTGGATTGCCGTAAAAGGTAAAAACCACCTAGATATTGTGATTATTTAATTTTGGCGTATAATTAAGAAAAAATTACTAAAGTGTTACTTATGAAAAACAATTTAGAAAAGAAAAATGAACTAGATCAGTTAAAAGATGCTGAAAAAAAATATCAGTCCTATATTTCAAGAAGAAACGAACTAAATGAGATGGCAAAGGTTCTTCGCGATGAACGTGATATGATAAATAATAGTAGGAAAGATTTGAAAGATCAAATGGATAAGGTTAAAAAAGAGCGTGATGAACTCGTTGAAAAGATGAGATACCATAAAGAGATACGCAATAAACTTCAGCAGGAAGCAAAAAAATTAATCGAGGCTAAACGTAAGAAAAAAGGTGAGGTTTTTAAGAATCTTCCATTACGCGTTGAAGAACTCAAAGCCGATGTTCAAATGCTTGAATATAGACAAGAAACAGTTCCAATGACACCTCAAGAGGAAAACGATTTAATTGAAAAGATCCGTGAAAAAAAAGAAGAATACAAAAAAACAAAGAAGACCCTTGAGAAACAAAAAAAAGTAGAAATTGATATCTCTGATACAGATAATGCAATTGATGAACTTTTTAAAAAATCTGATGAGGAACATAAACTTGTAATAAAATATTATTCTGAAAATCAGAAGAAACATGATAGATATGTTAAACTTTTAAATGAATTGTCTGTTTCAATTTCAGAGGCAAATAAGAAACATGATCAATATAAGGAACTTAGAGCTGAGGCTCAGAAGATTCATGAAAAGGCTTTTGAAATGAGATCTAAAATCATTGCAATCCGCGGCGAAAGACGTAAAAGAAGGGATGAGGCAAAAAAAGCAATTATTGAACAAAATATTAAAGCTAGAAAAGCAACACTTGATGAAAAAAAGATTGACGAGATCAGAGATAAGTCTGTTGATGCATTAAAGAAAGGTGAAAAAATCTCTTTATAACTATTTAAATTCATTAACAATCGTTAAATTTAAATATATATTAAGTTCTATTTAATAATATTATGAGGCAAATATTAAAAATTATTACAATTCTGATTGTAGCAATCGTTGTAATATTTTCTGTTTATATTGCACTTTTTATAGAAACTGATGAGTCAAATAATAACTCAAATTTAGATGACAATGGTGATGAGGATAATAATGGAAATGATTCAGAAGGTGATAATAACGAAACTGATTTTCAGGAATTTATTCATACTGTTTTAATAGAAGAAGGAACTCGTGTTCCATGTGCTGCATGTCCGAAGGCTGCTAAAAACTTATATGATCTTTATAAATCAGGAAATTATAATTTTTATTATGTTGCAATGATTCAGGATAAAAATACAAAGGCTGAAAATCGCCTGATAAATGATTATAACATTTCAGCACATCCAACTATTTTTTTTGATGGCGGTTTTCGAGTTGTTAATGGAAATGATAAATCTAAATTTGAAGCAGCATTAAGTGAAGCCGAGTCTAGAACTGTTCCTGAAATAAGAATTACTGTTACTTCAGAATATGATAACAAAACAAATAAAATAGATACATCGGTCTTTGTGGAAAACAATGAAACTGAAAAATACACTGGTGTGTTAAAGGTTTATTTAACTGAGATTATTTCACATATAAATAATTATGATAATGAACCCTATCATTTTGGTTTTATAGATTATATTGAAAATAAAGAAATATCTATTGATGCAAAAGGAAATTATTCTTATTTAGCAGACTCTTATGATATTTCCAATTTCGATCATGAAAATCTAATGATAATTGCATCAATTTTCAGTTCAGAATCAGTAAAAACATTATCATATCCAGAAAAAGAAAGAGGTGAATTTGATGCATATTACACTGATGCTACAAATGCAACAAAAATAGTAGAGGGAGGTAATTTACCACCAGTAGTGGGAATTAGCTTACCAGAAACTGGAAGGTTGCATTTACTAGGCAGACCAATATTAGATATGACATTTAAAAACACAATTTTAATTGGAAAGACAAAAATAATTGCAAATGTTGAGGATGATTCTGGGATTGAAAAGGTAGAATTCTATATAAATGGAAAACTAAAAAATACTGATACACAAGAACCCTATGAATATAGCTTTAGGAAAGTAAGACTTTTAAAACGTTTTGTTCGCAGGTATACTATTACAGTCAAAGCGTATGATATTTACGATAAAAATAGTACTGTAAATATTAATGTGATAGGATTTTTCTTATAAATTTTTTTTATTTTTAAATATGGTTTTATGTTACTAGTTATTTATATCATCAAGTAGAAATGGTTTTAAGCACGATATAGGTTAAAGTTCATATAAAAAATCATATTTAATCTTTAACGAGGTGATAAATACATTAATTTTTTACTAATTTACCCCCAATCTTCCTATTCTTTTTTTGATACAAATAGAAAAAATTATACATTTAGGAGGCTTGCACCACCACTTGGTCTTCTATATATCGCAAAGATTCTTGAAGATGAGGGCGACAATGTAACATTTCTAGATTTTTCAAGTGAACCTTTTGATAGACAAAAACTAATAGATGCAGTAAAATCAGCAAGCATTATTGGTATAAGTGTTTTAAGTTTTGCTTTAGAAAACACCAAAATAATAATTAAAATTGTTAAAAAAATAAAGCCAAAAATTAAAGTGATAATTGGAGGACCTCATTGTACATTATTTCCTGAAAAGGCTTTAAAGGAAACTCTTGCAGATATATGTGTTCAGGGAGATGGAGAATTTGTAATTTCTGATATTAAAAAAGCAATAATTGGAGAAATACCGTTTTCAAAAATCCCAGGGATTTATCATCAAAAAAATGGAAAAATTCTGAAAGGATTTCCTTTAAAACTTATAAAAAACCTTGATTCTATATCCTATCCAGCAAGACATATCGCAAATAAATATAATTATGGAAATCAATTCAATCCTAGGATTAAAAATGGGGATTTTACTTCTATTATAACAAGTAGAGGATGTCCATTTAATTGTAAATTTTGTTCAAGAAACTCTATTAGTATGAGAACCTATCGTGTGCGATCAATAGAAAACATATTAGAGGAATTAAAAGAGATTAAAAACCAAGGCTACAAATATGTTGCCTTTGTAGATGACAACTTTTTATCTAATAAAAACAAATCTCATGAGTTATTTGATAAAATAATTAATGTAAAATTAAATATGAAATTCATAATTACTGCGGCTCGTGTTGATTCTGCAGATGAAGATCTTTTTAGAAAGATGAAACAAGCAGGTGTGACCCATATACAATATGGTTTAGAATCTGGAAATCAAGATGTATTGGAATTTTACAATAAAAAGACAACCTTAGAAAAAATACAGTATGCTGTTAATCTTAGCCATAAATTAGGTTTTTTTAACATGGGTTCATTTATTTTAGGTGCACCGTTTGAAACAAAAGATCATTTTAAAAAAACTATTGATTTTGCTAAAACGCTTCCCTTAGATTCGGTTTCTTTTGTGCCTTTAAAATATATGGCTGGATCTGAACTGTGGTGTAAAGCAGTTGAAGCAGGAAATTTATCTGATGATGATTATCTATCACAAGTGGGAAATGAAAAAGGATTAGGTTTATACCCAGAAAAAGAAATCGTTAAATATTGCATTAATGCACAACGAGAGTATTATCTACGACCTCAGTTTATTTTGAGGCTATTTATTAAATCATTAAAAAATGATGATTTAGGTTTTTTACAATCTTATCTATCATTGTTTTTATCTAATATCTGGAAAAGTCTTAATTTTTTAGGATTAAATCCTAGAAGAAAATAATCTTCTACTGTTCATATGTGCTATAGCATTTCTGTTTAACACTATGAAAAATGGATGAATTCCAAGTTTTAAGCTTTTAATAACTCTTTCTATTGTATATGGAACTGAATAGAACTCTTTGTACATTTTTCTCACTCCTTGTAACAATTCTTCAGATGTCAAATTTTTTGGTTTGAAAACTACATTTTTCATTGTATATTTTGACCAATCTTTAGTAATTATCCTTTTTTCTTTTTCTAACTTGTTAAAAAGAGGTGTTCCTGGAAAAGGTGTTAAAATACAAAAATCTGCTACATCGATTTCTAATTCTTTTATTACCTTAAGTGTATTTTTAAAAACATCTTTTTTGTCGTTATCAAAGCCAAATACAAAATAACCAATTACTGCCATTTTATTTTCGTGAATATTTTTTATAGCGTGCTTGAATTCTTTGACTTTATTGGTTTTTTTGCCCATATCACTAAGGGTTTGTTGAGAAATAGATTCAAATCCTATAATCCATGAAGCACAACCCGCCTCTTTTGAAAGTTTTACTAGTTCTTTGTCACAAGCTAAAGTGTCTACATTTCCATTACATGAAAATCTTTTATGTAAGCCTTTCATCTTTTTAAAAAGCAATTTTGTGTACTCTTTATCAATTGTAAGAGATGTATCATAGAATGTAAATGACCTTTGAGGTATAGATTTTATCTCAGATATTACTTCATCGACAGGTCTTTTATAAAACTCTGAACCACCAGGGATATTTGTTTCACGACAGAACTCACAACCATATGGACATCCTCTTGTTGCTTCAACTGCTCCAGTAAGAACAAACCCTGGTAGTTTAATATTTGTTGGTGGGATTTTTATTGATTTATCATATTTTGCTGGCTTGTAAAACTGCTTTAATTTATTATTTTCAACATCTTTTATTAGTTCCAGCCAATTGTTTTCACCTAATCCTAGCAATACGCTATCAGCATGTTGCTTTGCTTCATCAGGTAAGCCAGAAGCATGCAGACCACTTAATATCACATTTGTTTTTTTTTTTCTGAATTCATCTGCTATTTTGTAGGCTCTAGGAGTTGAAGAGGTGGCAAAATTGATATTTACAATATCATAATGTTTATTAAAATCAATTTTTGCGTATCTTTCATTTAAAATTATAACATTATGTTTTTTTGGAGTTATTGCTGCCATACGACGGGCGTGTAAAGTTGGAAGAACAGAAAACATGGTTAATAATGTTTTATCAAAAAATCCGTATTTTGTACTACCCATCCAAACGTTTTCAATGATTAATATATCCATTTGGTTAAGATATATTATTGAGTGATATATTAAAGTAATCTAGTTTTTGTAATAGATGAAATTCAGCTTTTTATATAATATTAGGTCCGGAATTTTAACAATAATTTTTTTATAAATTTATTAGGAAATAACAAATGCAATAGTTGTAATCCTACAAATAGAGTTAAAATATAAAAAAAGATATTAACTAATTGTTTAGATATTGTTGTGAGATAATGAATCCTTTCTCCAATCCCATATTTCTTTCAAAAATCCTGAAAAGCTATCTATTTGATATCGACAGACTTAAAAAACTTAATGATGAAGAATTAAAAAACTATCAGGATAAACAGTTTAAAAAAATGGTTGAATTTGCTTACACCGTTCCAATGTATTATGATAAATATAAAAAAGCAGGAGTCCATCCAAATGATATCGAGGGTATCAAAGATATAACAAAGCTACCGATTATCAACAAAGAAGATATTAAAAATTATTATCCTGAAGGTATCATATCACCCAAATCAAATAAGAATCAACTCATAAAAATCTCTACCTCGGGGACAACAGGAAAGTCACTATCAATTTATGAAGATATATATGGTGTTGTGATCTGGTTTTTTTCTCTTATTAGATGTATTAAAGAACATGGAATTAGTTGGAGAAAACATAGAATTACCCTTATAGCAGATTTTGCACCTCATACCATTGAATATAGATTCATAAATGAAGGATTGTTTTCCAATTTAAATCGTAATCTTTTTTTTACAAATATGCAGTGGTTGAATACCAATGATGAACCTAAACAATTAATTAAGGCAATTAACCTGTTTAACCCAGATTTTATTGCAGGCTATTCTGGAATGTTATGTCATCTTGCTCTTCTGAAGGAAAAGGGATATGGTGAAAATGTTAATCCTAAATGGATTGCTACAACAGGAGGAGTAATAACAATTCCTCTTAGGAAATTACTAGAAGACACATTTGATGCAAAAGTCTTTGACTATTATGGAGCAACAGAGTCAGGAATCATAGCTTTTCAAGATAGGTGTGGTCACTATCATGTTAATTCTGATCTTGTTTTCCCTGAGTTTCTGAAAGGTGGTAAACCTGTTGTATCTAAAGAACAAGCAAAACTAGTAATTACTAAATTATATGGTAGGGGAACTCCGATTATTAGATATGATTCAGTTAATGACATTGTTGCGCCTCTTTATGAAAAATGTGACTGCAAGATGTCAGGTGCTCTTATAGATCGAATTTATGGTCGAGATGATTTAGCTCTATTTTTTTCTGGTGGTAGGGTTTTACTTCCTTCCTCAATTGCTGAAATTCATGGTCGTTTATTATATGAACTCAAAACCAACAAAGTCAAGCATACTCGTATCATACAACATAGTTTAAAACATCTTGAGATAAAATTAGTAATAGATAAAAAATTAAAAGAAAAAAAACCATCTATTAAAGAAATATTTTCTGTTTTGCGGAATGGTTATCAAGAAAAAATAGGGGATAATGTAAAAATAGATTTTAAAGAAGTTAAAAAAGTAAGCAAAAAAGGGCCACGCATCATTACTAAGGTTGATAAAAGCAAATTTGATATTAAAAAGTATATTTAAATAGATCAACTGTTTTGACATTATGTATAATATTGATTTTTTAAATGTTTAGATTATATCCGATTTATTTATATGAGAACAGAATATTTCCTATTCATATCTTATTCCTTTTATCAAATTAAACTAATAAAATCCGTATTTTTTGTTAATTTTTGAGATTTCATATAAATTAACGATCAAATGAATTTTTTTTTTTGAATGAAAAAATTATAAATTTATACTTTTCCTAATCTTAAAATTTCTGTCAATAAAATTTATATATTATTAAAGTATATATGGTTAACAATTGTTAAAACTGGAGGTAATTGAATATGAAAGTTGTATTATGTACAGATAGTGTTTGTGACCCACCAAAGTGTCCAATCGTTGATGTACAAGAAGATAAAGTAATAATTGGCGAAAATGATAATGTTTGTACATTAACAAGAGAACAATTTGAGATATTAAAAGCAAAAGTTATGAATAGGGAGATCTAAGGTGATCTTGTTTATATGAAATGTTAAGGGGGAGGAAATATGAAGAAAATTTTAATATTTATTGTAATAGGAGCCCTTGTATTTGGGGGATTTGGAGCTGTTGCAATCGATTTAGACCAAGAAATTAAAGCTAATTATATTGAGACAGAAATTCTAGGAAGTAGCGAAAGAGATTATACCCATACTGTTTTTATTGAAGTAGGAACTGGTCAATTTTGTGGTCCCTGTCACGGCTGGAATTCTGCATTATATAGCGTCTTTGCTTCTGGCGAGTATGATTTTGTGTATGTAGAGATGATTGTTTGGGGATCCGGCGGTTGGAATGATATTCTAAATTCCAAGGCAAATACCTGGAAAAATCTCTATGGTATAAATGCAATCCCAACATCTATAATGGATGGTAATTACAGACAAATTGTAGGTAACCTTCCTAGTGAATTATCTTCAAAACTTAATGACTGTGGAAATAGAGCTGTAGATGATCTTGATGCTACTTTAACAGTAGAATGGGAAGGTGGTGCAAAACTTAATATCGACATTGAAATTAAAAATAATGAAGGTTCAACATATAATGGCTATATCCGAGTACCTATAGCAGAAATTGAATCTAGGTATACAACTGCCGGTGGAAGTAAATATCACTTTGGATTTTTAGATTACGCATTTCCCATGAACCAAGCTATTTCTATTCCTGCAGGTGGTACATATACAGATAGTGTTGTTTGGGATGGTGCCGAGCATAAGGATAACCATGGAGATTATTTTGATGATATTGAACCAGATAACATTAAGGTATTTCTAGGAGTTTTTGGTAATGATGATGACTTTATAGATGAAACAGTTGCAGCAGATGTAATAATAAATCAACCACCAGAACCACCGGTAATCACTGGTCCAACAAATTTAGAACCTGGTATTGAATATGAGTACTCAATAGTATCATCAGATCCTGATGGTGATGAATTAAAATACTACGTTAATTGGGGAGATGGAACTAATTCTGGTTGGTTAGGACCTTACCCATCTGGAGAATCAATTAATTTAATAAATTCATGGGATGAAAATGGATTTTATGAGATAAGAGCAAAGGCAATGGATAGTTTTTATCAGGTAAGTGAATTGTCAGAGCCCTTACCAGTTGCAGTTGGTAACCTTCCTCCTAATAAACCTGAAATAATTGGTCCAAAAAATGGAGGAATAAATGAGGAACAAGAATTTGTCTTTGTTGCAAATGACCCAAACAATGATAAATTATTATATTACATTATATGGGGAGATGGAGATACACTAGAATGGATTGGTCCCTATGACTCAGGTCAAGAAGTAATACTCAAGCATACCTGGAAAAAGGTTGACAGTTTTTCAATTAAAGCAAAAGTTAAAGACCCTGAAGGTCTAGAAACGAGTTTTACCTATCATACAATAAAGATTCCTCGAACCAAAACATCACCTAACCTATATCTAACTCAACTGTACGAAAGATTCCTATTGATCATCCAAATGTTAAAAAATATTTTGGGGTAAACATTTACCTCAAACTTCTTTATTTTTAATATAATGATTAATTCCTACTGATATCATATCTTCAAAATATGCCTTTCTTTCAGCATCATTTTCTTTTCCTAGATATGAATAAGCAGTGATATAATATGGTTGTATATTTCCACTGTTGTTTCCCAGTGTAATAAAAACAAACATGGGAACACCACCACGATTATCCTTATCATATATATAAAACGCCTCAGTTTCTTTTTCATAAGGTTCATCTATATTTATATGGTAAAAAACAATATTTGTTCCACTGTAATTTACAACTTGATAGAATAACTCTTTTTTTCCAAATTCAACATCAAACATATCCTTTAGAATCGGTTCCATATCTTCACATGCAGAACAAACATCTTGTCTGAATGCTAAAAAAATTGGTCCATGTTCAGATAAATTTTCCAATATAAATTGAGGATGAGGTTTATTATCTACTGTTTTAAATGTAAAAACAAACCTTGAAACAGGGTCCATTTTTATACAACTAAAACAGGTTGTATCTACAATTGTTGATTTAATATTGTTATAAATGTCTGTTCCTGCAAGCATTCCAACAAATGATCCTGCAAAAAAAATGAAAAGCGACACTTGAACAACTATTAGTTTATTTATATTAAAACCTCCTAATTTCAATTCCACCATGTGGACATACATCTACACATTTTCCACAGAGAATGCACTCTGGATCCCTATGCATGTTTGGGACATCTATTCCCATTGGACATATATAATTACAAATAGCACATTCTTTACATTTACTCTTTTCAACATTAATATGATAAATACTTACCTTATTGAATGGTGCAAGCATAGCTCCAACAGGACAAAAATATCTACACCAGCCACGTTCTATAACAAATATTAATATAATAAATAAAATAAAAATAACAAGTGCAATATAGAAAAACTCGTTTGGAACGTATTCACCCGGATTTAAAATTGAAATTGGGATTGTTCCAACAAGATAGCCTACTGGGCAAATATCTGTGAACATAAAATTAAAAAAGATTGGAATTAGAATTGCAAGGCCTATTAAATTAAAATATTTAATATATCTAAGAGGTTTTTCTATTCTATGTTGTCCAATTTTTTCAAGTATTTTATATTTTTTCTTAAGTTTACGTGCAATTTTCCCTGTTGCTCGTTGTAATGTTCCGATAGGACAGGCCCAAGCACAAACCGCCCTTCCAAAAATTACTCCAACTGATCCAATTATTACAATTGGAAAAAAGATAAACTTCCAGTTCCAATCAGCTTTAGATACTCCTATTTCTAAGGCTCGTATTGGACAGGCAGCTGTTGCAGCAGGACATGAATGACAATAGAAAAAAGGATAACAAAAACCTGTTTTAAGGCCAAATGCTCCAAGATTTGCAGCTATAACAAAGATGATTTGAGAAAACCATCTTTTTATTTGTAGATTCATTTATCTTCTCTTTCTCTTAATAATGAACAGCAGAATAATAATTGAAACAAGAAAAACAAGTAGTTCAAATCCAGGGATAGAATCTTCTGGCTTTGTTGAAAGATTTTTTTTGATAATATCCTCTTCAGAACTATACCAAGTTCCATCTTCATTTATATTAAGCCAATATTGTATGTATGTTGCATCTGATTCTTCCAGTGTTATCGATGTTTGATACTTTCCAGATTCAAGCTTGTTCATAGAAGCATTTGTTCTTGGAAAACATAAATCTTCCTTACATTCTTGTAATAGTAAATAGACTTCATCAATTTGATCTCCAGTTACTGTTGCTGTAAAAGTAATTGTTGATTTTGGAGATGGGCTTGTTGGATTTATAGAAATATCTTCTATAACAGGATCTGCTAGTACAAATGCACTTGATATGTATATTATTATCATTATAATAGTTGTTATTAATATTTCTCCTCTTAGATATTTCATATCTATTAAACCCCTTATTTTATTAGATTATCTAATTCATTAGTAATTTTGTTATAGTCGGTGTAACCTGATTTTGAATAATAAATATTTCCCTTTTTATCAAGAATTAAGATATAAGGAACACCAACTTTAGGATATTTATAAAATAAAGTTCCATAAATATCATCCATACCAATGATCCAATTTAATTCTAAACCATCTTGTTTTCCATAATATTCTTTAAATTCTCTAATTTGCAGGTTTGGAAATGTTTCTTCTTCAGTACAAGGTGACTTGCAATTATATGCTTTGTTAAGATTTTCAATATCCTGCAATGTTTCACCCAGATACATCCAAGCATATATTGAAATTATTACAACCTTATTGCTACTATAATCATTATAAATTTTCTCAAGTACAAATGTCTGAGGAACACAATAAGGGCAATTTACTGCTGTAAAATCAATAATTACAACCTTTCCAGCATAATCACTTGTATTTTTTTCTTCTTCAGTTAAAAGTAAAAACGAAAAAGCCTCAATATATTCAGTATTATTAGAACCCGAGTTATTAGTACAACCAGATAATAAAGAAGATATAACAATTATAAAGATTATAAAGATAATAGCTGATAAGCTTATTTTATTTTTTATTACAATCACCTATTAATATCTATTTATTAGAAGAAATTTAGAACATTTTTTACTATAATAAGTTATTGATAGGGCATAAGTTTCTTTTTTAATTCTTCTTTTGGAAGTGCGCCAATAAGTCTATAAACTAAATTTCCATTTTTAAAAACTAATAATGTCGGTATGCTCATTATTTGATGTTTAGAAGATGTTTGTGGATTTTCATCAACATTTAGTTTGCCAAATACTATTTTCCCCTGCAACTCTTTTGCTAGTTCCTCAATTACCGGTGCAACCATTCTACATGGTCTACACCATGCTGCCCAGCAATCAATAACAATAGTTCCATACTTTTTTATTATTTCATTAATATCTGCATCTGATATAGTTAATGGCGAATCAGGGGAATCTTCACTCATTTTTTTTCCTCCGTTTAAATATTTTCTTTTTAATTCCTCCATTTTTCTTTTTCTAATTTCATCTAATTCATTGTTCATTTTTTTAGGTAATAAAATCATTATTCAAATGTGTTTTCCTGTAACCATTTTCTAATTCTAAGATATCCAACAATTTTTTCTCCATCAATCCATAAAATTGGAGCAGTTGTCTGTAAATCTTCAAAAACCTTATGGATTTTTGCCTCTTTTAACTGATTTTCATCCCAATTATTAATATCATGAGGATATGTAATAATTTTTATATCCTCTCTATCTGTTAATAGCTCTTTTGTTTGGGTACACTTTATGCAATTTTCTAATGAAAATAGTATCTTATTCACCATTTAATATCATCTCAATTTTATAAATTGGTTGCATGCAAGTAATAATCTTGCTTATATTTTATAAGCTTATATAACTGGGATTTTTTAAAATAATCCTGTAAAATATCCATTTTTACTTTACATGTGGATTAAATATTTATTACAAAAATTTTTCTTTTTATTTCTAAAATATTGATCAATAAAAATTTTAGCAAAAGATTAGTTTTTTAAGATAAATATTAAGTACCAAATTTATTTAATTAAGAAAAGTTGATGGGCTAGGCCGGAATTGAACCGGCGACCTCCGCGTTGTAAGCGCGACGTCATAACCACTAGACCACTAGCCCTTGTTACAAATATATTATATATAATTTTTATTTATAACATAATAATCATATTTTAATTATTATTTGGATATTTCTTATATAATCTGAATTTTTATGATATTACCTTTATTTACGTTTGACCTCGCGGTTGGAAATGGAAATATACTTTCTGTTTTTGTAATTTACTATGTTATTTAGAAACAAGAATTTCTTTAATTTTTTGCATGGTTGATAAACAATTTTTAATAACTCTATCAAAAATATTATCGTTAATTGAATAAACACCTTTTAAAGAATCCTTGAAAGTTAGTTTTTTAATATCAATAAATAAATCATCAAAATTCTTAATGATTTTATCCTTTGGACAATTTTTCAAATGAGACGAGATCTTATCTATATCTGGTTTTTCAAAACAAAGCATGATAATATCTCGTTTATCAGCCATTCTCATTGAATGTATTTTAAGAGCAATAAGCATCTCTTTTTCAGGGACCCTGATTTTTGCTTTTAATGTTGGATCCCATCCACTAACCTCTCTTATATTAGATTTTTTAAAAATATAAGAGAATGGATAAGAATAATCAGTTTGTCTGGATTGAACTGTATTAATCAATAGATCGATGCTTATAAGACCTTTTTCATATCTTTTAAATTTACCAAAATAATTTAAATCAACTTTTTCTGTACTTAAAACAAAACCTTTATCGTTTATCAATTTTTGATATTTATATTCCTTTTTTTCTGAAATGACAATATCTAAATCAACTGAAAACCTAGGAAATCCATAAGAAGAAACAGCATATCCATCAATTACAACATAATCCATTTCTTTATCTAAAAGTTTTAAAAAATCAAAACACTCTTTTTCTCTATCAGAAAAATTTTTTATCATGAGAATACCTGCTCATAATTTTTAATTAAGTGTAATTTATATTTTTTATCTAAATATTCCAATACTGGTCTGTATACAAATTCATTTTTTTTACAAAACTTAACAGTTTCCTCCAATGGTACAACGGATATACCCTCCTTTAATTTTATCTTAAACTTATCAAATGGATGAACAATATATGTTAATCCAAATAAAGTTTTATGAATATCATCAAATACATATTCTACATCATTTCTTCTAAAGAAACCATTCCAATATTTGATATCTTTTTTTAAAACCTTTATATGAATTGGTTTAAATCCTTTGGTAAAATCAGTCCAGTAATATCCATCACTCCATATTTTTACAGCAGTGCTATCTGAATAAGCATATTTTCTTTCTGCATGTTTTAATATATCTTCTTTATCTAAATTGTCCTGAATAATATTTTTTACAAAATCCTTTGGTTTAACAATTTTGTATTTACCTCTTTTTATTCGCTTCATGAAGTCTAATTTTATTAAATCATGAACAGCTTTTGTTGGTTGTGGACTTGGAAATATCATACGAAAATCATCAATTGTAAATGTATTATTTCCAAATGTATTATATAACCAACCATACATTTTTGTATATCTGTTCATAATTACCATTATGGTAATTAATTATATAAATAATTAACGGTTAAACATATAGAAAGAAAAAAGATTTTTTATAAATCGATAAAAATAACATTATTTTAACTTATATCCCTTAATTTTTTCTTATTTTGATATTCTTGATAATATAACTTAACTCTCTCTTTTACCTCAGGTCTATTATAATATTCCTTAAGATACTTTTTTCTCCTTAATTTTACCTCAGGTCGTGAATAATATTCTTTTAAATATGTCTTCCTTTTTTCTTTAACATATGGTCTTTTTGAATATTTTCTTGCTCGTTTCCGTTCATGTTCTTTTATACCAGGTCGAGTTCTATATTCCTTTTTATAATCACTTAATCTCTTTTTAACTCCAGGTTTTTTTAAATAATCTTTATATATTTCACTTTTACATTCTTTACAATGCATTGCAAGCCCATCACCAGTACTCCATAATCTATGAAATTCAGATGAGGGGAGCATTCTTTGACATTTTTTACAGAATTTTTCCTCAGGGATTTCTTGTTTTATCTTCTTGCTTTTTCGTTTTATTCGCATTTCTTTTACTAATTTTAAATCACATTCAATGCAATTAGAGCTTAATCCATCTTTACTTCTTGATTTTTTATAGAATTGAGATTTCGGAAGCATCCTATTACACGTATTACATATCTTTTCAAAAGAGGGAAATAATGTAAAAGTATCTATGGTTTCTTTTTCTGCTCGTTGCTTATCCCATTTTACAATATAATCTCTTGATCTTTGATTTATACATTCAATACACGAGGAGCTAAGACCTGTCTTATGTCTTTTATTTTTATAAAACATTGATATTGGTAAAATTCTTTTACACATAGCACATTTTTTTTCTTTTAAAGAAATCCTGTTTTTAGATAATTCTTCCTTCCATCTAATCATATATTCTTTTTGCCTATTTGAATCACATTGTATACATACTGAATTCAATCCGTCTTTTGAGCTACGGTTTTTATAAAACTTGTTTGCAAGTAAGATTCTATGGCAAATTATACATTTTTTTTCCTTTGGTATTTTTATAAGATTTGTATTTCGTTCTTTTTCCCACTTTTTTTTATGTTTTTTTTGATGTTTTAATTCACATTCTTTACAATAAAAACTCAATCCATCCTTGTAACTATACATTTCATAGAACTCAGATTTATTCAATAAACGCTGACAAGAAGGACATTTCTTTTGGGTTAAATTAATTGGATTTTGCAGTCTATCTTTTTTCCACCTTTCTTTGTATTCTTTTGATTGTTTATTATGACATTCTTTACACATTCCACTTAAGCCATCTTTGGATCGAATATTACTGCCAAATCGAATTACTGGTAATATTCTCTGACATCTACTACATTTTTTTTCGTGAGTTATTTCTTTTCTCTTTGAACGTTCTTCTTTCCATTTAAGAACAAGATTTTGATGTCTTTTTGCTTTGCAATATTTGCAATAATGACTTAGGCCATCTTTACTGTTCTTATCCTTTGTAAATTCTGATATAGGTTTGATTTGGTGACAGTCATTGCATTTCTTTTCTTGAGGTATATCCTTTCTTTCTAAACGTTCTTTTTCCCACTTTTTTTGTAAAGCTTTTGATCTTTTTTGTTTGCATTGTTTGCATTCATTTCTATAACCAATTTTTGAAGCTTTATCTTTTGGAAATTCAGTTAATGGTTTTATTTGATGACAAACTCTACATTCTATATTTTTGAGAATATTTGCCTCCATTTCAGATTTTATATGTTTTAAACATTTTTATAATTTTCAACTTAATTGTTATTTTTGTAATATTATAAAGCTAAAAAAAGAGAGAAAGATTTTATTGAGATCATGGAAAATACACAGTAATTTATATCGAGAAAACCCGGATTCTATGTATGTGATTGCAATTTTTTCGCTGAGATTCTCGTCGATTTTTTCGTCGATAATAGCGGAGAAAAGAACGGGGTAATAACCACTAGACCACTAGCCCTATCAACTGGAAAGGAAATAAATTTTTTCTTTTGTATTTTGTTGTCTGTTAAAATGCATTCCCTAAAATATCTTTAAATTACCCATACAATAATAGAATTATTTAACTAAAAAAGTATTATGTAAGATTAATTTTTTATATATCTACTATTAATTTTTCACCATTTTAAAAATCAACAAATGAAATTTAAATTAAAATAGTAGTTTTTATTTAAGTAACACCTGGATCAATATATTCTTCATCATTTTTGTATTCTTCTTTACTTTTTGCATTTTTACAATTTGGACAGATCCCTTCATATTCGTCATCAGGATCTAATTCTTCTCCACAAATCTCACAATACTCAGTCATAATTCTCTCTCCTTAAACATCTGTATTATTATTTTTGAAATCGATTTTAACTTTTTATATTCTTTTATCTTTTTTTTAAAATCCTAAATATTATGATTTTTCTAAGACATTAATAATCTCTTTTTAAAAATAACAAATTTTTAAACCTTATTAAGTGTTAGACAGTTGATAAAAAAGCAGTAAAAATTAATCTTTTTAAAAAATATATTAGTGCGGGGATTGAAAGATAGATAATATCCTTTTTTACAAGGATTATCTATCTTCCATAAATATATATATGAATATTATTATATAAATTTTTCTTATAAATTTAATAATCTCAACATTCCTATTAATAACTATAATTATTGCTAATTACTACTATAAACTTCCAACTTTTATTGTATTTAATATTGCATGTCTTAAATAAAAAAGAAAAAAGAGAGGTTATAGACTAATCAGATGTAATAACCGCAGAAAAAAATTTAGAAAATTATTGTAAATAGTATTACGTGAATACGCTTTTGTATAAGTTACTTTATGATAAGACCAATCGCTTGTGGCACCATTTTCATCCTTTGCTTGTGCTCCAATTTTTATATCACCAATATGAAAAATTTTAAGGCTCCATTTTTCCTCAATTCCAGACTCATAGGGGCCTACCCAATTAGAAGGCTTACCTTTTTCTGTTAGTTTAAATCTATAATGTATTTTATCTTCATTGGGGTCAGTTGATACTACTTTTAAAACAATTTCACTGTATATGTTAACTTTATCAGGTGCAGTGATAACAGGTTCAGTTGGTGGATCATTTTGGTTTAAATTGATATATTTATTATGTGTATCATTTATTTTTTGTCCTGCTACTAATGTCGCTGTCATTGATAGCAACAGCATAAAACAAATTATACCACCTATCTTTTTTTTCATTTTTACATCACTTCCTTCATTATTTTTTAAAATATTATAAATAAATAATACTTGGTATTGAGAAATTGAACAATTTTAACTAGATTATAAAAAAAATTTTATTTTGTGCAAATTTTGATATATTCATAAAAATAATAGAAAGATTAAGCTAGAAAATAAAATAGTTTTTTTATATTTTCATTGATTGAATTTGAGGCAGTGGTTTAATGTAACTACTTAATAATGAAGTTTTTTTAGGTATAGGATAAATAATGTTTTTTAAAACAGCTGATATAATCTGAATAATAAGCGGTTTGACCTTTTGTGAATAAACAATAAACGGATTTTTTAGGATTTGCTCAGCAGTCCAATTATACATGTCTGAAACAGTTTTTACACAAATTAGATATCTTTTTGGAACAAATTGATATCCTTTTTCAGCAATTTTCTGCCAATGATAATATCTATAAACTTGACCTTTTATAAAATCTGAGAAGCGCTTTGGATGTTGCTTTGTATAGCTATAATCAAGACTTTCTAAGTCATAATATTCAAGATCTGTTTTGGGAATATAGGATCGTCCAAATTCATTATCCTCTGCAATATCTCTAATTGCATTAATGCATTGCAAGGCCCTTCCAAGATATCTGGAGTAAAAGTAGGCCTTTTTATCTATGTCTAAAACGTTGACCATATATAAACCCATAACTTCTGCAGCACCATACACATATTGAAGGGTTTCATCAAGTGTTGCATAGGTTTTTTTTGTTAAATCCATCTCCATTGAGTCTAAAAATGCATCAGTCCATTTAGGATCAAAATTCTTTCTTTGTGCTAATTCTGCAAAAGAATCAATTACTATATCTCCTGTATTAATCCCACTAATGGCTTGTTCATATTTTTTTCTAAATTTATAAAATCCAACTTTGTTCTGCGGCTTTCTATCAACAAGATTATCTGCCGTTCTAACAAAACCATATAGAACAAACACATCCTTTCTAGCCTCTTTTGGAAAAAAGAGGCTACTGTAAAACATTGTTCTGCTTCCATTCTGGAATATAGAGTAAATGATCTTATCGATAATAATCCCCCGCACAAATTTTTTTGTCATTAATATAAAAACCTTTTTTAAATATTTTGCCTATGATTTTTTATAATTACAAATGATTCAATTAATAATAATATTTAAAAAAAATAAAAGGGGCCTAGATATTGAAGGAGGAAGGTAAGAATATGAATAAAAAAAATTCATATTTTCCTAGACCCCAATTTATTGTAATCGATATCTACTTTTAAGTATAAAAGGGTTTTTTCCAAATTAATCCCAATTTCTACCTATCTAATTTTAAAAAAAAGTTAAAATTTTTTAAAAAAAGGTTGTTTTTACGTTTTTATTAAAGTCTAGATGATGAAAAAAATGTTTTTTATGTCAAAAACAAAAATTAACAATTGGTTTTTATAGAAGAAACATAAAAATAAAAAAAGAAAGAGTTTTTTGTGGTTATTTTACCCGAAAAGCAATTGGAAGATTCTATATATGTTCGGGAAAAGATCAAAAAACTCTAGGAATTTTGCTCTAACTCTTGGTATGCTTACTTCTAATGTTCCTTTTGAGCCTTCAGCACCAAATACGTCTTTAGCACTTGCAGAAATAGTAAAATCTCCTTTTACAAAGGTGTGCTTTGCAAATACAGTTTCTCCTGATTTAAATGGACCAGTGATTTTTTCTTCTGCACTACCGTCTCCCCAGTCAACAATGTACTCTTGAATGTCATCTTCATCTAGATCTGTTGATGTAAAGCTATATTCATATTCAACTCCGGGATTTCCGTTAATTTCACCTATTATGATTGGCGCGGTAGGTGGATTATTTGGAGGGGATGTATATTTATATACTCCGCCGGTAAATTGATCAATATTGAAGTTACCAGCCCAGCCGATTATACCTTCTACCCAACTTGTACCAAATAATTGGACTTCTTCTACATCTATCCATATTGACCACGAATGACCGCCATCAAGGCTATAGCTAGCTCCTCTGGCTGCAGGATCAAGTGCATTTACACCAGTACTAACATACATATTAGCTGTACCAGGAACATAATCAAAATTAGCAGCAAAACAAGTACCAGCATAATCGATTACCTCCCAGGTTTCTCCGCCGTCTGAGGTTTCTGCTAAGAAAGCAAATTCATAAGTCCTATCCATAGCTAAACCATTATTTTCATCTTTGAAACGGAGATCAGTATATGCACCAGCATCAAATGGAACTTCGAATGCTTCCCAAGTGTAGCCTCTATCTCTTGATCTGAAGACACGCATAGGATATGCATTTGCACAACCCCACCAGACAGAATCTCCAACAACATCATAGTATCCAATAATTCCGAACTCTCCAGGTAAAGGATCAGGTATATTTTCTTTGGGAACTCTTACCCAGTTATTACCGCCATCTGTTGTGGTATACATTTCAAAATACCCATCAACAGGATCTCCTTGACACCATCCATTATTTTCATCCCAAAAATGTACAATATTTGGGAATGCACCACCTTCGTTAAAATCTGCAGATTCTTGTCGAACCCAAGATTCGCCACCGTCGTCTGTATGCCATATACCTTGAGGATCACCTGAATGTAGTGGAGCCCATGCCTTATTTTCATCTAATGCAAAAATCATAGCTAGTTCAGCCTCGTTAGGTGCACCGAAAATTGCGTCTGCCTCCCATAATTCACCACCGTTTAACGTTCGGGTGAACTCCTGTATGGGTTCGTTTGCACCTGATCCATCATATCCTTGTGCCCAAACTATGTTTTCATCTACAGCACACATATAACGTATACCTCTAGATTCCTCCCAAAAACCTGATGCTTGTTCTTCCCAACCATACTGATAAATATTTTCTGCATACATTTTTAGTAATGGTAATCCTTCAGGTTTCTCATGAGCTATAAGATCTAATTTATCAGTCATTGCTGCTCCTGGCATTACAAATGCAAGGATTATTCCTAAGACCACAATTGCCTCTAATAATAGTTTCAGTTTTTTCATTATTCACCTCCACACTACTAATATAAGGAGTAACATCTATTAAAATATAAAAATTTTGGTCAATTTATTTAAAAATATATAAAAAAGAAGAAAAAATGATTATATTTTCTTAGGTATATTTGAAAAATAAAGGAAATTAGTAGGATTGTTGTGGTTGAGTAGGTCTATCAATCTCTACATCACTTTTTGTTACTTTTTCTAGTTCTAATGTTTCTTGTTTTACTAAATCTAAAACTCCCATTATTGAAACAATGCTTAATCTTTGTATATATCTTTTACAGACGTTCGTAAGTTCTAAACGCAAATTCTTTTCAAATTGTTTGTATTCGGCAAGTGTATTAAATACATCCTGTTGATTTTCCATATTTATCAAATAATTAACGATATTAAATTTATAATCTTTTTCTAATAATTAGACAAAAAATTCATACTTAATAATTTAATTAAAGTTATTGTCTTATATGAAAATACAGCCTAACAATCTTTACGAAATTCTTCTTAAAAAATATGGTAATCTAAATTGGTGGCCAATGGATAAGATTTATCATGAAAAAAGAGGTAGTGATCCTAGATTTGAAATAATTGTTGGAGCAGTTCTTACTCAAAATACAGCTTGGTCAAATGTTGAAAAGGCTCTAAATAACCTAAAATCAAAAAATATGCTTGATATAAAAAAGATATCAAATATTTCTGAAAGCACACTAAAAGAATTTATTAAACCTTCAGGATTTTTTAATCAAAAGGCAAAGCGATTAAAAATTTTAGTTAATCATATTTGTGCTTATCATAATGCAGATTTAGATAAATTTTTTAATAGAGACATAAAGGAAATCCGTGAAGAGCTTTTAAAAATAAATGGAATTGGACCTGAAACTGCTGACTCTATTTTACTTTATGCTGGAGGAAAACCCATTTTTGTAGTGGATACTTATACAAAAAGGTTTTGCAAAAGAATTCCAATAAATGTAAAGATATCATACAAGCATATTCAAGATTATTTTCAAAAAAATCTATCTAAATATTATACAAAAAAAGATTTATCAAAAGTCTATAATGAATTACATGCGCAAATTGTAATTTGTGCAAAAGAGTTTTGTAAAAAGAAACCACTTTGTAATAAATGTCCAATAAATCCTTATTGTAAATATAAAAAGGGCTTATTTTAATAAATCTTTGACTTTGTTACTCACAACCTCAGCAGGTATATCCGGAAGAGAAATAAGTTGTGTGGTACCAAGATGTCCTTTTCCAGATAGTTTAATTGTGATAAATCCTGCACTTTCAATTTCTTTTAAATAATTCCAAAACATAGTATGAGTTCTTGGTTTTTCATTGTATTCTTCGCATGTTACAGCATATGTTTTTTCTGCATCGCCAGTATTAACATAAGCAGTTTTATCTTTTTTCAAACGTTTTGAAATTGCATATAATGTAATTAATTGATGACGGTTTAGATTTTTGAGTTTTGTTTCTGTTACAACAGAATATGTTTCAGCCTTTGCAATTCTGACATGTTCGGGAATTACTGTTTGAACATGATCACGATCTGCTGCTATACCTGCTTTCCATAAAAGTTCTATTGCAAACCGTGCATCTCCCCATTCGGCAGCAATATCTGCAATTAAATCAATACAATCTTCTTCAACGGTTCCTTTGTGAAATGCTAAATTAATTCTTTGTCGGACTATATCATATAATTCATTTCTTGTATATTTATCAAGTGATAAAACATTGCTTCTTTTAAAGGTGCTTAAGGAAGATATATCAAGCATAGATAAAACATCTTTTTGTGAAATCAGTAGAATCGATACTGGAATTTTATTTTTTATTGATTCATCTGAAAAACGAGTGAGATTGTAAATAAGATCTGACCCACTTTTATTAATATGAGCATCAGCTTCATCAAGCACTAATAAAAGTTGTGCTTCTCTTCTTGTAAGTTGTTTTCTTAGAACCTCTAACATTTCCTGAACAGAAAAACCACGATCTGGGAATCGTGGATCAAAATAATTTAGAACACCTAGTAGAACCATTGCATCTGTTGATCTTTTTCTACAGTTTATATGGATATATTCAATTATATTACCTTGTTTTCGTGCTAGATTTGTAAGACTTATACAAAACTTTTTTGCAATAACTGTTTTTCCTGTTCCAACAGGACCTTTTATAACAACATTTTGTGAAATTTTAGATAGTAACGGTTTAAACATCTGAGCAAGGAAACGAAGTTGTTCATCTCTATGAATAAGCTCTTCTGGAACATAATCAAAATCAAGTGTACTTAGATTTTTTATTACAGATGATGACATTAGTTCATCTTCAATTATATCACTCATCATCACCTGTAATATCTAGTCAATGATAAATCTTTATCCTAAAATTATTAATAAGTGACTTTAGAATAAATATTATAGACTAAAAAAGCATTTGAAATTCTGAATGAATAATTTCGATAATATAAAAAAATCACTTGAATTTTTAAAAGATGAGTTTAGAGCTTACTATAAAAATTGTAAAATTAAACTACCTGATCGTTTTGGCCGCAGAGAATATGCATTTGTTTTATTTAGTGGTAAAGGAATGATTAGACACATTGGTTTTGAAAAAAAAAGACAAGTTGCAGATTTTTTAATAGATCGAGTTCCAAGTGATGTATATTATTCCTCAGCTTACTATCAAAAACCAGATGCACCAACCATGCAGGAAAAAAATTGGATGGGTGCGGAACTCATTTTTGATTTGGATTCAGATCATTTATCAAATGTTGAAAATCTGAGTTATGAAAAGCAGCTTGAACTTGTAAAAAAGGAATTTTACAAGCTTGTAAATGATTTTTTACTAAATGATTTTGGATTTGAGGAAAAATTTATTGAGCTTTATTTTAGCGGTGGACGTGGTTATCATTGTCATGTAAAAGACCCTAAAATATTTAGCCTTGACAGTGGTGAAAGAAGAGAAATTGTTGATTATATTACCGGTAGAGATCTGAGAGATTCACTTATTTTTCATGAACAAATAACTGGAACAAGAGATTATGGGGAAAGAAGGTATGTTAGTGGAAAATCTTTAAAAATGCCGACTCCAGATGAACCCGGTTGGAAAGGCCGAATAAGTAGGGGAGTAATTGATATTGTTAATGAAATTTTAAATAGCGAAAGTCCCAAAGAAAAATTAAAAGAGTATGGTGTTAAAGAGTCTGATGCAGAAAAATTACTTAAAGATTTATCAGAGGAAAGGGTTCAAAGAATTAAAGAAGGTAAACTTGATCAATCAAAAGCTATAAGAAAGTTTTTTTTAAATAATGCTTTAAGAAAAACAGCTGTTTCTATGAGTGCAGGTGAAACAGATGAACCTGTCACTTGTGATGTAAAGCGATTGATTAGACTTCCAGGTTCCCTTCATGGAAAAACAGGTTTTAAGGTTGAAAAAATAGATTTTGATAATCTTTTGGATTTTAATCCTTTAATTGATAGTATTGTTTTTCCTGATAAACCTGTGAAAGTCACCTTAAATAAATCCTTTTCAATCAAATTGAATAATCAAGAATTTAATTTAAATCAAGGAGATCATGAACTTCCTTGTTTTCTTGCTGTTTTTTTGATTGGAAGAAAACTTGCTTTTATTTCTGATTAATATTTAACCAATTTGATAAAACATATTTTTAAAAAGAGTATGGTAATAGGACATCCTATTTGTTGGAGCAAGTGTTATTCCTGTAAACGCTAATATAAAAAATATTAAAATAAAAAATAAGAATAGTATTATAGAAACAACAGAAAAACAAATATACAATCTTATCGGAGGAGTTAATGTATCATATCTATCTAGTGGACCAAAATTTGAATGGTGGGTTGCCGAGGACAGAAATTTCACTTACCCTATTGTACAAAATAGAGTAAAAGTAAATTTTACATTTCAAATTAGTTCTGTGTCGGCTAGTATATATTTCCCGGCATGGTATACCATAGTCTTCTTAACACTTTGGAACCTGTGTGAGCCAGATGATATGTTGGCTGTAGAATATAGTATAACAAGGGTTCCATTTACACGTGTTGAACCGAAAATAATATATAAATACGTGGAATCAAAACCAACAGATGTACCACCACCGGAATGTAACGTATATGGGGCATGGAACAGTGTTGTAGCCTGGAAATTATTTTTACGTATGGAATTTGATATACGTGTTTATAATTTTTGGGCAGATTTTGTTCCAAGTTGAAACATATAATATAAAAAAATATCGTTAAATCTTTTTTTTCTTTTTTAACATTTTTTTATTTGGAATAAAATTAAACTTGCATTCCAGTTAACAAATTAAAATATAGTTAAAACTCCATACATATAATTTTCATTCCAATTGAATCCAGGAATAAAAAAAATGAGGAGAGTTGATTGTTTTTATTTATCCTAGTCGTTGCAACAATATTTTTAGTATCGGGAATAAGTTAGTGAAACGAGAAAACAAACTAGAGAATAATTTGAATTGTGAAGTTCTAGGTCTTGGTATATTTACATCAAATTTTGCCCATCCACTCTCAGCACCATAGTCATCAATCAGTTTAGCTTTTATTGTATAATCTGCTTTTCTGCTCCAACTATGCGACAAAGTAAAAGCCCCACCTGATTCAACAAATCCTTCATCTACTCCTCCATCACCCCATTCAACGTGATAGGTCATATCATCACCATCTGGATCAATACAGTTTGTAAAATCATAATCATGAATAATTCCGACACCACCACTTTGAGGCCCATCAATCAATGGTGAATAAGGACGATTATTATCTCTACCAAAAGTCATAAAGCACATATCTACTAAATCCATTGGTGGATCATTACTCCAAGTTTGTCCATCATCCAAAGAATAATATGCCTGCCCGTTTGCATAACCATTTTTTGAATTTGCACCCCAGATATATGCATTATCTGTTTCGTTTGTAGTATAGCACACAATATAATATGTTTCCCCAACATTTATCAGAAAATCATCAAAATCACATTCAATCCAACTACCATCTGGATACTCAGTAATGTCTCCAGGATTAATTGAAATAAATTTAAGATTGTCACCTAGGAGGTTTTCCCGAATTGCAATTATTAAAGGATAAATTGTTGGGGGAGTTGTATTTCTCGCAAGAAACAACTGGATGCGAGTCAAAATCATTTTACTAGGTTTAAAAGATTGTGCGATAGTCCAATTATAATAAGGCTCACTTTCATTCCTATAATTACCAATAGGAAATCCAATATTAAGTTCAATCATATATTGATCAAGTTCGTCACCCTTAATGACGGATTTAATTTCTTCTTTTATCATCACATCCATATTAATAGCTGTTATAACTGGTAAAGACATTATAATCAAAAGCGTACATACAAAAATTCCTACTATTTTTTTCATTATTTTTTTCCTCCCTCTTTTTAAAAGAGTTGTTATACGGTATATGATATGTTAATTTAAATATAACCCAGGAATAAAAAAGAATTTACAAAAAATTCCTGGATTAATACTCTGTCAACAAAAATTTAGTTCCAATGAAAAAATCTAAAAACATAGTTAAAACTTACAATTTGTTAATCTAAAATCAAGTTAGTTTATTTTTATTTCTGGTTAAAATCAATTTATGTATTATTTTAAGAAATTTCAAAATATATTTAATTTGATTTTATATATATCTATGAAAATTATGAATAAAGAAAAAACTGAGGGTAAATTTGTAAAGGTCTCTATTCCAAAGTCTATTATAGAAAAAATTGAACAACGCATTAAACAAACAGGTTTTGAATCTGTTTCTTCCTATATAAGTTATGTATTAAAGGAAGTTTTATCAGAAGATGAAGAAGAGGATGTTTTTTCAAAGGAAGATGAAGAAAGGGTTAAAGAGCGTTTAAAGGCCCTTGGATATCTAGATTAGAAATAATCAGGGTAAATCCATATGATAATTATGCAACTTATAAAATTAGATAAACACGTGAATTATATTGTATCAGGGCTTGAGAGATCTGGTACATCAATGTTAATGCAGATTTTAAATGAAGGGGGAATACCCACCATTTTTGATGATTTAAGAAAGGCAGATAAAGACAATCCAAAAGGTTATTTTGAATTAGATGGTGGAAAAATCATTAATAGTTTGATTGAAAAGAAGTTTCCCTTTGACAAACAAAAAGGAAAATTCATAAAAATTACAGCATATGGTTTAAGGTTTCTACCGCCTGGAAATTATAAAATTATTTATTCAGAGAGAAATATCGATGAAATTCTTGATTCAATGGAAGAAATGATTGGTAAAAAAGATGAACAACGTGAAAAAACAAAAGAAGCTTTCCTTAGGTTAAATTTTAGTGTAAAAAATCAGATTATTAAAAGAGACGATATTTGCTGCTGTTTTGTAAATTATAATAAGTTTTTGTTAAATCCAAAAGAAAATATCAAAAGAATTACTAATTTTTTAAAAATTCCTAATATAAATCTTGATAAAATGGTTAATATTGTTGATAAAAAGTTGTATAGAAAAAGAAGGTAAGCAATAAATTTTTTAAAATTGCAACAAAAAAGAATTGAAAATTTCCTTATTTGTTTCAATATTTATTTAATTAAATACATTATGTGGAATTGAGCTTAGAAAATGGATGATGAGGAAATAGAATATAAAACTCTACGAAAAATTCAGGAAATGGAGAAAAATTCACCTGTATTAACCGAATTAAAATCTTATTTTTATGATAAACTTAATAAATATTTGAAACACCTTGAAAATAGACTTAAAAGCGAATCCTCTCAGCAAAAACAGATTCTTTTAAAAGATGAAATACAAAATATTAAAAAAATTGCGACAAATATTTATGAACAGAGAGAAAAAAAGATAATTCTTGCAGCAGTTACCAAAGTTCGTGGAGGAAACCCAGATTTATCAAAAATGATAGATATTGAAGAAAACCTTTTTAATTCTATTTTAAATTTAATGCTTAATTCTCGTAAAAAATTCTTAGAAGATAAAACAGAAGAATTTGTCGAACCTGAATCTTCAAAAAAAAATGAAAAAGAAAAGGATGATGAAAAAAAGCAAGAACCTTCAGAAAAAGAGCATAATTTAAAAGAAAAAAATATAAATCCAATTGTAAGAATCACAGAAAATATTCCAGAATTTATCGGAACAGATGAGAAAAAATACAATTTACGCAATAACGACATTGTTTCAATTCCAGAGGATATGAGCGATATGTTAGTTAGCCGTGGAGTTGCAAAAAAGGTAAATCATAAGTAGCTTACATTTTTATAATGTATCCACCTTTTTGAGATATATTTTCAGGATTTGGATTAATGTATCCAACTCCCGAAATATTATCTCTATGTTTTTCTATTGATTACCTGTCATGTCTGATTGTTTCCTTTTTTCCGACTCCAGTTTTTTAATTCTTGCCAAGAGTTCTTGAATGATTTTTTTTATCTTTGAGATTAGGGTCCACTGGCTCATTCTCATCTGGCTTTAATACTTCTCTTCTCCAGTCTCCAGCCATCGTTATAGATGTTCTTAAATCCTTTATCCTCTGATTTTTCTCCTTTCCTTCTGACCATGTGTGCACTACCTCTTTGATTTGTTTCCTAAAATAAAGTATCAATACCCTTATTTCATTAGTTGATTTTGTTTGCTTGATTGCCTTCCACTGATTATATCTAAAAGGGTATTTGCCTCCTCTTGCAGATATGTGTTCTGTCGGCTCTCCATCCTTATTGACATAGAATTTTCCTATCTTTTTTCTTTTTTTACTCATCTCTCCAGCCATTATTTACAACATTACCCTAACATAAAATGCTCACAAACAGATTACAGACACAAATCCCCTAACTTTTTGTTACCACAATCGACTAACGAAAAGCCTAAATATTGGGTGGGATTGAGTCATCACTAATTATCGATACCGTACAGTCATCGCATATCTCATCTGGATTGTCTGTCTCTTCAACCCCACATATCTTACAATTCATTTTCTACCCACCTTTAAACTACATTAAACAAAAATAATTGGGGATTACCTCCCATTAATAACTTTATTATATTTTTTCTCCAATATTGCGATGTGATGGTTGCACCAATTCTCAATGAATTTCGTTATTCTTTTCTTGACCATCTTTGCGTGTGATAATGCCTCAGATAATTCTTTTGTAACATATTCTTGCTCTGAAAGTCTCTTATCCTCATCAAGAACTGGTTTATGTAATTCCCCATTCTCATATGCCCCACCGTCAAAGTCAGTCAGTATATTCTCTATGATACGCTCTATCTCATTCAATCCCGATTCTGATGTGGGATAACTCCCGTTATGTGCGATAACACAACCTACATCAGTGTTAAAATAAATTATTATTGGTAACGTATCTTCTAATTCCTTATCATCAATTTCAATCTTCATTTTCTAATCAACTCCTTTTTTTAAAGAAAAAGAGATGAGTCTGGATTGTGTGTAAAGAGAAACTTATCCTCATTATAGGAGAGTAGGGTTTCTTCCAATATCAAAGGAGGAAGGGAAAAAAAGAACCAGACCCATCTCTGCTTTATTAATTCTAAGTTCATCTTTTGTTATTTTCTCCAATTTTACCTTCCTTCCAACAGTCCCTGCAAACAGAGTTTTCCTTAGTCGCCCAGCAAATATTATTGCATTCAGGATTTGAACATTTTTTCTTTTTTGGATGTTTATTCTTCTTTTGGAAATTGTTAGCAATCAATATACAATCTGAAAAACTTATCTTTTCTTTCTGTCGTATAGCATCTAAGTCGATGTATTTTTTATACTTTTTAATCCAATAACCGATAGCACCTCTTGGAATTTCAATATCATGTATCTTATGTAATTGGTTCATAATTGCGTGTGAGCCATATCCATTACAGTAATTATTGACTATGAAGTGAATTATCTCTGGATTTTTCAATAAGTCATTCATTTTACTCCCTTATAATTTTATTAAATACCTCCCTTTTTCTTCGGCTTTACTCTTTTCTCTATTTTTTATTTATCCTTCACCTTTAGCCTGTCTCTAGCATACACTAAGGTTCAAATTTTATCCGATTTTCCTATCAACCTCCCTTCAATTAACATAGAGTGTATATTTAATATATTATTTAAATGTATCTACATGGTAAATATTAAATACTGATAACCTATTTAAGTAGAAGTTGTTTAATGTTTACTCATGGTCTTTGACAGAATTCAAATCACTATACCAAAGCCTCTCCATGAAAAGTTAATCAAGATTTCAGAGGAACTTTTTATGAGCAAAAGTGCAGTCATTCAGATGCTCATTAGGGATTATAAGCCTAAATAAATGAGAGACTTGAGACAGGATAAGAAATTAGGGAAAACAATCATATCCCAACGTCTTTTTTAATTATCTCCACAAATACCATTTTCTCAATAGAGTTCTCCTGTCAATTTTAGTAAACATATTTTTATATTACCTCCATATTACCATTTCACTCTATAATTATTTCATTGGAGTTATATATGCAAAAACCCCGAAAAGTTAAAAGATACTGTCCTTCATGTAAAAAACATACAGTTCATGCTATCGAAAAAATAAAAAAAAGAAAGGCAAGTGAACTTAAACAAGGACAAAGACGTTTCAGACGTGTAATGAGTGGATATGGAGGCTTTCCAAGACCAAAACCAGAGGGTCGAGAAAAAACAAGTAGAAGGCTTGCATTAAAATATACTTGTAGTGAATGTAAAAAAAGCCATCAACCACCATCTATTAGATCAAAGAAATTTGAAATAGGTGAATAAATGAAAAACCATCCTAAGAGTAGATTTATAAAGGTTAGATGTAAAGACTGTGAAAATGAGCAAGTATTATTTAATAAGGCAAGTACAACAGTATCTTGCCATATCTGTGGAAGTAAACTTGCAATACCTCAAGGGGGAAAGGCAAAGATAAAGGGTGAGGTATTAGAATTTATTGAATAAAAAGGATTAAATTTATGATAAAAAAAGAATACCCCGAGGAAGGAGAACTCATTGTTGGTACTGTTGTAAAAGTACAAAATTTTGGAGCTTTTATTACTCTTGATGAATATCCAAACAAGGAAGGTTTTATTCATATTGCAGAAATTGCAACAGGTTGGGTAAAACGAATAAGAAATCATATTAAAGAAAAGCAAAAAATTGTCTGCAAAGTAATGCATGTTGATAAAGTAAAAGATCATGTTGATTTATCTTTAAAGCGTGTCAATGAACATCAAAAAAGAGAAAAAATTCAAGAATGGAAAAATGCACAGAAATCCAATAAACTCTTTGAGATGGTTGCTAAACAACTTGGCATATCTAAAGAACAATGTTACAAAGATTTTGGAGAAGATTTAATAAAAAAATATGGAACTTTATATGCAGCATTTGAAGAAGCTGCAATTGATGAAGATACTTTAAAAAATGAAGGTTTTTCAGGTGGATGGGTTAAATCATTTATTGATATAGCAAAAACTAGTATAACAATTCCCTTTGTTGATATAAAAGGATATGTTAATGTTACATCCTGGTTGCCTGATGGAATTGATCATATAAAAAATGCATTAATGAAGGCAGAAGAAAGTGAATATGACGATGTTGAAATTCATGTAAAATACATTGGTGCTCCTCAGTATATGATAACTGTACGAGCACCAGATTATAAAATTGCAGAAGATCAACTTAAAAAAGCAGTTTCCAAAATTAAAGATACTATTAAAAATTATTATGGAGATTGTGAATTCCATCGGAAACTTGAGGAGTAAATGACAAATTTGTTTTACTGTAACAATTGTAAAACTTATACGCTTGATAAAATATGTAGTAAGTGTAAAAGTAAGTCTGTGATAAGAAATCCTCCCCGGTTTTCTACACAGGATCATTATGGTAAATATAGAAGAAAGTTAAAAAAAGAGCAAAATAGGTGAAATAAAATGGATTATGTAAATATTAGATATGTTAATAAAAAACCTAAATTAAACAATCCGATATTAATAGAAGGTCTTCCAGGTATTGGAAATGTTGGTAAACTTGCAGTTGAACACTTAATTGATAGTATTAAAGCTACAAAATTTGCAGAACTTCACAGTAAGGATTTTCCCCCTCAGGTTTTTATTAATATCGATGGGACGATTTCACTTGTTAATAATGAATTTTATTTCTGGAAAGCAAAAAAGAGAAATCAAAGAGATCTTATTTTGCTAACTGGAGACTATCAAGGACTCTCTTCCCAGGGACAATATGAGCTTGTTGAGAAAATACTTGATTTAGCTGAAGCCTTTGGAGTAAAAGAATTATACACTCTAGGTGGGTATGGTTTGGGTCATGATATAAAAGACCCAAAAGTTCTATGTGCTACAACTGATAGGAATCTAGTAAAAACTATGAAAAAATATGGCGCAGTTTTTAAGAAAAATGAACCAGGCGGAGGGATAGTTGGTGCAAGTGGACTGCTTTTAGGCCTTGGAAAATTAAGGAATATGCAAGGGACTTGTTTTATGGGTGAAACTCCGGGTTATTTAGTTGATCCAAAAAGTGCAAAGGCAGTTCTTAAGATTTTAATGAAAATAACAAAAATTGAGATTGGCCTATCGGCTCTTGAAAAAAAGGCTAGAGAAATCGAACACATTGCCCATCAACTTAAGGAAATGGAAGGAATCACAAAAGAAAAAACAGAGGAACTTAAATATATAGGTTAGAAAAATCTTAAACTTTTTCAAATTTATCAAGGATAAGAATTATTTTATCTATGAGTAGAGGATTGTCTGGATATTCTCTTTCAATTTTTCCTGTAAAATAATATTTTTCATCTTGGAACAAATCATCTGTTGCATTTGGAATATTAGAATAATTTATTTTCAATATTCTATCCTCTTCTAAAGCAGTAGATGTTGTAAGTATCACAGGGTCAGCTCCAAAAAAATTAAAGGTTCCTACAACAGTTACTGTTTTTCCAATATATTCTTGTTTATTGATATTTATTTGTTCTGGTGTTAAAGCATCTATTCCCTCTGGAAGATTTGTAGCAATTAAGTAACCACCTAGTATTATCAATAAAAATATTATAATGATAAGATATGTTCTCGTGCTAATTTTTGAAGACCTTTTAACCATGTCAATCCTCAAATCCAAATAAAATAACTATATAAAATTCTATCTTTCTAAACAAATATTATATGTTTTTTCAGGATTTATCTTATGTATAATATTTGCTTTTTCTTCTGATAAATAGCCATTTTTAATTAAATCAATAGTTCTTTTAGGAACTGTTTTTGGTCCTAAAACAGCACCTGGCCTTCTTGGATCATCTATATAATCTGTTTCCATTAAAAATCGCGTTCCTTTTTTAATAGCAGCAATCAAATTTTTTTCACTGGCAAGAACTGAAGGCATAAGACCAGAGTTTTCTTGTTGTAAAATAAAGGGAGGTGAAAAATGTTTTACTATTTTTTCGGGGGGGAGTCCAACCTTTCTCCCCATTTCAGCTAGCTGTTTACACTGTAAAATTGTTGTACTTTCTGTATGTAAAATAACTGGAACGCTAAGCTCTTTTGCTCTTTGCATTCCGTATAATAAAATCTCATTAGAGTCCTTGTTTACTTGTAGATCAACTGGAAAATGAGGTCTACCGATTTCCCCAATTCCTATAATTTTTTTTTCTTCACAAAGGTGCGCTGCTTCATCTATTCCTTTTTTCATTATTTCAATTGTTGTATCTCTATCAAACCTTTCAATTAATTTAAGATAATCAACAGGATATGGGCCAACTGTAACAAAAACACCTATATCAATTTTGGAAATAATTTCATCTGCCATTTTTAATGTTTCAATATAACATTGTTTGTAACTTTTATTTTGTATAACTAGATAAGTCATAGGAAGTTGACATAAAACAAAATGTGTTCCGCCAGCGCGTTTAAACTCTTTTACAGCTTCAAGATATAGCCCATCTCTTCTTAAGTGTAGATGATTATCAAATACTATCAATAAATATCCACCACAACTGTAATAAATATAATAGATAAATAATTGTATTACCAATCAGCAATTAGAACTTATATTTTTTATTTTTTCTAAAATAATACAAAATACTATGTTCATTTTTACTATTTTTACCAGTAATCATCTCGATTATTCCTTGGGCTAAAATCCAACCAAAGTAGCCCATAAAAAATGTAAAAAAACCTGCAATACTATATCCTAAAATTATTTGGACATAGTTATCTCCTCCTGTGATAAATAGTACACAGATTCCAATTGTAATAAATAAGAATATTAGTAAAAATACCCATCTTAATGCATGAATTGTAACTTTCATAGTTTTAAGAGGTAAATCTTCAAACGGTATTTTTTTGTCAATAAATCGTGATAGATTATTGTATGATTTTCTTTTCCTTCGCATGTTTTTCCTCCAATAAATAAAAATTGTTTGAATCGAGTGATCCTATTTTTGTATGGGAAAATTGATATAAAAAAGTGTTTCGCAGCTAATTATGCACATATAGGTGATATGCATATGTAGATTCAAATAAAAAAAATTAAAATTTCAAATTTTAATAAATTTTCAAAAGATTTAATAGTAGAATTTCAATTTATTTTTTGGTGCAGGAGAGGGTATGCGGGACGAAATAAAAGAAAACGAGATTTTTTTTAAAAAAAGAAAAATTGATAAAAATAAATATAAAGAGCTCATTTTGGATGAAACTTTTAAGAAAGCTGAATTTTATATAGCAAATAGAAAAAAGAAAAAAATGGAAACAACCAAAGCTAAAGGAAAACCATTTATTAAATCTGGCATTGCAGTTATTTTTATTGCAATTTTTGCAATTATTTGCGTGCAATTCTTTCCATGGATGTATTTAAAATATGATACTGCAACTGGTGGCGTAGAATATTTTGTTGGACGAGATTTTTTTATTCAAGATCAAAATATTGATAAAATTAATCCTGAAATAATAAACCTTTTTGAAGCTCCAATATCAAATAAAGAAAAATATAGTGGTTCTTATATTGGACTTACATTAAATGATTTTTCAAATATTCCAAAAACAACAATGACAGCATTTGTTATTATGATTATTATTTCAATTATTTTTAGTTTATATTTGATAATTGATAAATTTCATACTTTTAATATCGATAATGTAACAATGATATATTCAGGATTTGCAGCATGTTGTATAGTATTATCTTTAATTGTTTTGATATATGGATTAAAATTCATCGCTTCATATTTTATGTTATATTTTAATTGGCAATATGTTATAGATTTAGGTATAAATGATATTCGACTTGTTTATGTTGTTCCATTAATAATGATCTTTTTGTCTCTAGTATTAGTAAAATCTTGCATTACAATATTGAAACTAAACTACCATGATATTGAAAAAAGAGATGAGACTGAAAAATCTGAAAAACGGTTTTTAACATTCAAATTTGGAGCATTTAATAATGATTAAATTAACAGCAAGAAGAGGGATTAGATTTTCAATTATGGTTATTGTTTTTGGAATAGTTTTGCTTTTTTCAACATCCTTTTTCCCCTGGATTGCTTTTCAAGATTCAGGTAATGGACAAAAAGAATTTCATCTAAATTTTGAGATGATGAAAAATAGTAATTACCCTGAAATAAAAAGTATTGCAAACCAAATTAATATAATTAATATGTTACTTTGGTTTACAATTATCATTGGATTAATTTCTTTATTAAGTGTTTGTTATCATTCATCAACAAAATCTTCAAATATTGGTTACTTCTTGATGATAACAGCAAATATTTTTATGATAGTCATCGCTTTTTTAATTGTATTTCTTTTCTTTTCCGTAATTGGTTATATAAGTGTAGAACAAATGATATATTTATCTTCACCATTTCCCCTGTTTTCTTACAGTTTTATCAGTTTAATTGGTTCAGTTATTTTTTTGATTATTTCAGTAATGTATGGTGGATTTATCACATTTTGTTTATTTATAGAATTTAAAAATAAAAAAGATATGATTTTTCCAGCAAATGATTCAAGATCTGATGATGAACCTATTCAATTAGAAAAATGGAGATCAGATAAAATTAAGGGTTTATTTAATATAAACGAAAAAGATGATAAATTATTGGCTTTGTCAAAAGAAAGATCTGAGAAATTAGAAAAAGATCTTATTGCCAAATCTAAGGAAAGTGAACCTAAGATATTTTCTTTTAATGAGTCATATGGAAAAACTAGGGCGAAAGAAAAGGGAGAAAAAGATCAAGAAGAGGAAATTTTTGATAAATCAGAACCCAGGATTTCTGAACCGTTTTCTTTTGATAAATCACATGAAAAAGTTCAAGAAAAGAAAATAGAGGATGTTAGAGTTTCTAGTCCGTTTTATTTTAATAAGTCATATGAAAAAGGACAAAAAAAAGATTTAGAAATCGATATTAATTCATTTAGAGAAAATATTTCCGATAGTTCTAATAATAGAAAAGCAGAAATTAAAGAATCAGAATTTTTCAAAACTCTAAAAGATTTTAAAAAAGAAGAGATTTGCACATCGAAACCAGATCTTGAAATATCTGTAGAAATTAAGGATGTCCCTTATACAAAAAAGCAAGAACAAGCTATTTCTGAGAAAAAAACATTAAAGGTAAGATGCCCACAATGTAAACATATATTTTCTGCAGAAAAGTCAGGAGATGCAACACCAATTAAATGTCCTTATTGTAGTAAAGAAGGAGTTATAAAATAATTTTTTTTTTTAAGTATCTGCTACTATTCTTATTACATCTCCATCTTTTAATTTATAATCTGCACCTATTATTCGATGGGTTCTAGCATCTATTGCTCTTATAAAATGGTCTCCGAGATCTGTATGGACTTTGTATGCCAAATCCTTTGCAGTACTACCATTTTTCATAAAATGTGCATCAGGAAGTATTCTTCCATCTTTGTCAGTTAGATGTGTTTCATCTTCTACTGGATATACTACTATTAGATCAAGCATTTTTACTGCTTCTTCAATGCAATTTTGAACGCCTGTTGAACTGAATTTTTCTAATACATGAGATTTAATATAATCTAAACCTTTTCGTTGTTTTTCATTTAATTCAGACTCTTTTAAAATCTTGAAATCTGATGCACCAGGTTTGTACTCTATAAATCCATTCTTTGCCGCATGTGTCAGGGCAAGCTCTGACTCGGCACTTGTTGGAACCACATAGCCTCCGTTTTTTCTTAAACCATCAATTTTTGTAATTAAACTATCTGGTGCAATATCAACTTTATTAAATGCAATTAACATAGGTTTACTTGTCTTACGAATGTGATCTGAAAATTTATACAGTTCTTCATCTGTCCAGTTTGATGGTTTATCTCTATCAAGATTTAAAAACTTTATTGCCTCATAGATATGCTCTTCTCTTATACCAAGACCTGTTAATTTTTCAGCAAGCATTGGCTCAATTTTTTTTCCCTCAAGTTCACTTTTACGTGCAACAGTTTCCCAACTTTTTTTAATGATTCCCATAAGCCAATAGTTGATTTCTTTTTCTAAAAATTCTACATCATTAATTGGATCATATTCTCCAACGCCGCAGGGATTTCCCTCTGCATCTGTTCCACCTGATGCATCGACAATATGAATCAATGCATGGGCTTGTCTGAGATCATCAAGAAATTTATTTCCAAGACCTCGTCCTTTAAATGCATCTGGAACAAGACCTGCTACATCTATTGCTTCTATTGGAACAAACCTTGTACCATTAATGCATTTTGAATTATTTGGTGTGCATTTGACATTAAATTCCTTACACGGACAAGACTTATTTACATACATTACTCCCCGGTTTGCATCAATTGTTGTAAAGGGATAATTTGCAATCTCTGCATGGGCATCGGTTGCAGCATTAAAAAACGTGGATTTTCCTACGTTTGGTTTACCGACAATACCAATCTGCATTCCCATTTCTTTCTACTCCAATAAATTTTCTACTTCATCAACAATGTCAGTATTACTTTTAAAACGATGTATTTTTTCTTCGGTCATTATATTTGATGAACTTATAAAAGAAACACCTGATTTGGAAAATAGTTCTCCATTTACTATAGCAGTTTTTGATAAATATATTTTAGATCCCGAAATGCTACCTGCAATATCTACTCCATCATCAATTCTTAAATCACCATTTGAATAGATATTTCCTTTAATTACTGTTTTTTTTCCACAGTAAATATTACCTGTTGATTTTAATGTTCCATGAAAGATTGAATCATTTTCAATAAAGGTGTTTCCCTTTACTTCGTAATTTCCCAGAAGTCTGGATTTTTTACCTATGAAAACGTTATTGTCTATCTTTGATTTTTGAATTCCAATAATTGAATTATTAGGAATAAAAAGAAATCTTTCAGAAATAGGAATTGTCTTTCCTTCATTTTCCTCGATTTCTTCAAGGATTCTATCGATTTCTTCAGAATGCCCCATCTTTAAAAGCTGTAAAAGATATATAAATATATATATTACAATGGGAATTGGGCTACGAATATTAATCCAACCCTTGGCTTCAAATCCTTTTTCTATTTCAACACTATCACCAACGTCTAAATCTCCCTTAAGAGAAAGTTTACCTTTGACTTTTACTTTTTCTCCAAAATAGACATTACCTCCACTTTTTACATCTCCGCCAATACTAGAAAAAATATCAACTCTTATGTCATTTGTAGCATCTAAATTGCCATCAATAATTACATTTTCTCCAATAAAAATTCTACCGTCTGTTTTAATGCCAAACTGTATTAAACATCTATCACCAATTATAACATCGCCTTTTGAAATAATTGTTTTTTCTTCAAATTTAGTATTTTCAGGAATAACTAAAGTTTTTTTATCAAAAGTCATTATTAGAGCAGTATTACATAACTTATTATAAATATTGGCAAATAGCTGCTCTTATTTGGTTTATTATTACCATTTTAAAAATACACAACTTTAAAAAAAAGTTGTTTGAAATAGGTTTTTGACTTAATTTACGACTTACTCTATTTTATAAAAAAATTATGTCCTTTCAAAAAATAAAAAGATATAATAACAAAAGAAATTAGCAAAATTAAAAATAACTTCAGATAAAATGAAATTTCCCTTAGTTTATTAAATTTTTACTGTTCTATCAGATATTCTATTCATGTACATATGATGTAGAACTTGGCAATTTGATATAGTTCACTATGATAGATATTCACCTGCCAAAAATATATCTAAAAAAGATGATTGGATGCGATGTGATGCTACTCCCACATCAAATCCAATTTTTTTTATTTACAGTTGTTAAGATAAGCCTTTTATATGTTATAGTTGTTTCAAATATTAAAAATTAGGAGGAAAAATAAAAGAGGTTTAATATGGATGAGAGAATAAAAGAATTGGAAAAAAGTCATACGATTTTTAGGAACGACATAATTAAAGATATTGATAATTTCAATAATAAAACAAGTAAATTAACCATAAATGACATCAAAACTAAGGTGATGAGTAGTGATTTTTGTAAGAAATTAAGTGATTATTTAAGACAACTAAATTGTGAAGTAGAAGTAGAGGATTTTGATATTAAAACAACATATAAAGATAATATATATGGAGAATGGTCGGTGAGAATACCTATAATTCACCTAAGGGGTGATGGAAAACTTTTAATTGTACCATTTGGAAGAATTTGGGGGGGGTTATTAAAGGTAAATAAACCTATAGAATAATGTTGAAGATGAAATTGGAGCAATGATTCAAAACATTGATAAATATTATTCTTTAAAAGAATCATTTGAAATGTGGAATCCAATTTTTACTTCACTAGTATTGAGAATTGAGGAAGAATTATATGGCTAAAAAAACTGTAAAAGTAAAAGCTCATAAAAGGCAACAATCTTTAAAAGATGCTCTCTGGCATGGTTATAAAAAACCTTCGAAAGTTAAAGCACATCGTAGAAGTAAACCAAAAAAAGAAAAAGAAGTGATAATATGATAAAAGACCCTTTTTCTATAAAACTGCCAAAAATAAAACAACCCAAATTTGACTTATTTGGCAAAGCATCATCGAGAGAGCCACTTCCAGCAGATAAAAAAAGAAAAGTTCGAGAGAGGGCTAAAAACACATGTGAATATCGAGGTTGTAAGCATAAAGAAAACTTGCAGTTTCATCATAAAAACATGAAAAATAGTGATAGCAGACTTTCAAATATTGAATTGCTATGTCCTAATCATCATGCTAAGAGGCATAGTCAAAAAGGAAGAAAAGTTTTAGGACATGATTTTATCACAGGTGAAAAAATAACTCGTTTAATTAAAAAACCAACAAAGAAGAAATCAACTAAAAAGAAAACTTCAAAGAAGAAAAGGAAAAAGAAATCCCCTTATGATATACCAGAAATCAAAATACCAAAGATTAAGATTTAGAAATGCTAATTTCACACAAATTTTGTTACATTTCATAACTTTTGAAAAACATGCAATTGATGCATGCAATAAAAATTGCATAAATTTTTACATGAAATGTTTTTGCATTAAAAATAAATTAACAGGAGAAATGCCAGAAATTTTTGAAAAAATTATCTTTAATCTTATACGAAAAAAATTTAAATAATTTTCCCACCAAAAACTTTAAATAATTTATGTAAAAAAAAAACTAAAAAATGACAAAAATCTCAATATATTATCAAATCTTAGGGGGTATATTCTAAGAGTATATAAATTTTATTATAGGAAAAAAAATTTTTTTTTATAAAGTCTGAAATAAAATAATCATAGAACGTGGAACCAACTATCCCTCCTAATAAACCAAGAATAATGCTAGTTAATGATTCAGTTATGTTCATTTAATTCTAATTATACATTTCATTCATATTATTTATAATTTTAGTCTTTTATTTATTCGACAAAAAGTGAAGGTACGATACAATAATTAAATCCAGAATAAAACCTTATATGATTAAATAATTTCAATATTGAAAATTGACAATAAAAAATGATTAGATATTCACAATATAATTAAAAGAATGGTTGGGAATAGGATATCGCTACTCCAGTCCTGTCTCCAACCTTCTAATTTATTTCTTAAATTTATCTTTATGTTCTTTATAGAAGTCCATTAAAAAAACTATCTGTTGTGATAATGGTCTATATCCTTCCTTTGCCATCTGTTTGAGTTCGTTCATTTGCTCTTTGGTTAAAGATATTGTTGTTCTCGGCATCTCAATATCTTTCATGATAATCAATCCTATATTTAATATTTCACCATACAATTATAGTATTTTAAGGTTTCTACACAACTTTATATATTATTAATCAATTCTTTCAATACCTGAATTTTATAGGTAGGAGGTTGATAGAAAAGGATGGAAAAATTGAATCCAAAATGCAGTCGAAAACGAAAGGATGTCTGTATTCCCCCTCTTCCGATGAGGTATATATGGCATATGAAATTGGGTTCTCCTTGCATTTCCCAAAAAAACCAGATTTACCCAATTTTTTAAAAACAGGAGTTGATAAAAAATGAAAATTGAAATTGACGATAAAGAATTAGAAGATACGTTCCCAATAATAATTTATTTAGATACAGATACAGGAAATATTATCCTACATAATGGAGAATATTTCACAACTGAAAAGGGATTTAGAGATATTGAAAATATCATAAAGAATATACTAACAGATTTTGACGGTGGAACTTATGATGAGAATGGGCAATTGCATAAGCCAGTTCTTGATGAGGATAAAAAATTATCAGAGCAAGAATATGTTACAAAAGAATTATCTGAGGCATTATCACACGCAAAGATGGTCAAGAAAAGAATAACGAAATTCATTGAGAATTGGTGCAACCATCACATCGCAATATTGGAGAAAAAATATAATAAAGTTATTAATGGGAGGTAATCCCCAATTATTTTTGTTTAATGTAGTTTAAAGGTGGGTAGAAAATGAATTGTAAGATATGTGGGGTTGAAGAGACCGACAACCCAGACAGCATATGCGATGATTGTAAAATGTCGATAATTAGCGATGATTCAATCCCTCCTAATTTTTAAGCTTTTCGTTAGAGGAAATTTATGTGGGAAATTAAAATGTGTTGTAGAACGAGGCTGAAAATTTATGGCAAAAAAAGAGGTTAAAAGAGTTTATAAAAAATGCCCTCAATGTGGGAAAATTAAAGAAATTGCTAAAAATAGGATTAAATGTAATAAATGTAATAAAGCTAATCGTGAAAGGAGATTTGCACAGAAAAGAATATTAATAGCAAACAATCCAGAAGATAGGTTATATTTATGCTCATTACCATTAGAACCATTAGAAGGAAAGAATAATCAACCGACTTTGGCAGTTTATATCCATCCAAATAATTATTATGGAGGGGTCAAGGGAATTGAATTGATTAGGAAATATCTATCAAAATATGATAGCAAAAAAGTATATCCTGAAATTCAAGCTGTAATACAGAGCCGTTATAAACACAAAGAACGATGGGGAAGATTAACTATAAATGATTTAGAAGTTGTTAAAGAAGTTGGCACCTTTCTTACAGATAAATCTAATAGAAAATATAGAGAACTGAAAAAGCAATTTGAAATGTTTAGAAAGAATTTAAAAAATTTGGATAAGCAAATAGATATAGCATATGAGACCAAAAACAAAGAGGATTTGAAGTTTTGGAAGAACGAAAAAAGAAAATTTCTGGCACAATATAAACCGAAACCTGACTCAAAATTCCCAGTCGATAATCAAGTTGAATTTGAAATGTTTGATACATTGGGGAAATGGAGTTTGGATGATTCAGGTGAATTTGTTTATGAGAAATCTAAAAGTATGGATGATTTACGAGAACGAGAAATTAAAAAACAAAAAAAGGAAGAACAAAAGGATGAAGGCGATTATAGTTATAAAGATTTTGAAGATGTTGATAGTTAAATGATAATTTTATCCCACTCTATCTATAAAAATCAATCACTAATACTTTATGGGAAGAGATAATTGTCTTGATGTTTTGATTGGACATATAAATGGACAAAAAATTTAAAGATATCTTGAGAGAGTGTATTCCAAACATATTGAACCGAACATCAATCATATTTGGCGTTAAGATAGAAAAAATACTTGATGTTGTGGTATCAAATGACATTGATAAACTGCAACATATGACCTTAGTTGAATTTGAGAATCAGTTGAAATAAATACACAATATCTCGGTAAGGTAAGTTCTACAACACTGGATGGTGGTTCCTTACCGAGATTTGCCAACCACCATCCTTCCCACAAATTTTATATTTACTCGATAACAGCGATTCATATAGGAACACAACTCTTTGTCTAGGTTGCGGAATGATGATACATGAGGCTAGGATATCACCGCAACTGATTTTCCATAGTCCTAGCCTCTGTCATACTCCTTCAATGCCTATTACATAACAGTGAAACACAAATATAATTTTGCTCCCGATGAGAGAGATATGGGAGCATATGTATTTTTGATGTTGCTTATGGTGGTGCAGATATGTATTCAATAATAAGATTTTTTAATGGTTACAATCAATGAAATAAAGAGATATACAACTCCGCTTGAAAACATACTACAGTTCACATTCGCAAGCCCACTTACACAAAAGGAGCTATTATCTAAGGAATGGTTCAAGAAGTCATTACAGGGTAGAACAACCAGATTCCCACACAATTATAAGGAATATGGTTTGACCAGCCCATATGAAAGAATGGACACCTACAAGGCACTCTTGCAAACCACTAGTGAGGCTGCTAGTGAGACAACTATTGTTCAGGAAGAAGTCTATAAAACTGTATGGCAAGGTGCCCAACCTAAAATATGCTTCAGGGAAGCTTTCAAGATAATTCAATCCGACAGATACCGAGTAAGGAATATCACAGGTGAATCTGCACAATACGCTGGTGAAGTTTCAGAGGGTGGTGCTTCTACAGTGGACACACAGGAATATTCTTATGTAAATTCAACTCCTAAAAAATATGGGGTCAGACCATTGATTACCCATGAACTGATAACTGATTCTTTAGTAGATTGTGTTGGGGAGGAACTAAGATTCGCAGGTAGACAACTAGAAAACAGATTGAATCGAGAATGTTTAAATGAAATTCTGAATAGTAGTAGAGCAATATCAACAAATACACTCAATCCTGAAGGCGCTCATATATCAGTGACAGATATTGCAAGAATGAGAGGACAAATACTTGCAAGTAATAGAGATCCTAATACGATTATCCTACATCCGACAGCCCAATCTTATCTTTTACAGGACAGCAATCTTGTCTATGTTGCATATGCGGGTGGTTCAGGTGGTCTTAGAGAAGGTCAAACAGGTAAGCTTGTAGGATTAGACCCTTATCTTTGCACCGCAACAGATTTACCAACAAATCCAGTTTGGGATGATACCACAGCAGGCTCTGATGTGACAGCAATTGTATATGATAAAGAAAACATCGGTTGCGTAAATATGAAGGAGGATTTGAGGGTTCTTGAGTTTGATGACCCAGTACATGACTTATTCGGAATGAACATTTTGATGCGATTTGCGGTAACAGTTATCGATGAAAACTCTGGCGGAATTATCTATCACAAATGATGTTTGATGGTTCAGATTGAGGATGCAATTTAAGTATGTTGAAAGAAATGTGTGTGGACATTTAATTAAAGGGTAAAACAGGTAAAAATGATAAATTCTAACAAAATGAGCGAAGCCTGTCAGTGCCACTAGAATGTCTTAAATGTTACCTGAAAGACGAAACAAAATTCTCTAATATAAAAATTCAATCACAGTTTAATTGTGGAGTTTGGGGTTTATCTCTGATTGGATGGTTTGAAAATCCCGCCTTACCTATCAGGTTTAATTAATAATGAGTATGAATTATGAAAAAAGAATATATAAAGTTAAATAAAAAGCAAACAGATGATTTATTCAATAGAATTTACAAAGATGATAAATACAAGAATCAAATCAATGGCTTAAAACAAGAGATATATTTACTTCAAGATAAGATTGAAGCATTGGAATTACAACTGAAGGTCTATAATGAAATGAAAAGCAAATATCCTGAAGAACATAATAAAGCTATCAGAACAGTTACTAAATCAATGGCATTCAATCAACCAAAACCAGAATCTGAAATTGAAGTCGATGATGGTGAAATCTACATGAAATATAATTAGACTTACAGCATTAAATAACGGGTGAGAATGTGCAATTGCATCCGTGAAAAGAAGGTCAAAGTGGCTGTAAGACCACCTAAAACTTTGAGCTTCAACAGTTGCACAAAAACTCCAATCCCTGCAGGAGCATTTCTAGTGATGATGGGAAATAGGGAGGTTTTGTTACTTTCACCTTAGACAACCCATCATTACCAAATTCTTTGGAAATGTGGATTAACCCAATGTATTTAGAATGAGGTCGAAATATGAATAAAGAAATATTTGAACGATGGAAAGATAGGTGGATATCTATTGGGGTTGACCATTTCTACAAACCTGGAATCTTATTTTACCATTCAGGTATACTTCAGGAATGTGGAGATGAGCAACTAGTCATTCAAAAAAACAATGGTGATATAGTTGCGATTGCCTACAATAGAATAAAGGAGTTTCAAGCCTCAGGAATTGGGGCATATGGAAACTGATAAAGATAATCCATCTGCTGATTTTAGAAATGTTGAAAATTTAGATAGCGACAGCTACAGTTATCAATGTACTTTTCTATATGATAATCTAATAAGTCTGAGTTATGAATGGAGATGGACACCAAAGATAAGGAAAAGATGCCTAAAGCAAATAGAGAACCTTGAAGGCTATACATGGATAACAGGAAAAATACTTGAAGAGTATGTATGGTGGAATATAAGAGATAAATTTGAAGAGAATGGCTTTACTTGGAGGAGAAAAAAAGGTAGTAAATTAAAGACATATTATATAAAAAAGAACTATCAGACCAAGCGAATCAAGAAGAATGGTGGTATAGACCTATTTGTCTCTGTAATAGATGAATTTGGTAGCAAATACTATTGTAAGATAGAGTGTAGCAATTGGAGAAAGAGAAGAATATCACCTTCATTATTCAAGAGAAAAATAAGCAGTAAACATAAAAGATATAGTGGTTCAAATCTAGCAGTTAAATGTTCAATAATACCTTATCATAATCTCAATGAGATAGCAGATAAATGTGATAAGAGTGACATAGTAATAATACCTATAGAAGACCAATTCACTGAGATGGATTTGATACTAGAAGAATTAGAGATAACAAAGAGATAGCAGGATTAACACTAAAAGTGGGAAAACCTTTAACAGGAGTAGCATAAGATATGTCAATGAGTATACAGTATACAGTAGTAACTGGTATATGGATTCTCTTTTTCTATTATATGCTAATACTGCTCAATCAACTGCTATTGCCACTGCCACCACCACTATAAATGTGACAGACGATATTTATGACCGTTAAATGTTTAATGATTTGCGGTAATTTTTGACATAGATTTTATATATTTGTAATCAGATGTGAATTTGTATTGGAGGAGGTATATATGCAGAAAAACCATACTGGTAAAATCCTTGCAATAGGGATAATTGTATTGTTTATAGGAGTTAGTTATTCTTCTTCTATATCTATTGATACTAAATCAACCAGTATTGATGATGGTGTTGAGGATTTAGGTGACCAACCTGTTGATTGTGATAGGTTAGAGTCTAATATAGAATATTTTCATATGCAAGAAGATAAATACTGTGAATTATATTTTATGTATCAGGGAACAATACTTGGTAATTTTTATTATTCTATGCATTCGATAATGGCATTATTAGCAGGGATTTTTACCGTTATATATCTTATATATTGCACTGATTACCCCATATCCCCCCTTTTAGAATTTAGGATTAATCCCATCTAAAAGTTTTATATACCACTTATCAGATATGAATATGCTATAGAGGAGGTAAATTGGTATGAAGAAAGAGTTAATTGGTATAATTGTTTGTATGCTATTAATTATTACAGTATTACCCGCTTCTGGAAATAATCTTGAAAAGACTTCTGATAATATACCTAATTTAATAGTTAGTATTAGGGAAAGTAAACCTATAAATGATGATTATGGAGGGGGCTGTTATGTTTTAATAGGGAATTCAGGAGATGTAAATGTAACTATTAATTTTTCTTTTAACGTGTTTTCCTATAGTTTAAAAGGAGAATATCTTGGTAAATCCGAAATAACTCGGAAGAATATTATAGTAGACCCTGTCCCCTTTAGATATTGGAGTTACCATATGATTCCAGATTATTATGGGGAACTATTTACTTTGGTGTATGTCACAATAGATATAGAAAATGTAGATAATAGTGAACAAACAGAATCGAAATTTAAATTTGGAATTAGTATAGGTAAATGGATACGTTTTCACCCTGTTTTACATTTTATTGTAAATATTATAAATTTTTTATTTCGTTTCATCTAAAAGTTTTAAATACCCATCATTTGATTTAAATTATTGGAGGAGGTAACAGTTTGAGTGAAAGGTCTCTTGCATTTGGAATATGCATCTTGTTGATGTATTCTGGATTTATACCTATAAGTTTTGGATTTAATGTCGAGGTTTCAAAAATAGAGCAACCAACAATTATTGGTAATGGCAATACACTCTATGTTGGTGGCAGTGGACCAGATAACTATTCAATGATACAGGATGCAATAGATAATGCCAGTAATGGGGATACTGTTTTTGTCTATGATGATAGTTCACCATATTATGAAAACATTGTTATTGATAAATCCATTAATTTGGTTGGTGAAGATAAGGATACAACGATTATTGATGGAAGTGGAACTTTTACGGTTATAGAAGTTTGTACTGATTGGGTTAATATTAGTGGATTTTTAATTCAAAATCCAGGGTTTTCCTATGGTTGGGGAATCGATTTAATTTCAAATTACAACTGCATAAAAGGTAACAAAGTCTCTAACCATCATACAGGTATAAGCTTAAGGTATTCCTGTAGTAACTTAATAAAAGGTAATATAGTCTCAAATTGTTATTGGGGGGTGCACCTAGAATATTATTCTAATAACAATATAATAGATAATAACACTATCAATTCGGGTAAAAAAGATGGCATTTTAATCTGGTATGATTGTGATAGTAATATATTCACTAACAACACTATTTGGGGTAATAATGAATCAGGTATAGACTTATTTTTTTATTGTCACAACAATATCATTACAAACAATAATATTTATTCAAATAAAGAGGATGGCATTACAGCAATAGATACCAATAATAATCATATCTCTGGTAATACAATAACGGGGAACGATGAATTTGGCATTAGCATAGGTGGAACCAACAATACCGTATCATTTAACACTATAACATCAAATGGACAACATGGTATATATCTAGGTGGGTCTTATAACACCGTTTCATATAATACTATCAGTAAGAACATTTGGAGAGGGATTGAACTTTATAAAGAAAGAAATCACAAAATATTGGGAAACATTATTTCAAAAAATAACCTTGGAATATGGCTCAGAGAATCCGAAAAAATAAACATTGAAAGTAATGTTTTCATCGATAATGGTCTTTTTCTTTCTGCTTCATACAATAATTCTGTTGTTAACAATTCTGTTAATGGAAAACCACTTTTGTACCAGGAAAATAAGAGAGATGTTATTATTGATATTGATGCTGGGCAAATAGTTCTGATTAAATGTGATAATATTACAGTTAAAAACCAGAATATTTCAAATACATCGGTAGGAATTTATTTAGAGTTAACAAATAATTGTTATTTTTTAAATAATAACATCTCAAATAGTGTGTATGGTATAAAATTATGGCAATCAAATAATAACAAAATAATTAATAACACACTAGCGAATAATGAATATGGTATATATAACACTCATTCTCATGATAATATTATAAAAAATAATAATATTTCTTTAAATTACTATGGTATATATTATATTCATTCTTATGATAATATTATAAAAAATAATAATATTTCTTTAAATTACTATGGTATTTTACTACCTAGTTGTGATAAATATAGTTCTAATAAAAATAATACCATTGTTAAAAATTTATTAATAAAAAATATTAAAGGGATATATATAAGATTGTATAACAATGATGATAATATTATTTTTCATAACAACTTCATAAAAAATTCAAAGAACGCTTATGATAGATGTAGCAATATTTGGGACAATGGTTATCCTTCTGGTGGTAACTATTGGGATGACTACACAGGAGAAGACAATGATGGTGATGGTATAGGGGACACATCGTATCTTATCTCTGGTAGTAATAATGAAGATAGGTATCCCTTGATGTATCCAACATGTAATGTTCCACCAAATGAACCTATTATTGATGGTCCTACAAGTGGAAAACAAAACACTGAATATGATTTTATTTTTAATTCCACAGATTTAAACGAAGACCCTGTGATGTATATTATTGAGTGGGGAGATGGTGATACAGAATTGACTAAATATAGTGATTCAGGTGAAGAGATAATGTTAAAACACAACTGGAGTAAAAAAGGAAACTATACAATTAAAGCAAAGGCAAAGGATATTAATGATGCTGAGAGTGACTGGACTGAATTTGAAATTAAAATATCCAATCCAAGAACTAGAACTTGGTTGAGATTTTTTGATATGTTTCCAATACTGCAAAGAATACTAAATTATATTGTAAAATAGGAATTTAATCTTCTTGTATGTTTTTAATGTGATTCATAAGATGAAGTTGAAGATGCCAGTGATTTGGGAAAGATATCTCGACTACAATTTAGATAGAAAAGCAGAGAAGAACTTTAGCAGATTGCAGAGGTATATTCTGGAATTGGCTGTCTATTATTCAACTGGGAATTACAAGGATGGTGGAATATATGAGGATGCACTTGTGGATAAGGTCTTTGAATCGCACCTATACCAACTTTCAGATGATGACAGGCAGAAGAACATCCCGAAGAACAAAGCTTATTTCAGAATAAGGAGATGTATCTTTGGATTGGAATTAAGAGGATATTTGAAGATTAAAAAGGCACCTGATGGTAGAAAGGTGGTTCTTTCAACTAACAAGTCAAATAGATGGTTCAAGAATCAGTTTAGATAACCTTCGGGGGCATTGGTCGTTTTTTGCAGTTTTTTCATAGTTTTTTAGATGCACCCAATAGATAGGGATATGGTGCCCCAGACACTTTTTTTGAGAATTTTATGATTTTAGTCGATTTTGAGTGATTTTTGGCATTTTCAACGGAAAGCAGATGGCGAACTAACGGAATCACCAATAGATAGGGGTGCGAAGTTCCAGATAGGCGATGGAGCTAACGATAAGTGCTTCTGTCAGAAGAGTGGTTCAGGTTATGGTTAGAACAGGGTCATTTTACTAAGCAATCGATTTTCATTTTTCTTATTTTTTTATTTCTTCTTTATGCACCCAACAGATAGAATACATATGTTGCGGAACATACTTAAACAGATAGGGGCATGGTTCTGGATGCTCTTATTCACATTCTGCGGATGGATTAATATAGAATATCATAGATAAATACCCTAAATGAGATTCAAAAGGAGGCGTGTACATACAGTTAAATGGATTTGATATATTTCTATCTCTCCATTAATATATATCCACTGCGATAAATCTTTATTTCACGGTTGATTATCTCGGCTGTTTTATATTTCACTTTCAATTAAATTCTCCAGTCTGTTTTCATCCCATCCATTTCTATAATTATAAATATTATAAATCGTATAGAATAATTCTTTTTTCTCGGGTGGCAAACTATAAATACTACATACTACCTACTACCTTGTATGAAACTGAAGTGCAAACGATGTGGGCATGAATGGAATTATACAGGATATAGAAAGTATTGGGCAACCTGTCCAGATTGTAAGACTTCGGTTAAAATATATGGAGGAAAAGAAAATGAACCCAATAGAAAAAATAAAGAAGATGCAAGAGAAATATAAAGAATTGAAACTCAAGACATATCAACGAAACAAAAGAACAATCTCATCAGATAAGGTGAAAGAGATTATCGACTATCTGAAAAAACATGAACGCATATTTTTGAAAAACGAATCGGATTTTAAGTATATATTAGGGAATCCGTATTCAATGAAACGCAAACAATATCCAATCAGTCAGGATATAAAGAAACATACAAACGATATCATAGTCAGAACAGCCCACACAGAAGATACAAACGAAACAGTTTACATTCTGCAATTACGGAAATGATTGAATGGAAGAACGGCGAAATGAGAATGGTTCCAGATTCACATCTGGTTCCACTCCCAATTCAAATAAAGATAATAGTATAATTATTTATAAAATAATTGATTATACTTTATCTGCTAATTATGCTTCTCATATGCAACAAATCGGATATACTGTAAATGCTCTTATTTTCAGGAAACCATGATAACATGACTGAAATTCATATGCCATCTAAGGATGGCAATTACATTTCTTTATCAGTCAGTCCAGATAAGAAATATAACGGCATTTCTGGAGCAACTCTTATTCAGTTATACGGAAAGAGATACAATAAAAGATTATTGGCAGATGTTGAAGTAAACGGTAACAAGATATACATTCCAAGTGGATATTTAACGAAAGAATCAATAGAGATTCTTAAACAAGTTGAAAGCAAGACAGGAATATCTATACTCTGCAAATGCGAACCAAGAGCAAAAAAGATATTTTGGCACCATACAATCGAATTTAAATAAACAATCTCTTTTTTTATTTATTTATTCATTTTAATGGATTTTGTTTTATAAAACTTGAAATGGTCTGGGACAGTTGAAACCATGTCGAAATTATGCACCAGAAACTCTTTGGGGTGGATTCTGGTGAGTTTTGATATTAAACTAATACATTATGTATAGGAAAATAAATAAACACATATTATGTTTGAAATGATATATTAAAAACAATTTATATCACTCTATCTATAAAAATCCATCACTAATACTTTATAGAGGAAGTATAAGAATATTTTATTTTCTAAATGTATGTATGTGGATGCGTTCCAAATGTCATTAAATGAGTTTAAAAAAGTTGAATGAAAAGAAGCTTAAAGGAAATTGGAAGGAGTTTAGGTAGGAATAAATGTAAATATTGTGACTACAGAAGCAACGATATAGAAAAGGTCAAAGAACACGAAGAAAAATTGCACAACTGTTACAGAAACAAAAATCCAAGAAAAATACCCATTAAAAAGCAAAAGATAAAAGTCGATTCAATCTGGTTTGCAAGGGAGTTGCCAATACATAACAGCAACTTCAAAATAGATGTTCTATATGAAATTTGGTCAGATGGTCACAATTACGAAACAAGGATGTTTACCGATGACCTCAAATACGGTTCACATCTTGAAATTATTTTTGATAATAAAAAACAAATGTATACAATAAAGAATCTAAAAAAGCTCCGTGAAGAATGGAATAAAAAGCACGGAATACCTGTTTTTGAACCTGTAGGTAAATATGGCTTAAAAAAAGTGGAGGTAATAAAATGAAGTGTGAGAAGTGTGGGGGTTTGATGATTCAAAGATACAAACGTGAAATCGATGGCAGAGCAACAGTTCGGACTAGGGAATGTAAAAACTGCAAACACAGAATCAAAACAATTGAGATAAGCAAACCCAATTATGATTCAACCGTCAAATCAATGAATCTCATTATAGAAATCATCCAAAAGTATCAGGTATAAATTATTAGTCCCAAACCCAAAAAAATCTAAATATAGTGATTGAAAAAAACAACCAAATTAACGAATGTATATAGAAATGATGTGGGGGGTATATAATATACCTATATTAAAAAAAGGAATACGACTCGGCTGTCGGGACTCTTAATGCAATAATCGAACTGTTAAGGAGCAAATATTAAACTGGGTACTAGTCAAAAATCTAATGATAATCATAGTAAAAAAATGCTTAATCAATGAATATATGTGTTGAAAATGTAAACTAATGGTATATGTAGGCTTAATAAAAAAATGGAGTAAAAAATGAAGCAAAAAGATGTATTGGGCTTCCTGAAAAAAGCAATTGATGGTGAAATTAGGATAACTGCAATTATCTTTCGTGAAAATAAAGAGCATGGTCTGTTTGGTCATGTCCGAAGTTGTGAAAATAGTTACGATGGACTAATGACTCTTGCAGAATGTGACTTGTTAAAGGATGGAATCATTGAAAAAATCAACGATATCCTGACAAAATATACAAAAGAAAAATGAAATTATCTGATATAAAGATAGGAACTAGATATCGAGTTGATTGCGGGGACATTAAGGGTTTGGCTGATAACATAAATGAGATTGGTCTACTGCACCCGATTGTCATTAATGAAAATAAAGAACTCATTTGTGGTTTTAGAAGATTGATGGCACTTGATGAACTCGGACTGCAAGATTTGGAGGAAGATGAGCATTACCGAGTGGTTAATCTAAAGGATATCTTGCTCGGTGAATATTCAGAAAATGTTTATAGAAAACAGTTCACGCCATCCGAAGCAGTGGCAATTTGGGATGCAACAGAATCATATCAGGGACTTCGTTCCGAATCAAAACAAAGTTCTCGTAGAATCGAAAGAGTTGCAAAATCATTGGGAGTTGGTAAGAACTGGCTGTCAGAGGCAAAGCAAGTAATTGAATCTGGAAATGATGAACTTATCGATAAAATAGACTCTGGAAGATTAGCAGTCCACTCTGCATATAAACGAGTTAAAAAAGATGAAAGACTCCAAAAAATGAGGAACAAAGCTAAAGACTACAACCCATCTGATGATGATATTGAAGTCATATGTGGAGATTTTCATGAGGTCTGCAAAGACATACCTGATAATTCCATTGACATGATTTTAACTGACCCTCCATATCCGAAAGAATATCTTGAACTATGGAAGGATTTAGGAACGGTTGCGTATAGAGTATTGAAACCATCTAGCTATTGTATAGCGTATTCTGGTCATATATGGCTACCAGAAGTAATTAATTCGATGTTGGAAACTGGTCTGGAATATTACTGGATTTTCTGCCATAGTCATATTGGTGGAACCACTGATTTGGTAAATGCAAGGAAATTGATTGCCGAGTGGAAACCAATACTTGTGTTCTGCAAACCTCCACTTGACACGGCAAACCACAGGATAACTGGCGATATGGTCAGAAGTCCAAAACCAGAAAAGGATTTACATGAGTGGCAACAAAGTGAATTTGGCTCGGAGTTCTTTATAAGCTTTTTTTCAGAGCCTGGAGACTTGGTATTAGAGCCGATGGCAGGTGCAGGAACTGTCCCATCTGTATGTAAGAAAATGAAACGAAAATGTATCGCAATAGAAATAGAAGAAGAAAATGTGGAGATAATCAAAGGTCGGTTATCTTCGATGTAGAAAAAAGAATATGGAGTAGCGAATGATAAGTAAAAGAGAAATAAAGATGATGATTCGGGAACGACATAATGGTGAGGTTTCCGATGATAATGTTGAGTTGTTAGTGAATGTTTGTAACAATTTGGCTGAATATGTAGTCGAATTAGAGTGTGATGAGTTTGAAAATTACAATTTTATCCGTAAGAAGAACAAATTGCCAGAACTTAAACGATTTACAATTCCCACTATTTACACTTTTCTAAACAATTATTTAAACTCTTATGTTGATAAAAATACTGGTGATGTAGGACAAGACAATATAGATACTACATTACAAACACACGCAGGAGTTGGCTACCAATGAAAATAAAAATAAACCAAAAATATGAGCCAATGGTTCGTAAGTTTGGTGAATATCTATCCACCAGTTATTCAAATTCAACCGTCAAAGATTATCTTACAGCAATCCGAGAACTACTTGATGGTGCAGACAAATTCCCAGAGGACTTGACATTCAATGATGTTAAAGCATATGTGAAACACATAAGAGCAAACGATAAGTTTTACAGTAAAAGAAACAAGTTCGCTTCATTGAAGCTATTTATGGCATATATGAAACTGAAGGGAATCAACGATATATACGATGAGTGGGGAAATGAAAAGAAGCTTATGGGAATAGACATATTCAAAATAAAAAGAACAGAAAAACCCAGAAATAAGAAGGAAACTCTTACAAAAGATGAGGTCAAAAAAATCTTTAACTACACTAGAAAATATCCACGAGACCACGCAATCTGCAAGGCATTTTATTACACGACACAAAGAGGTGGCACAATCCAGAATTTAAATATCGATGATATCGAAAATGAACCGTTCATAAATCCTAAAGATGGGAAACCTTATCATATAGTCCACATTGAAAAAGCAAAACTCGGGGAAACATATGACTTGGAAATTGAACCAGAATGTATAGAGGCAATTATGAGATATTTCAATGAATTTCGGGAAGAACCAGATGAAGGATATATCATAGACAATTACGGAAGGAAACTCTTACATAAGGATGCTGTTTTTCTAAATGGCACTGGACAAAGGTTAATGGAGCAATCAATGAACAAAATGATGAAAAAAATAGGAGTTGCTTGTGGAATCAATAAAAGAATCTATTGCCATCTTTGGAGAGCCTCGGCAATTTCAATAATGTATGCAGATGGAGTCCCACCAGCAGATATAATCAAAAGAACTGGACACACAAGCATTCGGAGTCTGGAACCATATATAAACTTAGACGAGGATTTATCAACAGCAAAATGCAGTCATAGTCTTTCACTAGAAAATGACTCAACATTTACACCAAAAACAAATCTAAATCAACGAGCTTTGATGGAAGAGTTAATCAAGGAAAATGAAAAGTTAAAGAATAGGTTACGGGACTTGGAAACTGGATATCAATAAATATGTTCTGGTACATTAATACCATCCAACAGAAGGAGTAAAGAATCCACTTGTACATTGATATCTTAATGTTCATGTACATACTCACCTACATATTCATTTGAACCAAAATCTTATATACAAATATACTAATGTTAGGATAACTCAAAATAGGAGTGAGGATGGAGAAAATGGAAATATTTAGAAAGATAGGTAGCTGGCTGTTCTTAATCGGTGTTCTAATTGCATTAATATCAGGTATTATCGTTGGTGCTCGATGGTACACAGATAGTGAGGCCTATATAGCAATGATACTTGGTGTTCTAGGTTTTATCGTAGGAATCTTATCCTTCTTTGCGGTAGGACAGATTACCAAAGAAAGAATACCAACATTTTTAATCGGAGCCTTGATTTTAGTAGTAATCGGTGCATCAGCTCAGACATGGGGCTTTGTCAGAAATTCAGACTTTGCTTTCTTCTTTCAACAACTGACCACATACATTGCGTTCTTTGCAGCACCAGCAGCAAGTTTACTTGCAATAAGAGCTATTTGGGAAGCTGGAAAAACTGAAGAAATTGAAAAAGTCGTCCCAAAAATACCTGAATAAACATAAAAAAAGTATCTATCTCTCTTCTATGATAATTCATAGATCATGGGAGAGGGAATTTTTTTCTTTTATTTTTTAAATTTTTAAGTTGTTGATTAAATTATTGCTTAATAAGATGTATTTAGAAATAATATTGATTATTTTCAAGAAATTTACAAGTTGTTTAAAAGATAAATCATGGTTAATCTTTTAAACCAAAATTTAATAATTTCTCGCTGTAATATTTATAAAAAATCAATTAATAATCAAAATGTTCTGTCCAATATTTTTTTAGTTCATATATTGTTTTATTTATTATTATAACATCTTGAACATCAGTTATGTAATTGGTAGGTATTGGCATTAATCTATTAGGTGGTGTTTTCCATATATCACATAAGTACGGATCAACGCAAATGCCACAGTGATTTGATGGACCATCGCTTTCTACTGAAGTAAAAAAAATCCCAACGCGAGAATAATTTTTGTCATAAACAGGTTTATCTAATAAATCACCTGTTGTGCAGGTTTTAAGACCACAATTAATTGTTTTATTCCAAAAACGGTAGAGTTCATCAATTGTTTTACATAATGTTACATGTCCACTAAGATTGTCTATATGTCTCTCAAGAATTGGAACTAGTTTGAATGTTCCTCTAAAGCATCTTTTTCTTATAACTTGATTAGTTCTTATTCCAAAGAAGAAACCAGGATAATCTATATTCCAACTATCCCAAATTTTATCTATTAACCCAATTGCATACCCGTTTTTATCATATACTTCTTTGTGTAATAATTCATAAGGTTTGTCAATTTTCATCCTTCATCTTTCCTCCTATCTATGTCAAAATATAATGATTTAATATAAATTTTTCTAAACAGGTAAAATATAACTCAAAAAAATTATTATTTAAAAAATTGTCCTTATAAAATCTTCATTTAGATAATTTCAATTTAGAAAAATAATCTTTTCTAGTTACCCACAATTCTTCTTCAAGTGTATCATAAACTGCTTCATCTGTTAGATCTTCTATTCTTTGTTTATCTGATAATACACTTCCTGTTCTTTTATATTCATCCCTTGCATACATAATAATTACTTCCTTTTTTAAAATCCAGTAATGTGTTCGCCATTCCCTTCCGTCATAAAGTGTAGTTTCCTCTCGTGCAGTTGTAAGCATTCCTTCCTCTTCTAAAATATAAAATAGCTGTCTATCTTCCGGAGCTAAAAGATTATCTATAACCCTATCCTGGAATCCAAAGATATCTAGAACAAATCCGGCATCCCTTTTTGCCTCATCTATACCAATTCCAATTCTATTTACGATCGCTTTTGATAAAATATTTAAAGTAATTATACTCATTTAACCAAGTCCTAACCAAATCGATTTAATCTAGATATTATATATTTTGTAACTCATGATATATATATTTATCTCTAAATATATTTCCAATAATACAATGTTTTTTACATAGGTTAGGATTATAATAAAGATAAAATCTCCTTTTTTCAGAATATAATAATTGAACATATCATTATTTTTTTAATATAATACTTTATTTTATTCAAATTTTATACAAAAACTTTTTTTTATTAAATAAGTTTTAAATGTGATTTAAAGGGAGATAAAATATGAAGAAAAATATCTTATTAATATTAATTTGTCTGCTGATCTTATGCTGTAATATCACATCTGCAATAAATGAAGAAAATAAAGATAAAAAATTATATGATATCAAAAATGGAATAATAAGCATAAGAATACCAGTTGGAAAAGTTGAACATGAAAAGACAATAAATGGAGATGAAATATCTATTGATGATTTCGGAAGACTTATAGTTCCAGGGAAGCCCAGTCTTCCAACAAAGATTTTTTCAATTGCAATTCCGCCTGGTGCTGAATTTGTTGATTTAAATTATAATGTAGGTAAAGGAATAGTTCTAGCAGGTAATTATGATATAAGTCCTATTGCTCTTCCACAATTAATTGGTGAAGAATACCTAGAAGTTCAATTAAAGGAGGAGCAAATATACAATGAAAACTATGAAAAAACATACAATAATGATGAAAAGTATCCAGCCTCTATTGTAGAATTTGAAAGAACTTCAGGTTTTAGAAAATACAATCTTGTTGATGTAAGAATTAACCCAATCACCTATAAACCATTATCTTGTAAGCTTATTTATTATCCAGATATAACTGTTCATATAAACTATGAAATTTTAGAAGGTTATGATTCTGCTGAAATTATGTTTGATGAAGTAGAAAGCTTTGAACAAAGAGCAAGTGAGTTCATACTTAATTATGAAGTCGCAAAAGATTGGTATTTGCAAGGACTAAGTGGAAGAGAGAATTATGATTATGTAATAATAACTCTTGATTCTTTAACATCTTATATTAATGATTTAGTGGACTGGGAAGAAACAAAAGGAAAAAGCGTTAAGGTTGTTACAACAACATGGATTGACTCGAATTATGCTGGCTATGATCTTGCTGAAAAAATGAGGAATTTTTTAAGAGAAAAATATCCATCGGAAGAATGGGGTATACAAGATCTTCTAATAATTGGTCATCGAGATGATATACCTATGCGATTAACATGGCAGGATGTAGGTGGTGGTAAACCAGAAACTGATTTTTATTATGCAGAGCTTTCTAATCCTGATGATCAATCATGGGATGCTAATAGCAATCATAAATATGGCGAAAATTCTGATCCTATTGATTATTATGGTGAGATAAATGTTGGTAGAATACCCTGGAGTGCCCCTGAAACTGTCCAGCATATATGTGAAAAATCCGTTAATTATGAACTAAACAATGACCCATCATTTAAAAACAACATTCTTCTTCTTGGAGCTTTTATTGATGATAAGACTGATGGAGCAGTTTTTATGGAATATTTAGCCAACTCAAATATTCATCCTTGGATGGCATATTGGATGAAAATGTGTCTTTACGAACCTCTTTCAGTATATAAAAGGGATTATGATCTTAATCATGAAAATGTACTAAATGTATGGTCTTCTGGAAAATTTGGATTTGTAAGTTGGCATGCTCATGGATCACCAAATGGATGTTCATTTATAACAGTTGATGATTGCAATTTATTAAATGATGATTATCCTGCAATCATTAGTGCTGCATCATGTAGTAATTCCGATACGGATCATCTAAACATTGGTCAGGCAATGTTGAAACAAGGTGGTGTCGGTTTTCTTGGGGCAAATAAAGTTGCTTATTATCGGTCTGATTGGGATGATCCAAATGATGGTAGTGACCAGTCGTTTAAATATTTCTTTAAGTCATATGTAACATCTGGGGATTACACTCAAGGACAAGCTCATCAATATGCGATTAGTGAAATGTACGAGAAAGGATTATGGAATAACTTAAAATATGAAACCTTCGTCCATGGCTCATTATGGGGAAATCCGAATTTAGGAATGAAATCAATTAATGAAAATGATCCACCAGATAAACCTGCAAAACCAGATGGTCCATTAGAAGGAAAAGTTGGTATAGAGTATGTATACTCTACTTCAACATCAGATCCAAATATGGAAAATATTTACTACTTCTTTGATTGGGGTGATGAATCTGATAGTGGTTGGCTTGGACCATATTTGACTGGTGAAATTGTAGAAGCATCACATATCTGGTTAAGACAAGATAACTATGAAATTAAGATTTTAGCTCAAGATATTAAAGGAACAAAAAGTGTTTGGTCAGATCCATTAAGAATTACAATTCCTAGAAACAGAGCATATTGTTTGAGATTTTTTGATATGTTTCCAATACTGCAGAGGTTGTTAGGTTTTATAAGATGATGATATCACTTAGAAGCCCTTGAAATCTTGTTTTACAATCACTGAGCCTGTTGATTTCTTTTTATTTAATAATTTATATTAGGAGCAGTGATATCTTATTGTAGTCTATCTAGGAGGTGGTGGGCAGCAGGATAAAAAAAGATGCTCCCCTGAATGGCAGAGCAGGAAAATGTCAAAACCTGGTCCTGAGGTGATAGATTGTTGCAGAAGGGAAAAGACAAAAACCGTTCTGTAAGCTTTATGTGATACTTATTCATTTAATTCTTATAAGAACATCAATAGGTGGTCGAACTGGCTTTAGGCAATTAAAGCAAAATGCTATGTGGTCAAGCTGTTTTTTTGAGCCTTTGATTGTGATTTCTTTTTTCATTTCTTACCTCATAGATGGTGCATATAAATATGTGTCCATCTGGGTCTTTTAATTCTCTTATGATTCCAATTTTCTTTTTCATAATATCATATCCTATTGTAGCCGTAGAGTGCCCATCCCCTCCTGCATTTTATGATTCTATGTGAGGCGTATTTTTCAGCCAGCCTTTTCAATAGGGATTTAGATTTTGATTGTTTGATTAAAGTATAAGTGGTTTGACGGTCGCCGTGATAGCCTTTGAATTGTCTATATTTCTTCATGTTATTTTCTCCTAAAATGAGTGCCACTTTTTTGACGATTACCTACTATAAAATTTATATGTGACATTATATTTATTTTTTGAGATGTTTGAGAAAGAAAAACTTTTTATGTTATCCTTATATTAGAATACTGCTTTGTTTTTAAAATTCAAAAACTTTATATGTGGGAGCAATTGGTTAGGCATATTTATATAGATAATTAAAATTCACTTGCCAAATATGCAAGAAAAACTATTCATACAAAAAATAACAATCCTTAATAAAAAATTTTTAAATACCCTAATAAAATGCGGTGATATCCATAGATAATAATACACCTCGACTTGAATTAATGAGTTTTAATGACAATCCAAATATAGGTGTATTTTGTAAAACCAATGATGATTTTTGTTTTATAAGAAAAGGACTTACCAAAAAAATTAAGAAAAAAATCGCTCTTACTTTAGATGTAGAAATCATTGAGATATCAATTGCTGATGCATCAATTATTGGCTCTCTTTTATCATTAAATTCAAAAGGAGTAATTATCACAGATTTTGCTGATGAAGAAACCATTAAAATAATTAAAAACCAAGGTTTAGAGGTATGTGTTATTAATGATAAATTAAATGCCGTTGGTAATGATATTTTAGTAAATGATCATGCTGCCCTTGTCCATCCTGATTTAAATGAAAAATCATTAGAAGATATAAAAGAGGTTCTTAAAGTTCCAATTTACCTTGGTAAGATTGGCTCTTTAAAAACTGTTGGGATGGCTGCTGTTGTTACAAATAAGGGATTTCTTTGTCATCCAAAAGCAACAGATGAAGAAATTGCCCTTCTTGAAAAGATATTTAAAATTAATGTTATGATTGGAACAGTAAATCATGGTTCACCAATAATAGGAAGTGGACTTGTTGCAAATACTAAAGGTGCAATTATTGGGGATCGAACAACAGGTATTGAAATGGGTCGCATTGAAGAAGCACTAGGTTTTTTGGACTAATTTTAGTATATTAACAGAAAGAAAAATTTATATACCTCCCCTATATTATATATATTTAAATATAATTTAAAATGGATGATAATATGCCTAGAATAAGACCATATCTATTATCTTCCCGAGATGATAAAATAATCAAAGTATTCACTGATTTGGGTATGCCAAGAAATTTTGCAAAAACACTTGTATACATCTCACAAGTGGAGGAGTGTAGATCTGCTGAATTAGAACATGGTGCTAATCTTAGACAACCAGAAGTTTCAGTAGCAATGCACGTATTAACAAAAAAAGGATGGATTAAAAAAAGAGATGTAAAAAAGAAAGGAAAAGGTAGGCCGGTACATATATACAAATTAACATCTTCTCTAAATGACATAATCAAATCCTTTGAAAAGGAAAAAATGAAAGAGATAGACATTATTAAAAACGATCTTGAACAACTTAGATCTTTAATTGATAAAAGGTGAAAACATAGCTATTTGATTATTTTACCAAAATATTCGTTTTTTTTATTATTTTTAAAAAGATTTTGATCTTTTATTTATTTAAAATAAGACTTTTTTAAAGAATATAGTGTTAACACTTTATTATTTTGTTATAATCCTATAAAATGTTAAATTTAGAAAAAACAACTATTTATAACTTATATGAAAATCTAACAATGGATTTTTTTTTCAAATATTTTCGACGTAAATATTATTATAATCTGGCTCTAAATTTTCAGAGTAAAAATCAAGTCCAAAAGCAGATACAATCGAAAGAATTCTTTTAATTTGTTTCTCAGATAAAGATTTTTTCCACTTAGATAACTGTACATCTGGCTTTGTTACTATTTCATATTCTCCTTTTTGAATCAACATACTTGGAATCTTCAAATATCGATATGCTGAACGACGGACATTTTTTTCTCCAATTTCATGAAAAATACGATCTATTTCTTTTTCCCCTTCTCTAATCAGCTTCTCGTATACTACAACCGTCCAAGGGTAAGGTTTCAGATAAGACAGAGGAACAAAATTGTCTAAACACCAAGACGCTGCAATAATTTCCTCACGGGTTTTAATTTTTTTTAACCGGTTTAATAAACTATTTTCTAATCCCCTGATTTTAGAGGCTTCATCTAAAATTGTTTTGCGATTTGGATATATATCTTGATATGGTGGAAAGGTTGGATGGTATCCAAAAAAGCCTGTTTTTAATTGTGAATCAATAACAGCACAAGGATGTCTGATGATAAAAATCATACTGCGCAACTGGAATCTTTCTGCAACCCAGGGTAACAATCTGTTTAACCTTACAAATTTTACAATAAGCTTGTTACCAACCAATTGATGCATTAGTATCTCTGGACTTAATTGATGAAAAAAACCGTATCGGAGGATAATAAATTTTTTTCTCTTATCATTTTCTTTCAACGAACTACTATCATATATAGGGAGACTAGTAAAAATTTTTCTGAGATACTTTTCTCCCTTTTGCCAATCCTTAGAAGAAGGAAGATAGGTTCTTGATTGGAATCCGACTTCAAATGATTCAGGAAAATATATTGGGTTCAATGGCTCAAATAAATCTGTATATCCCGGGATAACCCTTAAAATTTTCATAAGCCAACTTGTCCCAGATCTAGGCGAACCTGTTAAAATAATAGTATCCCTTAAATCAAAATTTTTATTGTAAAATATAATTCTCTCCAAATGCTGAATAATTCTTGTAAAACTATGTTGTGATCTTAGCATTTTCCACCCATAAAATATAGGCTATGATATTCAGTTTAAATTTATGTTTTAAGTTAATATATATTATATGATCTGGCAGTATTAAAAATTATTTTCCATAATGTAATTCTTTTAAAAAATAGTTTATAAGGTAATTTTTAATAAAAAGACTTATATTTATATATATAAAAAAGTAAATATTTGTATAATTATTTATATATTCAATATTTGAGGTGTGATGGGATATGAAAATTAATAATCCCCATAAAGAAGTTGGAAAAGAATTTTGTGACACAAATGGCAAACCTATTGGATGAGTAGATAAAGCATGGAACAGCTGGAATAAATCTACTTTGAATATTTCTTTGGTCTAAAACAAATGAAAATATTAGATGCGTCTAATTCAGAGGACCATATAAACTAATATCAGTCTACAGCGACTATATCTGTGTCAAACATAGAATCTACCATTTAACATATTGATGCCCATTCCAACTCAGTTTATATATCATGTATCTGACCGGTTATTATTGATAAAATATTGGATGAATTAAGAAAATATTGGAAGCAACAAAAGTTTTAATGATAGTTAAAGAGTTTGTTTCTGAAAATATATAAAAAATATCTTTTTAGAAATTCTTTTTTCTTATATAAAAAGTTATTATATTACATTTTTTTTGTTTTTTCTTTATTATTTTATTAATAATTTTAAATAGAAAAATATAAATATTATATGATATATTATTATAGCAATCTTAATTGCTTTCACGTTAAATATTTTATATGGGGAGGTGAAGTCGTGGAGGCAGAGGTGATTAGTAAAAACATTCACCTCTGTTTTTCCTTTTACAAAAATATAAAATTACAAAATCTCAAATAAAAAGCGAAATTTTTTAAAAAATCAATTATGGGAAATTTGATATATTTTCTTATTCCAGGGTTCTAAAAAACCAGTTTTGTTAAGATATTGAAGAGCCCAGGCTAGCTCTTTATGATTCAAACCTAATCTTTTTCTTATTCTTTCGTTATTTCTGATGAAATATAAACCATTTTTAATCATGTAGTCTTTTACTTGTTCTGCGAAATCGTTTATTTCTTTTTGATTTGCTATATTCTTCACCATTACTATCTTTGTGATTACTGTATATTTATAATTTTTTGTACATTTATATCCAAAACACTTTTAAAACTTGTTGATAATCGTTTAAGTTAATGATGTATAAAATAAAAAAATGTTGTTTATTTTCAATAAATTAAAATTTACCAAAAAATACTATGTTTTAATGTGGATAAAAAAATTCCTTTTGACCAATTAGTTACAAAATCTTCATAGAAAATATTTAGTTTTTTTGTATATAAATTAAAAGTAGGAGCATTAAAGTTATTTAACCTCAATGTTTATAAGTAAAAATTCTTTGACCTTTTTTAATTCAGTCATCAAGCAAGGGAGTATTAAAAATGCCAAAATACGATCGAAATTCTCTTGAAAAAAAATGGCAAAAAAATTGGCAAGAACAAAAAATTTACTATTTTGATTTTAATAGCACCAAACCCTCCTATAGTATTGATGTTCCACCACGATACGCTTCAGGTCCTCTTCACGCAGGACATGCAGTTCACTATACACATATTGATTTCGCTGCTCGTTACAAAAGGATGAAGGGGTATAATGTTTTTTTCCCGCTATGCTTTGATGTAAATGGAATTCCTATCGAAGAACGTGTTGAACGAAAACTTGGAATTACACGTAAAGATATAGATAGACAGGAATTCATAAAATTATGCTCTGAATTTGCTGAAAAAAACATCAAAACAATGACAGATCAATTCTATTTGCTTGGAGAAAGCATGGATCCCAGTATTTATTACCAGACAAATGCAGAATACTATAGAAGAATTACACAAATTTCTTTTATTGAATTATATCATAAGGGCATTATTTACAAGGGTGAGTTTCCTGTCAATTGGTGTCCACGATGTATGACTGCGATGGCAGATGCAGAGGTAACTTATACAGATAGAACTACAAAACTTAATACCATTAAATTTTATTTTAAGGAACGCCCACCAGAGCAAATATTCAAATACCATTCAATAGGCAAAGATAAAAATGGTTCATATGTTGAAATTGCTACAACAAGACCTGAAATGCTTCCCAGTTGTCAATTAGTAGCTGTTTATCCAACAGATGAAAGAGCTCCATGGCTTGTTGGTCAAATTCTAATTGTTCCGCTTTTTAATAAAGAGGTAAAAATTGTTGAAGATGATGCCGTAGATCCAGACTTTGGATCAGGTATTGTGATGGTTTGTACAGTTGGAGATAAAGAGGATTTGAACTGGGTTTTTAAATATAAACTTCCCATTGAAATGAGCATTAACGAAGAAGGAAAAATGACTGATATATGCGGAAAATACAAGGGAATGAATATTAAAGATGCAAGAATCGCCGTAATTGAAGATATGCAAAAGCAAGGAATTCTAATAAAACAGGAGCCACTTGATCAAAACGTTGGAGTCTGCTGGCGTTGTAAAACTCCAATTGAATTTGTAAATGCAGAGCAATGGTTTTTGAAAACCACTGATTTTAAAAGAATGGTTCTAGAAAAAAGCGATGAAATGAACTGGTTTCCAGAATTTATGAAAATTCGTCTTGAAGACTGGGTAAATTCTCTTGAATGGGACTGGGTTATTTCAAGACAGAGATATTTTGCAACACCAATTCCCCTGTGGGAATGTGAAATGTGTGACGAAATCGTTGTTGCAAGACCTGAGGATTGTTATATTGATCCATCAATTGAAGAACCATATATTGATAAATGTCCAAAGTGTGGGGGAAAACTTGTTGGTTCACAGGATGTGTTTGATACATGGATGGACTCATCGATTTCACCATTATTTAATACCTTCTGGCATAGAGATAATAAGAAATTTAAAAAATTATATCCAATGTCATTAAGGCCACAGGCTCATGATATTATTCGGACTTGGGCTTTTTATACAATTTTACGCTGCAGCCTTTTAACTGAAGAAAAACCCTTTGAAAATATTATGATGGGTGGATTTATTCTTTCAGAAAATGGAACACCAATGCATGCAAGCCTTGGAAATGTAATTGATCCCTTAGAAATAATAGAAAAATACGGGTCAGATGCATTTCGATGTTATGCTGCAAGTTGTGCTCTAGGAGAGGATAATCCCTTCAGAACTAAAGATGTTGTTAGAGGTATAAAACTACTTAGGAAAATATGGAACGTTCAACAGTTTATCATAAATATTATAAAACATGAAAAACCCAAAGAAGCTAAACTAATAGATATTGATAAATGGATTTTAACAAAATATAGTAAACTTGTAAAGAAATGCACAAAACAGATGGACCATTTTGATTACTCACAAACTATGAAAGATGTTGAATACTTCCTCTGGCATGAATTTGCTGATCATTATATTGAAATGATTAAATCATCAATTTATGAAAATAAAAACACTGAAAGCATTAAATATACGTTATATACAATTGGACTTGGGATTCTAAAGCTCTTTTCACCCTTTATTCCTCATATAACTGAAGAAATTTATAGTAATATCTATCAAAAATTCGAAAAAGAAAAAAGTATTCATATCTCTAGTTGGCCAGAACCTGTTTTAATTGAAAATGAAAAAGAAAAATCTGGGGAAACAGTGAAAGAATATATTTCGCAGGTAAGATCTTGGAAGAGTAACCAAGGAATTCCTCTTAATGCACCTATAAATGCAATAGCAACATACGCATCAAAAAATCTCATTAAAAATTATAAAGAAAATGAATCAATAATAAAAACAACACTTAAATTTCCTGATTATCACAATTTTATTGAAGGTAAACCAGATATTGAGGAAAGAATAGTATCAATAAAACCAGTTTATTCTAAAATTGGTCCAACTTTTAAAAAAGATGGTAAAAAGATAATACATTGGATAAATGATAGTAAAGACAAATTAATCAAAATTATCAAGGAAAAAAAAGATATTGAATTAAAAGAAATCCCATTAATTAAGTCAGATAAAAAAGAGATGCTGATAAAGGATGGTTATATTGAAATTCAGAAAGATATAACTGTAAAAGGAAAAAAGGAAAATATAATTCTTTCATTTGATAGTTTTTATTTAGAAATAAAGAGTAAATAGTGAAAGGTTTTTTAAAATTAGACTTAATTTTTATCCTAATTTTTTTATTTGTAACAATAGTGTTTTTAGTATCGGGAATATATTTGTTAAACAAGTAAAAAGATTAGAGTATAAGTTGATATTTATTACTCTATTTCTTGGAATTATTACTTTTAGTTCTCTCCAATTGCTCTCTTTATTATCTATATCTTTTGCCTTGACTCTAATGATAAATATATCTTTTGAGGTCCAATTATGTTGATAGATTACATCCACATCTGAGTTATAAGGCCCATCCCAATCAACAACAGTTCCATCATTCCAATCAATGTAGAAATAAATTTTTTCTCCCTCAGGATCTTTTGTAGTAACTTTATAATAACCATTTTTATTCTGTTTTAATTTAGTTGGACCAATGATAGTTGGTATATCTGGTGGTTTATTTTTTACAGTTGTGAAATTCCAAAGTGGTCCCTCAATTGGTACTCCATTATTAACCCAAGCAACAACCTTCCAATAATAGGTAGTTTCATATTCCAATATTTCTGGATCATAGGTTGTTTTATTTTGACCTTGGGAAACTAGAGGAGGATCAATATTTAATCCAAAGTAAACATCATAGGTTATGGACTCACCTGGGTTTGGATCTGCTCCAGACCAAGAAAGTTTAGTATTTAAATCAACATCAGTAGCACCGTCTTTAGGGAATGGATTACTAGGTTCATATATTGGTCCATATGTTACCGTAAAGGTTGTCGGAGCCATTAAAGTTTTACTAAACGTATTGTTATTATTTGTTTTAACAATAGATCCTTTAGACACTTGTAGGTTTCCATAGTCAAAAATTAAAGGAGTTAGATAGAAGTAATCGTTATTGATACTTAGTTTATCTGTTATTGTAATATTATAAGTATTTCCATTACCGCTAATGTTGTTTAATTTAAATCTTCCATTTCGTGCCATTAAAACTGGTGATTTATATATAAGACGAGCAAAACCCTTTTTATTTCCTTTTATATGTGCATATATATCAACAATGCTTTTATTCATCAAATTTAAAATATCAACCGAAAAATTATCATATTCACAATCAGATAGTATTCCACTACTATTGTACCATTTATTACCTAGACGTAAATGAAAATCTTTTGTATTAATTCCTGTTGCGTTACGAACTATTGAGATATAAGAGATATTATACCAATCAACACCAACGCAAGCATCACATTCTATCTTACCATTGATAATACTAATATTTTCATTTGGAATCATGAAAGTTCCCTGATAAGTGCAATATGTATCATTTACATTTGTGTTAATTACTACCTGTTCACTATTAGAAATTGTCTTATATACATTATCGGCTTCAGAACAATTCATTGTTACATTTACATGACCAGTTCCATTATCGGTTTTCATTGTAATTAATATATCATATTTGGCTCCTGGTGGTTGCCGTCCAAACATTTCAAAACTACATCCGATATGAGAATAACAATTTCCCCCTTGTCCAAGGACTGGAAAATTTGTATCCCATGGAGCATATCCAATAGCATGCTTATGGGGGAATGTTATAAATCCACCAGTATCAATTGAAAGCACTCCATTTGGTTCGCCATCGGGTCCATATGGAATTGTTTCACCATTCCATTGACGAACTTGTTCTTCAATATCATTTCCAAAGTATAACCACTCAAAATCATTATGCTGATCAAACCATGTTAAATTTGGATTGCCAAACATCTCTGGGTCATTCCAACCAACAAGCTGTAAGATGACATTATTTGATAAAATTTTATTATCAAACCATTGGGTTTCATTATCCTCAAGAAATATTGGAAAACTCACCCATCCTTTTTCATTTTCATTAAATGTTGTTGATGTAGTAATTTGCCAATCATCTGTAAAACTATTGCTGCTTACATCCCATAATCTAAATCTCATTTTGCTATTATTGATAGTTAAATATCCAATTTTATCCTCTGATTCATTTTGAAAAGCTGGTACTAAAATAAAAGTGAGCGGGTCACAGTTATAATAAACAGTGTGCTTATTATGCGGACTTTTATAGTTATGTCCATGACCATTTACCCAGAGTTCAATCTGGTTATTTCTTTTAAAAAAGTCTCTCCACCAATCATAATCGTTGTAGAATCCATAACTACCAGCTGAAGGCCAGGTATGTTCGTCATCGCGTTGACCCTCATGACTAAAAATTACAGTTGTTGTATTTGGATATAAACTTGTAAGATGTTCCAACCAAACTTTTTGTCCATATGTAAGAATTCTATGTTCTCCCTTATCACCAATAAATAAAAATAAAATTCCCTGCTGAAATATTGCATGTGTTACACGAATATCATTTGTTTCGTTTAAAGATATCCAAAGGTTATTATCATAGGGTCTGGGGTGCCATCCAAAAGGGTAGTCACCCTCTCTGATATAAGAATAAACATCATGATTTCCCTGTGTAAGTATTAAAGACGCTGGAACCTGCCTATAATAACGATACTGCGCACGTTTCCAACCATCCAGACAATCATAAAGTGATAAGGCTTCATCTCCCAAAGCAACCCAGAAATCTAATTTATCAAAATTTAATGTATCATTATAGATATCATTAAATAATTCATCATATGTAAGTAGAGGATGATCTTTATTAGCCATATGAGGATCAGCAAGTAAAGCAATATTTATCTGATTTGCTGAATCATCTATATCATTTGTAACAGCTCTTAAATTTGAATGAAAATTTCTATTTAAATCAGTATCAACACTATTAAAATTATTAAAAACGTAAATACTACTACTTAAACAGGGAATAATACATGATGTAAAAAATAATATGATTATTCCAATTACTAATTTTTTTCCAAAGTTTTTATGCTTTGTCGTTTTGTATCTACCCCCCAAAGGAATATAAATATGTAATGATTTATTTTAATTTAAATCTTTACTAGATATATTAATTCATACCCAAGAAAAAAGGTAAAACCTGTTTTATTGTAAAATTACAAAATTAAAAAAATATGTTATTATTGAAATCCTATTTATAAAAATTGTTTTTTGATATTTTGTCTTGTAACATATTGACCTTTAATAGATCTGACAGAAACCCTTTTAATATTTTTAAATTTCCTTTATTTGATATTTATGATTTCCACGATAAACTTAAAAAGTAAGATGAATGAAATCCGAGGTAAACATTGTTCACCTATTGATATTGTTAGGGTTAATGACCAGATTGTGAGATTGTCATATGTCGATGGTGAGTTTCATTGGCATAAGCACACAATCCATGATGAACTTTTTTATATTATTAAGGGAAAACTAGTGATTCAATTAAAAAACCAACAAGATATAACTTTATCAGAGGGTCAAATGACAGTTATTCCTAAAGGAATTGAGCATTGTCCAAAAAGTTTAGAACCATCATATGTTTTATTGTTTGAACCTTTTGGGCTACTGTCACATGGAGATTAATTTTTTTATTTAGTTTTTCTCGATAGGTATAAATATAACATTTTTATTCGACCCCCCGAAGTGATTTAATATGCCTGATAAAAATATTCTTGCAAATCCTGCACCCCTTGGTCTAATGAGTTTTGGGATGACTACAGTTCTTTTAAACATTCATAACGCTGGATTTTTTCCAATTGGTTCAATGATTCTTGCGATGGGTATTTCTTATGGTGGAATAGCACAAATTATTGCAGGTATTCTTGAATATAGAAAGGGAAACACCTTTGGTGTCACTGCATTTACTTCATATGGTTTATTTTGGCTTAGCTTTGTATTTTTACTAATACTTCCTTCAATGTTTCCAACATTTGCAAAACCTGGGGATACCGGTCTTGGTACATATCTATTCATGTGGGGACTTTTTACTGGTTTAATGTTTATATCGGCGCTAAAGAAACCCAAGGCATTACAATTTGTATTTCTATCTTTAACAATTCTATTCTGGCTTCTTGCATTAAGCCACTTTGTTGGAAGTGCAACAGAGATAGGTCAACAAATCGGAATAATTGCTGGCTTTGAAGGTATTATTTGTGGGCTTTCGGCAATATATCTGGCTATGGCTGAAGTAATAAATGAAACCTATGGAAAGGAAATATTACCTATTGGTGGACCAACAATAAAATAGGTTTTAAATTTCAATTAATTGGTATGAGGAGGTTCCTAGACCAATCTCCTCACCATATTTTATTTGTTTTATTGGATTGATATGGCTTTCTTTTTTAAAAACATCAGGTTTCACATCATGTATTAAATCAATAGATGCCTTATCTATTGCCACTATATCATCAGAAACTAAATAACCAATATCAGGAGCAATGGGAGGTCCTGCAAATGGATCACAATCGCAGCTATTAGATATTCTTTTTAATTCATTTAAATAAATAACATTTTTGTCTTGAACACATGCTTTAGCAGAACATGCAAGAACAAATTGAATATTTGCATCTTTATATTTTAGTGAGTTAGACTCACAATTTTCAACACAAACTCCACAACCAAAACATTTTCTATTGCTAAATTTCCATGAATTATTATTGATTTCAATTGCATTAAAAGGACAAACTTCCGCACAAACTCCACAAAAAGTGCATGCGTCCTTTTGAAAAATGGGTTTACTGCCATGATGCATTTTTATTTTAGTTTCCTTTGTAACACCACCCATTCCAAGATTTTTAATAGCACCACCCATACCAGTTGCAATATGTGCTTTTACATGAGATAAAGCAAAAATATGATTTGAATTTGCAATATGCCAAGCAACCTCATAATCCCTGTTTTCTACTTTCATAAAAATGCCACTGTCATCAACAATTATATCACAACCCATCTTTTTCATGGAAAAACCATGTAATCTTGCAAGTTTGTGATAAGTAGATACATAATGTCTTAAACCTGAGTAGGCAACAGTTGTATCATAAAGATATGGATCTACTTTATTTTTTTTCAACTCGTCAACTACAAATTTTACAAAATCTGGTTTAGGGTAATATTTGTTCTTTAACTCTCCCATATGCAACTTAACAGGGACCTTTTTATTTGAAAAACTCTTAATATTGAAATTTTCAAAAGCTTCATGAAGTTTATTTAAATCTGTAAAAAAAACTACTTTTTTCAACCTATCTTCTTCTCCCATTTTTTAACTTTTACAACAGTTCCAAGAGATCCACCTGATTTGATTTCCTCACGAATACGGTTTTCATGTTCTTTAACATCAAGGGCACGATTGGCTATTTCTTGTGCTATTTCTTGAGGAACTACAACAACACCTGAATCATCTCCAATAATCCAATCACCAGTTTTAACTATTTGATTGCCACAAGTATTTTCGGCTCCAATTTCACCAAGTCCTTTAGGTTCACCTGCATTTGGAGAAACATGTTTGCAAAATACTGGGAAATCTATTTTTATTAAATCATCAAGGTCTCTTACGGCACCATCAATTACAACCCCAGAAAGATTCTTTAATTTTGCACTCCAAGTTGCAAGTTCTCCCCAAATTGCAGTTCTCCCGCCATTTACATCAACAACAATTATTTCACCCTTGTTTGCCTTATCAATTGCCTCAATAGGTTTTGCCCAATCACCATCAGTTGTTCTAACTGTTAAGGCTCTTCCTACCATATGAAAACCAAGCTTTATTGGTTTAATCCCCTGCATTGCCCCTTGTTTATGCATTGCATCACTGATATTAGGAGTTGATACTAATGAAAATGCTTTTTTTAACTCACTTTTGTCATATTTTTTAAAAAGTTCAGTTTTTATTGATTTCTTTTCAATTATTGCTTTTTTTATTTGTTGTGTTGCCTTTTTTACATCCTTTGCCTTTGTAATTGCACCACCAACAATTACAATACTTGCACCAGCATTTACAACATCTGCTGCTGTTTCACTGTTTATTCCGCCAGCAACTGCCATTGGGATTTTTGTATTTTTTATCACAGATGAAAGAAGTTTAATAGGATTTTTACCAGTCATTTGTTCATCAATTCCAACATGCATACAGAGGTAGTCGATATCCATTTTTTCTAATTCTTTTGCACGTTTTTCTTTGTCTTTTACTCCTATTAAATCTACCATTAATCTTGCTCCATATTTACGTGCTGATTTTAGTGCATCAATTATGGTGCTATCATCTGCTACTGCTAAAATACAAACTACATCTGCTCCTGCTTTTGCAGCCATTTCTATTTCAAAAGCACCTGTATCCATTGTTTTCATGTCTGCAACTAATGTTTTTTTAGGAAACATTTCTTTTAATTTTCGAACTACCTCCATACCTTCGCTTTTTATTAGGGGAGTTCCTGCTTCAATCCAGTCAGCTCCTCCGGAAATAGAATCTTTTGCAATTGCAAGAGCTCTATGCTCATTTAATAAATCAAGAGCTACTTGTAATATTGTTTTCATTCAATCCCCGAATAAACGATTATTTATTTAAATTGTGATGTTAAAGGTTTGATTTAATCAAACAAAGATTAAAAAATAAATTGAAAATGCCCAAATTGATTTTATACTCAACCTTTGAACTAATAACTATAAATTATTTTTGTTGTAATAAATTATTATTTGTATACTTGAATTAAAATAGGAGGATATTCAAATAATTTTATATATAACTATATTAATTTACTTTATATTAATTATTAAGGGAGGAAATAAAATGAGAAAAAATGTGTATAAAAAATATTTGGTATTTATGGTAGTTTTTCTTTTTCTTGGAATTGTTATACTACCAAGTATAAGTGGTAATATTAAAAAAACAAGTTTAATATTCAACGAAAATGTATTTAATAGTATAAAACCTAATAATAAATTACCTGTTTTAAATCCAAATTCGATATGGATACAGCAGGCAAAAATCCAGTCATTAGATGGTTCCGATTATGAAAGATTTGGATTTTCTGTTTCTCTTGATGGAGACTATATGCTAATAGGAGCAAATAATGCAGATTCTTCAAAGGGTTCTGCATATGTATTCTATTGGGATGGTTCAAATTGGGTTCAGGAGGATAAACTGACTGCCCCAGATGGAGAAGCAGGCGATGAGTTTGGTACATCTGTTTGTCTTTATGGAGATTACGCAATCATTGGGGCTCGGGGTGTTGGTATCAATATAGGTTCTGCATATGTGTTCAAAAGGGATGGTTCAAATTGGGTACAGGAACGTAAACTGACTGCTTCAGATGGTGAAGACTATGATGAATTTGGCATTTCTGTTGCTATTGAGGGAGACTATGCATTAGTAGGAGCACACATGGATGATGATTGGAAAGGTTCAGTGTATGTGTTTAAACGGTATGGTTCAAATTGGATACAGGAGGATAAATTGACTGCCTTGGACAGTCTCTTTTTTGGTTGTTCTATTTCTCTTGTTGGAAACTATGCACTCATCGGAGCAATGCTTGATGATGGTTTAAAAGGTTCAGCGTATGTGTTTAAACGGGATGGTTCAACCTGGATACAGGAGGATAAACTGGTTGCTTTAGACGGTGAAAGTGAGGACTTTTTTGGCTTAACCGTTTCTCTTGATGGAGACTATGCACTGATTGGAGCAGTTGGGGATGATGAATATACGGGTTCAGCTTATGTGTTTAAACGGGATGGTTCAAATTGGGTACAGGAGGATAAGCTGACTGCTTTAGATGGTGGTACTAGCGACTATTTTGGTTTTTCTGTTTCTCTTGATGGAGACTATGCACTAATAGGTGCATGTGCGGGCAAATCAGGAAATGGCTCTGCGTATGTGTTTAAACGGGATGGTTCATCTTGGGTACAGGAGGATAAGCTGATTGGTTTGGACACGGGATATGAGGACTATTTTGGTCATTCTGTTTCTCTTGATGGAGACTATGCAGTGATTGGTGCATATGGAGATGATGACGATAGGGGTTCAGCATATGTTTTCAGAGGATTATATGCAAATTTAGAATGTGATGGCGAAATTCATTGTACTAATGTTAAACCTGGAGATACTATAGAACGTAGCTTTACTGTGGAAAATGTCGGTGATGATGGCTCAAAGCTTGATTGGGAAATAACCGATTGGCCTGATTGGGGTAACTGGAACTTCATGCCTGTTTCGGGTAAATCTCTAAAACCTGAAGATGGTAAATTTACAGTAAATATCGAATTTGTTGCTCCTAATGAAGGAAACAAAGAATTTACTGGTAATATCACAGTGGTAAATAAATGGGATACTAGTGACACTGATATTGTTCCTGTCTATTTGAAAACACCAAGAAATAAAGCATTCAAAGTTGACTTTAACCATTTTAGTTGGTTGTTTGAACGATTTCCAAAATTATTTTTAAAATTAATTCGGCTTTTTTAGGAACATATCATAACATAGTTTCAATAGTTTAAGATTATAAGGTAAATATTCCGACTCAATAAAATAATGTAAAAAGAAAGATTTATACAATTATACCTAATATTTATTTTAAGATGAAATCAAAACCTAAATCTAAATATAATAAAAAATCCAAAGAAGATTTTTCCGATTTTATTAAAAAACTTGAGCTTCAGGCACTTGAAACAGCAGAAGAGAGAATTCCTCTATATTTAGAAGTAGGTTTAAAGGATGCAAGTATGATTTTAGATGTCGGATGTGGCTCAGGTATGGTTACCCGCGATATTGCTCATTTAACAAAGGGAAAAGTTATTGCAATTGATGACTCAAAAGATATGATAAAAGTAGCAAAAGATGTCTTAAAATTATATAAAAATGTTGAACTCAGGATTGGTGATGCTGAAAAATTACCGTTTGATGATAACACCTTTGATATTGTTACATGCAATTTACTTTTAATGTGGGCAAAAAAACCTCAGAAAGTTATAAATGAAATGGCACGTGTTACAAAACCTGGTGGAACAGTTCTTGCAACCCTTGAACCAGACTATGGCGGTAAGCTGCATTATCCAGAGCATCCAAAAGTTGATCCCATTTTTGCAGGTAAAGCAATAAAAAGTAAGGGTGGAGACCCTCATATCGGAAGAAAACTTCGTCTTTTATTTGTTAGAGCAGGTCTTTTTACAAAGGTTGGAATAGGTAATAACCGTATTTGGAGTTGTATTGAAGATAGAGATTACTACTTTCATGCAAGAGATTTTTATGTAAAGGCATTGAAAGATGCTGGTCTTTCTCAAGAAGAAATTGATAAATGGGAGTATGATTATCTTAAGTCTCTTGATGAAGGAGTTCAATTAAATTTCTTTCCACAGTTTTATGCAATTGGTAAGAAACCAATGGCTTAATATAACAAAATAAAATCTACTTTTTTGGTTTTTACATGTCTGCAGAAATTATTAATGGACGAGAAATAGCAAAAAAACTAAGAAGTAACATTTTAAAAGAAGTTGAAATGCTTAAATCTAAATATAAAATAGTTCCAAATATTACTACCATTAAAATTGGAAATGATCCTTCTTCCAATCTTTATTTAAAACTTAGGTCAAATGCATGCAAGGAAGTAGGAATTAATACAAATATAATAGAATTTGATGAAAATGTATCTGAAAGTAAGCTTCTACAGTCGATAAAAAATTTAAATCAAGATAAAACTGTTCATGGAATTTTTATACAATTTCCAATACCTAAACATATATCTCAAGATAGATTGATTAATGCACTCAATCCACTAAAAGATGTAGAAGGGTTGCACCCTCAGAATCTTGGTAATACTTTACTTGGAATTGAAGATATTATTCCAATTACACCACTTGCTGTTTTAACTATTTTAGATTATGCTAAAGTAGAGCTTAAAGGAAAGGATGTCTTAATTGTAAATCACAGCACTATTGTCGGAAAGCCTCTTGCAATTCTTTTACTTAATAGAAATGCAACTGTTTCGGTTTGTCATGTCTTTTCAAAGGATTTGAAAAAATTTTCAAAAAATGCTGAAATCTTAATTACTGCTGCTGGAGTTCCAAAACTAATAAAAAAAGATTTTGTAAAACAGGATGCATTTGTAATTGATATTGCAATAATAAATACAACAGAAGGTATATGTGGCGATGTTGATTTTGAAGAAGTAAAAGAAGTTGCTGGAAAAATTACACCAGTTCCTGGTGGAGTTGGGCCTGTAACAGTTGCTTGTTCTCTTAAAAATATGATAAAAACATTTAAAAATTGTCTAGAGGAAAAAGATGAATAAATATCGTTTTTTCTCTTTTATTTTTTTAATTGGTGCATTAATTTTTTTTGTAATAGGTTTTTTACAAGAAGATATTGAAGGCGGAATTTTTATTATTTTCCCCTTTATTTTTGGATCAGGAATCTTTGCATTGATTGGAATTATTTTTATCTTTATTGCAATAATTCTGTTTTCATTTGGATTTGTTAGTGAGGCTCAACCTTTTGAGAAATATCCATATGAAAAAGAGGTTCCATCTGAACAAAAGAAATCGATAAAGGGTGGTGGGGTAGTGCTAATTGGCCCTATTCCTATTGTATTTGGGTCATCCTGGAAAATAGCAGTTGTTTTAATGATTCTTGCAATAATAATTATAATTGTTTCTCTTTTTGTATTTAGAGTTATTTATTTTTAAATTTCGCTTTTATTGAAGAGATAACTACCGATACCCATCATAATTGCACAGAAAATAAAAACTATTGCAAGATCAAATAACGGGTGAAATGCGTTATTAATTCCAGTTAAACTTCCTCTAATGCCATCGACCATGAAAAACAAGGGATTTGCAAATGATAATTGAACAAGTATTCTTGGTATATTTTCATTAGTTGCAATAGGAAAAAACGCAGTTGAAAGAAAAAAAAGTGGTAGAATTAAAAGATTCATAATAATTTGAAAACCTTGGAAATCCGACATTTTTGAGGCAACTGCAAGGCCAAAGCCAACTGCGGCAAATGCAATTACTATCATAAATACAATTGTTAAAATGAGACCAGGAATGCTAACAGGTCTTACACCAAAACCCATTGCAATTGCAAGTATTATAAAACCTTGAATTAATGCAGTTGTTGCACCGCCTAAAGTACGACCAAAGATTATTGAAAATCTACTAATGGGAGCAACTAAAACTTCCTGTAAGAACCCAAATTGTTTATCCCATAGTACAGCAATACCTGTAAACATAGATGAAAAAAGAATAGACATTGCAACAATTCCAGGTGCGATAAAGGTCATATAATCCCCACTCATACCTGTAATATTTGCACCTCTCAGACCTGACCCTAAAATAGCTAGGAAAAACAATGGTTGAATAAATGTTGCAACAATACGACTTTTTGACCGAACAAACCGTTTCATCTGACGTAGCCACATGATATAAACTGCCTGCAGCTCAATTCTTTTCATTATCTTGTCCTCCTTTTATATGCTTTCATAGCTTCCCTAAAAGGGGATACTGATTCATTATCGCGTATTGTGCGGCCAGTGTAAGATAAAAATACATCATCAAGTGTAGGTTTTCTAACACTTATTGATTTGATCTTTTCATTAAGAGTTTGAGCAATTTCTATTAATATTGGTATTTTTTCTTCTCCCTTTTCAACACCCAGAGATAGATTTGAATCATATTGCTTTGTTTTTTTAATCCAAGATTCTGATTTTAATCTATTTAAAAGTTTATCATTATTTGAGCATATCAGGGTAATTACATCATTGCCAATTGAATTTTTCAAATTTTCAGTTGAATCAATAACAAGTATTTTTCCATGATCAATTATACCTACTCTATCACATAAATTGTCTGCTTCATCCATGTAATGGGTTGTTAAAAAAATAGTAGTTTGCTCTTCTTTATTCATCTTTTTAATATATGCCCAAATTGCTTGCCTTGTTTGAGAATCAAGACCAAGGGTGGGCTCATCAAGAAACAAAACAGTTGGATAATGCATAAGACCTCTAGCAATTTCTAGTCTTCTCTTCATACCACCTGAATAATATTTTACAAGATTGTTTTGTTTATCTTCAAGATCTACTAGTTTTAAAACCTCATTAATCCTAGTTTTTCTTTTTTCTCTATTAAGTGCATACATTCGTGCATGAAAATCAAGGTTTTCTCTACCAGTAAGTTCAGTGTCAAGAGCTGGCTCTTGAAAAACAATTCCGATATTTTGCCTAACATCATCCTTTTTTTTATTAACGTTGAAGCCTGCAACTTCTGCTAAACCGCTTGTGGGATGAAGCAAGGTTGTAAGCATCTTTATTGTAGTTGTCTTACCTGCCCCATTTGGGCCTAAAAATCCAAATATTTCTCCTTTTTTAACGACAAAAGAAATATTATCAACTGCAGTAAAACCATTAAATTTTTTTGTAAGATTTTCTGTTTTAATTATATCCAAAATGTTTTTTCTCCTTTGGATGCTATCAATATAGATGATGTTAATAAAATTATCCAAATTTTAGGGGAGTTTTTATATATAATTATTATATTGAACATCCATATTAGTGTTTAAAGGGGTATTATTTCGGCAATATGTGATAGTTTTTCACATACATTTTATATATAACAAATCAAATATAGGTATGAAAAATCGGAGAGGCATATTATATGAGAACAAAAATAGTATCCATAATTATAATGACGCTTTTAATAACTACTGGATCTATCGCTGTTGCTGACTGGGACGAAGGAGATGATTATAAGATGCATTGGCCACAACTACCAGATCCTAATGGTTGGGATGTTTATTCAACTGCAGGATTGTCCCAATGGCCCTGGGTAAGCTGCGCAGACGACTGGCAATGTTCAGAATCAGGATTTATAACAGACGTTCACTTCTGGGGATCATGGCTTGGAGACATTGTTGGCACAATTAACCATTTCGTAATTTGTATAGCCAAAAACATCCCTGCAGAACAAAACCCAAATGGCGATTGGAGTTGCCCTGGAGAAACATTAGTCGAATGGGAGATATATGACTGGATCGAACGTGGTCCGTACACTGGAAATCAAGGATGGTATTGGAGTTACTCAGAACAGTGGCAGCCTGATGATCATCAGCTCTACTATCAGTACAACGTTTTTCTAGATGAATCACAGTGGATCTGGCAGGAGCAAGGAGAAATCTACTGGTTATGCATCTCTGCGATAGTGAATGAAGAACCACCAAACCAGCCGTTATGGGGCTGGAAATCTACGTTTGAAGATCCGCAATTCATGGATAATGCAGTTTGGGGCTTATGGTATGAATTATATTGGTTGCCAATGTATTTTCCAAATGGGATGGCAATGGATCTTGCCTTTGTAATAACTGGTTTTAACCCTGAATCTTGTGATCCAGTTGTCGATGTATGGAAATATGTGTGGGATCCTTTTAATGAAGATTGGGTTGCCCCTAGTACTCCAGGTGAAGCATTAGAATTACCAATATGTTCAACTGCAGAATTTAAGCTCGTTATGAACAATGTTGGAAATGCAGATCTTAACGATGGAGCTATTGATGATTTGATGTTAGGAGCTGGCCTAGAATATATCGATGCAGATCCTGAACCCTCATCTGCTGAATATGTAGATCCTCATTGGTTACTAAAATGGGATAACCTTGATTTACTAACCGATGAGACCAATGAGATTAAAATCAGAGCAAAAGTTGTAGGAGAACATTGTAGCGTTTATTACCAGAAAGAGGAGTATATCATCTACTGTAACTGTGGTTATTCTCTTTGTGACTGTCCCCCACAGATTGGTGAACGATATATATATATTCATGCTAAAAATTTTGCACCACTTAAACCAAGCATAGATGGACCACCAACTGGAAATCCAAATATAGAATATAAATTTAAATTCAAGACAGATGATCCTAATCCATGTGACAGCATTAAATATATTATAGACTGGGGAGATGGTAATACGGAAGAGACAGATTGTGTTCCATCTGGTACACAATTGGAAGTAGGTCATACATATTCGACAAAAAAAACCTATACCATAAAAGCTAAGGCGCAAGAATGCCCAGATGGTTTAATTGGCCCTGAAGAAACATTTTCAATCGATATTAACCCTAGAACCAGAGCATATATTAACATACCATTCATTGAGTTTCTTAACAATCATCCAAATATCTTTCTGATTCTAAGACTATTATTACGATTATAACATTAGTCCACAACCTTCTCTCTTCTTTTTTTTTAGTTGTATAGAGATGAAATCAGTTTAGAAAATTGTTGTTTTTCTAAAAAACCAAATATTTTCAAGGTTTGAAAGGTAATGACACACGATACTTTAAATAAGATAAAATTTGGACTTGGAATATATTCCCAATTCAACAAATAATGTTTTATATAAAGTAAATATATCACATGATGAACTCTTTATATCTTAGGAAAAATGAAGATATGCATGGAAAATATATTCTTGCGTCTATTATCGTTCTATTAATTCTTAATTTTTCTATTGGAGTCATGAGTGAGATGGAATGGAGCGAGCATAGTGATATTAAGACTGCAAAAGAGGCAATATGCAAGGTAATTGGGATGCCCTCACTTGTACTCAGTATCGAATGTTCTGCTACAAGAAATCCTATTTTAGAAAATGTATGTGAATGTTTAGGGGATTTGCCTGGTGGTGGCTGCTATCATGAAGATTGCTCCTTAGTTACACCTCCATCATTAAGAGAAGGTAATCAAATAAGGGTATTCCATAAGGGTTAATTCATGTTGAAGAGACAGAAGAATCTGCTCAGCCTTGCTTTAAAAAATCTTTATAAATACAAAACTAGGACGGTAGTAATTGTACTTAGTCTAACAATTGCAATCACATTTTTGAGCTGTATTGCTTTTGTAAAAAGTGGTCTTGAAAAAGAAGCTGCACTCTCTGCAGAGTTTGCACCTGATATTACCGTTCAGTTCCTCCAGGCAGGTAGACAGACCTTTATTCCTATGACCTATGAAAACCAAATAAAAGAATTTCCAGGTGTTAAAAAGGTGAATCCACGAGTTTGGGGGTACCTGGAAGAGGGTGGAAATATCTATACGGTCATGGGTTTGGATATTGCCAATACTACAATTCCTCCTGAAATACAAATGAGTATATATGATGGTAGATTTTTAAATCCAAATGATCGTAATAATTGTGTTATTGGTGTGCTGTTTGCAAAAGAATTCGATGTTACCCTTGGAGATACTCTTCAGCTCTCGCCCTCCTTGCAGGGCAGTTGGCATAATTTTACTGTTATTGGTATATTTACAATGGCAGTTACATTATATACAGCTGATCTATTGATTACAGATGTTTACAGTGCTAGGGATTTTTTTAATATCTCAGATGATTACGCAACTGACTTAGCTGTTTACACAGAGTCAGATGTTTTAGCAAGTGAAGTTGCAGAGAAACTAGACGATATTCAGAGCGACGAAGGTGATATAAGAGTGCTCACCCGAAAATCAGTGAGAGATGCCTTAATAACAGCATATGGTGCCAGATCAGGATTTGCAACCTTGATGTGGTATATTGTGCTTATATCTGTGATATTAATCAGCTGGAATCAAAGTACCGCAGTAGCTCAGGAAACCAAAAAAGAAGTTGGTCTTTTAAAAGCTCTGGGATTTTCTACTTCGAACATTTTGGAAATTCGAATAATCGAATCTTTAATCCTTGGTTTGTTGGGTGCTACCATCGGGATATTCATAGGTATTGTATATGATGTCTTCTTAGGTGCTCCGATTATAACGGAGTTTATGATTGGTTGGGCGAGTGAGTATCCTAAAATCGCTCCTCCAATTCATGTAGATATTGGAACATTACTTTTCGTTTATATTATCAGTGTATTTCCACTAATAATAGGTACATTTATTCCAGCTTGGAGAAATGCAGCAACTGAACCTATGGAGGTCCTGAAACGTGGTTAAAATAAGGACCGAGAGACTTACAAAAAAATTTAAGAGCGAGCTAGAAGTAAAAGCAGTGGACAATGTCAGCATCACCCTCCCAGAGAACAAAATCATTTTAATTGCAGGTCCTTCAGGATCAGGAAAAACTACACTGCTCAGTCTTTTAGGTCTTCTGCTCAAACCAACAAGTGGTAAAATATGGTATGAAGAGGAAGAAGTCAGCCTTTACAGTGATAGATGGCAGACATTTTTAAGAAGAGAGAAGATAGGTTTTGTTTTCCAGCAGTTTTATCTTGAACCTAGTTTTTATGTATGGGAGAATGTAGCACTCCCTTTGCTCTGCCAAGACACAACTGAAGATGAACGTTATGAAAGAACAGAGAAAATTCTTAACAAGCTTGGACTTGATCACAGGATAAATTTTCCAGCCTATCAGTTAAGTGGTGGAGAACAACAAAGGGTTGCAATTGCTCGAGCCTTAGTAACAAATCCAGAGCTGATTATCGCAGATGAACCAACCTCTTCGATTGATGAGAAAAGCGCCAAGAAGGTTGTTGAGATCTTTTTTAATCTGAGAAAAGAAAAGAAGAGTATTGTCGTTGCATCTCATGACCTTCAGGTTTGGAGTAAAATCGCAGACTTGATATATTATATTGAGGATGGAGTCCTCAAATACTCTAAAGAGAGCGGGAAAGATAAGGTGAAGTTGTGATTCTAACTCTTGGTACAGCCCTAATTTTAGGTCTATCTATATTGACAGTTATCGTTGGATTCTACATATGTATTCCAGCCTGGAAAATTAGGAATTACCGTGGTATGGCAATTGAAGAACGATACGAAGCGCAAAAATTATTTTACATGATTTCTGGTTTTGTAATTATCATATTTTCTATCAGGGTGTTTATTTTTCCTATTTACTTCTTAACACTCCAGGAATTGATCCCAATGCTCGAAGGTGCTATGTGTTGGTACGGTGTTCTTAATGCAAATAATCCATATGGTTTTATCAGCTTCCTGTTAAAATTGTTTGTTCCTTTTGTGTATTTATATTGGATTGTTTTTGATATTTCGAATAAAAAATGCAAGACAGAGCCGATGATAGGGAATCTGGCAAAACTCTATATCATTATTTTCCCATTGCTTTTAATAGAAAGCGTTTTTGATATAGTTTATTTTGGCGGGCTAAATCCAATAGAAGTAACCTGTTGTAGAAGCGCTTATATTAATGAAGCAATTGGTATATGTCCATTTTGCTACTTTGTGAAATTTGCTTTTTTTGAATTTATTGGATTAATCCTTTTAGGTTTTTCAACTGCATTTACCATTTATTTTTTCCTATTAAAGAGGCATTTAAAGGATAAGGAGACAAAAGAAGGAATATCAAATGTAACTGATTACCTTAAGATCCTTGCCATTGCACTTGCACTTCTTGGCCTCTTGTTAATCGTATATCAAAGATTGCTATAGAAGGATTTTACTATAATATTTATTAGCGTTATCTAATAATTACCATAACCTAGAAAAACTATTAGATGTATTCAGGAACATTATTTGGGGAAATATTATGGTTAAGGATCTAAAATCAAAGGTTAAATATAGATTTTTACGGCAAATTCCCCTCATCCTAATTATATTTTTATTAGGGAGTATTATTCAGCATACTTCATATATTGTTCAAGCCGATACTGTTGTTTGTCATAGATGTGGAATGGTATGGGAGAAAGATAGAGCTATTATTGTGAGTGTAAATAATCAAAACTGGTATGAATGCTGTCCTATCTGTGCTTTAATGGATATAATACAACATGGAGATAATGATACAGATCATCAATTTATAGCAAAATGTGAAACTACCAATGAAACAATCACATTGCGTATTTTCAATGGAAATGTACTTTCTTCTGAACCCTCTACTCCAGTTATACTATTTGGTAAAACTTGTGAAACAAACAAAATATTCAAGGATAATATAACTGCAGAGACCTATAAAACTGAAAACTCCCTTGACAGTCCGATTTATTCTATACAAGAAGCTATAAAATTAATTGTAATACCTAAGGTGGAAAAAAAGGAGTTTTGCTTGTCTTGTGGTTCAGAAATTCAAGATAACTGGCGTGTTATATTCACACTAGACAATGGTTCTTCATATAAATATTGCTGTCATCATTGTGCTAATAATATGTATGAATCGTTAAAGGAAAATATTGAAAGTATTGCAGTTGCAGATTACGAAAATGGTGAGTTACTTGATGCAAATAATGTTTTTTTTATCAAGGATAGCAATGTGACAACAGGAAATACTCAGGATTCAAGGATCGCATTTGAGTCAATGATAAAAGCATACGAATTTAGAGGATTGTATGGTGGAAGTGTAGTAAATGGTTGGGATGGAAACTTGGTTTTTTGTTTGAATTGTGGAATGGTAATTCAACCAAAACTAGCAACAATATTTCTCCTGGAGGACGGCACAGAAAATGCATATTGCCCAGGCTGTCCGGATGCTGCATTAGAACGGTTAGGCAATCAAGTCTTTGCTGTTTATGTTGGGGATTATGGTACTGGTAGACTTGTTAATGGATATAATGCTTATTATGTAAATAATTATAATATTGATATACCCGGGACAATGGGTGGTCACAGGATTGCTTTTTCATCCTTTGAGAATTCGCGGAAGTTTGTTGATGAATGTGGTGGAATTGTGGTAGATTGGAACGGAAACGTGGTTTATGGCCAGAATCTACCGCTCACGATCTTAGTAATAATTATTGCAGCTGTCATCATTGTATTTGCTGCTCGTTCTCTTTTAGTTATTCATTTTAAACACAAACAAATATTTGAGGAGAGAGTGTCAAAATCAAAAAAAATTGATCAAAAGCAGAAGAAAAGAAGGGAAAACTATGAGCAAAAGGGGAAAAAGAAAAAAAATTGAGTGGATATGGTATATAGGATTGGTTTTTATCATTATTGGAATACTTGTAACTGTAGCTATATTTGGTAAAATAGGACCCTCTGAGCGTGATCTGGAATATGAGATAATATTTAATGAAGTAACTATTCCAGCAAAAAAAGTTACCATTGACGTATTTAACTATGATTCACCGGGTAAGTGTGAAGCTATTGATGCGAAAGTAGAAATCATGGTGACCGAGTTAAATACAACCGGCAACTTATCCATAAAAATAAATGATATATGGTTAGGGGGTTATCTAGAAATAAATCATACAGGTTCTTATGATCTCGGTTGTGCATGCGAATGCAACATTGAAAGTTGCAACTGTTTTATTTTGGGTGGTGAAAACAGGATAATATTCATTAGCTATGGTTTTGAAGGCAAATTGAAATATACAGTTACTGTTCCTAAATGAATGTCTCTTTTAATATATTACAAGAATCCTTTTTTTAATATATCTAATTTTGAAATAATTTTTTGATGTAATACAATAAAAATTACTAATTAATTCGCGGTGTTTGTCTTTTATTAGAAAATTTTATTTATATCCTATATCATATCTTTTTTTATAATTATAGGAGGCAATAAATGAAAAAGTTGTTTGCAATTTTATTAATGTTTATATTAATAGGAACAATATCTGCAACAGCTATACCATTATCAGTACAAAAGACTGTACAAAAACCCATTCCAACTAAAAGCGAAACTGGAACTTTTGAAGGAGAGATTGGATATATTAAAGATGGAGAATGGAATGCTGTAGGTGAACTTTCAGGAACTTATAAATTAAGAGCCCGTTTTGGCACTATAAATGGACAGTGGATTATTACGCAAAGGGATCAATCTGGAACTTTAAGGGCAATTTTTGGAAGAAATCTTAATATTATTCTTGGAAGAATAAAAATAGATGAAACAGGTAAAATAGCACCAATTATTGGCTTTATTGGCTTCAGGGAAGAAACAAATGAGTTTGGCGGAAGATTCATGTCTATCATCGGACCAGCATTATACTTTAAAGGTACTTATCAAGAAAATTAAATTTCTTTTTTTTCTTTATATTTTGAAAATATTAATAATATCTATAGATAGGTTCGAATCCTTATGTGGGGTTAAAAATTGATTTTTATAGTTTTTCTGTGAATTCGTCGATTTTTGCTTTCCAACCTTCCATTAAAGCGTTACCTGATTGAATATCCTTCCCAACTTTGAACTCTACGTCTGCTACCTTTACCATATTCTTTTTTGATAGTAGTTTCTCCATCTTGTAAAGTCTGTCCTTATCCATTCTATGGGTGTTGATGATTCCATACTTTTTTCCGTTCATTCCGTCAAGATTTTTCATAAACATCCTCATATTCCTTTGGAGATTGAATACTTCTGCTGCAGCGGAGAATATATATAATTCTGCTTCAGGAAGAGCCGTGGGATCTGCTTCATCAGTTGTTAAAATCTGTATTTCTGCCTTTTTCTCCTTTAGTTTTTCTGCAAGATAATTAACTATTTTTTTATTATGCCCAAATCTTGACCAATAAACAATGGTATACTTCATTAACTCACCAAGCAGGGGAATTTAGGTTCATATATAAAAAGATAATAGATAATTTATGAAAAATTAAATTTTTTTTTTCTAAATTTTCTATGACATTATTGATAACAAATCAATTTACTATATTGCTTTTAGAGAATTAACATTATATAATAAAATTATAACAGATATAATTTATAAAATTACCCAACCAACTACCATTTTCTGACTCTGATATGATAACTATTAAATCAAAAACAAAGATTTTTTATCTTTTAATTTTATCGGGTGTTTCTGATGGATTTCTATAAAGAAATTATTGATTTAATTCTCTCTAATAAAATTCATTCAAAAGAAGAACTACATAAAATTAAGGTTAAACTATGTAAAAAATATAATTTGGATGTTATTCCCCCAGATAGTGATATTCTTGCACATTTGCCTGCTGATTTTTCTGATGAAGAAAGAGATATGGCAGTCTCAATTCTTAGAAAAAAATCAATGCGCACAATATCTGGAGTTGCTATTGTTGCTGTAATGACTTCACCTGAAGATTGTCCTCATGGAAGATGCATACCCTGTCCAGGAGGAGTAATTGATAATACCCCTCAAAGTTATACAGGGCATGAACCAGCTGCATTAAGAGCACTTTTAAATGATTATGATCCCTATTTACAAACAAAAAGTAGGTTAGATCAGTTAAAGGCAATTGGTCATTCGACAGATAAAATTGATTTTATAATTATGGGTGGTACTTTTACTGCAAGAGATCCATATTATAAAGAATGGTTTATCAAACGTTGTTTTGATGGTTTGAATGAGAAAGATGCCAATAATCTAACTGAAGCAAAAAAGATTAATGAAAAAGCAAAATCCCGATGTATTGGACTCACTATTGAAACCCGTCCTGATTGGTTTAGACTTAGGCATTGTGATATGAGTCTTTCTTGGGGTGTAACACGGATTGAACTTGGCGTTCAAACAATAGAGGATGATATTTTATCTAAGATGAAACGTGGTCATACTGTTACGGATTCAATTATTGCAACAAGAATTGCAAAGGATGCTGGATTGAAAGTAACTTACCATATAATGCCGAACTTACCCGGCTCTAATTATGAAAGAGATATAACTGTTTTTAGGAAATTGTTTCAAGATAACTGCTTTAAACCTGATGGTCTTAAGATATACCCAACTCTCGTAACGAAGGGGACTAAATTATATCAGATGTTGAAAAAAGGTGAATACAATCCATATCCTTTGAAAGATGTAGTTAAACTTATTAGTGAAGTTAAAAAAACAATACCTAAATGGGTTAGAATTCAACGTGTACAAAGAGATATACCCTCAAACCTGATTGTATCTGGAGTTAAAAAAAGCAATCTAAGGCAGATAATACAAGAAAAATTACAAGATCAAAGTTCCGTGTGTAGATGTATAAGATGTAGAGAAGTAGGACATATAAAGTTAAAACTAGGATTAGAGCCTAAAAGTGAAGATATAAAATTACTTATAGTAAGATATCCTGCATCGGAAGGTGAAGAATTATTCCTTTCCTATGAAGATATTAAACAAGACATATTGATAGCGTTCCTTAGGTTAAGATATCCTTCAGAAAAAACATATAGACCTGAGATTGTAGAAAAACATGGAATGGTTGTGAGGGAACTTCATGTATATGGACCTATGATTCCCTTAAATTCAAGGATTAAGGATGGATGGCAGCACCGTGGTTATGGAAAGCAATTACTTAGAAATGCAGAAAGAATTGCTAAGGATAAATATGATGCAAAAAAACTTGTTATTATATCAGGATTAGGAGCTAAGGAATATTACTTCAAGCAAGGATATATAAGGGATGGACCATATGTATCAAAGACTCTTGTTTAGAGCATATTTACCATAACTAGTCCTTCTGATTAACGTTCTTTTATAAAGAGATCTAACTCTATCATAAATTCTGTTATAATCTTCCGTGTGCATTAATTTACATATCCTCTTCACACTAAGATTCTTATACATATAAAATAGTTTTAAAATTTCTTTAGTGCATACCCGTCCTTCTTGGGATTTAAGGGCTTTGACACTACAGGCTATTTTACATATATTTTTAAAGGTTTGATCCTTCTTCCATAATCCTCCAATTTCACTGAATATCTTTACAGCAGTTTTATAATCCCTATAAAGATATCTGATCCCATCAGCAAGTATTCCAAACCTGTATATGATATTTCCTTTACAAAAACCTGTATTTAATCTCCTTACAATGTCACTTCGCTTATAGCTAAGTGAATCACAAAGCTTGGCATAAGATTTTATAAGATCCTTATCTACTAATCTTATATTTATTGGACTATAATTTTTAAAATCAATTGATGCTTCGTCCTCAATTAAAGCAAAAATAGTTTGAATTTTATATAGATGGGGAAGCCTTATAATAGTATTTATTAGTCTGGAGGAGCCGAGTTCTTCAGGCTTTAAATCTAATGCTGAACAACTTACTTTGATCAAAAATCTTGGAATGCATATCGATTCCCTTTCTGAAGACTTAGTTGATATTCCTAATTTTTTTTAAAAGATCTTGCATAGGTTTAGTATCTTTCTGGACCCATCTCGATAATCCATCTTTTCTTATATTTCCATCCCCAGGGATATGTGCAATAATTCTTAAAACCAAAGGGGTAAATTTATAAGGAAAGCTTATATAGTAAGGTGGCTGGGAATTGTGGTCTCGATATGCAATTATTTGTTTTTCCACAATATCCTTAGGTATATTAATAGCGTTTGTGAGCCTTAAAAGATTAGAAATCCTTATGAAAGATTCTTTATTGCGTAGAAAATTTGATATTGAGGTTCCAGTGATTTTGCTGATAACAAATGAAGATTTTTGATAACTTCCATATTTCATTAAAAGAAAATCTTTAATAATATCCTTAAATTTTTTATCTATGTTAACAAAGCCTTTTATTTCCCAGACATGAATAAAATGTTTGAATTTTTTTATCATATGTATGCCATGAAAATATTCAATTTTTATGTATTTGATACATCATATTTAGATATGAAGCATCCTGATAGGTTAATGAAAGTAATGAGATTTTAAATTTGCATGTTTTAGTTTAGTAAGACTCTAATATAGGTTTTTGTTACAGGGTTTTATATGAAGATTCAAATAGAGTGCGTTCCATGTCTTCTTAAACGTATCATTTTTGAAACTGAACAAAGTACAAAAGATAAAACTGTTAAAACAAAAACCATTAAAAATGCATGTAAACTTCTAGCCGAGCTTTATGATCCAAATGTTTGTAGTGCAACAATTGCTACAGAAGTTCATAGGCTTGCCTATAAAACCCTTGGTGATATTGACCCTTATAAAATGTTAAAAGAAGCTAGTAATAATATTGCAAAGTCACTAGTTCCAGAAGTTGAACATTTAATTAATTGCTCTGATGATCCACTTAGAATTTCTATGATTTGCTCTATTATTGGAAATATCATGGATTTTGGAATAACAGGTGCAACTGATGATCCTGAACATTTAATTGAAATATTTGAAGAGATATTTGTTGAAGATCTAGGTCATGATGATACAGATGAGTTAAAAGATATTCTTGCTAAATCAAAAAATGTAATACTTTTTACTGATAATTGTGGTGAAATTGTTCTTGATAAAATTTTATGTCGAGAGATAATAAATTTCAATTCAGATTTGCATCTCACACTTGTTGTAAAAGGTGAGCATATACTTTCAGATGCAACAATGGAAGATGCAGTATCTCTTGGTTTTCATGAAGTTGTTGATGAAATTTTAACAACTGGTTGTTTTGCAGTTGGTGTTGATTTTAATAACCTCCCTGAAAAAGGGAAAGAACGTCTTGAAAAGGCAGACTTAATACTTTGTAAGGGTATGGCAAATTATGAGGCCTTTTCTGAAACGAACTATAGACCTATTGCTTATCTTTTAAGAACAAAATGCACAGCTATTGCAAACTCAATGAATCTACCAATAAATATTAATGCAGTAAAACTCTATAGATAAAACTTATAAGTTTAGTGTTGAAATCCAACTGGCTAGACCAGTTAATGCAAATTGAATTGCAATTGCTACGGTTAGTAGTCCCATTACTCTTGTAAATGCATCCATTCCTTTTGATCCAAGTGCTCTTATAACAAGACCTGATCCTAAAAATATGATATAAGTAAGTATCATCGTAAGAATTATAGCAGTAATTGTTAGAATTATTCTTATTGTCCAAACAACATCAAGTGTTTGCATGCTAACAATTGTAACTGTTATTGCACCTGGTCCTGAAAGTGATGGCATTGCAAGTGGAACAAGAGCAAAATCTGCCTTATGCTCCTTACCTGGATGACTTTCCCCAAATTGTTGTCCTCTTTTTGTCATATCAAGGCCGACAAAGGCAAGTAGAATTCCTCCTGCAATTCTTAGTGCATAAATATTGATTTGTAAATATGATAGAATTCCTGATCCTGCAAATGCAAAAATAATCAATAGAATTGCAGCATAAACTGAAGCATTTTTTGCAGTTTTTTTTCTTTCCTTTTTTGTATATTTACTGGTAATTGCAGAAAAAAGAGCAAGCGTTGAAGAGGGATTTACTATAATAAAAAGCGGAATGAAGACTGCAAGGAATAATTCTATCATAAAAATGTGGTTATCTTTAAAACTTATTTCAATGTTATTATTTAGACCTGCTTGTTTAAATTTTTCTCATGATTCTTTAGGTATATACTAAATGTGGTAGTAATCCCAATTCACTGGTGTCTGAGTAGAAAAAGAAGCGATTGAAAGATGATTGGAATACAATTGTGTTAGGATCAAAACATGGGGAGTTGCCTATATGTGCCTGAGTTAGGACGATTAATGGACCTGTTGACAATGATAATCTTTAAATTAAGCCTCAAATTTGAAATTTATTACCAAATATTTTGAACTAATGCATATAAACAAAAAGAGTATATATACAAACAATAGATTATTTTTTTCTATTGTAATAGCCCTTTTTTTTTAATTGAATTATATAAAAATTATATTCTTACAAAGATTTGATATGTCTAAAAAATAGAAGGTTGATACAAAATAAAAAAACTTTTAATACACAAAATATGTTCTCAAAACTTGAAAATTTGGGAGGATAATAATGACATATTGTCAAAAATGCGGAACTAAAAATGATGATGATGCTGAATTTTGTAAGAAATGCGGCGCAACATTAAAAGGTGAAAAAAGAGCTGTCGAAAAAGAGTGGGATAAAAGATGTGATGAAGAATGTCAAGCCGGACCTTCTGGCCGTGGCTGGGGCATTTTTTGGGGAATAATAATAATTCTTGCTGGATTCTGGGTAATTTTTGAATTTATCATCAAAAAGATACCAAAATCTGATCTACCACAAAATATTCAATGGTTACCAGATTTTCCATTTGGTTATATTATTGCAGCTGTGATAGGGATTTTTATTATCATCTTTGGTCTAAGGATTTTAGGAAAACGTAAGTAAAATTCTAATACATCTTACAATCTTTTTCACAATTTTTACAGATATTAATATGCGACCATTTAGAGATTTGAATTCTTGTGTCGATTAACAAAAAAGAAAAAAGGCCAGTTAAAAGACCATAAACATAGCTACCAGTTATTTCTAAGATACTTATAACAATTATAAAAAAACTAAAAACAAAAATTGAATTAGATAAAACTCGAAGAGTTGGATTTCTTTTGAAAAAAATAATTATAATAAATAAAGAAAAAATTAGAAAGATTCCAAATAATAAAAAAATATGAAAATTAATTATTGAAAAATCAAATAAAAGATAAAACATAACTAAGAAAATTGTAACTACTGAACCAAAAATTAAACCAAGGCAACCCGAGCAATAGGTTTTGTTATTTATAAGGATTCTATGACTTGAAAATTCATCACAATTTGGATGATGTCCCTTAAACTTACTATCTGTTTTATTTTTAGATTCATTTTTGCCTATATTTTTATGTTTTTTATACCAACTAGGTTTAATTGAAAGTGATATTCCAAATAAAAGACTTAAAATAAAGACGATTCCAACAATTAATTTATCTATAATTGTAACAACCTTTGATTGACCAATAAAACCTATAAATAATATAAGAACTAAGGCAAAAATTGAATAAATGATATATTTTACGATCTGATTACTATTTTTCAAATCAATCCCCTGAATTTTGCAAGTACATGTTGCCCTGCCATATGACGGTAAAGCTTTCTTTTAAGTTTGTTTTTTGAAAAAAAACCTGAAATATTTCTTTTATATGAACCCCAAAAAAACTTATAACATTTCCAAAGTTCCTCCTGAACCTGTCTTCTTGAAAGTGTTTCAGTAGGCATTATTGCATGTGCCATATCGTAATTTGCATAGTTAAAATCCTCTATCCAACCATTTTGTTTAGCATGTTCAAAATAATTTGTTCCAGGAAACGGAGTTAGAGTTGTATAAATTGCAAAGTCAGGCTCTATTTCAATGGAATATTCTCTTAACTGATCTATTGATTTTTGTGTATCTTTACGTGAACCAATCACAAACATGGCATGTGAAAAAACATCATTTTCTTTCAAAATTTTCATTGAATTATACGCATCTTTATTTTTTGTTCCTTTTTTAAAATCTTTTAAGGTTTCGGCTGAGTCACTTTCAACTCCGCACATAATCCAGTGTGTTCCTACTTCTCTTAATTTTTTTACAACCTCAGGATTTTGGGCAACATCATCAGTGCGTGCTTGTAAAAAAAGCATTATATCTTCCTTGCATTTTCGGGTTTTTAGTTGTTCATATAGCTTTTTTCCCCGGAGACTGATATTGAAATGATCATCTGTGAACCATAAAAAAACACCACCATAGGTTTCATTTAAAAATTCTATTTCATCAGCTATTCTTTTTATTGATTTTGACCTCCAGGTTCCACCCCAATGATTCCATTGAGTGCAAAATGAACATTTAAAATCACAGCCTCTAGCACCTTCTAAAACCATATAACATGTATTTCTTCCAGCCATCATACTAAAATGATATTTAGAAACATAATCTTCAACTAGATGATATGCTGGATACGGTAGGCTATCTAGGTTTTTGATAAGAGGACGATTTGGTGTATGAATTATATTACCATTATTTTTAAAAGAAACTCCTTTAATATTTCTGACTTTTCCACTGTTATTTAGGGTTTTAATTAATTCTACCACGGTATATTCTCCCTCACCTCTGACAATATAGTCAATTTCAGGAAAATTTATTAAGGATTCTTCTGGAACAAACGAAAAATGTATTCCACCTGCAATTGTAATTATATTTTTGTTTACTTTTTTTGCAATTTCACAAGTTCTTGCACAAGAATAGGCATTGCATGTGAAACCTGATGTTAAAATAATATTTGGATCAAAAGATTCTATTCTTTTTTCAAGGTCCACCCAAGAAAGTCTTTCTGCTTGACAATCAATTACATTTATTTCAAGATCTGGTAGTTCTCGCTCGACAAATGCAGCAAGAATCAATAGGGTTGTTGGAGGGGGAAGATATTCACCCATAACAAACCAGTAATTTCTAGGTGGTTCGACAAAGAGTAAACGTTTTATCTTCATTGGCCTCCCAGTTTGGTATAATTAAAAACCTATAGAAATAAATTATCATAAAAAATTCATCTTGTGATCAATAATTGGTCACAAATTTTCATTATTCATATATTTTCTGACCACTGTAACTAGTTTTTGAAAAATATTGGAGGTATAAAAAAATGAATAAACATGAAGGATTTCCAGATGCAGAAAAAATAAAAGATATACTTGATGTAGTTAGCGAAAAAGTTCCAGGTCTTATAAAAGAGCTATCAGGTCTTTTATATAGCCCTGAAAGCTCAAAGAACTATGCAACATCTGCTGCAATTTTTTATAAAGAGTTAAGAGCAGCCGGAATGAGTGATGAACAGGCATTTGAACTAACAAAACAGTATATGTCAACATTAAGTTTAGGACACGTGTTTAAAGGACATGGTGATAGAAATATAAATTTTCATCATGGATAACATTAAAGGATAAATTACTATGATTAAAAATTCTAGGGAACAAATAAGGGCAGATGGGATTAAGTTTTTAGGGACCTTTTTGCCTAAATTACCCCTCCTTACTTTTAAGTTTGGAGGACTTTATTTACGCATTAAAAGTCAGTCAACAAAAGCAGGAAAAAAATTTAAAAGAGAATTAATAAAACAGGGTATTGATAAACAAAGAGCAAAAGAGCTTACAGATATCTATCTTCAACCGGTAAATTTAAGATATTATATGAATAATTTTACTAAAATAGTATAATTCAATTTTAATGTTAAATCAATTGGAACGAAATGAAATTGCAAGAATTGTTGATATAAAATGTAATAATGATTTAAAACAAAAACTTGCTTTTAATAAAATTACTGAGGGATGTTTTTTACGAGTGATATATGGACATTGTTATATTATTGCTAAAATTAATACAAAAATTTTTAATATAAGCAAAGAGCTTGCGGAAAGAATACGCGTGAAAAAAATTTTAGGTGAATGAATGGTTTATTGTTGGAAATGTGGAACTAAAAATGATGATGATGCAGAATTTTGTAAAAAATGTGGAAGTAATTTAAAAGATACAAGAAGAGCTTTTGAAAAGGAGCTTGAAAGTTTTACTGAAGATATTGGAAGATGGGCAGAAATTCTAGGAAAAAAGGCAGAAGATTTAGGTAAACATCTTGCAAAAAAGGCAAAACAATTTGCAAAAGCAATGGTAAAAGAAGCAAATGAATTCGGAAAAAGTGTAGAAAAAAGCTTAAGAGCAAATCCAAAGAACTGTCAAAAATGCAAAGCAAAATTACTTCCAGGTTCAGAATTTTGCAGTAAGTGTGGAAAAAAAGTTGGTTAAATTTTTAAAACCAAATAGAAAAGCAGATAAATTTTTTTTCAACAATATTACTTATATTTTATTTTTTTAGAAGATCTGATAAAACTTTTTGAGTTCGTGAGTCAAAATATCGTACATAATTTAACAATTTTTTTTCATTTAATTCTCTAAAATCCATATCTTCTATAAGAGAATATAAAGCATTTAATGTCATTTCGTTATTTCGTGAATATCTAATATAGATAAGATCAAGAAATGCTTTTTCTGATTCAGCAATGTTAATAATATCCTTTTTTTCAAATCCCCAAAATAAAGACTTTTTAATTTGATGAAACTCATAAACTATATTTTCTTTTTTATAAATATAAGGTAGTTTTGGAGTTACTAACGTTAAGGAAAATACTTGCTGACTTAAAATATTATTTTTAAAAAGGGCATATTCCATTGAAAGATAACATGGATGGCGTAGTACCATGGATATTTCTTCAGCTGAAGGACTATTAAAAGGATTTTCATACCAGTCTCTTGCTACGCGATTAATAACATTTGATTTTACAAGTCTGAACAATTGAACAGATATTGAGGATTTATCTTCATCTGTTAGAACAATCAAATCAGATAAAGAAAAGAGTTTTTTTCCTCTATGTTTTTTAAAAAATTTTAACCATTCGTCATATTTCAAAAAGATTCCCTCTGTTATACTTTATTTGAAATTTTTTCTGTAATTTTATTCATAATTTCATCAAAAATATTAGAATATTGTTTAAAAACTGATTGTGGAAGAAATCTTTTTAATTCATTTGAAAGAATTTTTGTCCCATTAATCTTAATTTCTTTATTTTTTTCTCTTAAATTTTCATAATAATTTTCAATAGAATAATTATAATCTTTCACTTTTTTTTGGACTAAATTCCATGAAAATGAAATTTTTTTTTCTTCTGTGAGATAATATATGTCCCATAAATCCCTTCCTTTTATATAGGTTCTGCATCCTAGAGCTGTTATTTTATCTGCTAAGATTTCTTTTTGTTCTTCGACTCTAATTGCAGGATTTAGAGGTGGAAAGTCTAGAATTTTTGGTTGATTATAGTATGATGGAATCTTTGCTAATTTGATACTAATTCGTATATTTTGTGATGTATTAATCCCCTTTGTTTTTAGAATAAAACGTTGCATTAGTGGTTCATGTTTTTGAGCTTTAATACTTATTTTATTTAAAAAAGAAAAATTATCTTTAGTAAATTTTTCAATTTTTGGAGAAATTATATTTATTAGAGTAATTTTTTCATCTTGTCGAAAAACTAAGTCAATGTCTTCAGAGAACCGGGGATTACCATAAAATAATCTAAGAGCAGTTCCTCCCTGAAAGACTAACCTTTCAAAGAATCCTTTTTGACTAAATGCAGTTAATAATGTTTTTTGCATTTCTTCTCTAAAAATTTGTTTTGGATGTGCATTTATAGATTTACTTTTACTGATAATATCTTCCCATAGCATATTATCACATAATTAATTTAACAAATTTGTTAAGTTTTTCAAATCACCTAATAGTTTAATAATATAAATATATAACGAAAATTTTCATTTTAAAGATACAAGAAGGGCTTTTGAAAAAGAGCTTGAAAGTTTTACTGAAGATGTTGCACGAGGAGCAGAAATAGTTGTTAAAAGGCTGAAGAGTTAGATAAACACCTAGTAAAAAAGGCAAAACACTTTGCAAAAGCAATGGTAAAAGAAGCAAATGAATTCGGAAAAAGTGTAGAAAAAAGCTTTAGAGCAAATCCAAAGAACTGTCAAAAATGCGTCAGCAAAATTACTTCCAGGTTCAGAATTTTGCAGTAAGTGTGGAAAAAAAGTTGGTTAAATAAATAAATTTTCAATTCTCTTCTTTTTCTTCTTTTTTTCCTTCAAATTTTTCTTCTATTTCTTTGCCTATTTCTTCAGCTCTTTTTCCAAATTCTTCTCCATATTTTTTACTCCAACCTATCCAAATAACAGATAGAATTGCACCTATTATTAGTATAGTAACAAGAATCACTGCAATATGTTGCCATATAGTAAATGGTTCTGCATAAAACCAAAACCATACAATTAAAAAAATAAAGGCTACAAATAGTAAAATAATAGATATAGTTAATCGCCATCTAAAACCTTTAAATTTTAATATTTCCCGTCCTTCTTTTGGAATCATTTTAAAAGCCCAAATAGACCAAACTCCCCCTAAGAGGAGAATTATAACTAGAATTGAAAGAAAGAAAATTGATACATTTTTTTCAAAAGTATAATTTGATGCATAAAATGCAAGCCAAATTATAATAAATATCAACCATCCTATTCCAGCCACTGCTGAAAAAGGAGCTCTCCAACCCGGCCAATTTTTATCATCTGCCATATACCAAAACTCGCCTAATCCAAACTCAATTAATTAAATAATCTTATTATTTTTTCCTTAATAAAAATATCTAAAATTTTTACTTTTTTTTAAATATATATGAAAACTTTGAAATTATTAATAATTTTTATTTCGCAATCATAGCACGCAACCAATCTGCAACATTTTCTGCATGATCAGCAATATCATCAACCCAATCGGCAATTTTTAAAAGATGATATACATCCATAGGATCAAGTTTTTTTTCAAGATCATAAATACCTTTAGTCATTTCATATTTCTTTTTATCTGCCTTATATTCCCATTCATGAACTTTATAAATAAATTCTTTAGTTTGTTCTCTTTCTCTTTTTACAAAACTTGTTTCAATTAGATCTCTAATATTACACACGGCATCCTTCATTGCTCCAACTGTTTTAACAACAAGCTTTGCATGCTCAATAAAAACTTCTTGAAGTTTCTTAGGAACCTTGGTATGTCGCATATCAAGCATTACTGCCAGATTTTCTGCATGATCTAAAATTGCATCTTGTTCTCTTAACGCCCACATAAATTTTCCTTTATCAACAGGCATAAATAGATGAGTTGGAAGATGATTTCTAATATTACTTTTAATTAAATCTGCTTCATGCTCAAGAATTGATACTTTTTTTGCAATACTTGAAAAGTTTTTATAATCACCCTTATAATATCTTATTAGCCCATCTCCAAGAATATTAATACATTCGCAGACTTTACCAATGTGTTTTAACAATTGGCTAAAAGGTAATTTTCTTCTATATGCATCTTGAACTGGCGCCCGGAAATGATTCCTTTCTTCTACCATTTTTTCCACCTATTTTATCATCCTACTATAACTCTTAATATTAAAAAAATTGTTATTGAAGTGCCAGCAGCTATGGGTAATGTAAGCAACCAAGATACTATTATCTTTTTGATAATGCTTAAGTCAACCGCTTCCAAACCTCTAGCAAGGCCAACACCAATTACTGCACCAACAACTGTGTGAGAAGTTGAAATGGGAAGACCTAATTTTGAACAAACAAGAACAGTTGTTGCTGCACCAAAATCAACAGAAAAACCCCTTGTATTTGTTAGACTTGTTATACGTCCGCCAACAGTTCTCATTACTTTTTGTCCCCAAGTCAGACAACCAATTGCAATTCCAATTCCACCAAGTGCCAAAAGCCATGTTGGAACGGAAGCAGCTGGATCCATTATCCCAGTAGTTGCAAGTGGAATAATTCCTGCAACAGGACCTATTGCATTTGCTACATCATTTGCACCATGAGAAAAGGCAACATAACATGATGTGATAATCTGAAGTTTTCTAAAAATTCCTTCAACAGTAAAATAATCCTCAACCTTTGTATCTTCAATTTTTCTAAGAAGGATAATCCCGATTATTGTAACAATAATTGAAATAGCTAAGGAAAATATTAATGCTTCAATTACTGTTATATCAAGGGATTCACCAAGAGGTGTTTTCATTAATAAAGAAGCTGATATTATAAATGCAGTAAGACCAATTATAATTGGACCGATGATTTTAGCAGATTTTACTGGGCGTTCTTTTGCAAAAATAGATTTAACAATTAATTTAAAAACCAAAAACGCAAGAATACAACCGGCAATTGGAGAGAGCACCCAACTAGATGCAACTGAACCAACTTTACCCCAATTAACAGCAGACATACCTCCAGCAATTATTCCAAATCCCATCAATGCACCAATAATGGAATGCGTTGTAGAAATTGGCATTTCTTTCCATGTAGAAAGCGTGACCCATATTGCTGCTGCAAGTAGACTTGCAATAAATCCTAATAATAAAGAAGAGGAATCAACACCTCCGACATCAACAATTCCTTTTCTAACAGTTTCAGTAACATGAGGGCCAACAAAAACAGCACCTATAAAGTTGAGAATACCTGCGATAAGAACTGCTTGTTTAAAAGTGATTGCCTTAGCACCAACTGCTGTTGCCATTGAATTTGCAACATCATTTGACCCGATACTCCAGGCCATGTAAAAAGCAATAGCACTTGAACCACCGACAATCAGCCATATTGTATAATCCAATGGATGTCTCCTCCACCCATTATCTATAAAGGTTCATATTAAGGTATATAGATTATGTTGTTAAGTATTACGAAAAATAATAAAATAAAAAATCTTCATATTTAATTTTCATCTAATAATATCTATTTTCACAGCATCCATCAGATAGATTAAATTCTATTACTTTTTTCTTTTTATCTTTTTTAATATTTACAACAAAGATTTCTATTTCCTCTTCATCGATTTCTATAATATTGAATGTATTTCCGAAATGGGCTCTAGTTCGAGTACATGAAAAGGTTCCAGCGTTAACAAGAAGTGTTTTATGGATTTTTACAGCCCAGGGAACGTGTCTATGTCCCATAAGAACTAATGGGATTTCATTTTTTAAAATAATGTCAAGTGTTTCGCCGGCATCCTCAATAATATTTGTCTCTCTACCAGAATTTGGCACAGGAATAACATGATGATGAAAACCAATAATTGTCATTTTTCCCTTCTCAACGCTTTGTTCTATAAGTCTATGTCTACTCCTACCAAGTCTTCCATCATCTTTATCAGGTTCACTAGATGCAAGACCTACTAAATTGATATTATTAATTCTTTCAATAAAATCTGTTTTACCGAAAAACTCTGGAAACAATTTAAAACCAAGATTTCTTTCATCATGGTTGCCAGGAACAATAATTTTTTTTCTATAAATTTGTTTAAGTTTTTCTTGGGCAATTTTATACTCTGATAAAAGTCCTGAAGTGGTAAGATCACCTGAAATAAAAATAATATCTGTATCTACTTTATTTAAAATTTTTACAGCTTTTTCGTAAATTTTTTCATCAAAGTCGGTTCCTTCATTGAAGTGTAAATCAGAGATATGTGCAATTTTCATGAAGTAAGGATATATCAATTTTTTATAAATGTTTATTTTTAAATCCAATTGAATTAACCAATAATTACTTTAAAATTATCTTCTCTTTGTTTTACTTCAAAATTTGTATTAAAAAATTGATTAAGAAGCCAAATGTTTGTTTTTGCATGATTGCTAAGGTCACGAACAAAACAAGTAGATTTACCATTTTTTGAAGCAATTACCATATATGGTAGAATTTGGTCAAACGCATGTATATCCAAAGATGCATATGAATCGATTTCAGATATTAAATCCTCAGCAGCAGTTTTACCAATTTCTTCAGATGTCACACCTTTTTCACCGATAATAGCTGACCCAATAATTGTGTTTTTTGATTTACTCCAAAGAGTTAAACCTACACCAGCAGACACAGATTTTGATTTTTCTACATCAATTTTTACAGAAATATCCTTTTTTAGAAACCTTTTAATTGTTGCATGTTTAATTCTATTGCTAACATGATCTGGAAGATTTGCAATATTTATGATACCTTCTACTTTTTCGAACTCTTCTAGCTGATCTAATTTCAATGGTTTTAAACTATTACAAGGATTAATTGTAATTTCTGCCTCTCCTCCTCCTTTTGGATAATAACCTCTTTTTATTAATTTGGCATCAACCTTTAAACCAATTTTTTTAAGATGAGAAAGAAAAACATATTGTAAATAATCCCAAGAAGGTGACCATTTTACATCTGTTCCGCCTGTTAGATTAATTGTAACAGGCTCCTTTGTATTGACAGATGCTAAAATAATTGCTTGATAAACAAGTGGAATGCTTCCAGCTGTTCCAATTTCAAATTTGTATTTACCACCTTTAAAATCACTGGGTTGATAGAAAAGATCTGATGAACCAATTCCTAATCCTTTTGTTTTAGCATTACATAACTCTGAAATTGCCTTTATTGAAATATAATGCTGTGGTTTAATTCCAGGATTTGGCCTGTTAGCTCTGATATTAATAATTTTTATTGGTCTTTTTGTGAGAGTTGAAAATGCAACTGAGTTTCTAAGAATTTGACCTCCACCTTCTCCATATGAACCGTCAATTTCTAACAATGAAAACCACCATTTTATCTATTTAAAACTAATAATAACATTTTTAATGCAGCTTCACAGGTAAGCTGCTTATTTTGAAGTCTATCTCCTTTAAATTGATATTTTTCAACAAAAGTATCATCTTTTGTAGATATTGCAATATAAACAAGACCAACAGGTTTTTCCTTTGTTCCACCCGTAGGTCCCGCAATTCCAGTTGTAGCAATTCCTATATCAACGTTTGAATTAATTCTTATACCTTCAGCCATAGCAGAAGCTACTTCTTTACTAACTGCTCCATATTTTTTTATTAAATCTTCTGATATATTCAATAGTTCCATTTTTGCTTTATTGCTATAAGTTACAACACCTCTTTCAAAATAGTTTGAACTTCCAGATATATTTGTAAGAGTATGTGAAATAAGGCCACCAGTACATGATTCTGCTATTGCAATCATTAAATTTTGGTTTTGAAGAGAAACAGAAATTTTTTGCAAAAGCTCTCCGCCAACAATACACATTTTCTGGATGGGTATACATAATATCCTATATAAAATATAGATATTAAAATTTATGAAAAGTTATATAGGAAAATTATAATTTCCATTTAAAAAAATAGCCCCGTAGTGTAGCGGTTAACATAAGAGACTCTGGATCTCTAGTCACCAGTTCGAATCTGGTCGGGGCTGTCCTCCGCTCTCGGAGAGTTTCCACTCGAAACAGAGGTTTTTGGGCTTTGTTTTGATTTTTCAGCGTATTTTCCCCAACTAAATCGATAATGATTTTTGTTTTTGAGGATACGCTTAAACCAATCATATTTATATTTTCTAAAATAGTCCCTGGCAAGTCTGGTGTATTTCTCTGTGTTTTGTCTTTTATCATGATCCATATAATCCTGTGTTACTTTGATTGGATCAGGATCTTTCAAAAGATATGCTTGTATAAGTTTTCCAGTGGCACAGAAATGCCTTGCCATATATGGATACCATTTAGGATAAAGCAATTTTCCTGTTTCATTAAGTTTTTTACCTAGAAAAGCTGGAGTAAAAGGTCTCCCTGTATTTGGTGATATAAATAGATAATCATCTGAGAATTGAGTTACAAATTTGGGTCTGTGATGATCAACATAGTTACGGAGACTTTTACGTGTTCTACCGTTGACAAATACTTCATAGACAAATACTTTTCTGAGAGAATTATGTTTTTTCTGCTGTGGAAAAATAATAGAGCAATCATCCCAGTCAATACCATTAATGGTTGCCTTACAAGTCTCACTGGGAGGTCGTGGTCCAACAATGAAATTATATAGGTGTATAAATTGATACAGCCAGTTTTTTTCTTTATCCTTGTAAAATGGATATCTTGTTATTTCATATGCTATGTCAGGATTTGGAAATTCAATAGGTTTTTCTTTTGGATGTGATGGTAGATCATATGGAAAATAATGAACTGGTATTCCACATGCTTTTAGATATAAATTAAACGATTCTCTTTTCTGTTTTATTCCATAAAAATTTTTACCGGATTCAGGATTATAATAGTTGTCTTTGTACCATGTCATATGATAAATATACTGTGAATAACTTGGTTTGAAGAAATCAATTGGGAATGGCTGGTTTATATCTGCCATATGTCGTATGTATCTGATATCTCGGTCAATTGTTGAAGGTTCAAGTGTTGTAAAATTCTCAGCATATCTCTTGATTTTATCACAAAGATCATCGATACCTGTACAATCCTTATAGTTAACCGCGAAGGGATTACCACCATAAGGATTATTAAATGCTTTTTCAACTTCTAAAACTTTGGAGCTTTTTACATTAGCCATCCCATCCCAGACAAATGTTTCTGGTTGTTCGACAAGATGGCTTCCATTCTTTAATTTTTTGTCCCATTTTTGGTGCATACCTCCATTTTTATTTGTGGAAACATTATTGTAATTTTTGTATTTAATCTCTTCCCAGTTCTCGATAGTTGACTGTACATGATTTTGTGGATTACAACTAGAGGTATGCACCGACAACTCCAATTTTTTTTCCTCCGTTAAAAATAAAATATTGATTAAATACTATCTAAATTGTAACAAACATAGAACCTAGTTTAAAGATTTGTAAAAAGCTAGAGCATGTGGACAACTGTCTAAATATCATTATAAGATATATTTCGCATTTATCAACAACTTTTTGAACAATAGGTTTCAGATAATTTTTTATTAATCTCTTTGAAAAATTGTTAAAATAATAATTTTTACTTAATTGATCTAACCATCTGCTGGTTAAACTTACTAATGACATTGTATCACCTCCAATCAAAAATTATATAATATCAGCGAATAGGTGGAATTTTTTCTTTATTTTACTTATCAATAACCATTAAAATATGCTGAACCATTTAAAGATTTATATCAAAAAAGTTTTGATTAAAAAGATTTAATTTATAAAATCTAACAATCTCTGCAGTATCGGAAACATATCAAAAAATCTCAACCAACTGGAGCCATTGGTTGCTTTATTTCTGGGAATAGTGACTACATATGTACTCTCTTCGCTCTCTAAACCATCTGGTGTACATTCTTTTGCTTTAGCTTTTATGGCATATTTTCCCTGCTTTATATACCTATGACAAACTTCTACATGTGTATATTTACATTCTGTTTCAGTAGTTTTTCCATCACCCCAATCGATAATATACTTAATCATATCGCTATCAGGATCATTTGAATAAAATCTCCAACAATGTTTAACCAATAGCTTACCAGATGTTGGACCGTTAATTAAAGGTGCGTTTGGAGGTTGATTAGATCTCTTGAACACATATACTGAACCTGCACTAGCTCCATTTTCATTATCATCGCCATCTGCACCTATCATGACGTAGTTTCCAGCGATTGAAACGGAATAACCAAAAAAGTCATGATATGCACCGTCAGAAGCAATCAGCTTTTGCTCCTCTGTCCAAGTTGTTCCAGTGCGTTTAAAAATGTACGCTGATCCAGCTCTTCCACCATTTCTAAAACCGTGATATGCACCTATAATGGCATAGTTTCCATAAATTGAAACGGATGAGCCAAAATGATCCCAGAATCTACCATCAGAAGCAGTCAACTTTTGCTCCTCCTTCCAAGTTGTTCCAGTCCGTTTAAAAACATACGCTGCACCAGAACCGTCGCCATGGCTATCTTCATACCCCGCTCCTATAATCGCATAATCTCCATTAATCGAAACAGAACTACCAAAACAATCACCAGATGCACCGTCAGAGGCAATCAATTTTTTCTTTTTTGTCCAAGTTGTTCCAGTGCGCTTAAAAATATATGCTGATCCAGTTTCGACTCTATTATCATTATCATCAGAAGGTGCGCCTATGATGGCATAGCTTCCATCAATTGAAACATATTCACCATCTGAGGCAGTCAACTTTTGCTCCTCCTTCCAAGTTGTTCCAGTGCGCTTAAAAATATATGCTGATCCATAACCTGCTGCTATGATGGCATAGTTTTCATAAATTGAAACAGAGTGACCAAAGTAGTTTTGGGGTGTTCCATCTGAGGCAGTCAACTTTTGCTCCTCTGTCCAATTTGTTCCAGTGCGCTTAAAAATATATGCTGATCCAATATCTAAATCATCAGGTGCACCAATAATAGCATAGTTTCCATAAATTGAAACAGACCAGCCAAAAAAATCCCACATTTTACCGTCAGAAGCGGTCAACTTTTGCTCCTCCTTCCAAGTTGTTCCAGTGCGCTTAAAAATATATGCTGATCCAAAACCGTCTCCTTTGTCATCATCATAATAAGCTCCTATAATCGCATAATCTCCATGAATTGAAACAGACCAGCCAAAGTGGTCTTTGGGTGTTCCATCTGAGGCAGTCAACTTATGCTGTTCTGACCAACTTCCCAAGTTATGATAACTATTTATGTAGTGTTGTATTTTATTGTAATGTTCATCACAAACTTCTTTCATAGTTGGGTCATCATTCATTATAGATCCTAAAACTGGTAAAACTGCAGTTGAAATCAACATCAAATTTACAAATATTCCAATTACCTTTACGTTCATATCTTTTTTACCTCCTCCATATTATCATATTTTAAATCTGATTAGTGGTATATAAAACTTTTAGATGAGATTAATCCTATTTTACAGAATATAACTGATTATTCTCTGCAGTATCGGAAACATATCAAAAAATCTCAACCAAGCTCTGGTTCTTGGTTTGATATTAACACAAAATTCAGCCCATTCACCCACCAAATTATTCGTATCTTTTGCAACAACCTTAATAATAAATTCATCGTCCCAATGCCAACTATGATTAAGAGTTATTTCTTCTCCAGAAGAATAAGGACCAAACTCCTGAAATTTTGAAGGAATCCAAGGTCCCATTGGTATCTGATGAGTTGGTTCTCCCCAGCATACATAGTAATAAATATCATCACCATTAGGATCTGTTGCTACAATAGTGTAATTGTAGTTCTTGTCAGGATTTCCGTTAGCCGGACCTTTAATTTCTGGAGTGTTGGGAGAGTCTGCATCCTTAGATTTATACGTATGAAGGAAAAGAGTATCAATAAAATAAGGTGGACCCTCTTTTTCTGTATAATGAAGCATACCAAGATATATAGTTCCATCTTTTCCAATTGCAGGATAAGTTAAAACACGGAAAAATGGAGTTTCAAATATTTTACAGATTTTCTCAGCACCATTTGGATGAAAAGTAGTAAGACAATTACCTCCTGCAACATAAATAGTCCCATCAGCTGAAATCACTGGTTCTATATATGACTGTAACATTATGCTATTTTCTAAATGTTTAGTCCATTTCTCTGTACCATCAGGATTAACTGCATGAAAATATTGTTTGGCTATATTATATGACCAATCTATACCAAAGAAATATATTGTTCCCTCTGGACCAAGAGAAGGATTTTCTAAAAATATATCATCACTTATAGGAATAGTATATTTCCATTTTATATTTCCATTATATGAATCTAGTGCATATAGGTAAGAATCATAAGTGAGAGCATAGATTGTTCCATCATCTGCAACTGATGGAGAATTTGACATCCATCCTTGTAATGGAACCTTCCAGTATAAAGTGCCATTAGGGTGAACTGCATGCAGATGCCCTGAATGATCCCCACAATAGATAATTCCATCATCAGATATTGCAGGTGAAGAATAACTACAACTGTCTAGTTCATATTTCCATTTCACAGTTCCATCATTATTGAAAGCATAAATATTTCCAAAATAAATAGAGGTCACACCAAAGGTGGAAAAATATACAGTACCATCGTCTCCAATTACAGGTGAAGTATAAATCCTTTCGTCTTGAGGAGAAGTATATTTCCATTTAAGTGTTCCATTTGGATAGATTGCATAAAAATTACCTGTAAAAGTTCCTAAGTAGATAACTCCATTTTCATCTACTGCAGGATGACTCCTAATCTCTTCATTTTCATCAAAATCAGTAAATGTCCATTTCAAAAATCCATTGTTACTTATTGCATAAATAATCCCATTGTTACATGTTAAATAGATAGTTTCATCTTTGACAATATTGATATAACAAGCATCTACTCTAGTGTTATTTGTATTAAACCACCATCTATCTTTAATTGGATTGTTAGCTGTGCTATATTGACTTTGACTTGTATGCTTTGTATCATGACAATACATCGACCAAGCACTATCCATAGGACCATCATCACTTGTTGTTGATTCTATTACAATGGTTGTTTTTACATTTATTCCAAAAGTTATTGGAGCCACTGCTGACAAGATGAAAAGAGATATGATTCCAAATGACAAGGCTATCTTATTAGCCGTAGGATGACCTCCTTCAATAGTGGAAATCCTTCTAATAATCTCAACCAATTAGAACCAATATTTGCTCTATTTCTGGGAATTGTAACCTTAAACTCGCTCCAATCACTCCAAAGATTATCAGAATCCTTACAACGAGATCTAATGGTATAAGTCCCTGGTTCTGACCAAGTGTGACTAATTACTGCACCTTCACCTGAACCATATGGTCCAAGCCACCAATCAATTTCCCAGTCACCATCACCCCAATCAACATAATAAAAAACATTATTACCAAGTGGAGATGTCGATTTAAAAGTGTAATCAATTTCCTTTTTAGAATTAACTTTTGTAGGACCGATTATTTTTGGTGTAGATGGGGCATCAGGATCAATTTCATTAAATGCATAAAGATAACCAAATGAACGAACCGCTCCAGGTCTAACATATTCTTTAGTTGATGACCCGATATAAACCGTTCCATCCTCATCAATAACTGGTGCGAAATCAACCCATCCTAAATCACAAATTTTTTTCCGCCAGTTTTCCGTTCCATCAGAATTTATAGCAATAATCTCGCCCCCACTAATCTCACCAATATTTGCGCCAAAATAAATAGTACCATCAGCAGAATTACATGGTGTTCCACCTTCAATAACTCTACCTGAACCTGGATTAAAAGACCATTTTATTGAACCATCAATAGGATTTACCGCATGAAGTCTATCCCAACCGCAATAAATCGATCCATCCTGACCAATCGTAGGAGATGTACCTGCACCAACATTTGTCTTCCATTTATATGTACCATTAGGACTCACAGCGTGAAGATAATCATCAAGTGAAACCACATAAATAGTGCCATCATCACCGATACAAGGACTTGTACGTATCCAATGTCCTGTTTTATACCTCCACTTTAAGGTTCCATTATTGGGATATAAAGCATAAAGATATGTATCATGGCTTCCGCAATAAACTGTCCCATCATCACCAATTGCAGGTGATGAATAGACCACAAGACCTGTTTTAAATCTCCATTTAAGTGTTCCATTAGGATTTATAGCATTAATATAATAATCACCATCTCCAACATAAATGGTTCCATCA
>JABAOF010001579.1_pt1 | contig 122298 bp, 114 predicted proteins | sample 7062171 | NCBI WGS metagenome assembly JABAOF01 (sample SAMN14538628, study PRJNA623070) | marine sediment metagenome | biome: marine biome [ENVO:00000428]; feature: marine pelagic biome [ENVO:01000023]; material: deep marine sediment [ENVO:00002113] | place: India: Gulf of Khambhat ... | reverse complement strand
TTCTGAAGGGGCATACTCTATTGTTCCAACAACTTCTCCATTGAAAATTAGCAGTTTCTTGTGAAACCCTTTTGGAATGGCTTGCTTTAGGTACTCTATTCTCTTCTTGTAATGTTTAGAGGGTGGACCCCCTAGGCATCTGTAGAGATAGTGTACATATTTGCTGTCTGTGGTAATGTCAATGATCTTCTTTTGAGAAAAAGAGGTAAACACCATATTTGTCATGCTCTGTCAAGCAGGTAATAAGGTTTCTTCCATAAATCATAAAACTGACAAACACATCGAGAAATCTAGAACAGAAAATGAGAAAGGTGATTCGGGCAACTCCTCTTTACAAATTCCTAAGGTATTGTAATGACAGTTCCCTTGATAAGACTATTCTGGATTGTGGTGCTGGTGGTGATGATCCCCCACTGATGCTATTTCTCGAATCAGGATACAAAACGGTTGGAATTGAGATTTCTGACCAATCGTTGAGCTGGACAAGAAAATTCTGTGAAGAGCATGGTTTGAGGTTGAACATATTCAAAGGAGACATGAGGAGGCTTCCCTTCAAAGATGAAGCATTTAGCTTTGTATATTCTTATAATACACTGCCATTAATGTCAAAGAATGATGTTAAAACTGCTGTAAGACAGATAGAACAAGTAGTAAGACCAGATGGGCTCTGTTTTTTCAATTTTGTATCAGTGGATGATGAAGGACCTGCAGATTCTTACTATGAGGACAATGAACCAGACCAATACCTTGATAATTTCCTGATCCTTCACAAGGAGAAGAGGATAATACTCGTAGGGAAAGAACAGAAGCAAGCATACATTGACTATATTGTTCAGAAAAAATGAGAATGATTGTGCACCAAAAGGCCACTAAGAAAAAAAGGAGGAGAATGCGGGAGATGTCTCCAGTGGCAAATGGCACCTATTAATCCTATATTTTTGCATGCTACACACGCGCATTCAGAAGCCTGCAAGCAACAACAACCGATACGCGATCCCGCCGACTACAATTGCGAAGCCAATCTCAAAGGCGGTAATGTATAGGGCCTTCTTCCATCCAATCTCTCTCACAAGCGCGCCGATGGTAGAGATGCATGGAATGTAAAGCATGGCCACCAACGCTAGCACTATCATCTGAATTGACCCAAAATTGGGCACTCCAACGAAGGTTTGAGTTTCCAAGAGCGTGGAAAGCATGATTAATGTCAGTTCTTTCCTCAATACTCCGAAAATCAATGTGATCCCAGTGATGGCGGGTAACCCAAGCCACGACACTGTGATAGGACTCAAAACATATGCGATCGGATCCAGCAAGTTCAGCACCTCGGCGAGCTTGATGGCGAAGCTGCCAGCAATGATGAGTGGAAACGCCATCTTGATGAAGTCCTGTAACCGGAACCAAGTCTGCCGCATCACAGTTTTCGCATGTGGCACCTTGTAGTCGTGCATCTCCATGATCAATCCAGTTGACTCGCCAGGCAAAGCTTTGGAGGCGATTTTTCCTAATATGGTGATGAGGGCGAAGTCAACAAGGTATAAGAGCAGAGCCCATTGAAGGCCCACAGAGGCGCCCACCAAACCGAGAATGATGATGGTTGTGGCGGCGCAGGGTACCAGGGTCACGAGGAAAATCGCGAGAAGCCGTTCCCGTTGTGTCTCCATGATTCGGCATCCAAGACAGCCAGGTACATTGCAGCCAAAACCGAGCATCAGGGGAATGAACGCTTTTCCATGCAAGCCGATTCTGTGCATGAAGTTGTCCATTAAAAAGGCAATTCGGCTTAGGTACCCTGAGTCTTCAAGGAAGTATAACATCAGATAGAACGGAAAGATATAGGGGAGCACAATTGTGACTCCGGCGATGAGCCCTTCAAAAACTCCGCCCCACACCAACGTTGCCAGTGGTCCAGTGCCAAAGGTGGTCCAGAAGCCTTGGCCTAGGAGGGCAAAGACTCCGCTCAAGACGCTCGACACTCCATCTCCAAAGGTGAAGATTCCGACGAACACAAAGAGGAGCACTCCCATCATGATTAGATACCCAAGGACATTGTGTGTCGTGAGGGTGTGAAGTCTTTCCCGTTTCGGGGTTTTTTTCAATGGAACAATTTGCTGCACGTCTCTGGCTACGCATCCTGCTGCTTCGTACCGTGCAGAGGTGATTACAGTTGAGCATGCGTGCCCGTGGATGCCCTCGATGTCGAGGACAGCCTTTCGGATCTTGGATAGGATCAGAGGATCTGACTTTTGGATTTCGCTGAGGACTTGGTCGTCTCCTTCGAAGAGTTTGGTTACAATCCATCTTGTCGGGTATGGCAATGAAAACTTCTGAACCTCTTTTGCGAGCTCCTGAATCTTCTCCTCAATCTCCTCTCCGTATCGAATCGTTGTGAGAGGAGCAGGTTTTTCTTCGATAGCAGTTACTGCTGTCTCCAGCAACTCGTAGATGCCGGTCCGGTTTGGCGCGACGGTTGGGATCACCGAGACGCCTAACACTGCTGCGAGTTTCTTGTGGTCGATTTCGACCCCCTTTCTCTTCGCTATATCCATCTGGTTCAAGGCGATAATCATCGGCGTTTCAAGCTCTATGAGTTGCAGGGTAAAGAATAGGTTGCGTTCGAGGACGCTTGCGTCGACGACGTTGATGACGAGATCAGGCTGCTCTTTGGCTATGTATTCGCGGGTGATGAGTTCTTCTAAGGAGAAGGTTGAAAGAGAGTAGATGCCCGGTAGGTCGATGATGTCTATGGTGCGACCTTTAAAGTGCAGGGTCCCTTCAGCCTTTTCAATGGTTTTTCCTGGCCAGTTACCGATGTGCTGATGCAGGCCAGTGAGGTGGTTAAATATGACCGATTTACCGACGTTCGCGTTTCCTGCAAGGGCGATAGTGACCCGTTCATCATTCACCGTTCTACTCTCACCAAAATTTTTCTGGCCATTCCTCTGCCTATGGCAAGTCGAGAGCCACGCACCTGAAGTTCTATGGGACCGCGGAAGGGGGCTGATTTGACCACTCGCACTCTTGTGCCTGGAGTGATGCCCATATCCTCCAATCTCCTCTGAAAACCCCATTTGCGTTGACCGCTGCCTGGAGGATTACCTTGGGGTGAAATGAAGGAAAGGATGACTCCGCTCTCCCCGTCTCGTAGTTGCGTTAGAGGTTGATCCACGATGTCCATCTTCTGACTGCGCACTGTCAAATGCATATGTGTTGAAAGCTTAAATAAAGGTTTAGCTCTATATAACAAAGTTAGGTTGTGCTAATAAAGCTCAGTATGCACCGAACGCATGAGCTGTAGCTGAAAGAGGATTGTTGGCGAACGAGTTGCAGAGGACCAAGCCAATTGGGCTAAGTGAAGCAGAGGAAGGCTACGTTGAAGTGATTTACAGCCTAATCAAGGAACATGGCTATGCTCGAGTCGCCGACGTCGCCGCTGCTTTGAATGTCAAGCCGCCCAGCGTCACAAATATGCTACAGAAGTTGGATAAACACAAGTTTGTAACCTACAAACGATACAGAGGAGTCGTACTAACACGCAAGGGCATCCAGCTTGCAGAGACTCTCGAGAAGAGACATCGTGCATTGAAGAATTTCCTAGTTATGATTGGAGTTAATGCAGAAAGGGCTGAGCAGGATGCATGTGAGATCGAACATAAGATGACGCGAGAAACCGTAGAGAAACTGGCTAAGTTCGTGGAGTTCGTGAACTTAGCCCCTCAAGCACCCCCGTTCCTCGAACACTTCAAGCACTATGAAAAAACCGGAGAACGCCCCAAACAATGCTACAGAAAAAATTAGAAGAAAGAGAGTTAATAGCTGGGCTTAGCTATTCTACATGTGCGCACGCCCGTCAATTGTTGGCCACGGAAACTTTATTCAAGAGGAAGGCATAAGAGGCAGATTTGGAAACTCAAAGTTGGGTGAGAGCATTCTTTTAACACCTGTTGACCTGGTGAAATATCCTTTTCTACCTGAAGCAAAAAAGTATGTTGCTGAATTAGGCATTGATCTCAACGATCTTGGAGAGCTTGAAAGCATTGTCAATCGTGCAAAAGTTAGGATAGCCGCCACTTTTGAATTCCTGGCACACATGCAAAACCAGGCGCCATACAAGAAATCTGAGGTTGAGATTGCTGCATTTCCTGTAGCTGCATTCGTTGTTGCAGGCGTAAAAGATAAAACCCTTGCTGAAAGATATGCTCTATCAGAAGCTAAAAAAATCTACAATTATCTCTTGGATGAGAAAGATAATGTCATATTAGGAATAGCAAAATTCTTTGAATGGGATATTAATCCTTCAAAACAAGGACCTTTTTCATATACATTGCATTTTGTATACTACTTAAGAAACGCAACTAAGGGACGGCTAGTCCATTCTCCAGAGTGGAAATTAGTGAATAGGCAACTTGATAAAGGCCATGTGTCTGTAACTAGAAATGAGGTTTGCAGGCTTCTCCAAGAGGAGATAAAGAAATACGTAGAAGACAGAACTAAGGAGGAAATTACGAAAATTCCTCAGCTTCTCCAAGATGTGATTGAAGAAATAAAAGCTGAGTTTCTGAAAAGAAAACCTCACTTGTCAGAATTCGATCAGAAGATTCAAGCTGAGGAGTCAGAGTATCCTCCTTGTATTATGGATTTCTTAGATAGAACAGCCAAAGGACAACACCTTTCCCATGCTGAGAGGTTCACCCTGGTGACATACCTGCTACATCAAGGCATTGGTGTGGATAGAGTTGTCAACCTGTTTTCAAATGTTGCAGACTTTCGAGAGGACAAGACAAGATACCAAGTCGAACACCTAGCAGGTCAAAGGGGAAGCAGAACTCCATATAGACCTTACAATTGCTCAACACTACAAACTCATGGTGTATGTGTAAATCCAAATGACCCAGTCTGTAAAAGAACCAGAAATCCGCTGACCTATCATCTCAGAAAGAAATCTGTCAAAAAACGGAAATAGCTTTTAGCGATAATGGATGAAGCTACCGCATCTGCAAAAGAGTTTAGGATTTGTGATCTAGTTCTGATCCGAGAACTCTTTAATAGTTAGGGATTTCAAATCCGTAACGGGAAATGGCTTCAATTAAGGCTGTACCGAAAGATGTCAAAGAAGAAAAAGAAGAAGAGTTGGAAGGAAAGGCAGCGAGAGAGACAAATAAAGCAGCAGAAAGCCCGAGAAGCTTACCGCTTACAGAGCGCGAGAGGCACCAGGAAAAGAGGTCGAGAATGGCCGATGAGGAAAATAGTCCTTGTTGTTTCTCTAATTGTGATACTATTAGGAACATATCTGGTGTGGCATTACATTTTCTCTTTGGAGGAACCACCCCAGAGTGGGGTTATTTACATCAGGGCTGATGGATCGGTTAATCCTTCCACCGCAGCAATCCTGAACACAGGAAACACCATTTACACGTTCACTGCTGACGTTTACGACTCCGTCGTGATAGAGCGGAATAACATTGTAGTTGATGGAGCAAACCACAAGCTTCAAGCCCTAGGTGAACCCAAGTCCGACGGAATCGACTTGACTGGAAGAAGAAATGTGACCATCACAAACCTGCAAATCAACGGCTTCGGCAATGGCATCCACTTCGTGAACTCCTTTGACATCACGTTAAGTGACAACAGCATAAACGAAAACCAGTATGATGGGATCCGCCTTGAAAATTCCTCAAACAACATCTTAAGCGCAAACACTATAACAGACAATCAGTTTGACGGCGTTGTTCTCTACTCTTCTTCGAGCACGACCCTAAGCGGAAACACCGTAACGGGCAATCAGTATGACGGCATCCACCTCGAATTTTCTCACGATAACACCATAAGCGGAAATAACGTAGTAGATAACAAAGACGATGGGGCTCACCTCAGAAATTCTTCAGACAACACATTGAGTGGAAACACCATCACAAACAACAACAACTCAGGCGTCTACCTCAACTCGGCACCTCATAATGTTTTTTCTCAAAACAATTTAGCAAACAACAATGATGGCTTCCTACTCGAGTATTCTCCGTACAACACTTTAAACACCAACATCATGGCAGGCAACGACCACTCTGGTGCCTACTTTTTTTCTGCATCCCATAGCATTATTTCTGAAAACAACTTAGCAAACAACGTCCGTGGTATTGTTTTCGAGCAGTCTTCAAACAACACTTTCAGTGGAAACACCTTAGTAGACAATCAGCAAGGAGTCGCCTACTACAACTCTCCTAATAACAGAAATTACTATAACAACTTCATAGATAATGCTGAACAAGTGAATATTTACGAGTCCCCTAATGTTTGGGATGATGGGTATCCTTCTGGTGGAAACTACTGGAGCGACTACAACGGCACCGACCTGCAAAGTGGGCCTTTTCAGAATGAGACGGGCAACGATGGAATAGGAGATACCGTGTATTTCATAAACGCTAGCAATACAGATAGCCATCCTTTAACAGGAATTTTTCAAAGTTTCAACATTGCTTTAGAACATAATGTTCAATCAGTATGTAGCTCCATAATATCTGGATTCCAATTTAATGGTACTGCAATAAGCTTCAACGTCATTGGTGAAGATGGCACTACTGGTTTCTGTCGGATCCGCGTACCAACAGCTTTGATGAATGGCAGCTACAAAGTCTTCGTCAGCGGAACAGAAGTTCCCTTCACTCTGCTACCCTTCTCCAATAGCACACACAATTATCTATATTTCACATACCACCACTCAACACTTGAAATAACCATAACATCACAGTAAGAGCCGGAGCGCGTACGAAACAGGCCCAGAAAGAGAAGCAGAAAAACTAGATTCGGGGAGCATTCTTTCGTTTCTTTCTCGAAAGTTTCGTCAGCAAAGAGAACGCGAATGAATCTTTATCCACGGGCCTAGTTTTCAGGGCGCCAGCCTCTACTGCTGCATCAAGAATCTTTGTGCCTTTTTCGGTTCTAAGAATCATAAAAGTCCAATCACTGAGCCCCAAGCCGCCTGCCGATAGATCCGCTAACTCTGCGCTAAAGTCTGTGCAGGCATGACAGCTGGCTCGAGTATACTGTTTCGCCTCAGACAAAGGTATGTCTTCCACCTTGCCAGATTTAAGGTAGACTAGAACTTTGCCCTTGATGTTCATTTTCTCAATGTCGTTCAGGTTAATGCCCATGTTTTCGTTGAGATGCTTTTGGAAGAGCCCGCTGTAGGTGAAGCTTTCTGTACACATCAGCCCAATTGTGAATTGCAGGGGGTTCGCATATTTCTTTAATGGGAACATCTGTATTTTCCGCATTGCATGGATCTGACAGGGGGTGCCAACAAAAGCGAGGCTCTTCTTTCCCTGTTTCACACCTTCTTGATAAGCCAGCATGTTCGGAGAAAACGCGTAACGCGTTCCAGCGTATTGCAAAGCCTCTTCGGGAGTTGTCGCGAGTTTTGGCACGGGGTGGAGGGGCTTCTCTTCTGAGAGGCCTGAAAGCGCCACTCCTTCAACTAGGCCATTCTGTAGGGCATAAGAGGAGAGTGCTGTGACTGCACCTCCATCTTGGCCCCGTTTTAATATATTAAGATCTTTTGCTTGGGCTAAAACGAGGCGTCGGTGGAGTCCAAACTCTTCATGTTCTTTCCTTTGCCTTCCAAATACAAACTCCTCGGCTTTTGACCAAGACCACTCATATTTTGGACAGACTTTGGGGCAAATGCCGCAGTTCTCACAGTTCTTCACAAGTTTAGGCTGTCCCTCTGTATATTCTAAGCAAACGAAGGGGCAGACCACTACACAAGACGCGCAGCCTACACATTTGCCACTCAGAACCACTTCCCTATCTAAGGACTCTTCAAAGCCTAACTTTTTCTTCTGCATGCTCAACCCTTCAAAGACATTATTCTTTGAGACCAGGCTCACATAAGTTTCTTTGAAGAGAGGTTTACCCCTTCAGCTTTTAAAGTTTCTTTGAGCGGAGTTGAACCAATCTTTTCCAGCTCGGACGAGAAGCCCTTAAGAACTTCTGTAAGGTGTCGCTCGTTCCCGACCCGCGACGGTGCAATCCGCAGTCTTTCCCTGTTTATGCCTGCAGCGTGCAGCCACTCTTTCATCTGGCCAACCCGCTTTTCCGCGGCAAAGCTGCCGAAACCGTAATGACAATCTTTTGTGTCGCAGCTGATTATCATGACTCCGTCAACCCCAAGCAGAAATGCTTGGAGAACGTGTATTGGGTCTACTCTGCCGCTGCATCGCACAGGGATCACGCAAACATTCTGCGGCCATTCAAAGCCTTTGGCATCCGCATCCCACGACCAGTTGCAGACAAAAACGAGAGTTTGTGGGGTTTTTCCAGTAGACCAGTGCGTCGAAGCACCCTTTATTTGAGCAGAAATCTTGTCATCGGAGAAGTTCTGCATGGCTAAGGCTTCGGCTGGGCATTCTGCGACGCATGTTCCGCATCCTTTGCACAGTAGAGGATCCACCTTTGCCACGGACTTGGCTACTTTTATGGCGGCATAATCGCACACCTTCTCACAATTGGCGCACGCGATGCATCTATCTTCGTCGACTAACACATCATCCGCGTCACACAGTTTCTCATTCTCTAAGCATTCTGAACATGGACCGCAAAACAGACATCTATGCGCCTCTGAAAGTCCCACTTCCCGCGTGAAGCCAAGTTCAACTTCTTTGAAGCCACGTATTCGCGCTGTTGGGTCTAGGCAAGGCACTGTTTGCCGCGGCTTCTTTTCAAGTGATGTCTCTTCTGACATCCAAGCTATTTCGGGAAATTCCTTTGTCCTCCCAGCTTTAAGGTCGACACCCCTGATATACCGGTCGATAGAGACTGCTGCTTTCTTGCCCGCTGCAATGGCTTCTATCACAGAGGCTGGTCCGGTGACAGCGTCGCCTCCCGCGAACACACCTGGCAGTCTTGTTTCAAGCGTAACTTCGTCTACAACTATCCTGTTTCCCCTTGCCACCTCAACTTCTTCCGGTAGGAAGGTCACATCAGGCCTTTCGCCAATACCTAGCAGCACGGAATCCACTGGAATGGTGAATTCCGAGCCTTCGATTGGCACTGGCCGTCTGCGGCCACTTTCGTCAGGCTGTCCTAACTCGTTTTTGATGCATTCTATTCTAGCAGCTTCCCCGTTTCTTTCCTGGATTCTTTTAGGCGACACGAGAAACTGAAACCTGACTCCTTCCGATTTGGCATCTTCGACTTCGTGCCGGTGGGCAGGCATTTCTTTCTCTGACCGTCGATAGAGTAGGATAACTTCATCGGAACCTAAACGTCTAGCGGTTCGGGCAGCATCAATGGCAACGTTTCCCCCTCCTACGACAGCCACTTTTTCTCCAACGTCGGTAATGGCTCCACAACGCACGTCCCGCAAGAAGTCGAGAGCGTGAAAGACGCCCTTTAGTTCCTCGCCTTCGATATTTAGGCTGACACAGTGATGAGCGCCTGAGGCGATGAAAAGGGCTTCATATCCTTGCTTTTTCATCTCGTCAATGGTGATATCCCTTCCAACTGTTGTTTCCATGCGCATGTCCACACCAGCTTTCACGATGTGATTTATTTCGGCAATCAAAACTTCCTCAGGTAATCGATATTCGGGAATGTAGTATCTGAGGGCTCCTCCTGGCTTTGGGGCGCTGTCAAAAATCGTTACTTGATATCCCATTTGGGTCAATTCATAAGCCGCCGTAAGCCCTGAGGGGCCGGAGCCTATTATGGCGATCTTTGGGCCTTGGGCTCTTGGAACTCGGTTTGGCGTTTCTTTGAGTTCTAGTGCAAATTCTTGATCGGCAACCAAGCGTTTGAGAAGGCGAATGCTTAAAGCTTTGTCAACATCTTTTCGGGCGCAAGCATCTTCACAAGGGGCAAAGCACACTCGACCACACACAGAAGGGAAAGGGATGGACTGTCGGATGATATCTAAAGCTTCTTTGAACTTTCCTTGAGCGATGAGTGCGATGTATGCTTGAACGTTTATTCCAGCCGGACAGGCTTTGCGGCAAGGAGGATATTTCACCTCAAGTGGTTCAGAAATGCTCGACGTAACTTGTTCCTCCTTTAATAGTGACCACATGTCAATCTGAAGAGAAGGTAAAGGGAAGGGAACAGCCATATTAAACTTGCGCACAAGCCGAAAAAACAGGCTCCACCTTTTTGTGTAGGAATTTTTATATATTGATTCGGCTTTCACTGACCTTCTCTAAGGAGCGGTCTTCACCTGATTATAGTTAAGCAGAAACCCCTAAAGGACATCTTCGAAATGGCGAAAGAGTTCAAGAGGCTGTTGATAGTGGGCTGCGATGGGTGTGTTTCCATAATTCAAGCTGGCGGCGAAAGACAGGCGGAGGTCCTGAAGTCGCTGTTGGAGATGGAGAGAAAAGTGAGGGGAGAGGAACCACCGAAGGCAAAAGCCATCTCCATTTTACGTCAATGCGATCGCCAGATCGCTGCGACGACACTTGACCCCCTGATAGGCGAGTATGACGCCCTCGTTTGCCTCGGCTGCGGAGTGGGAGTGCAAACTATCTCCGATCTTTATGACACAGAGCTGATTATTCCTGCTAACGACACCGAATTCCTCGGGACTCATGATACTAAAGCTGACAAGTTCTACGAAGTCTGCAGTGCCTGCGGCGAATGCATCCTCTTTGAAACCGGCGGAATATGCCCAATTACTCGGTGCGCAAAAAGTCTTCTAAACGGTCCCTGTGGTGGACAGGCCAAGGGCAAATGCGAAGTCGGAGGGTGGAAGAGTGACTGTGCGTGGATCCTCATCTATAACCGCCTGAAGGAACGGAATCGCTTGGATCTTTTCACCAAGTTTCGACCTCCAAAAGACTACCGTGTTTCAGGTCATCCTCGAGAGCTCAGCGGCGCCGCCGAAGAAGAGGAGGCTACCGCTTGACTAGGGAAGCCTATGGCGAGTTGATGAAACAGATAAACGCTGGAAAATTCGTCTTCACCGGCGAACTCGAGCCAGTCAAGACCACTAATCTGCAGGAGGTCATTGAGGGTGCTAAGGTTTTAAAAGACCATGTGGCCGCTATCAACATCACCGACAATCCGACTGCGTTCGGCTACATGAATGCATTAGTCCCTTCATACATGATTCAGAGAGAAGTCGGCGTGGAAGCCGTATATCAGATGACCACGCGAGATCGCAATCGCATCGCACTAATCTCGGACATCCTCGCTGCAGGCGCTTTGGGCATAAAAAACATCTTGGCGTTGACAGGAGACCACACGACTGTTGGCGACACACCTCAAGCTAAGCCAGTCTTCGACCTAGACTCAGCTGGTTTTGTCTACATGCTCCGAAAAATGATCGACGAAGGAGTGGATTTGAACGGCAACGAAATAGAAGCGCCGGCGAAATTCAACATCGGCATCGCTGCCGCTCCCAACGCAGATCCCTTGGAGCCTGAGATCCTGAAAATTGAGCGAAAAGTGAAGTTGGGTGTGGACTTCATTCAGACTCAATGCGTCTACAGTGTGGAACAAACCAAGAACTTCTTGAACGCTGTTTCCCACCTGAAAACGCCAATACTAATCGGTATTGCGCCTTTCAAGTCGATTTCTATGATGAAGTGGATGGTTAGATTTGTGCCAGGGATAAAGGTGCCACAGCAAATCCAAGACACTCTATACGCCGCTAAGAAGGCTGGAGGAAAACAGGCTGTTTACGAGGCGAACATCAACATTTTTGGAGAGCTGCTGCGAGAAATTAAGAAAACGACAAAGGCCGTCGGAGTACACGCAATGGCAATTGGCTTCGAATGGATTGTCCCGAAGATAATCGAGCGGGCTGGACTTTAGGACAATGCGTCTTGGCGATGTAGCGAAGAAAATAATGTTTTTAAAACTCAATCTGATTATTCGAAGTGGGAGGACTTGGGATGCTTGGAAAGATTTCAGAAAGAGAAGCAGCAATTCAGGTTTCTAAGCATTTTCCATGGTGTCCCTTCTGTTGTTCAGAGCGCTTGGAGAGTGATATGAAATTGGAGCGTAGCTGCGACTACATCATATGTGGAAACTGCGGCGCCAAGTGGGAGCTCAAGATTCAAGATCGAATCAAATATGTCAAGTTAATTTCGACAAGCATTGATTGGAAAGGAAAAGACCTGTTGGAGAAGGAAACAGAGCCAAAATTTTGGCAAAACAAGGCATGGCTCTGCATCCTAACACGAAGAACTCCCAAGAAAGACCTGTGATCTCCAATATGAGTGGAAACAGCAGGGAAAGACGAACGCTTAAGTTGAGTGAGCATTATTTCTTTTCGCACACGGGCCAGGGAGAAACTGAAGTTGAGAGAAGTGACATTTCCAATATCAAACGGTTTATATCGTTATTTGAGTTTTCTAGAGAAATCTCGCTTCATCCAAAGCAAAGAGGAAGCATTAAGCACAGCTTTAGAGTTCTATAAAATGCTTGCGATGCATGACTGGCTTCCATATACCTATCGAATGGGCGGCGGACGCACAATGCTCATGGACACAACTATGGTGCTAGATTTCTTCCACCTGCTCACAAACCAGGAAATCCTTAACGCTGCTCGAACATCTGCCCTCAAACGGAAAGTAACCAACCCCTTTTTTAGGGACGTCGACTTTTCACTCCCGGAAAACTGGTCTATCGTTTTGCGGGAGATGGAAATCATGGGATGGGGAAAATTTTCTCAATTTGGAACCAAAATCGAAGTTAAGTCATGTATACTTCCACCTCACTATTTGCGGGGTTACTTCGAAGGAATGTTTGGGCAGCAATTCAACTATTCTCCATCTACACCGTCAAATGGCATGATTTTTGTAGGATCCAAAAAAAAATAAAGAATGAAGTCGGAGAACTTCTAAAGCCCGGTCCAAGGGCAGCGTTTGTAGGGTCCAATAACGATGGTGACAATCGTGCCGACGATGCCTTCAAGTTTTAACTCTTCTTCAAGGAAAGCGTTCAAATCCTCCATCCGCTCCAAGATGACTTCTGTGACGATGTCAGTGTCACCGCTTGTTCTGTAAACAACCTGCGTGTCAGGGTGCTTCGCCAGGTGCTCAGCAATGGTCTTCAGCTTAGCAGGCTCCACTCGTAACCCAATGAAAGCTTTGATGACTCTGCCCAGCTTGTGATAGTCAAGCACTACAGTAAACCGCTCAATGATCCCACCTTTTAGAAGCTTATCAATGCGTCTTCTAACGGTCGCCTCATTGGCATTGACTTCCTTCGCTATCTGTACAACTGGCTTCCGCGCATCAGTCTGCAATGCTCTAATAATCTTCATATCCAAAGCGTCGATAACGGACAACTCCACCACTTCCTACCCGAATACTAACTATTTCCTTCACTTATTTATACGTTTTCTGTGGCATTTACACGATTCCATGCGGTATTCCTTTACTTGAAACTATCCAAAAATGTTGTTATAAACGCTGGATTTCTTCATCATCGTCTCCTTTTTTGTCTGTTTCATTGCAGAAGTTTTTATTCCAATGACGAATTTTATATCCAAAAGGCTTATTTCTCCTTAATCGCATATGTAGTTCTAGGCAGTGAATAGAGGAGAATTTAACATGACGTTAGAGGAAAACGTTAGGAAGATTCCATCGTCCGCTTTGGAGGCTACTTCGGAGAAGCTCATAGACATTGTGCTCAATTCACCGAATGCTAACAAGATGCCCAGTGGCTTGGCGAAGACTATACTGTACTATTGGCAGAGAGATCAACTCGCCACAGAAATCGGGTTGCAGCGACTTCTCGAAGCTTCTGTGCTTGTGGATCCTGAAAAGACGGCCAGCGTATTAAGAGAGCTAGGCCTTCACGAACTTGTGGCTGTGCTCGAAGAGAGCTAAGCAGGACTACGTCGCAAACTACTTAGGTCGCTTCGGACAATCTCACCTACGATTGGGAATACGAGAGGTTCCCTAAATGATCGACTTTGGCATTGAGTTTGTCCCTCGTGACCTCTACTGGAAAACCACGTTCTATGCTATTCAAGCTGAGAAAACAGGGTTCAACACGCTGTGGGTAACAGACCACTTCAACAATCGAAACGTATACGTGTCGTTAGCGATAGTTTCAGCCTACACTGACAAGATAAGATTTGGTCCGGGTGTGACAAATCCTTACATGGTACATCCAATAGTAACAGCCCAAGCCGTGGCCACGCTTAACGAAATTGCCCCGGGGCGGGTACTGTGTGGGCTGGGTGTTGGCGATAGAACCACGCTTGAGATGGTCAACATGAAACCTTCCAAACCCTTGGCAACCATACGAGAATCAGTTAGAATAATTCGGGAAATATCTTCTGGGCAAAACTTGGAAATGCGGGGCAAAATCTTCGCCGTATCTGGTGCTAAACTTAATTTTAGAACTCCAAGCAAGATTCCTATATTCGTTGGCGCCCAAGGTCCGAAAATGTTGGCATTGGCCGCAGAGATCGGCGAAGGCGTCCTCATAAATGCTTCACACGCGCAAGACATAACGCGAGCCATGAAATTTATCAAGGAAGGAGTTGCCCGAAAAGGAAAGAGCATAGAAGACTTGGAGGTCGCAGCCTACACTTCATTTTCAATAGCAAAAGAACAGAAAAAAGCTGTAAAAGCCGTCATTCCCGTGGTAGCATATATCGTGGCAGGGTGTCCAGAATCTGTCCTGCAAAAACATGGAATTTCATTAGAAACTGCCACAAAAATACGGCAAGCGATTATTCAAGCGAGATGGAAAGACGCTTTCTCTCAGATTACTAATGAAATGGTAGAAGCTTTCTCAGTATGCGGCACTCCTGAAATCGTCATGGAAAAAGTTTCTAACTTGGTCAAAGTGGGGACAACTCAAGTAGTTGCAGGGTCTCCAATTGGACCCAACATACGCAAGTCTATCAACATGATTGCAGCAGAGATCTTTCCACACTTCGGAAGCGAAGAGGAAGAGAAACATGATTGAAGCATACATCCTAATGCGAATCAAACCTGGAATGGATCGATCTGTTCTTCAAACGATAAGCGGCCTTAAACAAGTGAAAGACATGGAAACAGTGTATGGCGCTTATGACCTGCTAATGAAGATCCAAGTTGAACAAATGGATGACCTCGACGCCTTCATTTTTGACACGGTTCGGACAATAAAGGGAGTTGAGAGAACGACCACATTAATAGCTATTGAACCACCAGGCGAGGGGGATGTGGAATGGAAAGCGTGAAACTTCCCTCAACTGTTGAAGGTATCATGGCCAAACCAGTCATTACTATCGAAGCGAGTGATTCTGTGCATGACACAGCTAAGCTCATGAGCAAAAACGACGTTGGCTCCATAGTAATCACTCAAAGAAAAAAGCCCGTTGGAATTGTCACAGAGCGCGACATTGTGAAGCGCGTTGTGGCGAAAGGAGTTGACGCTTCAAAAGTGCCGATAAAGAAAGTTATGAGTAAATCATTGACCACAATCCAGAGCCACATGGCAATAGTTGACGCAATTCGGATCATGCAGAAGCAGAAGATACGGCGGCTATTGATTACGAAAAACGAGAAATTAGTGGGAATAGTCACTCAACGAGATCTGCTTCGCGCTCTTGCTTTTCACGTGGTGATCTCTTTCCGACCCTTGTTAGAAACTGAGTAGGAAGCAAAGACAAAATGATATCTGCGTTCACGCTTGCACGAATTTCCCCCGAAAAAAACGCTCAAGTTCTAGCGAAGATAAAGGCGCTTCCCATTATTGAAGAGGTGACGCTGGTCTATGGCGAATTCGACATCATCTTGAAGACCAGAACGAAGGACTTGCAGGAACTAAACAAGTTTATCTACAACGTCCTCCGGAGAGTTCCCCACATCACTGTGACTACAACAATGATTATAGCACGGGCTCCCGAGACGAAATAGTCCTCTCCCCATTGCGAATGAATAATTATTTAAGTACTAGACATAATCCTGATACGCTGGGATTTACTTGGAGAAGGTTAATGTAGGAGTTTTCAAGTGTGGCAATATCGGAACAGCCCCACTACTTGAGTTCCTTCTCGACGAGCTGGCTGATAGAAAGGACCTGATTGTGCGAACAGTGACCACCGGCTCCAAAATGGACATTGAAGCCGTTGAGGATTCAATAACGAAGATTTTCGAATTTGCTCCAGACCTCGTGCTTTTTATTTCACCTAACACTTCTGCTCCAGGACCTGCCAAGGCCCGAGAAATCTTATCCAAACAGGAGGTTCCCTCCATTGTTTTCACAGATGGACCCGGAAAACGTGTAAAAACCGAGATGGAAGAACAAGGACTCGGCTATGCAATAATCATGGGCGACCCACTGATTGGAGCCCGAAAAGAATTTCTCGACTCTCTGGAGATGGCGATTTTCAACTCAAACGTGATAAAAGTCTTGGCAAGCACAGGGATTTTCAGAACAATATTCCAGGCAATTGACGCGACTATTAATTCGCTGAAAATCGGATCACGTTCCTCACTGCCTAAACTGATCATCGACACCGATGATATCCGCGACTCTGCGAATTTCAGAAATCCTTACGCCAAGGCCAAGGCAATGGCTGCCTACGAGATGTTAAAGAAAGCTGCCGACATCAACGTCAAAGCTTGTTTCGTCGAGAAGGATAAGGAAAAGTATATCCCCCTGGTTGCCTGTGCCCACGAAATAGTTCAAGCAAGCGCCAACTTGGCTGAAGAGGCAAGAGAAATCGAAAAGTACACTGATCGACTGTTAAGAACACCACACGCGAAGGACGGCAGGCTCAAGATGAAGGACAAACTAATGTTTTCCCCAAATAAAATCGACTAGGTGCGCATGCAAGATCAGTCACCATAGCGTTGAATTGACCTATTTATTAATATGAAGTAGCTATTTTTTACATAGATAAGAAAAAACGAGGATCTTGGGAAGGCAGCTTTCGGTGGGTGTAGAAAATCTCGACAGCCTCTTCAATCCTACGAGGATAGCTGTCATTGGAGCAAGTGACAGAGAAACTTCGGTAGGCGCAAAACTGCTAAGGAATCTAATCGGCGTGGGCTACAAAGGAGTCGTCTACCCTGTCAATCCTTTTAGACCAACAGTACAAGGCATAGCTGCCTATCCCGCAATCGAAAGAATCCCCCGACAAGTGGACCTTGCAATCATAGCGACCCCAGCACACACGGTTCCACAAATCGTCGAAGAATGTGGAAGAGCTGGCGTATCGGGGCTTGTGATAATCTCAGCAGGCTTTAAAGAGGCGGGAGAGGAAGGAAGAAGATTCGAGGAACAAATCCTAACACTGAAAAATCGATACAACCTGCGGATAATTGGACCGAACAGCCTTGGACTCATGCGACCCAGCGTCCGGCTGAACGCAACTTTTGCCAACAAGGCTGCCCTCCCTGGAAAGATCGCGTTCATTTCTCAGAGCGCAGCATTATGCGCATCAGTCTTAGATTGGGCTGCAGAAGCACACGTAGGATTCAGCGCTGTGGCTTCAGTAGGATCTCTGCTAGATGTAGATTTTGGAGATTTAATTGACTACTTCGGCACCGACCCTAAAACAAAAAGCATCGTATTGTACGTCGAGTCCATAAAAGACGCGAAAAAGTTCATGAGTGCGGCTCGAGGCTTTGCAAGGGCCAAACCCATTGTGGTGGTGAAGGCTGGAAGATTCCATGAAAGCGCGGAGGCAGCCATATGTCACACAGGTGCGTTGTGCGGAGAAGACGCTGTTTATGACGCTGCTTTTCGACGTGCGGGAATCGTGCGTGTGGAAGCAATAAATGACCTCTTTAATTGTGCCGAAACTTTGGCTATGCAGCCAAACCCAAAAGGTTCCAACCTCACCATTATCACCAATGCGGGAGGCCCAGGGATCATGGCAACAGATTCTTTGATAGCTAAAGGGGGAAGGCTTTCATCGCTGAGCGACGAGACGATTCAAGCTCTAAATGAGGTTTTGCCGTTTTACTGCAGTAAACTAAACCCCATTGACATATTGGAAGAAGCCACTACGGACAGATTCCGGAGAGTTATGGAAATTTGCTTCCAAGACTCCGGCAGTGATGGGTTTCTCATTATCTACACTCCACAAGGCGCCTCAGATCCAGTTGACACGGCGAAGGTAATAGTGGAGCTTTCCAAGACGACGACAAAACCAATTCTGACTTCTTTGATGGGGGAAGATGGGTGTTGGAGAGCGAGAAACATTCTGCGTAAGAAGGGCATTCCAGCCTTCACCACCCCGGAACAAGCAGTCTCCACTTTCATGTACATGTGGAGCTACTCCCGAAACTTGGAGCTTCTATACGAGATGCCTGAAGAGCTGCCAGTGGAGCTTTCCATCCCAGCATTTCTCAGAGAAGTGCTTCAGAAAGCGCTTGAAGAAGACCGCACAGTCTTGACGGAGCTGGAATCAAGGCAGTTTCTTGAAGCCTACGGAATTCCCGTCGTCGAGTCTACGTTTGCTAAGACTCCTAAGGATGCTGTAAGCGCTGCGGCAAAAATTGGGTACCCAGTGGTAATGAAGGCGTTTTCACCTCAAATAACGCACAAATCACGTGTTGATGGCGTTGTTTTGGACGTGCGCTCACGAGGAGAGGTTATAAGCCAATTCAAAAAATTGGCTCGAAGAGTCGCAAAGCTTAAACCTACAGCGCAATTTCAAGGCGTAATCGTTCAGCCACTCGTAACGACACGTGGCTATGAGCTTCTACTTGGCTCCAAGAAGGACGCCCATTTTGGCTCGGTTATATGTTTCGGAATGGGTGGCGTGGCTGCTGAGCTGTTTAAAGATGTAAGCATAGGTTTCCCGCCGTTGAATCAAGTGCTCGCGAGAAGATTAATGGAGATGACAGCCGTGTGCAAAATCTTGGAGCAAACCAATCGCCACGCGGCTCTTAAACTACTGGAAGAAATCCTAGTGAAGTTCTCTCAACTAATCATAGATTTTCCCGAAATAAAGGAAATGGACATAAATCCTCTGATCGTTGATGGAAAGAACGCCGTGGCCGTGGATACCCGCATTGTATTAGATGAAACTAAGATCGAAATGAAGGCCGAACCTCACGAACACCTTGTCATCACCCCATATCCCCGGAAATATGTCACTAATTGGACCTTGAAAAATGGGACGCCCGTAGTCCTTCGACCAATAAAACCTGAGGACGAACTCCTTCTTGACGAGCTTTTCCAGTCCTTTTCTGAGGAAACTATGCGTTTCCGATTTTTCCAAGTGATAAAGGAGATGCCGCATGAAACTTTGACCAGATACTGTAACATCGATTATGACAGGGAAATCGCGATTGTGGCTGAAGTCGCAGAGGACAACGATCGCAAAATCTCTGGGGTGGCTCGACTCATTTTACAGCCGGGACGAAAACATGGAGAGTTTGCCGTTGTGGTTGGCGATCAATGGCAAGGACTTGGCTTGGGATCTGAGCTCGTTGACCTCGTCATTGCCTTAGGGCGGGAGATGGGACTTGACACGATATATGGCGACGTTTTGTCAAACAACCATAAAATGCTTCACTTATGCGCTAGCAGAGACTTTAAGATGGACGTGATTGACGACGAAATGACCAAGGCCACATTGGACCTGAAAGCATAGACTTGCACATCTACAAGCTCTTCTGCTTTTGCTGTCTCGCAAGCTTTTTCTTTTTTCTTCTCGCTTTTCTTTCTTTCTTTGTTAGAGGTTTTGGTCTTCTTTCTTTAGCCTCGCCTCTCATGCTTCCACTCATCAACATCCTCTACCATTAATGAGCTGAAGGAGCTTTAAAATTATGCGCTGTAAAACAGGAAACGACTTTGGTAGCCACTGACCCGGAAAACGACTGACACCCCTAGCCACGTAGCCCAAACCCAGTTTCGCAGTTACCACGTTACCTTCGCTCAAGCTTTGAGCTGATAGCTCCAAAAATTGACCCAGCGGCACATATCCAAGGGCCAACTAGAAGCCGAAGTGTTTGTCCTTGAGCGTCGTTCGCGTCTGCGAGCGTTGCGATTATCACCATAACTGATATGAAGAAGGCTATGGCCGAGGTAGCTGTGGCCAGCTGTATGCCCACCTTATAGCCCAGAATGTGGATGCCTCCACCAAAAAACGTCAAAACAGCAAGGAGAATCAACGTCAAGGGAATGACTAATTGAGCTTGGTTCTCAGCATGGGTCATACCGGCGATTGCTGTATATTTTGTAGTTAGCCAAGGTAGAAATAGGGATGCAAACAGCATTACTCCTGCAGCAATAGCTACGCCGCCTTGAACAAGCGCGTCTGCTGCTTGATCCTTTCTCTTGTCAAACAACTACAACACCCGCCTTCTTTTCTTCCCTCCTTACATTGAGCTCTTTTCTTAATAATTTTTATTCAAGATCCAGATGTTGAACAGAGTGGCAGCGAGAAACAACAGGTTTAAATGTGTCCCAAAATCATCTCTCTCCTCCAATCGACAAAAAGGGAGTGATCATTCTTGGCTGTTGACGTCGTCGTCGGAGTATTTTTGAATGAAGAAAGATTTTTGGTTGAGCGGCGAAGCCCAGATGAGGACGTTGATCCCAGCATTGTCTGCTTGCCTGGGGGCCATGTGAGAGTTGGGGAGGGCCTGGGAGAAGCGTTGAGAAGGGAAATGCGGGAAGAGTTAGGTATTGAACTCAAGTCGTTTCAATTTGTGTGCAAGAACTTCTATGTTGCGAGCAATGGCGAAAAACAGAATGCGTATTCCTTTCTAATCACGGATTTTCAAGGCAAGCCAATCTGTAAGACAGCCCAAGAAATCTTTTGGGAAGACGACATAGAACGCTTGAGTTTGGATGTTGATAGAAAGACGATCGCAAAGGCAAGAGCGCTCCGCGCTAAATGAACGAGAGTCGATGATATGGGGAGAGATCAAATTAGGGGCATTTCTTCTGAAGATAACCTCTTGTAGCACCGTCGCGAGTCCATTGTTGCCATCTAACTTGGCCCTCTTAACCACTCACGAATTCCCGTACCCTTAACATTCACAACTAGGGATTCGAGTTCATGAGATTTCGTCTCGCTAGCTTCATTCATATACAAGATTTTTGACGAAAAAACGAAGTGGCCCTTCGTTTTTGCTCTTAGTGCCAACCTGATTTCCAAGCTGTCAAGTGGAGCGATTCTTCGCCCTCTAAATTCAAGGACGCCATCAGTAGCAACACATTTTTCTGGTTCTTCAACCAACTCAAAGCCTTCTGGAATCAAGCCTTCCAGTTTAGTTAGGAAAGCTGTGCCCTTCCCTAGATTGGCAAGGTGAATCTCTAAATCGAATTTTTCTCCAGCAACAAGCTCTCTTTTACGGGCAATCAAGTTTGTCTGTAGGAGTTCGTTCTTAAACTTCATAATACCAACAGGCTCTTCTACTATGAGGCTTGGGGCCGCAATCAATGTGGTGCTTGAAGCATCACTGGGGGCAGCCAACAGCTCTCCTAAAGAAAGCGCGAATTCACGTTTTTCTTTCACTCGTTTTAATATGTGGGAAACTTCGTCTCTTCTGCCAATATACCCCGCTGTTTCGTAGAGTTCAGCAGATTGTTTGAGACATCTTTCTGTGACGAGATACGTTTTCATCCTTTTTTCAGGGTCTACTTCGATTTCAGCGTTGCTCATGAAATTGTAGGCATCGAATAAAACTTCTGTAGCATTTGTCCATAAAGACGCATTTTCAAAACCTGCCTTCAAGTAATAGTTTGCAGCGCTAACCAGAAACTTCTTAACATTAGAAAAGTCTTCTTTATCTCTTGATGCTTCAAATCTGGTTCCAAACTCGAGCGCCTTGCATAAGGCGCTGTTTCCCTCAGCCAACAAGCTTGTTCTACGCTTTGTGCTTCGTTCCTTTGCTTGCAGAAACAACTCTGAGGCTTCTTTGTAGAGTTCAGGGAGATCTCTTTCGTCAGCAGTTTTCATTTTATTCCAGGCGCGACACATGAAAATAACTGGCTCTATTTCTTTGCGTTCAGCTTCACTATCGAGAGCCCCCACTAATTTTTGCAACATGTCAGCGGCAGCGTCATATTTTCGGGCACTCCGTCTATAATCCCCCTCTTGATCATAAACTCTGGCTTGTTCCACGTGCAATCTTGCTACGCAGTAATCTTGTCTGCGCGAAGAAGCTTCACCAAGTTCCACAGCTTTCTCTCTCTCATCGGGGACTTCGATCTTCGCAACCTCCTCGTCAAAGCTCTCTTTTGCTCTTTTGAACAGCTCGGAGGCTTTTTTGAAGACCTCGATCGCTTCGGTGACTCTCTCTCTTCTGCTCAGATCTTCTGCTTGCTCAAGAAATGACCAAGCTAGAAAATTTGGGGAGAGGTAGCTCCACGGTTTTGCGTGTTTCAGAAGGCCAGCGGTTATTTCGTAATGTTTCGTCGCTTTGGCATAGTCCTCATTGTTGTGTGCGTTTTTTGCCCTCTCAATTTCGCTCCATGCTTTCATGTAGGCGGCGTAGTCTAAGTAAAAGTCGGCGAAATAGCTGATTTTTTGCGCTGCGTCATTGTACCTCGCTACCGCTCTCTCAAAAACCTCTGCGGCTTGCACGTGCTTGCCAAGTCGATCTTGAATTCGAGCATTTTTCCAGTAGGATTCTGCTGCGCGAGCTGACAAGCCGATTTTTTCGAATTTCTGCGCAGCATCTTCGAAAACTTTGGTTGCTTTGGCTAAGATCGTCTTTTCTTCAGTCAGTGAGTACAGTTCGTTCAACATTTCTCCGAGGGTATCTTCATACCCTGCAACAGCGGAGAGTGTGGATGGGGTGGAACGGGATAGGATCCATTTTCTTGAATGAGAGATGCCTTCCTCGATGTCTGATACAGCGTTTCTCAATAGGCCTAATTTTGTGTCGCCATCAGTTTCAGATCTCGCCAGATCTGCTTTGATCAATCCTTCATAGTTCTTGCCAACGCCAAGCATCCAGTCATTGGAAGAAAACGTATTTTCGATGATTTTGTTGCATTCTTCTCTATGGGTCAAGGCCTCTTGCAAAAGCTTCGTTCTATCGTTTTTTTCAGTTTTCAGGCTGGAATAGCTGTGGAGAGCCTTGCTCAAAGCGTGATGGACAGAGCAGATAGCATCTGCTGATCCTGAACGGAGTGCGTGTTCAAATCCTTTTCGCCCATTTTCAATTGCTTTCTCGAACAAGGCTACCTTTTCCTCGCGATGAGTTTGAATGTCGCTTGCTAGAGAGGCGCAACTTTCGATGTAGAATCGGTAGGTTTCCGCTGTCTCAAAGTCTTGGGCGACCACTTGGAGATGCACTATTGCGTCTCGCGAGTACTGGATTATTTTTTGGTACCCTTCCTTCTGCTTTTTAGGGTCTGCTTCCCTCAGCACAGCCCACCAACTAACAAACGCGAGGATGTAGTTGGCCACACCTTTTATGTAATTATCTTTTATGATCGTCCCCTGTTGCAGCATCTCCTCTGCGTACTTCAAGGCAGATTCGATCTTTGGGGTGAAGAGAAGTGTGCAAAGAGCTGCAGCCCACCTTGACATCGCCTTAGAATAAGGATCTCCCGCTTCCTCGGAGAGCTTCAATGCTTTTTCGGAGTATCGGAGACTTTTTCGAGCAAACTCGTTTCTTTTCTCTTCTTGTTCATTTATATGTGCGCTGTGCCACATTAGAAGACTTGCGACTGAGTAGATAAAAGCAAGTTCATTGACCTTTCCAAGCTCTGTAAACTCCTCAACAGCCTCAACAGCACAGTTCACTCCCTTTTGAGCAAAATGCTGCTTTTCCTCTGTAGTTGATGCGACCTCAAAACGTTCTAAGAAACACTCCAAAACAGTGGGGCAGATTTTTCCATAGCTCGACTCGTCTCTCGACTTTTTGAGGGTCTCTTGACTCTCAGTTCCCCAAGCAATGCATTGGTCAAGCAGCTCGCGTTTCTCGAGTGGATCTGCCGCTAGCCAAGATGATAAAAACGCGGCGATTGCTTTACATTCAAGGTTTCTTCCTTTATTAGTGGTCCCTGCTTCCTTCGCCAGAATTTCAGCGGCGTTTTCGTAGGCTTCCACTGCAGCCTGCGTGAGTTTCTTGAATTTCTCCGTGTTTTCAGCCTGTCTGGAAGCGCGTACGTAGCATAGGCCTGCGTTTTGCCAAGTTTCAGCAACAAACGAGGGATCTTTGGATTCGAAATTCAGCGCCTGTGCATAATACTTAGCAGCTTCAAGCCAATTATATCTTTGCTCCTCTTCTTTTGCCTTTTTTAATGAAACTGCAGCAGCTGGATCAGGAGGCATTTTTATCCACTTCAGTATTGATGGAAGGGTATCAAATATTTCTTTGGAAGCTGGATTTCGAACGTTTGAACAGGCCATTCCTGTATGAGCCATTATTTGCCAAGACAGGGAGACGGGCTAGATGAGGAGCAGCAACAGTATCGACGATAATATCGAGCATACTAATCCCAGAAGGAAAGTTATAGCAGTGAAAGTCCACAATTTGGTCTTGGTTGGGTAGATGCTATAGAAGAATATGAAAAATGCTGACAAAAGAAAGAGTATTGCCCCTAGCAACAAGACGAGTTTTAATCCAAGGGGGGGTTCTTCACCAATCGATAGAACAGCTAGGCTCAAAGCAGCTAATGTAGCTGGACGAGAGGCGTTTTCAATTGGCTCGACAAACCTTTTATCAATTTCCCAGCCCATGGCAACCACTCTCCAACGTCATCCAATGTAATGCTAAGTAGCTCTTAGTAGCCATTTATCGTTTTCCCTGCATGCAACATGCTTTTTCGCAGCCCTCACGCGCTTTGTGTCAAAACTACAGTAACTTCATATTCTACTTGATGAGTGCGCGCGATTTATTGGAGTTGCTCGAGTAACAGAAAAGCTTAACTCTGCAATACAAAGAGGTAGATTGTGGTGATTCAGGTGCCCAAGAAACCAGTCTTAGAAATTGAGAAACCCCATTTCACTGTTAAGCTTCATGAGGATACTCTGGAAGTTGACTTAAAGGAAGGGGCGAAGAAGGAGCTTGAGGACGTTGTTGAGGCTCATTCAATGCTTCGAGGAAGTCTGGGAGTTTTGTTTCAGACTATTATCCCTTTGGATGTTGCTCTTCACGAGATCGAACGTGCGGAAGTTGACAAGAAAGGGAGGCTCAAGATAGCGATTCCATTGAGGAGAGACATAGTCATTCCCACGGAGCCTGATGAGTCGAAACGGCTGGTTGAGAAGCTGAATGAGTTGATACCGCAAGCGAAGCTGAAGGAAGCTGAGGAGTTGAAGGGATTGCAGTCCATTGAAGATGCGGGAAGAAGAAGACCGAAGGAGCCTATCTAGAATCTCTCACTGATTTGAAAATGCAGTGACCTATTTTCGCGACCTCTTTCAATACGTGACAGCTTGGTCTATCCTCCATCACGTATGTGCTTTTGTCTGTGGGGTGTGAGAAAAAAAGGAGTGGATTGGAGTTGTTAAGGTTATGGGAGTGTTGTTCCAAAGTCGGTGACAATTAGGGCAATGTCCTTTAGACTGATGCGGCCATCTTCATTTATGTCTGCGTCAGTGTTCCATCTTATGTGTCCAGAAGCACTTCCAAAAGCTGCGGCTGCGAGTGCGACATCTTTTATGTCCACGACTCCATCGGAGTTTATGTCGGTAGGTTTGATGGTCATGGCAATGAAGACGAGATAGCTTGCTTGCATTAGTATCGTTAGAAAAACCAAAGTTAGAACTACAAGAGTTCTCCTGCTCATTTCTATTCCTCCTTTCTCCAGTAAAACATTTGAATGGGGGCACTTAATTGTTGTGGAAAAATCTTTCAGTTTTGTTTTGTATGTGTTTTATACTTTCATGCAAATCGAATCTTTGTCGCTTTGATCATCTAATAAAGGGAGCGATTGAAGTTTCAGGGCATTGGATGAGCGATCATGTGTGTTTTGAATCTACAGCAGCATAGAAGTTAGTTCCAGATGGATTTATATCCTATGGTTGCGTGTGGTGTTACTGAAAGATTGAAAGGAGAAAATGCTATGAAGTTTAGACGATCCAAAACACCACCAGTGCTGGTTGCATTGGTGATTCTGCTCGCGCTTAATGTCTTTACATGCATGACTGCATTTGCTGGTGCTGAAGCAACAAAGGACTCAACTGTACACATCTCTGGCAGTGGTTATGTGGAATTGATTTGGAAATCTGGAAAGTCACAAATGTTTAGCTCAAATGCATACGCTAAGTTGGGTGGCTTGGAGATTGTGACTATCATTCCAAGTCATGGTTGGCACATCGACACCGTTCTATTTGATGGGATTTCGCAAGACATTCATGATGAAGATGGATTCAGCCTCTTCGATGTTCAAGCTAAAGACATGATCTCTGTCACTTTTTTAGAAAACGGGGGAGTTGACGATGTGGACTCAGGGGCATATGCAGGGGCTTACCCAGATCCTGATGTGGGGCTCATCTTCGACAATGTATTAGCAGATGGGTACGTAACCGCATATACAATTGGACTGTCGCTCTATAATCAAATAGGCGATTCTTGGGAGATCCAAACAAACGCTTCTTTCGTTCCAGACATAACTGTTTATCTAGTGTGCAATCTCACAGATCTGCCGCCCGATGTCGATCCGTACGATCTGACATTGTGGCGAACTGAAGTTGTGCTCGGGGACGTTAACTTGGATGGAAAGGTGGATGGAACTGACGAGTCTATTATAGCTAATGCTAATCCCGCTAACTATGACCCAGAACTCGATCTAAACGACGACGGTAAAATTAGCGATGAAGATGTTTTCATATGTGCCCATAATATTGGATTAGAATCAGTTTGGGAACAACTCGAATCGTGGGTGATCCTAGAAGATGACTTGGTCTATGTTTATGGAATCACCGAGCACCTCTCAGTATATGGCATTACCTTCTGGTTATAGAAATCGGTACTCACGGCGCGCGTCCAGGTAAGTGTTGATGCAATTAGTTGCATCTTTGTGTGTGGATAATTTTCTCCTCACACGCCAACATTCCCTTTCTTTTTGAGCGAGATAAGCAACTCTCTAAATTTCTTTCTTTTTTCATGCTCTTTGTTGAATTCTTCTTCCGACATCGACAGATTTTTAGCGAAATTCACAGCTACTTTCTTAGTCAATAAATCTAAATCGTTCATTTCGTAGATTGCATTTTCGAGCTTGCTTGTGTCTTTACCGCACTCTTCAAGCTCACACTGAGCGTCGACTAGTTGGGAGATTTCCCCTTCATCATATTTGAGCTTGAAGCCGGTCTTCTTCAAAGCGCTAAGAACTGTTGTTATTTGTTCTTTGGCTAGCTGTTCGCTGTGTAAACATTGTGCTGTCGCCTTTCCATGGCTCATTGAAAATACTTCGGCAGTTGCTCTGTAATAGCTTTCGATAAGGTGGCCACAGCGTTCTTCACGAGCAACTTCAACAAGTCCCCCCTTCACAAGCTTCTTAACGTGGTGGTAAACGGCTTGTGGGGTCAGATTTAAATCTGATGCGAGTTGGCTCACGTTCATCTCCTTCACTCTGAGTAAATACACTATTTTCCTTCTTGTTTCGTCTCCCAAAAGCCGAAATGCGTTTGGGTCCTTGATGGCTTTGAATTTTTTCATCTCGCCTTCCCTAACAAAACAAAAGCTTAAATAAGTATAAAAATCTTTTGTTCATTAATACGATAACTTTATAAGAGACAAATGTATTACTATTCAAAAAGAGGTTTGAGTAACAAAGGGAGGTATTTGATATGAAATGGGAAATTAAACCAGAAGTTGAGCGCGAGTGCGCCTCACTTGAACCAGAGGCTAAGCCGACTGGTTTTTCAAAAGCATTAGGGATGTTGAATCCCTTCACCACAACGGCTAACACACCTAATAACCTCGTTCATGCTCTCAGCAATGTAGAAAAGAATGCCATCGAGGCCTTCAAACTTCAGGTTGAGAGAAACCGCGCCACAGCCATAGAGTTGGCCCGCCGGAACACAATTCGCTAATGCTTGGTCCAGGCGTTCTTCCTTTCCCCTTTTTCTGACTGCATGGCTTAATGGGGGGCATGCGATAGAATATCGTCGGTGTTGTTTGGCAATGCGCGCGCTTGTGTTCGTGGTTTTGGCGGATTCTGTTGCTCATCGGTGGGAGCGCGGCGCTGCTGCCGAGCGATAAGATGCTTAACGTACTCGTCTACTATCCAAGGTTTGTCTTGAAAGGTAGGATCTGCTTAGAAGTGGGAAATGGGGTTTTCTTGTGTGCATTTTTGAAAAAGGAGTTAGATGGTGGCCGATCTTTGGTTTCGTCTACTTCGTGCAGCAGCTATATATGCAATAAACGCGATTGAGACAAGCAGAATCGTTTCTATGATGATGTCTGGTACGGTCTCTGGATTGCCTTTTGAGGGCGTGACCGCGTGTGTGGCTGTTGTTGTACCGATGAGGCCATCGTTATCTGTCACTTGGAGTGTGACTGTGTATACACCAGGGAGCATATACGTGTATGACGTGGTTTCTGCAAAGAAAGTGCTGGCGTCTAGGACACCATCATTGTCGAAGTCCCACTCATATAGGACAATTGTTCCATCAGGATCATAACTGCTGCTGGGGTCAAATTCTATTTGCGTACCAACAGGCGCGTTCTCCGAGTTTGCTGTGAAATTTGCTATCGGTTGGCGTGCGCCAAATCCGAGGATTATTAGTGCTATGTCCTCTAGATCTACTCGACCATCACCATTGATGTCGGCATTTGGATTCCATCGTTCATGCCCGGGATAGGAAGCGAATGCAGACGCAGCTATTGCCACATCCTTGATGTCAATTTGGCCATCACCGTTAAGGTCTTTGGAGACGCTGTTTGCCAAACAAACGTTCAGGACCATACTTGTTAGAAACAATGCGATTATCGCCGACAGAAGACAAGGGCGTGACATAGGCATAAGGCGTTTCATTTTGCTCGCTCTGCTACATACAGGCGGATTTGCCTGATAATAATCTAGTTTCGGAAATCGATACATATCGTCGGACACAAGAAAAATGAAGGTGGGTGGAGAAATAAAATGGTTGGATTTCATGTATACTCAATGCTCGCTTCGGTCAATGGTGCGTGTACAAATCTGAGCTGTGATCCGCTCGGTTGTTCAGGAGGGGTCGCTCGAAGGTTTGTGAGTGGAAAATCGTACAGGTCTGTCTGCAGGCGTAGATTTGTTGACGAGCGTAAATCATAAAAATGCTTTGGTCATAAGATTCGATTCAAACAAACTTAGGTGTGGGTCTGTTGTCTGAACGGAAGCTTACTGTTAGTGAGAGTTGTCGTGAAGCAGTCGATCGGCTACATGAAACTATGAAATTACTGGATTTGTCTCTGATAGACATGGCACATAAAGAGAGGCGCTTTACGATCGCAATCGCCCTCTTCTCTCTTTGGGTGGGATTTGGGATTGCTGATTTTGTTTCGGCGGCAACAGTTGTTTACTCTATAGGACAGGTGTCTGGGATGAGACCGGAACACGTATTCTGGAATCCTGAAGATGGAGGGGTTTTCATCAATTTTACGTGGTTTGGCCTTGGATTGTCAATCAGCATTGTGCTCTCGGCAGTTTCTCTTTGTTTTAGTTTGATAAGCTCTGTCTCGCGGAGAAGTGCTAGGAGAAGAGTCAAGGACATGAACGAGAAGCTGAAAGAAGCGAAAAGTGGTATTGTCGAAGCCTGTCCCATCGAGCTTTGGTATAGTGGTGAAGCCTAGGAGCGCGAGAAGCGCTAGTCCAAGTAGTCGTTGCTTCAGTTGGAAGTATTATGTCGAGTGAGGAGTCCAGCAAAGAAGCAGGAAGGCAGAGGTTGCACTCGCTAAGGATCGGGCTTGATAAGACCGTTACGCCAGTAAACGTGGCGGGGAGGTTGGCTCTAGAGATGGGTGGTTAAGGAGGTTTTTCAGACGGCAGCTTCCAAGAATACAACCCTATTATCACTGGTTTCATGAATATTGCAGTGGCGGTGAGCACAGAATACAAAGTTACCGAAATTAGCCCCGAGTTCAGCAAGTTGAAGATGATGATTAGGCTTGTGCTGAACCTTGCGCTGAGTCCTAAACACAATAGCAGAGAGTATTTAGTTCCAAGCAATTTGCGGAAGAGGAGAAATGAGGCTATAATTTTTGAGTTTTTGGAGACTGCCCAGATTAGCAGGATCAACAATGGATTGACTAGCAGAGAGGCTATTGACACAGAGGCGCCGACACTGAGAAGGAATAGTGGGGAGAGGAAGATGTATCCGAGAATTTCTACGGCTCGTTCATTTTGATAGAGCCTTTCTTTAGGCAACAATGCTCTGAATACCATACGCGCGCGCGGATGCTTCCTAAGCTTTGCGAGGAGCCCGACAGTTTGGGCATGCTGTTGTTGTCTCTGGCATTAGACCTTGGCAATACTCACATGCCACCATTGTGACGTCGTCTTTTTTGGCTATCGGTTGGGCTGATTTAATAACCTGTAACTCGATCGATTTACTGGTGACGTCGGGGCGTCCATCTATTGCGATTACTCCCTTTATTAGCCAGCTCACGTTGCCATCTATTCCGTCGAAGGATTCTCGTCCAGCTACGGGTATGTTCACCTGCATGGGGAATGTCTTTTTGACGCCAGATATGAGATGCATCTGCTCCGCCACTTTGGGGTTAGCTGAATGCAAAGTAGCGATGTCCCAGTAAACGCGTCGAACTTCTCTTTTTTTCTCTTCGTCGTATATCCATTTTTCTTTCCTGCGCTTCTCGACACACCGTAGCTCTCCCCGAATTTCGGTTGCATCAAATTCATCGTTACTGGAAATTGTGATCGCTCCCTTCAAATCGTCTCCTAGATACACCGTCGGCTTCGGGATTGTCAGCATGACCTGCGCCTTTGGCTTTCTGAATCTGTCAAGAAATCCCACGAGGTTGCACCTTCAGGTTATTTGAAGAGAGTATTTTTGTAACCGTCTATAAAAACCCACACGTCTCAANNTGCCAATGCGTGCGCGCAATGCATTTACTAGTTTTTTTGGCAGTTCAGCCTTTTCACGAAGTCTATCATCATAAGCAACAATTGTTACCTCTGCTTTTGCTACTAATGTTTGGGGTCCACCAGTTCTCCTCATCTTGTAAAAAGTATGCATCAGAGTAAGTGATGTGGTTCCAATTCTTTTGATCTCGGTCTTCAAGTTAACCAGGTTTTCCGGGGAGACTGGGGAAATATACTCGAAATGCGCAGCTCTCCTAGGAAAGGATATCCTCTGCGTCTTCTGGAAGTACATTGGGGGAAAACCCGATTTTTCCATCAACCCGGCTTCTCCTTGTTCACAATATCGACAGTATACTCTCCAATTTAATCGGCCAAAAACGTCTGTATCTTCTGGAAGCACCCTAATGCTCTTTTCTTCATATGACATGATCCATACAAGGAGGCAACTCACTATTAGGAATTATGAGAACGTATGCGTGAACCTACGTGTGCGGCTTACATATTTTGACTTGTTCTGGCATGCGAGGTGGTTATTGTCTTTGTTGCTGGAGATGTCAAGAGAGAGTTCTTGAGGGATGGGTCGTCGAGTTTTAGTGCTGTGGCTCTTATTAGTTCTATTGCCCCAGCATAATGTGCATTGGCTTTTTGTGGATTTTCTCTTTTTCGAGTAGTAATCCGAGGGAATAGTGGATTTGCCAGAGCAAAGGCGGGTTGCCCACTTGTTGTGCCAATGCTAAAGCTTCCTCCATCAGCTCAACAGCTTTCTCCAGGTTGCCCATTTTCGCAAGTGCTTCAGCCTTTAGCTTCAAGCTTCTGGCAATGTATTTTCTGGCGCGCGCGCGGCATATAGAAAAGACTCCTGAATGCTCCTTTGCTCAAAAGAACCGAGCGTGCGAAAGCGACTCTGCAAAGACCATCCAAAATTCTTGAAAAAAGGGGAAATGAAGGGTTTCCTGCGGTGCTCTAGCGAAATGAGTTGTGTCTTTGGGTTTGCATTATGTCGTAAGCTTTGAGTCTCTCCGCCTCCAGCAAGGCGTTTGTAAATTCCTTTTGATTGTTATATGGTTCGTGGTATGCAGAAACATCAGTGGATTTCTTCTTTAGGGAAGGTATTGGTAACTCAAAGCCACCGCTCTTCCCTAACGCCTTGGTTACTTTGTCAGCAAGGGAACCTCTTCCTTTTCCTAGTGGTTTGAGCTCTTTCATTCGATACTACCACACCTACCGATATGTGTAGAAGAGAAACATAGGCATTGTGCCGTCATAAGACGGCATAGGAAGTGCCGGCATATGACGGCTATATTTATATATTAAGCGTTGTCTATTTCCATTTTAGTGCTCCTGAAATGACGCTGTTTGAAGTTACATTGAAAGTAACGCCTAAGAGTTTTTGGACTGACTTAACCCGGCGATTTCCATCTGCAAGCGTATTTATTTGGTGCAACCGAGAGAACGACGTCATTGAGATTGTTGTAAGAGATCCTGACGAGTATCCTTTAGTAATGAATGAGATTCGCACAACCCCAATTATGGATGTTATTGAAGAAATTTCTGACGAACGCAGGCTCTACTTGAATGTTCATGAATGTAATTGCATGACACAAGACACGATTGTCAGACACATTGGAAGGCTAGACATTCTCAACATTTTTCCAAACATGATTGAAAATGGCTGGGCATACCACAGACTCATTGTCTTCAAGCATGAAGACTTGGAAAAGCTTCTTACACGTTTTGAGAAATGGGGGTGGTTCTACAAGATTCTACGTAAGGCTCCTTTTGACGGCTTTGTCTCAAGCTCTTTGACCATGTCAGCTGACGCACTATTTTCTGGTTTAACCGAGAAACAGATGGAAGCTATTCTCGCGGCACACCATAATGGCTATTACAACCTGCCGAGAACTGCTGATGTTAAAGCAATTGCCGCCAAAAAGAAAGTTCCACGGACCACTTTCCAAGAACATCTCATGAAAGGTGAGAACAAGCTCATTTCAGCGCTAGTTCCAAATATTGAGCTGTACTACCATGCTTCACCAGAGAAGAAAAAGAATCTCAGGGTCAAACGAAGCATCTCCAGAATCCCGTTGAACCGCCAGATAGCAAAATAACAGCTTTGCGCCCGCGGCTTTGAGTGACTTTTTCAAGAGATGCTTGACCTATTAACCAATAAGTAGTTTAGTGTGAACCACGTCATACTTGAGAAATGGTTAGTCAAAATGGACAAAGATAGAGTGTCCCATCATGAATCTGTCCGCACCCTCTACGAGAAGATCAAAAGAGATGGTGTGAACAACATCTGGGATCGATACGCAGCCCAAGGTTTTGGTGACGACCCCGATAAGCGATGTCCCTTCTGCATGGCCGGAGTTAGGTGTGACCTCTGTTCCAACGGGCCATGCCGAGCAGACGTCTCCAAAGACAAGCGAGGCGTGTGTGGCATCGACGCTGATGGTATGGCCATGCGCATGATGCTGCTTAGAAACGTCATGGGCGTATCCACATACCATTACCACACAGATCAAACTATCAAGACTCTTAGGGCGACTGCAAAAGGGTTGACGCCGTTTTCGATAATGGAACCTGAGAAGTTGAAGGGCTTCGCCAAGCGACTAGGGATTGACACGACAGGGTTGGAACGCGAAATTGCCATTCGCTTATGCGACTTTGTGGAATCAGACTTTAACAGAAAGTACTATGAGCCCAGCCAAATCGTCGAGGCTCTGGCTCCGGAAGAACGCAAAGAAAGGTGGCGGAGTCTCGACATTTTTCCAGGCGGAATCTACAGTGAGACAATGTTGTCTACTAGTTCCTGCCTAACAAACGTCGATGGGTACTATTTGAGTTTGGCTTTGAAGGCAATGCGTCTTGGCCTGGCCATGGCTTATCAGAGTCAGATCGTTAATGAATATTGCCAAGATATCCTCTACGGGATCCCGAGACCACACAAGATGCGTGTAGATCTGGGCGTGTTAGACCCCGACTACGTCAATGTGCTTCCCAATGGCCATGAGCCATTTCTCGGATTTGCTATGGTGCAGTTAGCTCGGCAGCGTGAATGGCAGGAAAAAGCAAGGGATGTAGGCGCAAAAGGACTGCGGGTCATTGCAAACATCGAGACAGGTCAAGAAATGATTCAGAGATGGGAGATGGACGACATATTCTATGGCTTCACGGGAAACTGGCTTATGCAGGAAGCAGTTCTAGCGAGCGGATGTGTGGACCTCTTCGCAGCGGACATGAATTGTTCGATGCCTATTGATCCGCTGTACGCTGAGAGATACAAGTTCAAGCTTGTACCTGTGAGCGAAGTTGTAGCGTTTAAGGGAGTGGCAAACCGAGTTAACTATGATCCTGTGTCTGCGGAAATGCAGGCTGCACAGCTCCTACATATGGCGATCGACAACTTCAAAGAACGCCGAACTACTGTCAAGGCAGCTACTCAGTTGCCTATGAAGGAAGCTGTGGTCGGCTTTTCCCCTGAGAGCATCCTCGAAATCTTGGGCGGATCTCTTGAGCCCCTTCTAGAAGCCCTCAAACGTGGAACCCTGCGGGGGATTGTGGGTCTTGTGTCGTGTGCAAGCCTGCGAGATTATGGTCAGGATGTGCATACCGTCCGCGTGGCCAAAGAACTGATTAGACGAGATATTCTGGTTCTTTCCTTAGGGTGTGGCAATGGAGCGATGCAGGTTGCTGGTCTGTGCAGTCCTGAAGCGAAGCAATTTGCAGGATCCAACCTTAAGAGCCTCTGTGACGCGCTAGGTGTGCCTCCGATTCTAAGCTTTGGTACCTGCACTGACACTGGGCGGCTTGCTGATTTGGTGGCTGCAATATCGGATTCATTAAACGTGCCAATTCCAGATCTACCGGTTGCTGCAGTGGCACCTGAATACATGGAACAGAAGGCTACAATTGACGCGGTGTTTGCTTTGGCTTTAGGGCTCTATACCTATGTTAACCCAGTTCCAACCGTGACGGGGGCCCCAAATCTGGTCAAACTTTTAACGCAGGACTGCGAAAAGGTGACGGGTGGGCGCCTAAACGTCGAAAAAGACCCTGCTGAAGCAGCTGATTCAATCTTGGCTCACTTGGAGGAAAAACGGATGAAAATTAGTATTTGAGTTAATAGATGGCGGAGCACTAGAACATTCCTTACGGTCCACACAAAGGCAGCGGGCGTAGTGCGCGTGCGCATGCGTCCGCAAGCTTAGAGTCAGTGCTTCAGGAAAATCTTCGGGAAATCCTAATATCTGACGTTTGTGCTTTGAAACCAGTTGCTGCGAGCTATTGATGTGATTCGATGGTGTTTGGTTTGACTGAAGTGAAAGAAGGTGTCTATTGGGTAGGAGCTGTTGACTGGAATATTAGAACCTTTCACGGTTATATTACGAACCGAGGAACCACTTACAACGCTTATCTCTTAGTGGATGATAAAATCACCCTAGTTGACACTGTCAAAAGTCCCTTTTTTCTAGAAATGCTGGAACGAATAAGAAAGATTGTGGATCCATCTGAAGTGGACTTTCTCATATCTAATCATACTGAGCCTGATCATTCAGGTGCCATTCGCGCATTCTTAGCTGTTGCGGAAAATGCGGAACTGATCGCTTCCGAACCAGGACTGAAAGAGTTGAAACGTTATTATGGGGAAGACCTGAAGTGTACGACGATTACAGAAAAACCAAGCATTGATATCGGAAACCGGACTCTGCGGTTTATGCCGGTCCCGATGGTCCACTGGCCTGATTCCATGGTCACCTATGTTCCTGAGGATAAGCTGCTCTTCTCAAATGATGCCTTTGGTCAACATCTTGCTACATCTAAGAGGTTTGATGATGAAGTTGATCAAGCGATTCTTTTCCAGGAGGCCAAGACATATTATGCCAACATCGTGATGCACCTTTGGAGACCTATAGGCAAAGCTTTAGCCGCCCTAAGGGGGGCCGAGATTGGCATGATTGCGCCTTCTCATGGTGTAATCTGGAGAAGCGGCCCCGGAAAAATTATTGAAACTTACAGCAGGTGGGTTGAAGGCGTTTCGGAGCCAAAAGTGGTTATCGTTTACGACACGATGTGGGGGAGTACTGAGAGAATTGCCAATGCACTCCTAGAAGGAGTGGCCAGTGAAGGCGTAGAGGTCAAAATGCACAGATTAAGCAGCTCACACAACAGCGAAGTCGTCACCGACGTGCTTGACGCTAGGGCGGTGTTAATTGGGTCGCCTACGTTGAACAACGGCCTCTTCCCATCAGTTGCTTCTTTCCTTACCTACCTGAAAGGATTGAGGCCTCGTCAGAAGGTTGGAGCCTTTTTTGGGTCCCACGGTTGGAGTGGAGGAGCAAAACAAGAAGCCGAGGCGTTGATCCAAGCTTCCGGCTTGAAGTTGGTTGAAAGCGATCTCGACTTTAATTTAAGACCAAACGAAAGCGAATTAAGGAAAGCTGTTGACTTCGGAAAGAAAATCTCCACGAAGATTTCAGGCAACCCATAGATTCGTGGAATAGTGCAGCCCCGCTCATTGACTCGAATGCGTGTGTTGTGGGGCTGTGAACATCAAGGTTCAATGCTCTCTACCAACACGAGTGGAAAGAACAAGTAGAGAGACGGGGAGCCATAGCCTGTTGGTCGAGCTCGCTTCATCGACTGCCAAGTCTCCGCCTTCTCGTCGCCTTTCTCCTTTCTTGAGGGGGATATAAAATAATGGGTAAAATGCTTAAAATGACTTGTGGAGATATTTTCTAGAAGCTAATTCCTCTATTTAACAATGAATGATCTTTACGTAAGTGAGTTACATATGCATAAACGCGACCAAACGTCACAAACCGGCTGCAAAAGCCTCCCATTTGCGAATGGGATGAATGCTCTTTGCCTGCTTCAATTGAGATCGCATTTTTAGGTTGACTCGGCTTGGGGACTGACCAGCAGTTCGTGAGCCCTCTTCAATGCTCGTGGCCATGATCCATCAGTCGTCGATAGTCCTTCACGAAGGATTTGCGCATCTGAGTTTTTTGCGTTTCCCCCATAAAGGATGAGTCGAGAGCCTTAACTGTCAACTGGAATAGTTCAGGAACAGTGAAGCCTAAATGTCGATGGAGTTGCAGGTACTCGTTATCCATACTTGTGTTGAACATCGAAGGGTCGTCAGTGTTGACAGTTACAGTAACTCCCTTCTCAAATAACTCTCTGATAGGATGCCTGCTTAGAGAAGCAACTGCTCCTGTCTTCACGTTGCTGGTGGGACACATCTCAAGAACGATGCCTTGCTGGAGGAGATGGGAGACCAGTTTTGGGCTCTGCTTAGAAGTCACGCCATGACCGATGTGTTCGACGTTCAGATAGTTTATTGCGTCCCAGATGCTTTCAGGTCCCGCTGCTTCACCAGCGTGGGCAGCTAAATGCAGACCCATCTCCCGGGCTCTCTGATAAACACGTCCAAAGGGTTTTGGAGGAAACCTTTCTTCGCTGCCCCCGATGTCAACGGAGACAACGTTCTCCCTCTTTTCTTCGATCCAATCCAAAACTTGCATTGCCATGTTTGGACCATAATTTCGAACTAGGTCGATTCTGAGGTTGCAGAGGATGTTAAAGTCTCGTTGTGCCTGAGACACACCTCTGTTTATGGCGTCAAGCAAGAGTGGATAATCCAAGCCTTGACGTACGTGGTCTGGAGCGGAGAAACTTGCCTCGACATATCTAACATTACATCGTGCATCATCTTCCAGCATTTCATAAGTGATGCGTTCGAATTGGTCCTCTCTCGTGATGCATTTAAAGACTGTTTTATAGACATTGATAAAGTGGGGGAAATCGTTGTATCGAAAATAACGCCGAACATCCTTCACTGTCTTGAAGGGCCTTTTCAACCCTCCCTCTTCTACAAGCCAAAGCAGCGTGTCTGGTCTCGTGGCTCCAACGATGTGAATGTGCTGCTCAACCTTAGGCAAAGCTTTAATCAGAACTTCAATGTTGGACACGTCGCGTCCCGCCTGAATGTTTGCGTGTGAAGTGTTATAAAAAGAGTGGCTTCCTGAAAGACTGGACACCCAACTGATGAAGACCAGCCGCTAGTCCGTTTGCGTGTAACAGGACATCAACGTGGAAGGGTTATTATCCATTCACACGCGATGTTAGAAGCCCTGTCTCCAAGTTTAGGGTCTGGTGGGCAAAAAACGCATTTTACCCGCGCTCTTGGATTTATGGCCTCAACAAAACCTACGGAGTTCGATTGAGAAGTCCAAGTTTTTACATGTGTAGCTAGATCCCCACTTGTTCTGGGCACATCCTTGGCGGGTGCAATTGAGCGCGGCGCGCACGCATATGCGGGATCGAGTTAATAAAACTCTTTGCACGAAAATCTGTTTCTCTGGGGCTTAATCCCACGTCCTCCTCGTGGCGTTCAGCATAATTTATAAATAGGCGAGAAATTTATGTAGAAGACCTAAAGGTGAAGCAATTTGTCGGGAAAAGTTGATACTGGAATTCCAGGACTGGATGATTTGGTTGATGGTGGATTTCCTGAAGGGCGGGTCATTTTGGTGATTGGCGGTCCTGGTACAGGAAAAACGATCCTTTGCAGCCAATTTCTGTATAAAGGGATGTACGAAAAGAACGAACCTGGTGTTTTCGTCAGTTTTGATGAAAGTAAGAGTCAGTTCTACTCGGAGATGAAGCAGTTCGGATGGGATTTTGAGAGAGCTGAGAGAGAACAGAAGTTTGCGTTCATTGATGCTACGCGCATCTCTCAAGTCGCGAAACTGAAAGAGGCCATCTACAAGGATGAAGCGCCAAGTCTGCGGGAGAGGGATTTATCGATTGATAGATTGATTGAGGGGTTGCAGGCGAAAATCTCGGGAATCGGCGCCAAGAGAGTTGTCGTGGACACTCTCGCCGCACTCTTCTATCGGTTTCCTGATGAGGTGGAACGAAGGACGGCAGTCGTGGAACTGATCCAATCTTTGGCAGATCTTGAGGTAACGTGTGTTTTGACTACAGAACTGAGACATCTTGGTCTTGAACGTGAAGCTCTAGAAGAAGAGTTCTTGGTACACGGCGTCATAATGCTTCAGACCTTGTTTTCCGGGTCAACTACAACGAGAGCGATACAGGTTGAGAAGATGAGAGGGGCGAAAGTTAATCCTAGCTTGGTACCCTATGCAATCAACAAGAATGGAGTAGAGATATTTCCCAACTTGCCCCTGTTTGGGGAGTGAAAGTTTCTAAGCTNNGCGAGCGCAGCCTACACGTCTTCAAGCTCTCAGCTCATCCTTGTCTAGTAGCATTTGGTTCTCTAGATATCGCTGATTGAACATCCTTTTGATTCTCAAGAATTTGCGGAGTCCGTCCTTGGTTTCCTTTTCGTAAATATCTATTTCGCCTTCAAAGGGATCTAAGACCGCTTGAACCTCCTCTTTAGAGTGCATTTGAGGATTCAACAGTACTATAGAAGTGAACCTTTCAGACTTTAGGGCTGAGAGTAGCCCTGTTAGCCATTTTCTCGTTCGCACTGCGCCATGTTCCAAGAGTATGTCCGAGAGGATTCCAACACACGCTCGCCTCTGGTCTTCTTTGAACCTTCTGTTAATTTCGCGAAAAGCGGAGGTGAGGGTGATATTGATATCTGTCAAGTTCTCTATGCCTTGGAGTTTGAGAGTGTTGGGGCGGCTTTCAATCAGGGAGTCGGCTTGTGGATTGCAGAAGAGGACATAGAAGTTTGAATCGACCTTTCGAAGAAAGGCTTTCGGCAGGTTTGGATCAGTTGTCACGTAAAGAGTAGTCTGCCGCCGATTTGTTCCCTCTTCTAGAAACTTCAATGTCAACAAGTCTCTTTCGTCGCAGGGCGGAGAAGTTATCAACACTCCGTATCCTCCTGGTATTCCTCCTAGGAGTAAGTTGTCTAGAGCTCGATATCCTGTGGCAAGTCGCTGAGGACGTTGCGCTTTCAGGACATTTAATGTAACGGGCTCCGGCGAAAAAACTTGGGTTGTTCCTTTATCATCTCTATAGGTGATTCTCGGTTTTATGGCGTACTTGCCTTCGCTATATGGCTGCAAGCGAAGCCTCAGCGTCTCGGTCATATCAGGATCGATGGTGACTTCTTCGGGAAAGAGAGAATAACCCTTGCGGGTTAGGTTGTCTGGTTTAAAAACTACTTTGAAATTCGTTGGGATGATTTTCTCGATGATCCCCAGCGTGACAGCCATTTCTCCTATGTTTGCGATGTGCACCTCCAAACCCACATCTTCGTTGACGTTGACCTCATCTTCGCTGAGTAACAGGGCTGCCTCAATTTTCGAGGTTGGCTTGATTTTTCCCATCTTTGCATCCGTGATTTCATGTTTTTCATCTAACGCTGCAAAAAGCTTGCGCATTTGTTTGAAGGTTTCTAAATATTCCAAGCCTCGTCTAGTGATTCTATACGCCGTGAAGTTGCCAACGATGGTTTCTTTTAGGAATCCTCTTGACACGAGAAAATTTAGTGTTTCTTTGGCTCTGTCGACAGGCAAGTTCGCCCCATAAGAAGCTCTAGTCAACCGGCACGGATCTTTTCTTGCGACGATGTCTAACAGCTCGGCATATATTTCATACTTAGTTCTTCGCTTAGGCAAGGATTACACATTTTATTAGTTTAGCATTTGGGCACACATAAACTATATAGAAGCAACTGATGAGCAAAACTTGGAGCACAGCAGCATAGTTGGTTTCTAAGCGTGCCTCACGTGCCATCGGCGCTTATTCCACTTTCTCTGGTGGTTCAGTGAACCTTATGTTTCTGTCCGTATCCAAGCGCGTCGTGTAGTAGATCTTGCCAGAGATTCTACATCCTGACTCCAGTTCTATTTCTTCCCCTCGCAGATTCCTAGCTCTTGCGTTTCTGTGCAGAACGATTCTTTTAGCTTCGATGTCTTCTACGTAGGCTCTTCTTCCCACAAACACTTCGTCTGCCTTTATAGGACCTCTAACCTTGCCTCTAGTGCCAATACGTACGACTGATGCATGTACTCCTTCCTTTGTGTCTATAGATCCACCCACGGTGACCTTTGAGTGTACGGTGACTTTTAGCGCTTGTAAGGAACCGCCCACTTCAACTTTTTGGGCGCTTAGTTCACCTTCTATGTCTGCTTTTCCTCCAACTTCCAGTGCTCCTGACAGAGTCAACGCGCCTTCAGTGTGAATCTTTCCTCCGACATCTATTTCTGCTCCTTCTGCAGAGCCTTCGATTTTAATGACGCCGCCCACGTCAATGGCATCAAACTTCAAGTCACCTGCAACTTTACATATGCCCCCCACTTCAATAGAACCTCCTACGCTGCCCCCTGCGAGTTTGACACTTCCTCCCACGTCAATTCTGCTAAAACTCAGCGGCTTTTTCGAGATGAAACTTCCTCCCACGTCAACTTTGTTAAGTTTGCCGCCTTCAACTACGATTGTGCCTCCGACATCAACGTTGTCCTCCACGTCTATGTCCGCCCAGACTTTTACAGATCCGCAGACATCGATGTTCTTGGCCTTGACCTTGCCATCTGCCTTGAACATTCCACACACGTCTATGTCATTCGCCACTGTTGACCCGCCAACTTCAAGATGCCCTCCCACGTCGACTTCTTCAACGTCGAGAGTCTTCTCGACTCTTAGATTTCTACTCACATCTGCTTTTTTCGCGGTCATGCTGCCTAAGACAGTCAAACTACCCTCATCCACGATGACGCCGTTTCTAATTTCAAGGTCTCCCTTCACAATGATGTGTCCTTTCGCATCCAATTCATCCCCCGAAAGACTGCAGTCAAAGATGGAGTCATCTTCTGCGTGGATCGTGCCAGCAACAACGACTTTCGGAGGGGATCCTTCGCCCTTGACGACGGCTTGTCTTTTGACTTCTAAATCTCCCTCAACAACACTGAACGTTGCTGTGCTTCTTGGAGGAACGATTTTTCCAGTCATCTATTTCATCTAAACAGAAAGGACCATGCGACACTAAAAAAGGCAACTCACGTGACGTAGTCACAATTTGTGATTATTCTTGGTGTCTCGCGTCTACTTGAACGCTTGAAGCGCCCGAATGCGCGCGAATTTGAGGTTTTTGCCCCTCGTTTTTAAACTTCGCACATGTTGAATCGGGGCTGAAGAGGTGTTGCGAGGACAGCAGCTGCCCTCCCCTCCTTTCAGGGTACATCGCATCAATAGTATTAATAAGCAGAACGCACACTTCTGCATGAGACTGAAATTATGCATAGAGATCCGGTTTGTGGCGCGATTTTAGATGAAAAGACAGCCAAGTTCAAGATGGCATATGACGGGGAAACCTATCATTTTTGCAGCGTGACCTGTAAAAAGAGGTTCAAGAGACAGCCAATGAAATTCGTGAAGTAGACTGACTTCGGCGAGCATCATCAGCCTACGACACCTATTCTTATAACTAGACCGTTGGCATTTTGCGTGATGGTAGCCATCTCAGCCTTGTGAGCGTGACTAATCAGAATATACGTAGCAGTGGGCGTTTGCTATATTAGGAGCTGGCCTTCCTTAGTACAGATTTTCCGTCGAGGTTTACGGTGCGTGCATGCATGACGGTGAGGTTAACATATACGAAAGGGATTCAGCGAAATATCTTAGAATTAGGAGAATGTACAACCAAGCCTATCTTGATAGCGAGCTGCCGCTTATAAGGCTCCGAGCAAGAACTCCTCGTCCTTCTGGTGTGAAGCTCCTTTAAACGCCTTCGTCGTTTGACTCCTGCGCACACGCGCCGATGTTGGGATGCTCGCGTTCCTCGTCTGTCCTCTCACTCTTCATATACAAGAAAAACCTGGTCACGGTGCTTTGCTCCTTCCCCTCGCAAACTTTCCAATACTGCTAGCCCTCGATCAGTGATGTTGTAGACGACGCGTTTATTGCCGAGCGGAAGCCTTTCAACTAGGTCGCAAGCAATTAGAAAATCCAAGTATTTCTTGACGACTTCCCAATTTCTATCGGCTTGATAAAGTATGATCTCAAATTCCAGAGGTTTGGCTACTAAGATTTCAAGAATTTCGAGATATTGCTCCAGCTTGGACCGAGTCACGTATCATCATTTGACAAGCTGACGTCTGCAAATAAATCTCTTAAGAATTGAAAATTCGTATCAGGAATATTTACCCGCCCAGCTACGTACGTGGAAGCGCATTTCTGTTAAAGCAAAAAGCAGATGTAATTAGTGGAGCAACCAATCTTATAGAAGGCTTTCGTCAAGGTATTTGAATGAGAAATCTTTAATCACACCCTCTTCAGTGGTCATAACAAAGCTTTGAATGTCCTCCAAGTACTCCGCCCAATCGCTTCTGAACAAGGCAAGCTTCTTAGCATAGTCTCTATAGTCTTTGTGCACCCCGATTATCACTCCCGTCATACCCATCCCCTCTCCAGTAGATGCGAAAATCCCGTTTGGAAATTTGGCAGCGTAGACCATTACTTTTTCGAGAACCTCTTGGGTTAAAACCGCTGGATCCATTTTGACAAAGGTGAAGGCGATTATTTCGAAACCCATTTTTCTCATGTCTGGAATAAAGGTGTAATGCTTAATGTATCCTTCCCGTTCGAGTTTTGTGCGAGTTCGAGTAATTGTAGGCTGCGAAACTCCCAGTTTCTTAGCTAGTTTTCTATCGCTCTGTTTAGAATCCCTCAGCAATTCTATTAATAATCTTTCATTAAACCTCTTTCGCATAATTAAGAATACCATAATGCTGCACTTACGTTTTTCGGCGCTCCGGCCTCAATGCACGCACATAGTAGACGTCTGGATTCGCGGTTTATCAAAAGCGCTTCTTTTTTGGGAAAGCTTGTTGGATTCAAAATGCAGTCTCTTTCGGGCATTCAAAGCACACATGTTTAGGGAAACCATGTTTTCAGATTTGAAAACGAGTCTCCTTTGCGCTGTGTTCTTAAAGCCCGTGTGCGGATTTCGCCTTGAATTTATCCTTACTAACAAATGCTACAGAAAATGCTGCCCTACATTTCAACTCGCCATCGACAAATGCTTTAGCTTGAACCCTTGCGATTCTGCCTTTGCTGATCTCGGAGATTTCAGCTTGTAACGCAATTTTATCGCCTGGAAAAATCGGCTTGTAGAACTGGGCATCCTTAACATCGTAGGCGAGGAGATGAAATCTCCTGTGATTCTGGCCCAGTCTTTTCCTCAAGATGATTGTAGAGAGTTGCGCTAATGCTTCGATTGTAAGAACGCCTGGCATGATTGGGAAATCTATAAAATGGCCTTTGAAGTACGAATCGTCACTAGATGTTTGATAGAAACCATGAATTTTGTTTCCTTCAATTTTCTCCACCTTGTCCACAAACAGAAATGGCTCGGAGTAGGGAATTATTTCTTTTATCTGCTTCCTATTGAGTGCCATAGTTTTCGCTTCTAAAGGCGTAATTGCTTGGGTATCTTTTTATATATTTACAATTCCCCGCAGAGGCAAACGCTGGCACCTTATTGAAGCTGTATTCCCCGAAGTATAGATCTTTTAAATCTATATATGAGTTTCAACAAATAGGAAAATCATGAACATAGAGTTAGAATTTATTGCGAGACTGATTTTAGGCTTCATATTGAGTGGATTTGTGGGGCTGGAGAGAGAAGTTAGCCTTAAACCTGCGGGGTTGAGAACTCACATTCTCGTTGGGCTCAGTTCAACTCTCCTCACGATATTGTCTATAGATGCTTTCCCAGGCTCTGATCCTGCCCGAGTGACTGCTGCCATAATTATAGGGATGGGATTCGTTGGCGCTGGGACCATACTTAAGACTGGGGAAAGAGTCATTGGATTAACTACTGCTGCAACGTTGTGGACTGTCGTCTCTATTGGCGTAGCAACTGGTGTAGGATATTACCTACTAGCCATCGTAGTCACAGCACTCGGCTTCTTGGTCTTAAAATTATCGATTTTTGAAAGGCCGCATCGTTGACTCCTTGGAGCATGGTCTTACCAAGTCGACAATTCGGGACATGGCGTCTACATGTGTGCGCGTATGCCCGTCATCAACACTGACTGTCAATCACATCTTCAGGATGTCTGACATCGAAGCTCTTGATCCGAAGCGCGAGAGGCTCGCAGTACAGATCAAGAATCTGCGTTTCTACGAGTTTCTCAGGCTGCGCAACAGAGCCTTCGGTTGACACTGCGCCTATTGCTTGTTCAGTAATCAAACTTGGTGAAGGCTTTCTTCTGGAAACGTAGTAGACTAAGGTGAAAGAGGCGCCTATATTAAACCATGACAGGCCTATGATGACGGCTGAGCTGGTCCAGTATGGCATAGCCCACCTATAGCTGAACCTTACCCCGAAGTTATATAGAACGCTGTGGACAATGAAGTCAAGGCGTGTCAAGCAGATCATAATCAGAAGGGAGATTACAGCCATGATGATTAAAGCAGAAGCGAAGGCCGAACGGTTGACGCCGAGCCTCATTGAAACACCACCCGCACTTTCCAAAGCGGTGAAATAAACCATAAGTTTTGTGAGTTCATACTCTAGCTTTACATCCTTTTTGGCGATGTAGGTTTTCATTCAACCTTCGAATTGCCTGAAACTGCTAACACTGCGTTGCAGTATGGACAAACGTTCACCAACCGGGGTTTCCCCGACTTGAAATCGAACATACAAAGAGGTTGAGTGAACACCTTTCCGCACTTGTTGCATACCATCGGCAAGGCTGCGACCTCGACGCCATTCTCATCTTTATCGATCGAGCGAGCTTCTTCTTTCTCTATGTTTTTATGTTGAATTTTTGGCTCAACTTTTCTAGGAAGCCGGATAGGCCTATCAGACAAGCTTGGAGTTTGATATGTGAATACCAGGTATATTATAGACAGAATGTTTAAACCTGCTACGCAACCTAGAAACCCAAGCGCAAGTCTTAAAAAGGTCCAATAGGGTGTAGCCCACTCATAGTTAAATTGTAGGCCAAAGTTGTAGAGTAAAACGTTGACCACTTCATCGACTTGGAAGAGTAGCGCCACTATTCCAATCGCCAACGCTGCTCCGATAACGTTAATTAGCAATAGAAACTTCGGATTCAGTTGAAGCTTCATGTGAATCAGTAACTAATTTAAGTGAAACTGATTAAAGCGTTATTAATTCAGAATTTTGTGCTGCAATTAGTATTGTAGATAACCTGAGCACATCCAGGAAAGAGCACGAGGGAGAGTTGGTGTGCAATAACTCTGTATTATGAATCCACAAGTTTAATATTTTCCTGCTTTGAGGAAAGCTATGGATGCTGGAAGATGACTCGAAGCCGCCCATCGAAAGCGTTGACTAAGCTAATTCACGTCATTGAAAGTTTGAGCTCAGACAAGCAAATCGCAGCAACAAAATGGTTGGAAGGGGTCATCGTTGGGCAGGTTTTGAGCGAAGAAGAGCGGCAAAGCATCGTTAAAGCAGTTAACGAGTACATAAGCAGTGTCGACGAGAAGGAATATGCAGACGCAGTAAACGCATTGATGGAATATCTCAAGAAAGTGCAAACAATCGATGAAAGTCAGACCTGCAAGGACGCTTTGGTGCCTGCTGTTTGAATACCGTATCATCGCTTTTCGGATAGAGGCTAATCACAAAGCTCTGACAGCGCACTCTTGTGCCTAGCCGAAGAAAACTCTCGCAATCTTATAAAGCTTCAAGTTAACCGTTTTTCGTCTGCCAACAACCTCTTTTAGCGGAATCGAGGTAATCACGTTTCCTTTGAGAACGACCATGCGTCCAAACTTTCCTTCGTGAACGAGGTCGATTGCAGCGATTCCAAACCTGATGGCTAAAACTCTGTCAAATGCTACAGGCGAACCACCTCTTTGAAGATGGCCTAGAACTACCACGCGGGTTTCAATGTTGTGACACTTTTTTTCGATTTCTTTCCCGAGGTAGTATCCAACACCGCCAAGCTTTGCATGACCAAATTCATCTACACCTGTGCTATACACAATCTCTGTGCCTCCCTTTGGCTTGGCCCCCTCAGCGGCAACAACTAGGCTGAAGTTGCGACCTCGCCTTTGTCTTTGTTCAATGTATCCACAAACCTCTCCAACATCGAAGGGTATTTCAGGAATCAGAATAATGTCTGCCCCTCCCGCTAGCCCTGCCCACAGTGCAATCCAACCGGTTTTTCTACCCATTACCTCGAGAATTATTACTCGATGATGCGCTTCTGCAGTTGTGTGCAACCTATCGAGCGCCTCGCATGCAATCGAAACTGCAGTGTGAAACCCAAAAGTGTAGTCGGTGCCAGCAAGATCGTTGTCAATGGTTTTTGGCACCCCAACGGAGGGCAGCCCCATCTCAGAAAGCTTATAAGCTACTCCTTGAGTATCGTCTCCACCAATGACAACTACTGCGTCTATCGCTTGCTTTTCAACTTGCTGCAAAATACGTTGAGGGCCTCCTTCATGTTTGAACGGATTAGTTCTGGAGGTTCCTAAAATTGAACCTCCTCGGGGAAGCATGCCTGAAGTTGTCTTCAGATCTAATGGAATGAATTCGCCTTCAATGAGCCCACGCCACCCATCTCTGACCCCAACAGTTTCGTAGTCGTATTCTTGAATGGCCTTTCTAACAACAGCCCTTATTACGGCATTGATTCCCGGAGCGTCCCCGCCTCCGCTCAAGATTGCAACTTTCAATGATTTCTCACCCTAAAGAAATCGAGGTTCTAAACTCTTAACACTTGCTGAGACAAAGTTCAGCAAGAAAATAAATATTCGGCCAATTATATCATCTGAACCTGTGGTCAGTGAACAAGAATGAAAGAAAATGTTGCACAGAACATTGCAGGTAGACCAAAACTTGCCAGATTGACTCACCTAGGTCGAGGAAGACTCGAGAAGCTTTATAAAATGCTTTATCAGAATGGACCTGGCCAAGGGACTTTCCTAAGTTTGCCCTTTGATCAGCTGGTGGAGCACGGCGCTTTACACACTTTCAAGTGGGAGAAGAAAGACTTCACAAATGTCGCTATAACTGGTCGTGGCTCTGCTGACCCTAAGACAGTAACGGAGCTGGCCAACAAAGGGAATTTCTCTGCCATTGTACTGCATCCTGGAATTGCAGACAAATATCAAGATCTTCTACGATTAGACATTCCGTTGATCTACAAATTGGATGGACATATGACTATTCCTAAAAACCCTGCTATTCCTTCAACCGTTGGTGGGATTGCACACGCCTTAAAACTGGGGGCTACTGCGGTTGGCATGTCGTTCTATCCTGGCTCCAGCATGACGAGGGAAGATATGGAGAGGGTCAGCAGCCTAGTGAGAACAGCTCATACGCACGGTCTTCCTGCAGTCGTGTGGGCCTACGCAAGAGGACCAGGTGTAGATGAAATTGGTGGTGACACGCTTTACTGGGTGCATTACGCCTGCGTCGTTTCTGAATCTTTGGGCGCCGACATCATAAAAACGAAATTCCCTTCGCCAGTAAGGGAAAACAAGAGAGAAGCATATTTCAAATATCTCACAAAGACTGCAAAGAAAACCTCGGAAGCCACAAAATACATTGAACTTGAAGCTGAAAAAGGAGAGGAACTGACAGAAGAGCAACACACGGAGAGAATGAAGCTGATAGTCAACGCAGTGCCGAGAAGCTTTGTGGTCGTCTCTGGAGGACCCAAAATAAAAGAAGACCCTGGAAAAACCCTGGCCTTAACAACGAAGATCGTTATGAACGCTGGGGCTGAAGGAAGAATTATTGGGAGAAATTTCTGGGGCGTCCCTATAGACGAAGGATTAGAGTACTCGAGAATCGTGGCTAAGATTATGACAGAACCACAGTATCATAGGCCATTCCACTTTTCCAACTCCTACCAATAGAAACTAGTTAAGGACTATCTGCAGGACGTTGTCGATTTTCCGTAGGTTGGCTAAGGCTAGGTCTGCATCTTTCTTGCTCAATTTGCCTTGCGTCTTCAACGCATTGCGCGTGCTTCTTTGACAATAAATGTTTTATCCGGCGAACTATTGTTTCTTCTCCCGTGAAAGCATGATGTCGCGAAAATGCGTCGTTGTCGACGCCGTGAGAACTCCCATCGGAAAATCTGGGTGGAATGGGATGAAGAGAGGCGGGCAATTTGCACATGTCTCCGCTCAACTCCTACTCACATCTGCGATAGTCGAATTGGTAAAGCGTGCCAGTTATAAATCAAAAGACTTCCGTCCGAAGGAGATCGAGGACCTCGCTGTTGGCTGTTTAAGTCAAATCGGAGAGCAAGGAGGAAACATTGGACGGCTTGCCGTGTTCCTAGCTGATCTTCCAGATGAGGTAGCGGGAATGACGATTGATCGATACTGCAACGCTGGGCTGCAAGCGATTAATTCGATGGCGCAGGCAATATTGTCGGGATGTGGAGATATAATGATTGCTGCTGGAGTTGAACACATGTCTCATTACCCAATGATGTCAAGCATCAGCGCCGCAGAGGCTGCTGGGTTCCCAGTGATGATTAGCGATAAAATCTATGAGCGAAACGTCTTCACTCCCATGGGTGTTGCAGCTGACATGGTGGCAAAGAAATATGCCATAACACGTAGGGAATGTGATGAATTCGCACTTTGGAGTCATCAGAAGGCGACAAGGGCCCTGAGAAACAAGGAGTGGTATAACAGGAGAATCGCGCCAGTCAAGATCATTCAATCTGATGGACAAAGCCAAACTGTGGACATGGATGAAACAGTTAGAATGCAATCTTTAGATGAGCCGGAGGTTGCTTTTTCGAAATTAGCAACGCTGGACGCGCGGTTTAGCCCCGAAGGTGTCCACACGGCAGGGAATTCTTCTCAAATCGTAGATGGCGCGGCTGCGGCAATGTTGATGTCAGAAGAGAAGGCAGATGAGCTAGGGCTAGAATGGATGGTTTCAATCGAATCTATGGCGGTCGCAGGGGCTGATCCTGCTTTGATGCTCCTTGGGCCGATTCCAGCTGTGAGGAAAGCGTTAGCGCGGGCTGACAATCTGGCTATTGACGACGTTGACATAATTGAGCCAAACGAAGCCTTTGCGAGTCCACCTCTTGCCTTGGCAAAGGAATTCAGATATCCACTTGATGATCCCAGAGTCAACCCAACCGGAGGTGCAATCGCGTTAGGCCATCCAATTGGAGCAACAGGCGTAATTTATTTCATTGAAATGATTTACGAGATGCAGCGAAACAATCTGCGCATTGGACTTCAGACTCTGTGCGGTGGTGGTGGAGTGGGCATCGCAACTGTTGTGGAGAGGGCGCCGTAAAAGTAACGCCTTTTCAGTACCCGTCTGCGCGCGCGAGTCAAATGGTCCAATACGAAAGAACCTGAAGATTTCCTCGTCCTAAATGTTTTTCCAAGAATTTTTCAACATCTTGTTCTTTGAGGAAGCGGGTTCCCTCCTCGTTGCAATGTATTGCGATTCCCGTCCGCCGCAGTGTGTCGCCCTTTGCGGAATCGACAAAAATGTATTGTGCGCTTTCAATTGGCATTATGAGCTTGAGACTTGTTAGGTTCTTTGCTGGAATGCTTCTTGCAATAACGTAAACAATACTTTTCGGTTGCTTTTCTAATGCCAATTTCTTGAACTCCTCCCACGTTCTAACCCGAATACTCCTTTTTGCGACGTCGTTCTCAGGTGAAGACATCTACCATCCTTGCTTTAGAAAAGCGTCGACTTGACAGAAAAAGGTTGATGCATCGTGGGACTAGATCGAACAAGAATCTCCGTTCAATGCGATATTATTCATCGCTAGTTTGGGTTCTTGACGACTTAGGGGGCTTTCGCCGAAATTCTCCGATTAATCGTTTCCGCCTCGGTTCTTCCACAAACGCGAGGAGTAGGAACAATGAAAAAAACCCTATCACACTGCTTATAATGAAAGGCAGCCCTCCTCCTCTTATGGTGAGATTGCCAAGCCATGTAACTTCAAAGACTTGTCCCCTGTAAACATCGTATATCACTGTGGAAAGAATTGGCCCCAGAATCGCGCCTAAACTGAAAAAGGCTGCCAGTCTTCCAAAGAGTCTTCCCCTAATCTTCTCGGGTACCAAGTCAGCATTCAAGGCTCGGGCTGCTGGCATGGCTATATTGTGACCCAAGGCTCTGAATACCGTTACTCCTGCGGCGGAGACTAGGTCGGAAGCGAAGGGAAAGACCATAGTGGCTAGTCTGGAAGGGAAGCTTCCCAGAGCTATTATGGGTTTTCTCCCAACTCGGTCTGAGACTCTTCCAGCGTAGAGGTTGCATACTAAACAAACAAATCCCGAGATTGAGAGTATTATGCCAATTTGAAAGGACGTGGCGTTGAAAACGTCCCCGAAGTACAAGACACTTACGGGTATTATGAATCCAACGGCAAACCCTGTTGCAAGAGATGAAATATAGAGAACTTTAAGAGAAAACCCCACTTTTCTACTTAGTGTTACTTCTTCCTGCTTTGATGGCGTTTCAATTCCATCTCTTCCCCTTGTCTCTTTGACCCCTTGCCACACCAGAATGAAAGCTGTGAGGGCTAAGAGGGAGTCAACAAAGAAGGGGATTCTGTAGCTCCACTCAAGCCCTGTTCCAAGAATGTTATTGCATAGGAATTGGACACTTCCTCCGAAGACTGGCCCTAAGTTAAATCCAACCATGCTTAGTGTCAAATAGAATCCTAAGGCTTCTCCTCTCTTTTGCTTTGGAACTTGATCCACCAAAGACGCTTCAGCCGGTGCGGCCACAGCAGCAGTGGCAACTCCGTTCAACAATCTTATTAATAGTAGAGGTGCCCAGTCCCAGACGACGCCGGTCAATACGCCTAGAAACACATCGGCTAACAAACCAGCTTGGATAAGCTTCTTCCGTCCAATTTTGTCCGACAACGAACCGAATTTTTGTGACAAAGTTGCATTTGCAGCGGTGAAGGCGGCAGTGAATAGGCCGATGTAAGCGATTGACGCTCCTAGAAGCTGAACATAGTTGGGAAAATATGAAATCGGCAAAGCATACGCTAGATTCTCTACAAGTGCAGATAGAGACAGGATTATCACACTTGACGTATAAAGCCTCGAAACTTCCATACAATCCTTCCTGGCAACAACTTGGAAATAAACTAATAGAGAAGGAAATATAGATTCGCCTTCTACGGCGTCAAGTCTGATTCAAAGATGGTGCAGAGGGTGGGATTTGAACCCACGAAGGCCTACGCCATGAGGTCCTGAACCTCACCCCTTTGACCAGACTTGGGAACCCCTGCCCAACTATATCAACCACCAAACACAGAAATAACACTTACCGGTGAGTATACCCTAATATTGCGTTGGCTCAAACGAAGGAAGGGCGCACCGCAGGACAGACTGGTCTTGATACCATGACTGCGCTGGAACAACTTCACTATTCCCCTAACGTCAACTTCAATGCGGAAGATTGAGCAACAGGTAGGTTTGGAAAATCACTCATGCCTCTGCCCTGACGCATAGAGTCAACCTTGTGGTGCCTTCAGTAGCTGCGTTGGCGCATAGCGCGCGCGTGCTTCGAAGTTGAGAATACGACAGAAATAAAAGGAAACACATGGAATAAAAATAGCAAGCTAATGCAGCAGTCGTCCCACCCACTAGGGGAGGTAGAGGACCAATGTGTCTTAGTTTAATGGAGGAGCAATGGGATATCGCAATAATTTTGGACGCTTGCAGATATGATATCTTCAAAGAAGCATACGAGCAATATTTACCATCAGGAAAACTCGAAAAAAGAGCTGGTGCTTCAGACACATTCGAATGGCTGCACACAGTTTTCAATGGGGGCAGAGCGAGTAACATAGTATATGTGAGTGCTCATCCAGGAATAAACAGCAAGGGTGTTGCGTGGGGGAATTTTAATGCGAGCGAGAGATTCTACCGAGTATATGATGCATGGCTTGACGCGTGGAGCTGGGGCCTAGGATCGGCTCTACCCAACAAGGTTGCCAGAATTGCCGTAAAAGCAATAGCTGAACACCCCAAAAGAAAGGTGATAATTCACTTCATACAACCTCATTTTCCCTATAGAAAGGCTCCTTGCCCATCAACCTACTTCGACCTGAGATGTGCGAAAAGCAACCCAGAGATGGCGATTTTATTAGAAAGATTCGCCAGAAACTTGATCAAATCTTTAGACTTTAATTTTTCACGATTTAGAATTGCCTATTGGAAATTCAAGAAGCTCCTGCGACTCAACTTTCTTGAAGACTTGAACGAGATTTATTGGAGAAAGTACTCAGTTGATGACCTCAAGTACTTCTATAGGGATAATTTAGAATGGGCTTTGAGTTCAGCGATGGAAATAATTGAAAGATTCAACGACCAGAAAATTGTGATTACGTCAGATCACGGTGAAGCTTTAGGCGAGAATGGCGAATTTTTCCACTTATATAGAACAAAAAACCCCGTTGTCAGAGTAGTTCCGTTCTGGCGAAATAATTTGGCCTTGCAGCAATGAAGTTGAAGTTGGGCCTCAATTGCGCTTTCAAGGTATTGCGTAGGTAAAATCTTACTCAACTTCAGCGATTTCTTCTAAAAACTTGGCTACGGCTCGACCACGTGTCGTCAACTCGTATTTCACTGGGACTTCACGCCTAAACACCAACTTTTTCCCTCGCAAATTTCGCAAATTTTTGTATGTCCGTCGCAAGCTAATGCCTGTAGTCTCCGCTAAGGCGCGAGCTGGAATGCCTGCTTGAGGGATAACCTCGCAAATAGTTCTCTGAGTTGGCGAAACATGTTCCATGGACAAGGCTCTTTTGGTCCGGAAGTAGAAAATTCGGGCAGAAGGAGAATTATTGGATATTAATTTACTGTCCACTAAACGTTTCAAAACCCTTGACAAGCTCTTTGCAAGTCCAGCTTCAGCCAATTCTCCGCGAGTTTTTCCACCATCCAAAAGTTTCCTGAGCACTATCTCTTCATAGCCCCTGGAATGAATTGGGAGATGCCCCACAAACTCATGTCTGACAACAGCGTCATGTACCTTTCTTCCATACAGCGTGAGCATGAAGCACCCGCCTTTTTTACTGACCAATCCAGCTTCCAGCATGGGATTCAAATATTCGTTGATGGTCTTCTTGCTGTGATAGAGACAAGATTTTCTCAACTCACCCTGTAAGCCGTCAACAGAAAGAGTCCTCTTCCGCAGAATGTGAAGAATTTTTAGTCTCCTCTCATTCTTCAGGGCATTCAACAGCTTAAGCCTGTGATCATCCTTTGAAAGCAATCTATCAATTTTGCGTAGTTCCCTCTTCACTTTCCATGTGTCACATTGGTCGACACAAACCATCGGCGAAAGTTCGTCGCAGATCTTGCATCGCTCATTCATCGTTTGAAATGTTTGCTCTAGTGTGCATCCGTCATCAACCATCTTTTTTGACAACCACATCGAGTCGGCAACCCGTCTTTGCTCAGGTGGGGGGGTTTTGAGAAAACCGTATGCCATAGAAGCTTGGGGCTGCACAGCAGTACTCTTATGAGGGGAGAAAGGAGTGCGATTCTTCAACGTTTTTCCTCCAAAGAGTCTATGACACACGTCATAATATTATGACAGACGTCATGCTTATATACCTTTTCCCCGAAACACTACCCAAAGGAGTCAAAACTTTGAAACTTCCATGTGAAGTAGCCGTGAAATCCGTCGTGCCGGCAATACGTGCTCTCCTCGCCAGAGAACTCACTGAGAATTATGGAATGAAGCAAGGGGATGCTGCCGACCTTTTGGGCATAACCCAAACAGCAGTGAGTAAATACATTCACCACGTACGGGGGAGTGTTCTCTCAATTGGAGGGGAGAAGGAGGTGAAAACGCTAATCATGAAAACTGCTGCATCATTGGCAGATGGTAACTTTGAGAGGCCTTTTCTTGCACTGCAAATCTGCACGACTTGCAGCATTGTTCGGAAAAAGCGTCTGATGTGTAAACTATGCAAACGCGCAGATCCAGCTTTAGACATAGAGCAATGCAAGCTATGTTTTCTTTCTGCCTGTGATCATCGTTTCAGGCAGCAAGTGCCTCTCAAAGAAAAGCGCTGAGTAAGAAGGAGCTGAGCAACAAACTCATTATTACAGCTCCGAAGCTTATCAAAAGAGCCGTTCTCCACGAGAGCTCCTGCAACGCTTTTAAAGAGATTCCACAAAGAATAGTTAGCCAGCCATAATACAGCAAGCCCACAATCGAGATTGGTATTCCCCAACTGCTTTGGATGCTGAGGTATTCAGAGAAGGTGAGGAAATAGGGAAAGAAGACAGGTGGCAGAAGAGCAAACAAGAAGGCTAGTACCACTGAATAAATAATCGATGGTGAATACACGTATCCGACTGTTGCGAGCAAGTTTCTCCACGGGCCTGTCCAATGAGAAAAGCTTTTTAAAAGTAACAAAGCTATTCCAGAGAGAATTACCCATTGAAGCAGAAACTGTACGCTGCTTTGTATTAGTAAATACGCAAGTTGAGTTGTGAAGACATTCGACGTTGAAAGGGCGCTATATGCTCCAAAAAACAGTTCATCGATTTTCAGAGTGAGATTTGCTGGCGAATTCCACTGCAAGAGAAAACTCACCCCAGTTATGTTGGCTGGAGCTTCAATGTCCTTCTGATTCGAGGTTTCTGAGCCAAGACTTACACTGACGTTTGCCCAAGTGTTGCTGCGATTAGCTACATAGTTTTTTATACTCAGCTGAATGCTTTCGCTTGAATTTTCGAGAAGGGTCAGTTGCAGTGTCGCGTTGGTTGGCGTTGTGTTGGCCTCGTGCACCCACTTCATCCGAAAAAGAAGGCGGCTATGTTCCTCTTCAGAGGAGCTGAAACTCCCTATATTTTTTAATTGCATACAAATTGAAGTGCCATTAGTCAAAGAAGTTGAAACGCTGCTATTGCCCGTGATGAAATCTTCGTCATCAAAGCTTATGGTGTTATTGGACTCCCATAGAAAAGACGCTTGACCGGATGGCTCTTCTGTCCACAAATCGTCCTCCGATGTTGGGATCTCCAGGAAAAATTTTGTGCCGCTAATATATTGGCCGCCTAGAGTAATGGGCAGCGTTATTAGTAGAATAAGAATTGGGCCTCTAATGTCTGGTCTACGTACTATTTTTTCAAACGCCTTTATTGGAGAAATTATCGCTTCCAGTATCCATTTCATGAATTGTAATGGGCGCCCTCTCTCTTGCTCCTCTTCCAGCGCGTGAGGCTTTTCATCTGTCAATCTGCACGCATTCCCCGCTTGAACCTTCTATAAGTAGCGTAGTCTACGTAGCTGATATTCTTGTTCTCCGCTTGGTATGTAATGGTGAATTTCTGTCTGGATCTCTTGTCTAAGAGCTGATTTGTAGTAATGAAAGAGTAGGCGTCGCTTCCAGCCCCTGAACCATAACTTGCTACTAAGATTCTTTCATTCGGTTTTGCTACGTCGAGTATGGCCGCCAAACCGATGGGGGAACAACCCGAGTATGTATTTCCGAATTTTGTCACTTGAAGCCCTGGTAAGAATTGCTCCTCTTTGAATCCTAACGCCTTCGCAACACGTGTTGGAAAAACTGCGTTTGGTTGATGCGCCACGAAGTAGTCCACGTCGCGTGGCTCAAGCTTCAACTGTGAAGTAAGCTTTTGGACAGCTTTTGTTACGTGCTTAAAGTAGGCTGGTTCACCTGTAAACCTGCCCCCATGACTCGGGTAAGGTTGAGTATCTCTCCTCCAAAAGTCTGGCGTATCTGACGTTATAGAGCTCCAGCCTTCAAACTGTGCTATCACGTCATGCATGCCGAACATGAAAGCACAGCTTCCGTAACCTACAAATAGATCCAACTCGCCCCCTGGTTCTCCTCTTGGAGCAGATTGGGAGTTGTCGGTGCCAATCACCATGCTGTAGGATCCTTTTAAATCTGGATAATACACCAGAGAAGCTGCGTCTTTGAACATGCTTGTTGCTGCTTTGCAGGCGAATTCTGTGTCTACAGCATCCACACATTGGACGCCTTCGCCTTGACACTCTTCACCGAGCTTCAACACTTGCGCTACTTTGGAAGCAATGGGCTTGACTGCGTAGGGGTTAGACTCGGATCCTACATACACTTTTGCAACCGATATAGGGTCGACGCCAGAGTGTATAAGCGCCATTTTTCCAGCTTCAACAGCTGCTGTAATGGAGTCTTCATCGATGAATGGCACGGAGCGCTCTATTGTTCCTTCTTTGATTCTGAACTTTGAAGAGTATGCACCATATGCCACGATTCCAGGCTTGTCATATTGCTTTGAAGGTTGAACAATTCTGTATTCTTGGAATGGGTAGTATCCATCAGCAAACGAAAAAGCTAAAGAGATTGTTGGCACTATTCCGCTAGAGTCAACAGCGTGTCTTCTCCGGAAGCGTGGTACAACTTTTCTGCCTTCTAAGCTGTTTAAATCGATTTTCAGGTCGTCTGCAATGGCAAAATCGGTGATTCGACCCGGGAAACGAACCTCTTCATTATGGAAGGAGATGATTCCATATACGTAGGGGCCTAGTTTAGTGAACCTGTTTGTGGGATTTTTAACGTAGGTGCAAACTTCCAGAGTTCCTTCTTCATAGAAAAAATCGATACTCTCTGTCATTCCATAACTTTTTCTCCCACAGGCACCACAGTGATTCCTAGGTTTAAAATACTCTTTTCCACAAAGAGTGCAGCGGCTACCGCGTAGTCTATCGCCTATATAGGCTACTCGTCTTTCAATAGGTTCACTGCTCATTTCATTCCAATCCTAAGATGCAAGTGTACGCTTTTGTGCCGAAGCCTTCCATTTCATGAACACAGCCATATTTGAGTTCACCGTCGGCCTGTACTTGCCTCGCACCCGCTTTTTGTCTCAACTGTTGAAAAATCTCGAAGATTTCCGCTCCTCCGGTGGCGCCTAATGGGTTTCCGTCGGCTTTGAGTCCTCCATTCATATTCACAAAAAGGCTCCTACCATTGAGCTCAAGAAAGTCTTCGCTTTCTTTGAAGCTTTTGTGGATGTCACTCCAAGCTTTTCCTCTCTCGCAGAAACCTAAATCTTCTAAAGACACTATTCCCATCATTGTTGATTGATCGTAGACCTCCAAAATACTAATGTCATCTAACTCAACCCTTGCTGACCTGAGAGCTTCATTCATCGCCAGCTTTGTGGCTGCAAACCCAGTAAGGTCGCTGCGCGACGGAAAGGTAATGTAGTCTGTAGCCAGAGAATAGCCCAAGACGTAGACCGGTTTATCTGTGAAAGATTCAGCTGTTTCTGAATTTGTTAGGATAAGAGCAGAAGCCCCGTCAGATATTGGGGCGAAGTCAAACAGACCTAAAGGTCTCCCTGTTTTGACTCTGGCTTTTATAACAGTGTCGGCAGAAATTTCCTTGTGAAACTGGGCGTACTCATTTTTCATTGCGTTCGAATGGCTCTTCACAGCAAATTCGGCCAACGCTAAGTTAAAAATGTCGAGCCTCTCACCAGAGATCCCGAATCTCTTGATGTATGCCCTCAACATAAGTTCATGATTAGCTTCAGGTGTGCATCCTGCGTAATAGCTCCAAGGATCTTCCAAGAGCATAAGATCGTCCCTGATTTTGTCCCAGCGATCAGTCATTTTCTCCATTCCACCCACCAGCACGATATCATATTTTCCAGCTTGAACGGCATTGCACGCATTTGAAAGGGCAGAGCTGAATGATCGCGTTATTTCCATAGGGACATTTAGTTCCAAGAGCTCAGAGAGAAAGCCTTCCTCAAGTCCAATTTTGTTAGTTATTGGAAGAAAAAAATCTGCAAAATAGCAAGCTTCTAAGCTTCTCCGTTCAATGTTTGCAGCCTCTGCAGCCGTCAATCCAGCTTCCCACACGAGATTTTCTGGCTCTACTTCATAATGCTCCCCAAAACTAGTTCTGCCCACGCTGACAATAGCTGGGCATTTCGCTTTCATGACGACTGTGAACTCCTTTCTCTGTAGAGTTCCATCCACCTATATAATTGTGTTTCTTAAGTGTTTTTTCGATTGCAGAATATCTTCGCGCGCACGCATTACGGGGACCACAGCTGTGGGGACGATGCCCCACTCCCTCATCATCGTTGTAGGCGACTAGGCCAATGCATGGAAAGCCTTTGACAGTGTGGTTGAAAGTGCTGTGCCTCGTGTTGCTTTAGTGAACACGTACTCAGATGAGAAAGTGGCGTGCGCATGGCTGCAGAGGCTATGAAAGATTTGGATGCGGTGAGGCTTGACACTCCTTCATCTCGCAGGGGCGACTTTGCTGAACTCGTGCGTGAGATTCGCTGGGAATTAGATCTTCGTGGCTACGACCACGTCCAAATTTTTGTTTCTGGTGGATTAAATGAAGAGTCAGTTAAACGACTTGGTGCAGCTGATGTTGATGCTTTTGGAATTGGCACCTACATCAGCAACTCGCCAACCATAGACTTCGCTTTGGATATAATTGAGGTGGAAGGCAAACCATGTGCGAAAAGAGGGAAGCTTGGAGGAAGAAAAGAGGTGTGGCGCTGTCAGAAGTGCTTGGCTGATGTTGTTTTGCCTTCCAGCAAAGCAAATCCGAAATGTCCAAATTGCGGAGGCAACGCAGAGCAAATGTTGAAGGCCCTCGTCAAGAACGGAAGGATCGTGGCGAAACTGCCTAAGCCCAAGGAAATTCGCAAATACGTTTTAGAGCAATTGGCGGACCTTTCGCTAAAATGAGGTATATGTAATCTAGCAGTCTCCTGCCCTGACTTGTTTTACTATAATACTTATATTTCCGCCCAGTTAAACAGGATAGCAAACTCCTGGTGAAAGAATTTGCCTTATTGTCCGAAATGTGGAAGTGAAGTCGCTGAAGGAATGGAGTATTGTCCCAAATGTGGAGCACCCCTCAAGGTCGCGATGGTTTCCAGAAGATCAGCATATGAGAGGCCCGAGAAGCAGGAGAAACAAGAGAAAGAGGAGAAAGCCGAAAAGTCTGAGAAACATGAGAAAGGAGAAGCGAATCGTTTCTGGGTGCTGATTGCGGGTCTGATCATAATTGTCCTCGGAGCCACCTCTTTGGTAGCTAGGCTCTTTAGCGTTCCTGAAGCTTGGAGTGGAGCGTTTTTCTTACTAGTCATCGGTGCAGTGATCATCATTTCTGCTATCTATGGAGCGACACGAGCAACCAGAAGAAATCCGCGACCCTAGAGAAGCCATCCATATAGAAGCCTAAACAATCGATGCTCCAAAATAGTGAAAGTGGTAGCTCTGCCAAAAATTCTGAAATAATTTTTGCCCATAGCCTCAATCATGTCGCCAATGCAGTATCTAGGAAAGAGACAGGACGACACAACCAATTCCCCCCACTCCCCTCTTTTCAGTTCATGAAGCATCTTGACTCCTTTTCCAGTTTCAACCTCAAACAGGTATTTGTCATAATTAGGGCAAATGTAGGGAAGATCATCCAATTGTTGACCATAAACGCCTTCTGTAGCCGTATACATTTCGGCCACAGGGACTGCTCCATAGTAGGACGTGAGCTTCGGTGCGTATTTAGATTGGATTTTTCGTACACTCGTGCAAAAAAGAGCTTTGATTCTCCACAAGTCTCTTGGTTTTTTTCTGTGCTTTTTTGTTACATATCTAGCAAAGGATAAGATGACCGGTGTGACGCCCATAGCCGCAATCACGTTTTCGTGTAATGCTTTCTGGTAGACCAGTTCGAATCTTTTTCTCCAATCTAGCCCTGTTATGCCCGGGCCAAGCGCATCGATTTCCTCTTGTTTTGGCACTAGGCTAATTTGGTTGAGCATTGGATTCAACCTTGCATAGGTGCCAGAACTATAACCATAGGCTACAATTTCTCCGTTCGATTTCATCGTCGCTACTGTGGAAGGGAAGTTAAGGTTGAGGATTTTTCCAGTTAGTAAAGAGAAGTCGTTTTTTCTCAAAGCGTAATTTACCAAGGCTCTTGCGCCACAAGAAAATATTTGCTCCAGATGGGTTTTGGTGATGGGAAGAACTTTTGAAGTGCCTGTGGAGCCTCTTGTCATGACCCAACAAGTCGGAGGCTCAGAAAGCATAGTCCAGTAGGCTCCTCCTTTGATCTGCTCCAAGTAAGGCTTCAGCTGCGCGTAGCTGAGTTTTGGAAAGCTTGTTTGGAAATCCAGCGCGTTTATGACTTCACTTGCAGAATGTTGCTTGCCATATTCAGTTTTTTTGTAGTGCCCAATCAGCTCCAGCAGAACTTCGTGTTGGGCTTCTGCTGGGTTTTGCAGAGCTTCATACCATGGATTAACCAGTGATTGCAGGAAGCCGTTTTGTGGAGGTGGTGAAGACATTACCGGAGAAGAAGGTTTTGTGTCCTCTTAAAGTTTGAGTGTAGGTTATCAAGGAATCTGGAGACATAGACATTTTGTTCATAACTGAATGCTTATTTACTCCTTCGCAAATCAGAATAGGCATGAATTAATTTGAGGGACGAAATGTGAATGCTTTAAGAAGCAAAGGTGGTCTTTCAACCCTTTCTTTAATTATTTTACTTTTAGTTTCGGGTACAATCGGAGCTGTCTTGTCCTACCTGTGGACCGTGGGCTATTACGTAAAGGAAGGACACACGATACCTGAAGGCATCGCCACAATAACAATCACCAGCGTCTCTTTTCCTGTTGAAGACAGTAATTACTTCGATGTGACTGTTTTAAATCCATCTTACTCATACGGCGAAGCAAAAGTTACAAATATTGCTTTCACCGTTGACGTTGAAGGCGAGGAAGCCATCAACGACGTTCCAACGGATTCCATAGATCCATCAGTCCCCTACATTCTTAGAAAGGGCGAAACCATAACCTTCAGATGCAACAAAAACTGGGGGAACTATGCAGGCCAGAATGTTCGCGTCCTAGTTTTTCTACAGAATGCCTCAGGCGCAACATTTCCTCATGCAACGGGAAACGTGAAATTGCACTTTGTCAAAGCAGACATTGTAACTGAGATATCAATTGAACGTTTTGATGTAACTGTCCGCAACGCGGCAGAATCGCTCATACCGGTAGACGTATCAGAAATAGAGTTCGGTTCAATTCGCATTCCTCCTCAAAACGTAACAGTACGCGGTGAAACCGCCACGCTACCACAGCAACTCCAACCAAATGAAACTCGAACGTTCACGTGCGAGTGGAACTTGCTAGAAAACGGCGTTCTCGGAATCATTAGCTCCTCGCATACAATCACAGTCAAGACTTTGCAGGGGTATTCCGCTTCCAAGACAGAAACGCTACCTGCCGTCGTCTCCCTCAACATATCCGATGTGAGTTTCACCAATCTACCGGACAGTAGTGGATTCAACGTGACGATATCTAACCATCCCGCATCGCCCCACTTTGTCAACGTTAGCAGAATCACGATCAAAAATGGGACTCAGGTCTTCGACAATGTAACTGTAACGGAGATTTTTATTAACTCCACAATACCCGGCGGACCACTACCCGTGTTGCTTGTACCTGGAGGAAATCTTACTCTTCAATGCATGTGGAGTTGGGAGACTTTCAAAGGCAATGACGCAATAATAACACTTCACACCTCACAGGGGTACGAGAGATCTATCTACAAGACGTTTCCAGGGAGCTAAAAAATTCAAACTTTTCATCCACTATTTGGCGAAGCTTTAATCTCTAACCTCCTCCCTACAGATATTCTCTGACTCGCTGTCAATGGTGGAAAACTTGACTGCAACGTCCTTCAAGGCAACAAAAAGAGTCGGCTCAATAGAATATGCTATAAGAGACGTCATTGAATTCGCTAAAACGCTTGAAAGAAAAGGAAAGGAAATAATTTACCTCAACATAGGCGACCCCGTGAAGTATGACTTTGAGACTCCCAATCATGTCAAAGAAGCCCTTTGTGAAGCAGTATATGCAGGAGCAAACTGGTACGGACCTTCGGAGGGGCTTTCAGAGTTACGAGAGGCAATCTGCAATAAAGAAAGACGCGTCAACAACATTGATCTTTCACCCGAAAGCGTTGTTGTCACGACAGGTGTTTCCGAAGCGATTTTCATGACTCTGGCAGCGATAATCGCCAGAGGAGACGAAATTCTTGTGCCTGGTCCGACGTATCCCCCTTATACTGCGTATGCAAAATTCTTTGAGGGCGTACCGGTTGCTTACAAGACAATCGAAGAAGAGGGATGGAAGCCTGATGTTGAAGACATGCGGGCGAGAGTCTCCAAAAGGACAAAAGGTGTCGTGATAATAAATCCAAATAATCCTTGTGGGGCTCTCTATGATGCGAAAACAGTAAAAGAGATTATCGATTTGGCTGCTGAAAATGACCTCCTAGTCCTCTCCGATGAAATTTACGACCAGATAGTTTTCGAGGAAGCGTTTGTAAGCACCGCTCATGTTGCAGAGGATTATCCGATAATTGGTCTAAACGGCTTCTCTAAAGCCTACTTGGTTACAGGATGGAGACTGGGATACTTCTATTTCCACGATCCCGAAGAAAAACTAGAAGAATTAAAGATCAGCACCTTAAAAGAGTCCCGAATAAGATTGTGCACCAACACCCCTGTCCAGAAAGCAGGTGTGGCAGCTTTGAATGGGCCTCAAGAACATATCAAAAAAATGGTGGAGAAGCTCAGGAAGAGAAGAGACTATGCATGGAAGCGACTAAACGAAATCGAAGGAATCAGCTGTACCAGGCCAAATGCAGCCTTCTACGTTTTCCCAAAAATACACGATGTTGGGCAACGCTGGAAGACTGATCTTGAATTTGTCGTAGACGTTTTAGAAAAAACAGGTGTTCTTTTTGTGCATGGGTCGGGCTTCTGCAATACTTATGGTGTAGGGCATGTGAGAGGAGTGTTTCTTCCTCCAATCGAATTCATGGAAAAGGCATTCAGTAGACTGGAACGCTTCATGAAGGTTGATTCTAATTCAAATTTATAGCTTACCACTCTTAATGTATGGGTACCCCTTCATTGGGGTCTGACACTAAGTTGCTGTATTCTTCCATCAGCCTCCTAGTGATAGGTCCCGGTTTTCCCGCTCCAATCTTTCGCTTATTTATTTCCTTCACTGGAACTACCTCGGCAGCTGTTCCTGTGAAGAATACTTCGTCTGCAAGAAATAGGTCGGCCGGCGTAATCTCTTTCTTGATTACCGTAAATCCGAGTCTCTTCGCAATGCCGATGACTACACTTCTTGTTATACCCCGCAAAGCCCCCGTGGATGTTGGTGGAGTTATGATCACGCCGTCGGTTACAGTGAATATGTTTTCTGCAACTCCTTCACAGACAAAGCCTTGTTTGTTAAGGCAAATAGCTTCATCCACATTCGCGCTATTTGCTTCAATCTTAGCTAGTATGCTGTTTAAGTAGTTTAGCGATTTTACCTCATGAGTTGTGGCGTCAACAGGGTCTCGCTTGACCCATGAGATTATAGCTGCTAACCCCTCATTTTTTGCCTTTCCTTTGTGAAGGCTTATTCTATCGGTTATGATGATTATTGTGGGTTTAGAGCATTTTCTGGGGTCGAGTCCCAAATCACCCACTCCCCGTGAAACAATTAGCCGGATGTATGCGTCAACGAGTCTGTTTTTCTTCAATGTGTCTATGACAGCTTCAATCATTTTCTCCTCTGCAAATGGAATGTTAATCATGATAGCCCGCGCAGATGCATACAGTCTTTTGATATGTTCCCGTAACTTGAAGACACTGCCACTATAGGCTCGAATCCCTTCAAACACGCCATCCCCATAGAGAAAGCCATGGTCATAGACTGAAATTTTCGCTTCTGATTTGGGGCAATACTTTCCATCTATATAAATGAGAGGTTCGTTCTGCTCCACTTTTACCTTCTCCCTTTATATATCCACAACATTCAGATCTTGATATATGTTGTGCAATCAAACCTATCCATAAAACTGCGGTCGTTGGGACAGCTTCTGCGGCAGTGGCAGAGGTTTGAATGGTTTGTCTTCGACCTCCTTCAAGATTTTATCCACGAGCTCTCTAAGTTTCATTTTCCTAATTTTCCGAGCCACTCGATCTCGAACTGGCAAAAATCCCGAGTCAATTTCTTTTTGACCAATGACTATGACGTAAATCACCCAATCTCTTTCTGCTTCTCTAACTTTCTTCTGTAAAGTTAGCGACCGATCGTCAAGGTCTACTCTTATTTCATGTCTGCGTATTTCTTCAACGATGTTCTCGGCGTCTTTCGTAAACTTGTCTGAAACAGGTATTACTCTCACCTGTGTCGGAGAAAGCCAGAGGGGGAGAAATGGAACTCCCCCTTCTTTCTGGTCTCGATACGATTTCTCCAACATCGCATAAACACATCTCTCAATCCCGCCACTTGGAGAACAGTGTAGAATCAGCGGATGCTGTTTCTGGCCAGTTTCATCTGTGTACGTGATGTCATACCTGTAAGCGTTCTCCACATCAATCTGGTCTGTTGATAAGGCGGAAGCTTTTTCTTGATTGTCAATGAAATTAAATTCCCATTTAAGAACCCAATAAAACGCTTTTTCCTCAAACATCTCCATCAATGCAGGCTTTCCAAACAACCTGACGAGCGATATTACGAAATCCCTGTTTTTGTTGTAGAAATCCTCCGCAAATCTAATGGCTAATTCATAGTCTTTCTTTTCCAGCGCCAAGCTGTCCAAGACTTCAATGCACAACTTGAATCGAGTAATGAATTCTCTTTTGGTTTGTCCTAAATCCGCGCAGAGGGCATGACAATCTGGCATGGTGAAAGCACGTTGCCTACGGAGTCCAGCTATTTCACCGCTTTTCTCTCGTCTAAAACTGTACCTTGTCAGCTCGTATACTCGCAGAGGAAGCTGACGGTATGAGAGTTGCGTGTCGTGGAGCATGAGAAATTGGCCAAAGCATGCTGCAAACCTGAGGAAGAGATCTTTGTCTTCTGACTTGATTATATATTGTCTTGCTGGAAACCGGTCAAGGTAGTCGCTTAGACTGGGGTGGTTGAGGTCATACATGACGGGAGTTTCGACTTCCATAGCGCCGTAGTTTACCATCGTATCTGTGACAAGCTGTTCAATCAAAGACTTGACTAGCCGTCCCTTGGGATACCATCTTAAATTTCCAGGATCGCTACCAGGTTCGTAGTCTACCAGTTCTAGTCTTTGCATCAACTTGATGTGGGGCGGCTTCTCTTGGCTTGCTCTTGTCTTTGAAATTTCGTATTTCGCCAATCTCTCGAGGTCTTTGTGGTCGGTGAAATCGAATTTTTCAACTGGTACTACGCTTCCATCTGGCTGGATGATGTACCAGGATGATTCTAATTTTGCTTCAGCTTGTAACGCTTCAGAAACCTTTTTTTCTTCGTTTTCCACGTCTGCAAGAACAGTCCTTGACTGCTCTGCTAGTGGGTGACCTTTTATTGAAATGGTGAATTTCTTGTTCCACCCAAACGGAGCCCGAAAAGTTTCCATACCCGCGGTTTTGGCCGCCTCTTCCATTCTTTTGATTACTTTGAGCGCCACAGCCGGCTTTGCCAGGTTATTGCTTAGGTGTGCATAGGGGTAAATCAGAATTCTATTAACTTTGAGTTTCTCCAGGAAATTTTGGATTTCTTTGATAGCTCGCGTTGCTACTACTTCGTTGTCTTCTTCTTCAACAGCCGTGAAAAGAACCACAACCTCTTCTATCCGCCTAGCAGTCTTTTCAGTTTCTTCTGCAGCGCTGACTTCTTTCTGTACGGGTAGGTATTCAATGTAGTCTGAGTGCAGTTGAAGTATGCGCAAACTGTTCAATCCGCCCAATCAGCTTAATCCTAGAATTAGCGTGGACTTTCTAAAAATGCTTGTGGAAAACAACTCTCGTGAGATATAAAGATCCCACTTAACTATATTCTTTCCACCATAACACCATCTCCTCTGGGCTTCCACACTGCGGAGCATTCTGCCACCAAACAGAGAATTCTCGATGCATCACAAAGTGATGGGCACTCAACGTTAAAATACCCCACTACTGAATAACAAATAAAAAGCCGGATATGCCATGCCCACCTCAACACGTGAAAGACGAGACAAACACTATGGTGAATGGTTCCGCAACGTCCTGATAAACGCTGAGATACTGGATTATCGCTACCCAATAAAAGGATGCGGNNCATGACACTACAGGGCATCAGGAAGTTCGATTTCCAATAATGGTCACTGAAACCAACCTACGCAAAGAAGCTGCCCACATCAAAGACTTTGAAAATGAAGTTTTCTGGGTAACGTATGGCGGTCTCAAACCTCTCGAAATCAAATATGCCCTTCGACCTACAAGCGAAACAGCAATCTACCCTATGCTTAGAATGTGGATAAGAAGCCACGGTGACCTACCAATGAAACTGTATCAAATTGGAAGTGTTTTCCGCTACGAAACCAAAACTACGCGTCCAATTATTCGAGTCCGCGAAGTCACCACCTTCAAAGAAGCTCACACTAGCCACGCTACCCTCAAAGGCGCAGAAGCTCAGATTAAAGAAGCCACGCAAATCTACAAAGACTTCTTCGACGCCTGCGGTGTCCCCCACGTGGTTAGCCGCCGCCCTGACTGGGATAAATTTCCCGGTGCCTTATACTCCGTATCCTTTGACGTTATAATGCCTGATGGACGTACTCTCCAATCAGGAACAGTACATAACTTAGGTCAAAACTTCTCCAAGGTCTTCGACATTCAATACGAGACCTTGGAGGGCAACCATGATTACATCTGGCAAACTTGCTATGGCATAAGTGAACGTGGAATAGGCGCACTGCTCAGCGTACACGGCGACGACAATGGCATTGTACTTATGCCGTCGCTTGCCCCAATTCAAGTTGTTATCATTCCCATACCCCACGAAGAACGTGGATGTGAGATCGCCGAATTATGCGAACAAGTAGCAGAAAAACTGCGAAGCTTGAACATGAGAGTTGAGGTCGACCGGAGAGACGGACTTACTCCAGGGGCAAAGTTCTTCTTTTGGGAACTGCGCGGCATCCCGGTTCGATTAGAGATCGGCCCAAAAGACATACAAAAAAGGCAGGCCATTATTGTGCGTAGAGATACTTTCGAAAAAAGTGCTTGCAAGATTGGCGACCTTCCGTCTAAAATTTCTTTGATGTTAAAAGAGATGACGGAGGAGTTGCGGAGTAAGGCTTGGGAACGAATGCACCGACGAGTCTATCGAGTCGGCGATGTAGAAAAAGCGGAACAATTGCTAGAGAAAAAGGCAGGGATTGTAGAGCTTTTGTGGTGCGGCAAAGCGGAGTGTGGACACAAACTTGAAGAGAAAATGAACGCTACAGTGCTGGGAACACCTGTCGACATTGCAGAGAAAATTGAGGACAACTGCGTTATCTGCGGTAAGAGAGCGTCAGACATAATTAGGCTGTCAATAGCTTATTAACCAACTGGAACAACAATTCATTTCACAGGTGACTTGAACGACTTTTAAATAAAGATTCCTACCTTAACACACGTGGGAAAGCCAAAATGCTAACATACGTCAAAAAGAGAATGCAGTCTTTACTTGCAGCCGAGGCCAGACTACTGCATCGAATGGGCATGACCCCAAACCAGGTTAGCGGGATGGGGATTTTTACAGCATTTTTAGCTGCAGGGAGTTACTGGGCAGTGCAGCAGGACCACCTTTTTCTCTTAATCGCGCCAATTCTGCTTCTTCTGTCAGGGTTCCTTGATGCCCTTGATGGAGCAATTGCTAGGCTTTATGGTGAAGCCACTATTTTCGGTGGGTTTCTGGATTCGCTCCTTGACCGCTACGCAGATGCCTGCATTTTAGTCGCTATAATGATAGCTGGCTTGTGTAGTATTTTCTGGGGCTCTGTTGCCCTTGTGGGTTCATTGCTAGTTAGCTATGCCCGCGCAAGAGGAGAGGCTGCAGGCTCGAGAATGGAAACTATCGGTCTCGCGGAGCGTGCAGAGCGAATACTGGTCCTCGGATTTGCTAGCTTTGTCGCCTTTGTGAGATTGGAAGCGCTTAATCTAGGCATAATCGTTCTTGCAGTGATGACAAATTTCACAGTGATGCAACGGGCAGTCCATGTCTATAAAACATTGAAACGAAAAGAAAGTTAGAACCTCTTCCTGCGACGTCGTTTTCGCTCGTTTTTAGCGCGTACTTTGACCACGCCGCGGTGTACAGCACAGGAAACACAGTAGTACTTCGTCTCCACCGGTGAAGTGATATATGCTCCTTTTTGTCGCAGCTCTTTGGCCAGTGCGTAATCCACCATAGAGACTCTCCGCGAAACACGCTTGGCTTTGTCTCGGGGAACAAGCTCGCCACAACTGTAGCATTGAGTCAATGTGCTCTTTCCTTTACCACCCTTTGATCTTCCGCGACTCTTCCTCTTGACTGGCAAATATCCACGCTCTTTTGCTATCTAGCTAGTCAATTGCTGACGAGACTTATATATTCATTCTTATTGTTTTAGCATGTGTTAGACCTAGTCACAGTCGGCCATTTTGTGATAGACCTAATAATCTCGCCACGTGGCACCAATCCCGTAGTGACGCTTGGCGGTCCACCTACGTTTGTTTCTGTGGCAGCCAGTACGTTGGGTGCTAAGGCGGGAGTAGTTTCTAAAGTGGGCAGGGACTTCCTTAAGTATGTTGACTGGCTTTGCCATAATAATATAGACTTGTCGTTGGTAAAGGTCTTCGAAAAAGCCTCTACAACAAGATATGAGTTGACCTATAATGGTGATGAAAGAGAACTCCAACTGAAAGATCTGGCGCCCTCAATTGTGGTTGACGATCTTCCTTCTTCCTTGCGGGCTCATGCAATCCACGTTTCACCAGTAGCGAACGAATTATCAACAAGCATCCTTGGAACACTTAGAGACAAGACACCCTTGCTGTCTATTGACCTGCAAGGATTCCTCCGAGAATTCGATGAGTCAGGCTTCGTTAACCTAAAAGGGCTTGGTGACATGAACTTCCTTCAACAGTGTGATGTATTCAAGTCTTCAATTGAAGAGATAAAAGCTGTTACCCGGAACCGGAAGCTTAGAGACTCTGTGGAGAAAATTCGGGAATGTGGTGTTAAAACTGTTTTGGTCACAATGGGACGAGAAGGCACATTAGCGTATGTTGGAGAGGAGTTTTATCATGTTCCTGCATGTAAACCCGCAAAACTTATAGATCCAACCGGTGCTGGTGATGCTTTTATGGGCGGCTTTCTCGCAGAGCTTATTCGTAAAAGAGAGCCTTTATGGTGCTGCTGTGTGGGCTCAGCTGCGGCATCGTTTGTTTTAGAAGATTTCGGCTTCAGGCGTTTGCCTGAAGGATACGAAATCTACGAGAGGGCAACCAAAATATATGAGAAGGGAATTAAGCCAGTGGCGAATGATGTTGCTGCTTAGAGGTGATGTCGATGGGAAAGATTGACAAAGGTGTAAAATGCACTGTTTTGAATTGTAGCAAGGACGCCCTTCGTTCCATATCTGCCAGCAAAGTTGGGGCTGCTGGTCTAAAAGTTGGCTCTGAAAGAAGAGCGTATCTCTGTAAAGAACACTACAAGGACTATAAGAAAGCTACTAGGAAAGACAGGACGTTGGAGAAGTGGAGATATCAAAGCTCTCGTTAAGTTTTCTTCGATACGCAGCGCGGGCGTACAGGTTCTAGACTCCTTTTTCAAGGGCTCATGATGTCTAGATTTGGTGTTTAAGATCGGTCTTCACCACGAGAGAAGCTAGGCGCTTGCGTGTGCCTGGGCTAGGCGGCGCTAACTTCTTGTAGTTTGCTGCAGCATGACCAGATTGCCTATACGACATACCTGTGTCTGTCTTTGAACTCCTGAACCTTCCCTGCATTCCAACCGCGCAGTTGCTGGTAGTATCCGGTAATCCTCGACCAATGCTCCAGGTCCTCGCCCTCGGCCCTGCATGTCTTGCATCGCGTCTGTAAGTTCGCTTCGACAGTGTTGCATTTTCTGCAGATAGTCAAATCCCTAGTAAATGCGAAATACGCTGCCAAAGACTCTGTTGCTACCCGCCGAATTAGGCTCCAAACGCTCTCAGCCGAAGAGTTGCTCTCACCTAACCACACGTGCAAAATTGCTCCGCCTTTGGTCAACGGATGGAAACTCGACTCGATCTTAATTCTGTCTATCAATGGAATTCCTGATGAAGGGCGCACATGTGAACTATTAGTGTAGTAGATTCCACCATTACTCAAGTCGCCCTGTACAACTGCTGCATCCCCAAAGATCCGATGGTCAACTAAAGCCAACCGATGTGCACAGCTCTCTGCGGGCGTCTGTATACAACCAAACCGAAAACCAGTCTCCTTGCCAAAATCAGCCACACGGTCAACCATATGTCTAATCACTCGAAGTCCAAACCGCCACGCATCTGTGCCCTCATGCAACTCAACGCCCAGATGCGCTCTAAGCAACTCATTCAAACCTACAAACCCGATGTTGAGCACTTGCTTATCCAAGTTTAAGTATGGTTCTCCAAAGCAATCCATGGCGCAGAATGGCAGCGAGCCGCCATTCAAACGCTCTCGGATGACGTCTCGCTTAATCAACAAGACCTCCCGTGCCAAATCCATACGCAAATCTAAAAGCTCAAAGAGTTTCTTGTCGCTTCCATTAACCTCGTAAGCCAACCGTGGCAAATTAATGGTCACCACCTGCAGACTTCCCATCCGCATCGCCCCCTTGTGAAAATCTTCTAGCTCATCACTATCTGGCGCGAAAATTAGCCGGCAACACTGGCTATTCACGATATCAGGCATATAATCGGGACATAAGTTCAGAAAGTAGGGCGTGCCAAACCTAGAAGCTAGTCCGGCCACTTTGATATACTCCTCTTCAAACTTGGTGAGATACTCCCGCCGCAACTTCACCTCGCACTTGGGAAAATTAAATGGCTTCCCCAAATGGTCCCCACCCATGTAAACGTCGAGGATAGCATTAAAGAAAGTATTGGCTTCATCAAAATAGTCCTGATAGGTTTCCGACTTGCTAATTTTTCCCCCGGGCAAAAATGCAGGCACATCCCAAATAATCCGAGGGACCGCACACTCTAGAGCAATACTTGAAAACACTGTTTGACCGCCTCGCGCCACGTACATCTGCGACATCTCATAAATGAACATCTGAGCCAATTGCTTCATACGCTTGTACGACATTCCCCGAACAAAAGGTGCTAACCAAACATTGAAGAAGTCGTAACCTTGCCCCCCGGCCCAATTCGTCTGTGCTGCTGCCAAAGCCTTCGCCGCGTGCAGGATCGCCACTTCAGGATGCTTTGCAGGTCCTGCGACAGCAGTATGCACGCCTTGTCCATCCACAATCAACCCTTTGCGTAAGAAGAAACGTAAGTCATGCTCTTGACAGAAGGGTCTCGTGGCGAAGTATTCTAAATCGTGGATGTGAATGGCTCCCGCAATGTGTGCATCTGCCAGATGGGGTGGCAAACAATTTAGAAGTGTGTATTGGTCAAAGATCGTGTCAGCGGCGAGCTTGTGAATTGTTTCGGGGTTGTGTTGAAGATTGGCGTTTTCCTTGTCGCCAGCCCGAACAAGCTTGTCAACATCAAACAGAGGAAGGCCAAGCCGTGTGTATCGAGCTCTCGAACGTTCAAAGTTGTTTTCAAGCAACGCCACGCACACAAACTCGCGAATCAGTGGGCCAGACAAGAACTCTAAGTCCAGAGTGTTTATTCGATTTGCAATGTCTAAGGCTATCCTATCTGCAACTTCTTCGGAAAGTTCCGTTTCCCTCATCAAGGAGTTTCGTATTCTTTCGGGATTGAAGTCCTCGAACATTATTCTGGAAGTTCTGACCCTGGGAAAGTATTTGAGCGAATCTACAGCAAATTCTTGATGTGTCGTCGTGGAAAAACCTCCGCAGCAAAACACATTACAGTCATTTCCTTCTTAGAATTTTCAATATACATTTTGGTCAAAAATAGCGTGCTGACGCCCTAGTGATTATGGTTTTTATTTACAGATCGATGTCAATTTAGGACGCCATGTAGGCTACTTAAAATTTTTAGAAAGAACTGTATAAAATTTTGTATCTCCTTCGATGGAAATTAACACCTGAAGTGTTTGACGCGAAGGTGTCAACGCATTGGATATTACTGGGATTCTTCAATAACGGTTCGCAGTCAGAATGTTTGTGGAGTTGCAGTGGGGGCATTTCAAATGAGCTCCGTGGGACGTCTGTTCACAGTGTCTGCAGTGTGTAAGGTGCCTGTTGTAGATGAAAAAGCCTATTTCACTGGTTAATATTTGCTTTGTTTTATCTAGCAGTTCCTCTGGCGATGGATGGGGCGTTTCGTTGTTAACGAGCACAAGATGGCCACCTTGGTTGAGTCGGTGTATTCGCTCTTCAAGCGTTACGTGCCTCTTTTCTGCGAAGGAGATTGTATTGATGTCTGAGTAGCGAGGGCGTTCTCTGGAACCTCGAGTTTTTACAGCTCCCCAACCATATTTTTCCACGTCGAGTCTTGCAAGCCTTCTTGCAGCTATTGAATGGGGGATAATAGCGGTCGTCTGTCGAGTGTGGGGCTTTTTTGAGTGTTTCTCCGCGTATGTGTTAAGGTGTTCTAGAATCTTTTCAATGAGGATGGAAGCAGCTCCAAAATCTTCAGTGACTTCTTTTGCCATCAATGCTTGAACTGCTTCATTTAGACCTACGGAAGTTATTGTTCGCGTCACAGCGTCAAAATTGAAATACTGATCTGCGTTTGCTTTCTGTGCCAAGTATGGCAAGAGCTTTTGTTCTACTCTTGCTATGATTGTCTTGTGTTTGATCTCCAGCGCTTGATTGGCTTGATCCAGTCTGAGGTTGAGAAGTTCAAGGAATTTGTCTTCGTCTCCTTTGGCATCAAAGGAAATGCGTGGCAGATTGATGGTGATATCATCTAGGTTTCCTGTTCGTTGAGTGTCTAGTTGCCAGTCTTGTAGCCAATCGTCGGCTAGTCGTAAACCCGACGCTGAGTATGTCGCGTTTTTTTGGGTGTCGGGGCTTAAGTTTGCGAAGTAGACGAGAATGCTTGCGGTGGCAAGTTTGTGGGCTTCATATAAAGAAGCTTCTGCTTCTCCATCTTTCAAATCTTCCCTACGCATTTTGATGACGATTTTTGGATTTTTCAGAGCATAAACCTCTGCTTTTTCTTGTATTGCCTCTAATAGCAAAAGGATGAGTTTGTGGGACACTTCTGGATATGTCACGTTCTTTTTCGTGGAAAACTCTAAGCTTATTGTTGTGGGAGTTGATGTTGTCTGGTTAAGATTATCTATGAAGGTTGTTAACAGCTCTTTAATCTTTTCAGGGGGGTTTCCTTCTGCGTAAGGTTGTAGATGGATATTGAAGTTGTCCAAGTTTTGCTGTCCTGCTATTTCTGTTGCGGTGTTGCGTACAACGTTTGTTATTAGATTTACAGCTGCATCTAGCGTTTTGGGTGTGAAGGCGTGGAAGAAATACTGAAGGTCATGAGTGGTTTCCTTTGGCTTGAGTATCCACGTGTTCAGATTGTGAAGATGTATGCTGCCACTTAGATGGGCGTCTGAGATTTTTCGAGGTAGTATGTTAAGAAGTGTGTATTCCTCGACAACCGAGTTGCCTGCTGCTCTTCGAACTGCTTCAACATCAGGTTTAGCAGAGTCGATTAGGCGGGTGACTTCGTGAACAGGCAATCCCAATCGTGTAAGCTTGTGGCGGTAGTCTTCGTAGTGTCTTTCCAAGAGGATCGCATTCACAATTTCGCGGATCAGAGGAGCTGTTAGGTATTTAGTTTTAAATTGTTGAAGCCGCTTTTCTGCTTCTCTAGCGATTTTTTGGGCAAGGTCTGTAGGCACATCGGCTTCGGTGATCAGGGATTGTGCAATTTTGTTCCTGTCGAATTCTTCGATAGAGAGGCGAGAGGTGCGGACAACCATCTTTCTCCGTCTATAGGTTCGATCCTCTATTTCGTCGACAACCTCAATGATGTGTCGACCCAAATCTGTCAAGTGATACTTCTTAGTTTCAACATCAGGCTCGATTAGATCGGCTCTTAGTAAGGATTTAAGGTGGTAAGCAAAGCGCCCGGCGTCGCGGGTTGCATCTAGTTTGAGGGCGTTCATGATTTCTGTATAAGACATTGGACCATGCTCAACCATTAGATTTAGGATTTGCACGCGAATGTGTGCAGAGATGGCTTTCAACACTTGGATGCCGGCTTTATGGATACGGTGGAGTTTTGGATTGGGCATTGTTTCAGTATTCCTAGTAGCTACATTCTTTGCGGCTTACTAAGTTTAAAGGTTAGGGAGAGACGTGCACACATGCACGCAGTCCTTAGCATGTCCCAGCAACAGCTTGCTTGACAATGCACGCAGAAGCGTCCGTCTTGATTCCTTGATGTGCAAAGTGGGTTAAGCTTACTTTATACCCTGCTGTTTCCAGTTCTGTAACAACTCTTTTCATTGGTGGAACTGGTAAACCAATCTTATCGCAGATTGCGTCGACATTATAATATGTGATTGGAGCCTCCGCTTCGCCACTGATAGACGCTAGGAGCCGGTGAATTCTCCTTTTCTCCCTGAGTTGCTTACTCTTCGCCTCATTGTCCATTGAATCAGCAAAAACCTTATCGACGATTTTTCCTATCCAAAGGGGGCCTGCAATTTTCATCTCGGTGTTGCATTCTGGACAAATAAATTTACCGAAGGAAAACAATCCCATTGATACTTTCCTGTAAAAGCAACTGAAACAATGGTGGATGTACCCCATGGAACTTAGGCTGGCATCCGCTTTTCTAGCGCCGTAATCAACTGTTGCGTAAAGTCTCACATAATGCCTTGAGCTGTTGGAAAACAGCATTTTTACACCAATGTCATGTTTTGCTGCGGTTCTTGCCAAGGCTCCCGCTAGTAGACGCACCGCCAATTCGTGGCAATACTCGGTTCGCAATGGCCTTCCACCATATTTTCTAATGCAGGCTTTAGGGTGTATGCCACACAAAGGAGCCACGTCTGTGGCGGTCAACGCTACACATCCACCTCTACGCAGTGCTCTTAATGCAGAGTCTAAGTAAGGCGTCGGTGAACCAAATGGGTCTACATCAATGTAATCAAACCGTTTTCGGGGAGCACCAAAACGGCTTAGCGAAATATTAGCATCCTCATTGTCCACGACGATTCTATCTGCCACTCCGTTCCTTTCAACGTTGAACTTCGCCAAGTGATACGCTTCATTGTTTATGTCATTCATAAAAACCGATGCAACACCTTCCACCTCCTTTGCCAGCCTGATTCCTCTGACTCCACATCCAGCCAAAGGCTCACAGACAAGCAATTCCCGGTCTGCAGTTCGCTGCAACGTCTGCAGTGCCAAAACTGCTAAATCGCGGTTCATTTCCATCACAGGATTGTAAAAAACTGGGGCTTTGGAGGGTGCATAATCCGAAGGTTTTGTTGCAAAAGCTTCGAGCATGGGCACAACAACGTCACTCATGCCCTCCACAACTACTTCTGTGGGAAAGGAGAAGCTCAACGTTTTCATCAGACCGCAAAACAAGTTAGTCTCTGTTGCATAAAACAATTTAGGATGAGCGATGGAAACAAGATGAAGCGCCTCGTGTTTATAACTGGTCCTCCAAGAGTTGGAAAAACGACTCTACTGCTGAGAGCTGCAGAAGAACTGACTGCAAGGGGTTACACATTGGGTGGAATGATAAGCCGCGAAATTCTCCAAAATGGTGTTCGCGTAGGTTTCGAAATCATCGACTATAGATCTGGCGAGAAAGGATGGCTTGCCCATATTCAGCAGCCTGTAGGTCCTCGAATAGGAAAATATCGGGTTAATCTTCAAAATCTTAATTCGATAGGCGTTAATGCAATTCAAAACGCTTTGAAGACTGCAGATGGGATTCTAATTGACGAAATTGGCCCAATGGAATTATGTTCTAAAGCCTTCAGAGAAGTGGTGCAAGACGCAATTCAAAGTGAAAAACTAATAGTGGGCACAATCCATTTTCGTGCTCAAGATCCCCTCATCAGTTTAACAAGGTCGCAGAGAGATGCCTACATAGTAGAACTCACTTCTAAGAATGGTGCTCAACTTCTCCCGCTAATTCTGAACAAGATTATTAAGTTAAGCAAAACGAAAGTGTGTGAAGGGTAGCTTTCATGCAAATGTTAGGTGTGGATGAAGCAGGCCGCGGCTGCATTATGGGCCCTCTGGTTGTAGCGGGAGTCTTAGTAGATGAGAGGAGCCAATCACAACTCTTGAAGTTAGGGGTGAAGGACAGCAAACTTCTGTCCAAGTCCCAACGAACGCGGCTTTTTGGGGAGATTAGAAGAATCGCTATTGCCACGCATGTGGTCAAGGTGGCTCCCGCTGAAATTGACAAGGTGGTCAATAGCCAAAGAAGACTCCACAAACTGAATCGTCTTGAAGCTCAGACTATGGCAAACGTAATTGAGAAACTTCGACCAGACATTGCCATAGTTGATGCTTCGGATGTCTTAGCAGAGCGTTACAGTCGTCACATTAAAGAGCGTCTCTCTTTCAAAGTGAAAGTGATCTCAGAGCACAAAGCCGATAGAAACTATCCCGTGGTTTCCGCGGCGTCCATAATCGCCAAAGTTGAACGAGACCGCAGCATTGATCAGTTGAAGGCTCAACATGGCGACTTTGGAAGCGGCTACATGACGGATGTGAAGACCAGATTTTTCCTCGAATCTTTGATTCGAGAGTCTGGTGTATACCCCGATTTTGTGAGACGTTCATGGAAACCTGCTAAGGAAGCGAAAATGAGCGCCAGAACGAAACAAACAAAGTTTTGTGGAGAGGGTGCTAGAGTTTAGCCATCAAGTCTTCTGGGCATTTAATCTTTTCCAAATCTTTCTTTTGAAAGAGCGGTATGTTAGTAGCTGAGGCTTTCTGGTCGTCTGTGACAAAAATCGGCTGTGCCTCGACGGTCTTGCTGACACTCACAATCTCTTCTGTTCTAACCATAAAGTTCCGCTCTTTTCCCTGCACAACTGCCCCCAATAGATTAATATCGATTTCTGGTGTTTTTGCGACAAAGTCGAAAGGTGCCCTTTTTATCTGGAAAACTGCAAAGTTGCATTGAAGCAATTTTCTCGTGACAAACTGGAGAAAGCGATTTTCGCTAAAGATTCGCTTTGCAGCTGCAAAGAACGCTCCGATCTGTTCTGGGTATTGAAATATGTCGATTGGCTTCACGACCGGCTCGCCTAAAACCCATTCCAGTTTGTAGGCTGTTAAAACAGACGCCTTCGCCATCTGCTGCTCGTAGCCGTAAAGTGTTCTCCGCGAAACCCTCATAATGTCCGCCATCTTGCCAATCGACAGCCCTTTTTCTAGCCTCTTTTTCCTGATTGCCTCTCCATCTAGCCGTACGTAGTATCCTCCGGGACCAGCTTCTATCAACGAACCTATTCCGTTCAGAAGGGAATTCTCAAGAGTTACAAGAGTAACTGCGCCCACCCCATACCTAGAATAGACTGTGTCGTCTTCAAGTGGTTTGCTTCGAGTCTTCTCGCAGATGAAAAGTGCCGACCCGGAAAAGAGTCTCGCCAAAGTCGCAAGGCCTCTCGCATCTTTTTTATAAACGTTTCCGATGGTAGGATGCACCTTGACGAAGGCTCGTTGATTTTCGTTTCGAGCTACGAAGTCAAAACAACTTGGTCGGGCGCAACATCTTTTCGAGAGATAGAACCCTGCTTTTTCGAAAAGGGATTCAGCGTTGTCCAGAATCTCAGCTCTGTCCATCTCCTCCCCCTCGGACATAGTCAATATGCAAAGGTTGAATATAAACGTGCTTATTATTTTAAATTTTTGAATAAGATACGGATAGGGTTAACTGTTTAAATTTTTGATACAATCATCGCGTGTGCCTTATCATATGGTTCAAGTTGTACAACTTCCAGTACGTTGAAGCCACGACTTTTCAATATGTTGGCTTCTCTCTCGTAGACTTCGACTGGTCTTTTGGTCACATCGATGCTTTGAGATTTTACTGCAAGCATGGTCCATCCTTTACTTTTTAAAAAGAGCTCTGCATTATCAGCTAAAACTTTGGCTTGTTCAGGCTGTGCGATGTCACAATAAATCGTGTCCACTTTTTCTAGAAACGTCACATATTTCTCTGGCATTCTAGCATCTTCTAGAATTGGTGTCATGTTAAGGCGGAAAGCGCAAACATTGTTTATTAGTTCGCGCATAGCACGGACTGCAAACTCTACACAAAAGACATGTCCTTTTTCGCCAACGATGTCGGAAATGTGGCTGACTGTAGTTCCGGTGGCTGCGCCTAGATATAAGACCTTATCCCCCTTATGGATTGGCATTTTGGTTAGTCCCTTCAAGATGGCTGCAGCGAGCTTGCTGCGGAAGGGATCCCAAAGTCTGTACTCAACCTTTTGGAAAGAAATTAGTCGTTCATCGTACACTTTCTTTCCCGGAGTCAAATTCTTGGTTGCAAGCCGCTTCCCGCCCGCTGCTGGTTTTACCCAGTAGATTTCGGTAAATATGTTGTGAGGTTTAGCGTCGGGGGCCACTTTTCCTTCTCCTCCGTCTACGTTCTTCTCGCGGTGGAGGTTTCGCGTATTTCTCCTTAATCTCATTAACTCGTTTTTCCAAGTCCGCCTTCAATACGTCGCCAATATACCTGTTGCTGAAGGCGTCTGTTCTAGCTGCGATCGCGATTTTTCCTGCTAGTGCTCTTGAAATCTTTCCTCTTTGCCACCTTTTAGAGTCGTGAATAGACATGTCTTGGTATATGATTCCATGTTTCGGTGGTCTGCTTCCCGTTTTCAGGGCTCGAAAGAGAGCTTTCTCTGCGCCGAGAACTTGAATAGTGCTTGCTGGCATTTTTGCCAAGCTAACAAGCCCACCAGCTAATGCTATGAGACGCGCTGTTAGCATGGAGCCTATTAGGGCTTGAACGTTGGGTGCAACTTCTCCTATTGTTGAGTCTGCATAGCCTTGTAGGTCTTGTCTTAGACTGTAGAGCTTGAGGGTCTGGTCACAAAGATCTTGAATTTTCTCGATGTCCGTGCCTGTTAGTTGTGCGCCCATGGAATTGCCTGCACACTCTGCAATCGACGTGGCCTTGTCTCTTGGCAATCCTTCATTTTTCAAGTTGTCTTCTGTAAAATTTTTCCGATCCCCAAGATTCGAAATTAATCGTGCGTAGGTTTCGTGTTTGTCTATCATACGATCTAGTTCAGGGAAATGTAGGCCAAACCATTCGCGTATTCGCCCCATGAAGAGATTTGCAGTCTTGTCCAAATCGTCAATGCTTAGGATGGCTTGGGCGACTAGTAGATCCTTTTTTTCTCCTGCTTTTTTTACTTTTAAACGTGTGAGCTCAATGGCGACTCCTCGAATCAGCGCTCGCAGCTTTTCCGCGTCCTTGATAAAGCCTAAATCAAAGGCAAACTTCTCCAAATTCCTGCGAAGATTTTCTCCGTGGGGGGAAGGTTGGGCGATGTTGGCGTCAATTTTTAGTTGTTTCATTGCTGTTTGTTGAGCCGCAGCGTTTTCAAACACAAAGGCGTCATAACCTTTTTTTTGCAGTCTTCTCGCTAAAACGATCGTTTCCTCAATGGTTTTTTTAGAGTCGACAAGGTTCAATTTTTCCGCTATTAACTTAGCGTTCTTTTTGAAGAGAATCTTGTCAACTACCTGACCATCTTCGCTGAAGCCTAAAACGCCTATTACAGACAAAATTATGGTTGCTTTCATGCTGTTTCTTCCTAACCTTTATCTCTGCTAATGAATAACTTTTACCCAAAAAGAAGGCATCTCTCTTGGCTAACCTATTGGCGGTAGAAATTGCGGGGTTGAAACTATCCAATCCCACGATGCTTGCTGCTGGAATACTAGGAATGTCAAGCTCAACAATGAGGTTGGTTGCCGAGTCAGGGGCCGGCGCCATCGTCACCAAATCTTTAGGATTGAAATCCCGCAGAGGGTACTCGAATCCAACTGTGGTTCAAGTTGAAGGCGGACTACTGAACGCGATGGGGCTGCCAAACCCAGGCATCAAATATTTCACTCAGGAAATCCGAAACATGCATGATATTGGCATTCCTCTGATTGTAAGCATCTATGCTTTTACGCCCAACGAATTTGCAGCAGTGGCTAAAGAAGCTGCTAAGGCAGGAGCTGACGCGTTAGAGCTGAATGTCTCGTGTCCGCATGCAGAGAAGACTGGAGCTGAGATCGGGCAAAACCCTAGACTTGTCGAAGAAGCTACAGCGGAGGTTAAGAGTCGCGTCGAGAAGCCAGTTTTTGTGAAGTTGACGCCAAATGTGGCCAATATTGCAGAGGTCGCGAAAGCTGCTGAAAGAGCTGGAGCCGACGCTGTAACCGCGATAAATACCATAAAAGCTATGGCCATAAACGTTGAGACGGCGAGGCCAATTCTTGGAAACATGGTTGGAGGCTTATCAGGGGCGGCAATTAGACCTATAGCCTTGAGATGTGTATACGAAATATACAAGGCTGTAAAGATTCCGATAGTTGGCTGTGGAGGCGTTAACACATGGAAAGATGCTGTGGAATTCCTGGAAGCAGGTGCTTCGGCGGTTCAAATAGGAACAGCAATAGCCATAAACGGGTTAAACGTGTTTAGGAAAATTACTGAAGGAATTAGCATATTCTTAGAAAGGAAGAGGTTGGGTAGCGTGAAAGAAATTGTCGGGTCATCGCATCGAAGCTAATTTTCTAAGAATCGTGAAGGTCCAAAAGGCTGTTAAGGAAAGCCCATCGGCGAAGACACTCTTCTTCAAAGACGGGCTGTGTGCCCATAGCATGCCGGGACAATTCGTTATGGTTTGGCTCCCCAGAATTGATGAAATTCCCATGAGTATATCTTCCACTCATCCAGACGGGCTCGTGTCCATAACCGTGGCTGATGTTGGCGAAGCCTCACGACTATTGCATAAAAAAATGAAGAACGATCGCATCGGCATTCGAGGACCCTTTGGAAATAATTTCAAATTAGTCAACGGCACTGTTCTCCTTGTGGGCGGAGGAACAGGCATCTCTCCCATAGCTTTCCTTGCAGAGAAACTTGCTGAACTACAAGTCAAAATGACCTTGCTGTTAGGCGCTGAAACAAAGGAAAAGCTGCTTTTTCTGTCTAGAATAGAGAGAATGCTTCCGCGATCTAAGGCTAAAATGTTCGTCTCTGCAGAAGATGGAAGTGTTGGACACGAAGGAGTTGTAACTGAGCTGGCAGAGACCCTGTTGACCAAAGAAAGGTTCGATATGATTTATGCTTGTGGGAAAGAACTAATGCTTCGCAAGATCTTTATGTTAGCTGAGAAGCATGAGATCCAATTGCAAGCAAGCTTGGAAAGACTAATGCGTTGTGCCATTGGCTTATGTGGCAGCTGCGCAATCGGCAAATATCGTGTGTGTGTTGATGGACCAGTGTTCACAGGCAAGCAGCTTCGAGAAGTCAGTGGCGAATTTGGGCGCTTCAAGCAGGACTTTGATGGTAAAAAAGTACCTGTTTAAGCCTGAAAATGTATGCATGAAGTAGACAATCAGTGAAATAATGGGGTGCAGTGCCGGTTTTCTATGGACACTAGTCCTTCAATTTTTATCAGCACACTACACTTCATGCTCAAACTGTAGCTGACAGATCTGTTGAAATGAGGCTTTCGAACAAGGTTATCACATTGTGCGCGCAAACCAGAACTTGTAGTTATCCATCTTTTCTGAAGGAGGGGGTCAAAAAAGTTATATGGAGGTTCAAGTCTTCTGTGGTTGGCGAGATGTGCAGATGAAAGGTGACCGTCAAATTCGACTCTAATTTTGAACGTTTATTTAGCCCAAAATATCGCCCATTAGAACTTGAGCAAAAAGTTCGCGACTTTTGGGAGAAAAACCACATCGCTGAAAAACTCGAGCATATGAGACTGGAAAACAACGAGGGCGTCTTAGGATACGTTGAGGGGCCTCCTACGCTAAATGGCTATCCCCATGTGGGCCATGTTCGTGGACGCGTGATTAAAGATCTTCGATACAGATGGAAATCGATGGAGGGATTTTACATTCCGTTCTGGACGGGGTGGGACTGTCAAGGCTTGCCAGTTGAGTTGGAAGTTGAACGCCAATTGGGCGTGAAGAGCAAGAAAGACTTGCTGGAAAGAGTGGGGGAAGAACAGTTCGTTGCTGAATGCAAAAAGGCTATAACGAAGTATTACGACGCCTGGCATCTTTCTGACATTAAAGCAGGAGTGTTCATAAACGATGCAAAGGCGTATTGGACCTACTTAGATGAATACATCGAACGCGAATGGAAGTACCTAGAACGCGCTTGGAGCCAAGGATTGCTCGGCGAAGGCTTTTATGTTGTAGCTTACTGTCCTCACTGCCAAACTTCTCTGAGCAACGCTGAAGTCGGCATGGGCTACGAGGAGGTTGAAGACCCTTCGCTCCACTTCAAATTCAAGGTCGCAGACTCGGACAACGACTATTTTCTTGTCTGGACCACAATGCCCTTCACGTTAGTCACGGACCTGATGCTAGCCGTCCACCCAAACGCAGATTATGCTAAAGTCGGAGTAAACAACGAAAATTGGATAATGGCAAAGCAGCGTGTAGAGCAAACCATGCAAGAACTCGAAATCGAAGACTACACTATTATCGACGTTGTTTCGGGGGAAGCTCTGAAGGGATTAAAGTACGAATACCCGTTTCTAGACAACATTCCAACGCAGCAGGAGCTGGACAAACATCCCCTCGTCCACACAGTTGTCTGTGAAGACTTTGTAGACGTAACGGCTGCTACTGGAGTTGTTCATCTGGCTCCGGGAAATGGTGAGGAAGACTTTGCTGCTGCTCAGAAACGCAATATTCCAATATACGCTCCCTTCGACGACGACGTCAACTTCACTAAAGACGCAGGCCAGTTTACAGGTCTATTTGCGAGAGACGCGGACAGTTCGGTTGTGAACGAACTGGAAAAAAAGGGCTTGCTAGTTTCTATCAAACGTGTACGCCACGAATATCCCACCTGTTGGCGCTCCAATCACAAGCTAGTGTGGTACGCGCGAAGAGAGTATTACCTTTGGACAAACAAGATAAATGACAGAATAGTCAAGGCTGCCGAGAAAGTCGAGTACTACTATGAACCTCCAAAAAACCGTTTTCTAGCCTTTCTCGGCGAAGGCAAACCATGGTGTTTTTCCAGAGAAAGAGTCTGGGGAACTCCCCTCCCAATCTGGAAATGTGCCAAATGTGATCACAAAATTCTGGTGACAAGCAAAAAAGAGCTTCTGCGAAAAGCCATTAAACCTCCTACGGGGCATTTTGAGCTTCACAAGCCATGGATTGACCGTGTCTTCCTCAGATGTGACAAGTGTGGCGCTAAAATGCATCGGGAGCCTTTTGTGCTTGACACATGGCACAATAGCGGCGCTGCTCCTTACGCAAGATTTACCGATGAGGAGTTCAGCTACTACATGCCTGTCGACTTCCTCGTGGAAGCCATCGATCAAACCCGTGGGTGGGCAAACACACTATTGCTTGAACACGTCATAATGACAGGGAAGGCAAAACCTCCCTACCAAGCATTCTTGTTTTATGGTCACGCGCTAGACGATAAAGGACGCAAGATGAGCAAAAGCGTTGGCAATGTCATCGATGCAAACGACGTGCTTGCCAGCCATTCAGCCGACCTCTTCAGATTCTATACGCTTCGGAAATGCTCGCCCATCGACTCCATGAACTTCGACGTAAAGGAGCTCAACAAGCGACCTTACCAAATACTCAGCACGATCTACCATCTCTATCGTTTCTTCATTCAGAACGCTGAATACGACCATTTCAATCCTCAAAAACACACGTTGGATTGGGCAAGAAAGGAACAAACGCTGAAACCATCAGAGAAGTGGCTACTTTCAAAGCTACAAAAAACTGTGAAAGCAGTTAGTGCGGAGTTTGAAGATTGCCGATTCAATTTCGCGCTTTCAGAGTTAGAAGAGTTTGTGGTTAATCTGCTCAGCCGCCAATACGTTCCTATGGTTCGGCATGAGCTTTGGAGCGATGAACAAGAAACGCTGAACCGCAGATTAACAATCTACGCAACTCTCTGGCAAACTCTAAAAATTCTCAACCTACTCTTCAATCCAGTCACACCTTTTCTATGCGAAGCAATGTACCAGCAAATACACAAAACACTGGACAATACGCTTCTGGAATCAGTGAATTTTGAAAAATGGCCAACTTCCAATCCCGCACTCGTAGATTTAAAACTGGAAAAACACTTCGACACACTTCTCAAGTATGTTTCTCTAACATACTCTGCTCGGCAGACCGTAAAACTGAAGCGCCGATGGCCCTTGAAGAGAGTAACATTAGCTGGGCCGAAGAGTGCTCAAAACGCTGTGAAGGAACTTGAAAGTCTGTTTCTTGAACTTGCAAACATAAAAGCGGTTGATTATGTAGACAGATTGGACGAGATATCGAAAAAAGGAAGCTTAGCTTCAGAAGGCAACTTGCATGCTTTGATTGACACTCACAGAGACGAAACGTTACGGGGAGAAGGATTGATGCGTGATTTGGCTCGACGTGTCCAAGCACTACGTAAAGAATTGGGCTTCACACCCACCGAAATCTTAGATGCTGTCTACTTAGCAGAGTTAGACGCTGAAAACGTGAATTTGCTGAATCCCCACCTAGAAACCATGGTGGAGCTTGTTCGCACAAAAATTGTGTATTTACAGAAAACCAGAGGCAATCTTGCTGCTGAGTGGCGCGAATTCAAGCTCGCAAACAAAACAGTGTATATTGCCATATCCTCACCGAACGCTCACGTTTGACGGAAGCCTTCTTCACCACTCTCGCCAGCAACGCCCACATCTCTTTTGCTCAAAAAATGAACAGGCAGAGCCCAAATATTACAACCAATACAATGGCGACCAATTTTCTTGAGCGGGAAAGCTTCGAAACATCATCCAATGGTCCGGGGTGCCTATACATAGATAGAAAGAGAATAAAAGCCAGCATTATCCATTGGCCTGTAAAAAGAAGCAATAATATCGAAATCAAAGTGAAAACTGTGCGGATAGAATCCTTATTGATCACGCTTCTCAAAGTGTGACCTCCATCCAACATTCCCGTAGGCAGCAAGTTAAGAAGAGTGACGAACATACCTATCCACCCGGCAAAAGCTACCGGGTGGAGAACGACAACATAGCTGCCTGGGCCTGGGAGTCTAACTATCAGTTCCATGAGAAGCAGAAACAGGGGCGAAATGGCCAGTCCTCCTCCAAAATCTGAAGGCATCGGTTCCACGCGTGAGACGGAGAGACCAATTGCCGAAACAACAACTGTCAAGATAAACCCTGCGATCGGCCCACTCGCGCCGATATCAAATAATGCGTCTCTGTTTGGCGCCGTCTCCTTCTGCACGATAACCGCACCAAAAGTTCCCAATCCGAGAAACCCGAAGAACGGTGGTGGTCCAGGTATAAAATAAGGCATGGAAGCTTCCATGTTGTGGCGGTCTGCTGCCAGTTTGTGAGCCATCTCGTGCGCCCCCAATATTCCAAGCAAAGCTAGCGTGAAGCTGGTTGCTCCTACCCAGGGATCGACTGGTCCTTCCGAAAGTATGTAGCCAGTTATGAAAACTGTGACTATGGTGGCAAAGAGAAGTATCAAGTTGATTAGAGGGCGACTTGGCTTTGTCGGAGGCTTTGATGCAACCTTCAAAACATTTCTTCCTTTTGCCTCCCTGAGTACAGGTGCGAACCCTATCGATTCCAATTTACTAGCCAACCTAATGAAGGCTTGTTTCGAATCCGGCCTCAAAGCCACATAGAAGGTCGGTATACCATGCTCTATCAAAGCCTCCTCCACCTCAAATTCTGCATCAACCAAAGGCTGAACTTGATCGAAGCTAGAGGCAACAGCGGAATCCGCTAAAGGTTCTGAGGGGAAAGTTGGTTGCTCGCCCATGAGTGTTGACTACCAAAGGTTTTCCTGTATTAGAAAAGTCGTGGAATTTAAGCATTAGTTTTCAGGCATCTTCCCTAGCATTCAAGTTGAAACAGCGATTTTTCTCCTATTTTGCTATCATCATGGTGTGTTCTCTTTCAAACTGTCGAAACCAGCAACCGAAGCCTGCACTCGGAATCAGAACTGTATTCGCCATGATGTTCATTCGGTGCAAAGCTAAGTTATTAAGGACAAACAACCTCTAATTTTTTGGAGGGTTCGAGGTGAATCTGAAAATGCTAACTGTCGGGACATTCTTCACAAATTGCTACGTAGTTTGGTGCACCAACACTGGAGAAGCCATAGTTATTGACCCTGGCTTCGATCGCGAAGAAGAGCGCGACAAGGTCTTAAGTGTTGTAAAAAACAATGGATTGAAAGTTAAATTCATCGTTGATACCCATGGACATCCAGACCACACTTGTGGCAATGGAGTCATTAAGAAGGCGACCAGCGCCCATATCTTGATTCACCGGCTAGATGCTAATATGTTGAGCAAAGTGGGAAAGCGACTAACGGGACTGTTTGGCATCCATGTCAATTCACCTGTTGCTGACGGTTTTTTAGAGGAAAATAACAATGTAAGATTTGGCGAGGTTGTATTGAGAGTCTTGCACACCCCAGGGCATAGCCCAGGAAGTATTGCCCTTGTTGGCGGCGAATGTGCTTTTACTGGCGACACATTGTTTGCAGGATCTATTGGTCGTACAGACCTATTCGGCGGTTCAACCAAAGAAATCATGCATTCATTGAAGAAACTGGCAGCTTTACCAGAAACGCTTACTATCTACACGGGGCACGGACCCAAATCCACAATTGGGGAAGAAAAACACACAAACCCATTCTTGCAGAGGAACTTTGATGGCTCCTATTTCGGAATATAAATCTGACAACCCCCACTCTCTAACGGAATGTGAAATAGAGATTAGCCACAGTGGCACTATCTAATTCAGCAGGGAAGAGCAGCTTGTCGGAAAAAAGGGACACTTTCGAGTTTCTGGAACACACAGCAGACATTTACATCGCAGCCCATGGTAGAACCTTGGAAGAAGCCTTTGAAAATGCTGCTCTCGCAACTTTTGAAACGATGACCAACACGAAGAAGGTGACCCCACAGCATGAGGAGACTGTAAATGTTGAAGGCCATGACGAAAAGGAGCTTCTCTACAATTGGCTAGAAACTCTGCTTGTTCAATTTGAAACCACTGAAAAACTATACTCTAAATTTAGAATTACCTGCCTTCAAAAAGTGAAACGTGGCTATAAGCTGCAAGCAAAAATTTTGGGCGAGAAATTTAATCCTAACAAACACCTAGGCAAAGTCGGTGTCAAAGCCATCACTTACCACAAGATGGAAATCATCAAAACGCCTAACAGGGTCACGGCGAAGTTCGTTCTTGACATTTAGCGACGAAATCCTAATGAAGCTCTTCCACTAAACACTCAAACGCCACTTCCCCTTCTCCCTCGCTTCGATCAAAACAAACCAAACATATTCAAGATCAACAACCTCACAACTCTCAACGTCTTAGCGAACTCTATGCCAACTTGTCAGCGGACTTCTGAACGTGTCGAACGCCAAGTCCAAGATCCAAATGGAAGAAACGCTGAGCCAAGTGGCGGAGCTGCAAAATCTATGCAGCCCAAAATGGGGTCGTCTTCTTTCTCATCAATTCTACGTAGTCATTTAGCGCTTCAATTTCCTCAGAGGACAGGCGCTGTTGAAATCTCGCCAGTAACGCTTTTGCATGGCGTTCTGGAACTCGTACATAGAGAACATCCTTTTCATGAATGTGGCGCCCCACGATGGGCTTGTCCAAAGAGATGGCCACTTGCATTTCAGTTCCGGCTTCCGCAACAGTCTTCCCACGCTCTTGGATCTGCAAGATCTCTCCAACATCCCCACCATCTTCTTTGACGAGATCGGTTTTGGGCCTAATTCGGCCCGCCAGAACCTCCACTCCAACGATGGCGGGCTTAGCTTTTCTAAAAATGTATGATGGCAAAATTCTGAGCTTGCCTGGTTTAATGAGGTTGTCAAATTCAGCAAGAGCTGATTTATCTTGCTCACGACGCAGCCAATCCACAAATTCATCGATCAAGTGGTAAATGACGCTTTGTTGAAAGATCTTGACTCCGCGATCTCGCGCTTCCTCCTCTGCATCAGGCAAAATCTTAACATTGAACGCCAAGATGGCTCCATAAAATGGTTCGTGCTCCTTTACAATTCTAGCTTCTATTACGTCGCGTTTAGAAACATCGCCGACGTCTGCTAGTCGTATCGGAACATTTTCCCGTTTCAAAATCTCGGCAATAGCTTCTAATGAGCCCAACGCGTCAGTCTTTAAGACCACTCCATCTATGTCCGTGACTATTTTTGCTTTTTCAACCTCTTCAGAAACCATGTTTGCGTATTCTTCAACTTGCTCCTCCGAAGGAACCACATATAAGGAAGCCCCAGCCAGGGCTGTGTCTAAATTTGGAGCAGCAATCTTTATTCCTGCAGCAGCTGAGACAGAGTTAACTGAAGAAAACTTGTCGTGTGGATCCCGTATCTCATCCAAAGGCTTCGGCAAGAGAACTGCGCGAACTCTTGTTACGACAGGTTCTTCTTTGCCACCAATTACGATTGTACTTCCTTTTCGTAAGACACCATCATAAACGATAGCGTTGACGGTCACCCCGAGTCCTGGCTCCTCTTTGACCTCCAGAATCGTTCCCTTTCCAGGGCCCTTTGTCACTTTCAGTTGGATTTTGAGGTATTGCTGTGTCAGTCCCACCAATACTGAGAGAAGCTCGGGGATGCCTTCACCTGTTCTTGCGCTGGTGGGAACAAGAGCAATAGTGCGTGTGAAATCTTTCACCTTATCAAAGCGATCAGACTGGAAGTTTAAAGTGGAGAGAGTGCCCATTATCGTGTAAAGCCGGTTGTCAATGTCCTCTCTTACGTAGGAGTCTTGGGATTTATACGATTCCAAAAAAAGTTTGTCGTGTTGCGATATCCACCCTGGTATGCGGTCGATTTTATTCACAGCAACCAGAAAGGGAGTTTTCCTAGCCTTTAGGATGTCTAGGGATTCATAGGTTTGGGCTTCGAAGCCCTTCAAAACGTCAATAACTAGAATGGCTATGTCAGCTACGCCTCCACCGCGCTTTCTCAGATTGGCAAATGCTTCATGTCCCGGCGTATCTATCATCAGAAGTCCTGGTATCTTGATGTTTCCCTTCAAGTCGGTAAGCAGGGGACCACATATTTCTACAAGAGTGTCCAGAGGGAAAAAACTAGCGCCAATATGCTGCGTTATTCCTCCGATTTCACGTGCTTGGACGCTGCTTTTCCTAATTCTGTCGAGCAACAGCGTCTTCCCAGTATCAACATGCCCTAATACGCAAACTATGGGTTGTCTTATTGGCACAGCTTTCCCAACACAAGTTTCCAGACGTAATTTTGAGCTCCATAGAAATGATTCTTCTTTAATATAAACTGTTTTGCTAAGCTTCGTGCGCACCTATCAACAGTTATGTTTTAATGCAACTAGACTCTAAAAGAAGAAGCAAAACCTTTCCTTGGTTGCTGAAAATGCAGATAGAGTCTCTCGAAAGCCTTCTGCTCTCCACGATAGTTAGCCCAGCCTTGAAAGCCATCATCTCAAAATTTGACATCACATGCGAAAAGGATGGAGACCTGATGGTAAATTCTTTGAGACAATTCCTGAGCGACGATCTCAGACTCTGCAAAAAATGCAGCCGACTAAGCAACATGATAGCTAAGCCTTTTTACGAAGCAGGTAGCAGATTAATGCGGGTCAATAAGAAATTTATGGAATCCCAATTTCTCGACCCAAAGCATGGCCAAGCGTGGCTGAAAGGCTTCATCTTAATGATGAAAGGCATCAGAAGATTTGGCGTTCGAATTCCCTTTACTCCTAGTGGCCCATTTGAAGTTGTGTGGAACTTCACACACGCCTGCAACCTCAAATGCAAACATTGCTACGAAGACGCAGGTCACCATAAACCTGAACTGACCACGGAAGAAGCCTTGCTTGTAATAGACAAACTTTCAAGGATAGCGACAATTGGTGTTCCAGCGCTCTCTTTTTCTGGGGGCGAACCACTAATGCGGAAGGACTTCTTCGAAGTTGCTGCATACGCTAAAGAGAAAATCCCCTATCTGAGCATCGCTACGAACGGAACTATGCTCACAAAAGACAATGTAAAGCAACTAAAGGACATCGGCGTAGACTATGTGGAAATAAGTCTTGATGGCGCGACCAAAACGGTGCATGAGGAATTTCGACGTGTGCCCGGATGCTTCGATAAAACTATGATGGGAATACAAAATAGCATCAACGAAGGGCTTGATACTTGTATTGCCACCACCGTCCAGCGAGAAAATGTAGGCGAAGTTGAAAACATCCTTGAACTTGCGGACAAGCTTGGTGTCCGATTCATGCACTTCAACTACATCCCCACTGGAAGGGCTAAGGCTCACATTGAGTTGGACTTGACTCCAGAGCAGCGCCTCTCCATTCTGAAGCTGATGGGACAAAAGCTTGTTGCGCTTTCTGTTCAGGCCAAGATGGAAGAAGCTGAAACAGGGAAGAGCCACACACAAGTAGACCGGCTATTCAGTACATGCCCCCAGTATGCGAGTATTGTCAAAAAGATAGCTAAAGAAAAGAGTCATGTTTTTGCCTTTTCCGCTCATTATGCCGCTATGAAAGGTGTCGAAAACGTGGCAAGCTTTCTCGGGGGATGTGGTGCCGGAAGACTTTACCTATGTCTAGAGCCAAATGGCGACATTAAACCCTGCGTCTTCTTCCCCACCAACAAAAACACCGTTCGAGGCAACATCCTAAGACACAACATAGAGAACATATGGAATCATGACGAAATGTTCTGGAAACTGAGGACAAGAGAAGATTTGCGGGCTTATGACTTGGGGGGGCAAATCATTGGCTGTGGATGTTGTGAAGACAAATACATCTGCGGTGGGTGCCGCGCTCGTTCCTATAGTTATTTCAACGGAGACCTGAATAGTCCAGATATCGGTTGTATAGATAACCAAAAACTTTGGGAAAGAGTTGCTAAGGCAGTCTTCAGCAACGCGGCAGAGCCTTAAATTCTAAGCCTTCCCCTTTTCTTCTTTGCCGTAATATTTAGTCCACCTAAGTTTGCGCGAGTCTCGACCCAGTTTTAGACTGTTCTTGCGACATTTACCCGAGCAAAACCATAAGATTGTCCCGTCGCTTTTAACGTACATCTGACCTGTGCCCTGCTGAAACTCGTGTCCGCAGAAGGAGCATGGTCTTGATCTCGGCAAAGTTTGTGTCTCCAATTTTTGTTTTCAGCGTAGTTTCCTAGCTTCTCGCTCTGTTTCTCTTAGCATCAGGATATCCTCTACTCGGATCGGGCCTTTCACATTTCGAGTGATAATGCGGCCTTTATCTTTTCCTTCAAGGATCCGTACGCGTACTTGAGTGATTTCGCCTGTCACGCTCGTGCGGCCTATCACTTGGATGACTTCGGCGGGAATGTGTTCAAGTTCTTCCCTTTTTTTGTCTTCTGCTTTACTCATTTTTACTGTTTGCCTCGTTGGAGTCTTTGGATCCTGTTGGTGATTTCTTTAAGGAGGCTGTCTGCTTCGCCTTCTTTAGTGATGCATGCAGATGCAGCTGGAACGTCTATACCTATTGCTGTGCCGAGTTTTTCTTTTGTGGGAACGAATACGTATGGGATTTTTCTTTCTTCGCAGAGAATGGGTAGATGGGCAACGACTTCTGGGGGTTCTACGTTTTCAGCGATTATTACCAGTTTCGCTGTGGCGCGTTCTATAGCTTTTGTGGTTTCGTTTGTTCCTTTTCTTACTTGTCCCGTCTTAGTTGCGATTTGTAGGGCTTCATAGGCTGCGTCTGCGACTTCCTTCGGCGTCTCGAATTTTATATAGAATGGTTTGGACATGAGCCTTCACCCTTTTTTGTTGTTGCAGTGTTTATTCGCTACCTCTTGTTTATAAGGTTTAGTGATTTTTGATTCTTGGTTGCTGTGGCGTACATATGACTATTGCGTTAAGCTGTGCAAAGCATCCCAAGGGAGTACCTCTCAATCCTGGGAATATCCATCATTCGTTTCTTGAGTAATTTCTAGACTCGGACTTTTCAGGCTCTGTGAAAGGCGTGTTTAACACTTTACTCACTTTTCGGCTGATCATGGGTCCTAGACCGTGCACCTCTCTTGTCCACCCCTCCACATTGATCAACGCATTCAGGGGAGTCTGGTATGTTTTAAGTATGGTCATCGCTCTTTCACGCCCGATACGAGGGAGACTTGCTACGAAATAGAGCTGGGAATCGGCAAGTGTATCGGTCTTTTTGGCCGTGTGCACCGCTAGGATCCGTTTTTCAACTATCTGCTCCTGTTTGGAGGCGGTATACAAAAAGTCAACCGTTTCCTTCCAGCTTGAAGTGTGAACCAATGCAATTCCCTGCTTGGCTAAGGCAAACATGGCTCCCCAAACAGCTGATGGATTTATACGGGTGAACTTGTAGATTATCGGCAAATAACCTTCAAGAAGAACGATGGCTGTTGGATACAAGTCTCTCATCCCGAAAACTTGATCAAAAAGATGGCGTCGTGTGAGCGTATAAACAAAATCTTTCACTGTTTTTCTCTCGACGGCACACAAATCTGAAAGAACATAATCGCCCTTTGATAGCGGGCGCGTCTCAACCTGGGCTCCTCGCTCCGCTAATCCTGTCACAATCTTGGAGGCGGTGCTTGCCTCGTGACTATCAACTATTATCTTGGGTTGTGGCTTCTTCTGCGGTTCTTTAACGTAGGGAATAAGCGTTTCAGCTCCATACATTTCGGGCCAACCTCGAATACTTGCGAATTCAAAAATACATTCACTTACTAATAAAGCGTTGATGCTCGCGCGCACTGGACAAAAAAGGGTAAAAGAAAGAAGAGCCGTTTTGGCTCAAGGGCCTTTCTTCGTGATTTCTTTTATTACACCTGCAGCCACAGTAGTTCCCATGTCTCGAACTGCAAACCTTCCCAACTCGGGAAAATCAGTGTAAGTCTCCACAGCGATTGGCTGCAACGGCTCCATGCGTACAACCGCCCCGTCACCCGTCTTCAAGAACGCAGGTTTTTCCTCAACAGTCTGACCACTGCGTGGATCAATTTTCTTGACAAGCTCGATGAAACGACACGCTACCTGACCGGTGTGGTAATGAAGAACTGGCGTATAGCCAGCCGCAACCGCTGTGGGGTGGTAGATCACAATTATCTGTCCGATGAATTCTTTGGCAACGCTTGGCGGATTGTCAAGATGTCCACACACGTCCCCCCGACGCACGTCTGTTTTTGATATGCCCCGCACGTTAAACCCAATGTTGTCACCTGGATCCGCTCTAGGAACTCTGGTGTGGTGGGTTTCCATGGACTTGACTTCGCCCTTAACGTTTGATGGCATAAAAATCACCGCGTCACCTTCCTTTATGGTCCCGGTTTCAACACGTCCTACTGGTACGGTGCCTACGCCCGTTATCGTGTAAATATCCTGAACCGGTAGACGCAGCGGTTTCTCGAGCGGTTTTGGGGGAACCTCGAAGGCGTCCAAGGCATTAAACAGTGTGGGTCCTGTGTACCAAGCCATTTTCTCGCTCTTCTCCGTCAGGTTGTCTCCAGTCCAACCAGACGTCGGCACGAATGGAATCTTATCCAACTTAAATCCAACCATTCTTAGCATGCGGCCAATCTCATTCTTGATCTCTTCGTACCGCTCTTGACTCCAGTTGACCGTTGGATCATCCATCTTATTGACAGCTACAATCATCTGATGGCAGCCAAGTGTGAACGCAAGGAAGCCGTGTTCTCGAGTTTGCCCTCCTGGTCCGATTCCCGCTTCGAACTCTCCCCTTTTAGCTGAGACAAAGAGTATGGCGGCGTCTGCTTGGCTTGCTCCCGTTACCATATTCTTGACGAAGTCTCTGTGTCCTGGTGCGTCAATGACCGTGAAAAAATACTTGGGCGTTTCGAATTTGAGGAATCTGAGGTCGATTGTTAGGCCTCGTTCTCTCTCTTCTTTAAGATTGTCGAGAACCCATGCAAACTTGAAGGTTTCCTTGCCTAATTTCCTGGCTTCTTCTTCGTATGACTTGATTATTCGATCGTCGATTGCTCCAGCTTTGTAGAGCAGGTGTCCAGTTGTTGTCGATTTTCCGTGGTCGACGTGACCTATGATTATCAAGTTTAGATGTGGCTTTTCTGCTTTGCTCATTTTATTCCTCCATTATTTTCTGCGAGTTTTCTCCAAATATTGGTGAAATTCGGTTTAAACCACTGTTCTTTCGGCAATATTAAGTTTGCTTTAGCTGCGACTACGTTTTGGGCACTCAAAGCTGAGCAGACGCAGCAAACCATCTTTTTATGAAAAAGAAAGATATTATTCGACTTCGACGTTTAGTCTTGAGGTGGCAAGGATGCCCACAAACCTACCTGCTGAGGCCAAAAAGAAATGGGATGAAGCCTCCAGCACTCGGAATCCCAAACAAAAGCTTCAATTGCTGCAGGAGTTTCTTAGTTTAGTTCCTAAACACAAGGGCACCGAGAAACTACGCGCGCAGGTTAAGACTAAGATGGCGACACTCCGGCGCGAGATAGAGGAGAAAAGCCACAGAAAAGTCGGCGCTAGAGGGCCAAGCTTTTTCATTGAAAAGGAAGGAGCGGCTCAGATCGTCATCCTGGGACAAACAAAAGTGGGTCGAAGCAGCCTTTTAACCTCTGTCACACATGCCAAGGTTGAGGTCTCCCACTACCCGTTTACGACGCTTGAGCCAGTTCCAGGAATGCTCCCCTTTGAAGACATTCAGATTCAAATGATTGAAGCACCAGCGCTTTTTGACGGAGCTGCTGAAGGAAAAGCATGGGGGCAACAGGCGCTTGCCCTCGCACGGAATGCTGACGGCTTGGTTCTGATGGTTGCGCTAGATGAAAATCCAGGGGAACAGCTTGCCATCATTTCAAGCGAACTCGAAAAAGCTCGCATTTTAGTCAGGAAACCAAGCGCTCGGGTGGAAATAGAACGGAAACATATGGGCGTTGGCTTGAGAATCGTTGTAATAGGCAACCTGATCGATTGCACTCTCAAAGATGTGGAGAACCTGTTGAAGAGCTATAGAATCTCCAACGCTGTCGTTAAAATACATGGCGACGCCAAGCTTGATGACGTTGAAGACTCCATTTTTGAAAGCGCTGTCTTTCGCCCAGCAATCATAGTGGCAAACAAGTTTGATATTAAAGGAGCTGCAGTGAGTCTTAGCAGGTTGAAAAGGCTTGTCTCCGGGCAGTTCAGTGTGATTCCAGTATCTTGTAGAACTGGGTTCGGCTTGAAAAAACTTGGCACCGAATTGTTCAAGTCACTTGAAATAATACGCATTTACACTAAAGAACCCAGTACTAGGGAGCCTTCGGCGTCTCCCTTCATCTTAAAGAAAGGTTCGACAGTTGAGGAATTAGCGAAGCAGATACACAGCGACTTCTTCAAATATTTTTCATATGCACGAGTGTGGTCCAAACATCTGAAATTCAGCCCTCAAAAAGTGGGCCTGTCCTTTGCCCTAAGAGACAAGGACGTTGTAGAAATACATGTACGATAGTTCATCGCGAAGACATAGCGATTCTTTCAATTTCGTTGCGTTTTGAAAGTGCGTGACTTTTTACGTCGTTGTTAGCTGCTAAAATCAGCTCTTCTGCTATGCATTCTTCGATTGGACGAGGATTGCCAAAGGTAGACTTCCGAGCGCCCTCGGATAAAAGACGAAGGGCGATGTCGACTCTCCTCTGGGGTGCAAGGTCAACCGCCATGTGATAGGCAACGCCGCCATAGCTGATTCGGGTAGTATCTTCGCAAGGAGCAGAGTTTTCGACTGCTTTTATGAGAACTTCAATCGGGTTTCTTCCGGTTTGCAGGTTGATGATCTCAAATGCGTTTTTCACCATATTCGTGGCTCTCGCTTTTTTACCTGCGTGTTTTCCAGGCCGCATCAAATTGTTTATGAGCCTTTCAGCAATGTTTACGCCGGCTTTGTGAAATCGGTGGTGTTCATGTCTACCCATGCTGTGAGGTACGTAGACTGGCGAAAGGGAAACATATTTTTTCAAGCCAGGATCTTGCACCTCAACTCCCTGAAAACTCCATTTTCCAAAAAGCTTTATCTCTTGGGTTTGCTGGCTCAATCTTAAGCACCTTTTTAACGCATTGGCTTCTGTTTTCTGCCGTATACGAGCTCGTTTAAGGACACGCCATTGACCATAATAACTTTCCATCTCACACCTGGGATGTCACCCATGCTTCCTCCTCGCGAGCCACCAATGCCTTCAACAACCACTTCATCATGTTCGTCGACTACATTGAGGGCTCCGTCGCCAGGTAGAAACGCTGTAATGGATCTGCCATTCTTGATCAACTGGGTTCGAACGCACTTTCTAATCGCGCTGTTAGGCTGCTTACTCTCTACGCCGACTTTTTCCAACACAATTCCTCGTGCCATGGGTGCTCCTTGCAAGGGGTCGGCCTTCACATCTAGTCTAAGCATTCGCCGCTTGTAGTAACGGTCGCTCCAGCGAAATTTTTTCCTTTTGTTTATCAGCTGTCTTGCAGCGAATTCGCCTTTTGGCGACTTTGAACCCATGCTTTGAATCCTCGCTACGATTAACCGCATTTCTGATATTTAAATATCACATGAAATAGCCACTCTGTGGGGTTGTGCTGCACCACGCCGCTAGAGTCATGTGGCAGCTCAATTCGATTCAGCTGATTGCGCATTTTTCCGTGTTTCGACTAAGCTGACGTTATGCTGGGACGAAAATCCCTTCACTCGTACGCATTTGATGTCAGGTTACTCTGCATCTCTATTTCGCTATTTTCAAAACGATTTTTTCGCCTGAGCTACTGTAAACTGCCACATTGTCTTCTCCCTCGAAGGGGTATGCCACGATCATCATTATTTTCCCAAAGGAGCGGTTTAAATCTTCTACAGACGGCAACTTCACTCCAGAGGGGTGCGAGTGAACGCTTCCCACTACACTGAAATCAATTGGGAGCATGTGCGCCGGAAAGCTCGAAAATCCTCTGCCATGGCTTGCTAAAGGAGGAATGATAAAATCCGTTACTTCGATTGTCTCCTTTTTGGCTTTGCCACGCAAGAGAAGAACAGTTTCTCGTGGATAAACTGCTTTGGCACTTTGCAGAATTGCCTGCAACAGTCTTTTGTTGACGACAACCTCAGTTCTCATGCGCATCAATCAACCAACAAGTCTCCATTTACATTTATATCTCTCTCTTGGGTATTCAAAGAAGACCTGCGAAAATGTGTTCTTGGCGACTACTCAAACTGGAGACGCAGTGCGCTTTCGCTAATATGGCTATCGACGAAGCTCTACTGCGAGGAAGAATTGACGGGAAAACACCTAACACTCTGCGAGTTTATCAGTGGCATCCATCTGCTGTGTCCATTGGGCGCTTTCAAAGTATTAGTCGCGAAGTTAACTTGGAAAGTTGTAGGGTTCACGGCGTCGATGTCGTTAGGCGTATATCAGGCGGAGGAGCTGTTTATCACGATTCAAAAGGGGAAATCACCTATAGCGTGGTCGTGAAACAGGATGATTTAGGTACAAATGACATCGTTCAAGTCTACAACTGTATCTGCAATGGACTTATTGAAGCTGCTCATCTTTTGGGGGTCAACGCCGAGTTTGCCAGCGGAAACGCTAGGCGGTGTCCAAACATAATTGTCAAAGGCCGCAAAATTTCGGGGAGCGCACAAGCTTCTCGGAGAGGCGTAATTCTTCAGCATGGCACCTTTCTGATGAATGTCAACTTGAGAGAAATGTTTGCATTTCTCAACGATCCTTGGAGAGACGCAGGTGTAGACGTCGTAGACCTCGCTAAGACAAAAATTACGTCAGTCACTGATGAGACACGGAGCGTCGTGTCCCCAAATCAAGTCTATGAAGCACTGGTTGAGGGATTTGAAAGACGCCTTCAAGTGCGCTTGGTAGAAATGGGATTGACAGATTATGAGCTGGATCTCGCGAGGAGGTTGGAAGAGGAGAAATTCGCTACTCGCCAATGGAATATAGATGGCAAAGCTCGTCGCTTAGGTCTCAAACCAGTCGGTTAACTTGGCGTCTTTTCCGAGTTTTATATTCATCGGTTCGAAGGTTTGTTCAAGGGCGGTTGTTAGATTGCGGACATAGTCTTCCACGTTAATTTCGACCAGATTCTTGACGTAACCAGCTGGTTTCACAGTGAATGTTTTGCCCTTGTAGTTGAAGGGTTTGACCTTTACGAAGTGAACGGTGTCTCGACGATTCAGCTTTTCGCCAGCGTCAATTTGTTGCAAGGCACATTGGTAAGGCTGTGGCATAATGCGGGTCTCTTTCGTCCGCTCGTTTGGGTCATGATACAGCTGGACCGAATAGGTAAGGTCTTCTAGGTTCAGATTTCTCTCACGCAGCTGCCTTATCGCATCGTGAACAACGAGGACTAATTTCTTTTTTGCGTGATTGTATTGCTCCATGTTGCTGACGTCGCGAAGCACTTTGACGCAATTGGTGAGGACCTTTTGTATGAATTTTGGCGCGTTTGACTTTGTAGCTGTCAGGCCTTTTAGATCCGGCGTTCCCTCTCTTGTTATGCCGAAGTATGCCTTTTTGGCTTTTGGCAACACACAGAGAATGTAATGTTTCTCTATGGCCAAATCGAGATTCAACTGTTTTTTTACTGCATAGATTAGTGTCTGCACCTGCTTTGGTGTTGGATTATCTAGGAAGATTGAATCAGTGTCTCCGTAGGTAGGGTACATTCGATTCTCTTTTGCCATGCCCCATGTGGCCTGCAGCGCCCATCGTCCATAACCTGTGATGGACTCCGCGAGTGGAGGACATGCCAGTCCGTGAATGCGAACGGTGACGCCATAGCTGGAAACACTTATCAGCTTAAGCAGCTTTGACGCAGCGCTTGCTAACCGCCTCTCTTCCTTTGGTAGAGAATTGTCGGTGGACAAAGGTTTGAACCATCGAATCCTGAGGTCCTTCAATGCCCCTATCAAAAGAGAGTAAAAGCCCTTCCGCTTAGTGCACACATGGTGCTTTACTTCAGAGACGCTGTTATTTTTACATTCATCGTGAAGGCAATCTACTGTTTCATAGGAGAGATTGTAGCTATCTATGCAGCTGGGGTACAAGCTCTCGAAGTCGCAGACAACGGTGTTGAAGTAGATTCCCGCTTTCGGTTCGATTGTGAGGGCACCTGCAACTTTATGGGTTTCATGGCCTCTTCGAAGCTCTGCGGATGTTGGAATTAGGATGTTATTTCTCCGCAGATATGTGTAAATAATGGATTTTATCCAATCGCTCACTCTTCTGCTGGCGTAGGCTTCTGGAACTGGAATGTTCGCTACTCTGGCGAGCAGGAAGGCCAAGTAGGTTTGTTCCTCAGCATCCCCACCTTTCCTTGTATCGCCTAGCACATTTGGATCAACGTAAGGAACTGATTGGCAGCAAAAGTCGAACCATTCTTGAATCTGCGCATTTTTTAGTTGGGCTTGCTTCCCTTCCTGAGTAAAAGCTGCTTCAAATTTCTTCTGCAGGTTTACACCTCTAGCGAAACTAAAGTTGTCGCCCTGCTTTTTGTAAGGTAAACCGAAAACAAGGCCCTTGTCGTAGATGTAGCTCCGGCAATATTCGATTTCGCCTTCCCAAACATCGCGAAAGTGGCTCGATAATTTCTTTAGGAACATCGGGGTCCAAGCTTCAACTTTCGCAAGCTGCTTCGTCTCATCAGTGAATAGGTTTCGCTTTTCAATGAGATCCACTTCACATTGAACATCTGCCACTGCTTCCTTTTCGCTCTTCGATAATTGGTAATTAGTGATGAAATAGGGCTTGCATTCGTTGACCGTAAACTCTTTAATTTGCATGCTAGAAGAATCGTAAAACTCAAGCAGAATCACGTTACTTCTCGGATTGTTGACGTTCCACAGGTATAGCATTTCTACTTTCTTCTTTTCTCTTGAGATTTAGGTTGCAGTAGCAAATAAATAGTTGATTGTCTGCGCAATTACTTCGTCACAGAGCTGTAGAGTTTGAGGAAAGGATGAGTGGAAATTCCAACTCATTCCGCTGCCGTCCCTCCTTTCACCGCAAGGTTTCCTCATAGAGACTTTCATACCTCGGCACAATTATTTCAGGAGTATATTTTTCCAGAACTTTCCGCCTTGCGTTCCTTCCGAATTTTTCCTGTAAGTTTGAATCTGACAAGATTTCAAGCGAGTACTGCGCCAGTGCATCTGTGTCTCCAACCGATGTTAGATATCCATCGACGCCATGAGAGATCAACTCTTTTAATCCTCCCACGCCGGTGGCTACTATTGGAACTTCGCAACTCATCGCTTCTAACGCTGCAAGTCCAAAGCTTTCATCCTCTGATGGTAAGAGGAATAAATCAGACTTGCCAATAATCTCTTGGACCTTCCGCACGTTTCCTAGAAATACCACGTTCTCGTCTATCCCAAAGCTTTTCGCCATATCTTCGGCCTTTGACCGCTCAGGACCGTCTCCGATTAGGAGCAGCTTGCATTCAAGGTCTTGACAGATTGTCTTGAAGGCCTTGATAATGTCAGGTATCCGCTTTATCGGTCTAAAGTTTGAAGAATGACACACGATTTTTTCTTCCCGATCTCTCTTCATTCTCTGGAATTTGTGTGGATCAACAAAGTTGTGGATAACTCTAATCTCCTTGGAAATGTTGAAGTCAGCTATTGTGCGTTCTTTTAGGTATCGCGAAACCGTAGTCAGCGAATCGCTGTTTTGCATACTAAACTGGGTTACTTCTTTATATGAGGGGTGACTTCCGACCAAGTAGGAGTCGGTTCCGTGAAGCGTGGTTACTACCTTCGCGGAGTCGTGGCAAATTTTGTTGGCTAAGTAGGCAGAAGCAGCATTCGGAACGGCATAATGAGCATGAACTATGTCAAGATCGTAGGACTTTATGACCTCCGAGAGTTTTGATGTCAAAGCTAGAGAGTAGCAACATGGAACACGCTCGAAAAGCGGATAGGCGAGAAGCTCTACCTTGTGAAAAAAGAAGTCTTCTTTCTCCCCCAGTCGAACTGGCTTATCATAACTCACTAAATGCAACTCATGTCTTTCTGCCAGCAAGTGTGCCAGTTCTGTCGCAATAATTCCGCTTCCGCCGTAAGTTGGAAAACATGCGATGCCAATTTTCATTTCGGAAGAACCACCGGATCATCTATCTCTAAAGGAGTAGCGCAGAAGAACGGCTCGCCACATTTTACTCCGATTTTTTGACCATAGGTCTGGTCTCTTAGTTCTATTGATTTGAGTAGACCTTCTATTCCTGACATTAGTCTCATTTGGGATCTGTATGCTTTGATGGCCTTCACTTTCTTTTCATAGCTTTGAGTAACATCGACGATAAAGGTTGGATCAAACGACTTGTGTAACATGTAATAAACAACTCTTCCAATTTGGTGGGCCGTGTGGCTGGTTGGCAAATTCGCCAGTTTGGAAAAAAAAACTGCTTTGTCAGCAAGTTGTCTGCTTGCTGTATGGTCTGGGTGGTGCTCATCTCCATACGGCGCTATCACGAGGGAAGGCCTACATTGTCTAAGGATGCCTGCCAATTTCTTTGCCTCACCAAAACTAGAACCTACTCTACAGTCACCGAAATCCATGTTGTCACGAATCTGTACGCCCAGAATATCAGCTGCTTCAGCTGCTTCTCGCAGCCTAATGTCAGCAGATCCTTCACTTCCCAACTCACCCTTTGTGAGGTCTACGATGCCAACACGATACCCTTTACCACTCATCTTTGCGATGAGGCCGCCACAACACAACTCCACGTCGTCCGGGTGTGGGCTAATAGCAAGTATGTCTAACATTTAATCACCGTGTGTTCACCGTAATCGGCTTCAACGAAGCTCTTGTGAACGGTTTTCAAAAATTGCTTTCCAAATTTTATGAGATACTCCAACACATTTATCTGCCTCTCTTGGAGTCGACCACTAGGAAAGAGATTGTTGTGAGCTTTTACAATCTGTCGCCTAGCAATCTGATTCTGTTTCTTTAGATTTTTAGCCATCTTGTCTTCTAAGATTTGTATTGTTTTAAGAATTCTTCCTTTTGCTTGAAGGCATGGCTCGATGAGATCTTGGTCGATGATTGAAGCTTGCCGAATCATTGCAGACATGTTCCTTGAGACTTCATTCCTGAAGGAATCGAATACACCATCAATCTTCTTCTTGGCTAAGTCTTTTAGCAGTTTCGCTGGGGTCTTCAATTCAAAGATTTCTATGTTATGCTTCAAAAGAACTTTGGCAATCTTTTTCTCGACTACTGTGGCCCCAAATCTTGGGAATATGACTGGCATTTCCAAAGAGAAGAAATCGTATATCCCTTTAATCTGAGCTTGATAGGCTATCTCACTGGGTCCAGCCACATATGCAGCAGTGGGAAAAAGGAAGTCTTGGGTGATAGGCCTTGTTAGAGCATTCGCACTGAATCTGGAGGGATTGTCATCTAACAGGTCAAGCAGATCTTTCTGTGAGAAAGTTTCTCCACCAATCTGGAATTTGCCATTATAAGAAATTCGCAGCCTCTTCCCACCTTCGCTCAAGAGAAAAAAATTGCATACGCCGGGTTTCTTATGAATTTTGGGCGAATAACCAAGCTTCCTGAGCTCTGACCCCGCTTCATTCAAGATAGTGGTGCATTGCGTTGGGCTTCTAATCAATTTGTCAAAAACCGGAGTCATCAAATGTCGGAAGTGTTGTGGTTCCATCAAGACGAGGCCCAGTTCTCCAAAGAGGTAAATCATGAACCTAGAAAAGAACTCCCCTACAGTAGATGATTTTTCTGTGATTTCTCTTAGTTTCGCAAACAAGAGTGCTTTAAACTCAGACTCTGGAGAGACGCTCTCTATTACTGCCAACATCCTATTCAATTCGGATTGGTCAAGACTCAAATGTGAAAAAGCTATGTCCTCAGCCACAAAATCATAGTGTATGGAATATAGATTGTTCTTCTTGAATAGGCTGATGCGATTGACCTCAGAAAAGTCGTGATCCTCAGATGCATTCCAGAAAATGGGCACAAATAGATGTTTCGCGTTGGACAGTTTTTCGCAGATAACAATGGTGGAGACTGCTTTGTATACAGTGTACAGGGGACCTGAGAACAGGCCCGGCTGTTGGCCAGTTATCACAGCGTAAGTCTCGGGGTGAGAAAGAGAGTTTATGTTCTTAACTACTTGCTTAGGCGCACCGATTTTCTTGTTGTATTCCAGCAGTTTATCTACAAGGTTTACACGGTTGACGTTGAATTCAGGAACACGTGATTCTCTGAAATGCTTTGGGAACACGTTCTTTAAGCTGGACTTGTGGTTGACATAGTCGATGCTTATCCTCTCAGAGGTTGAAAATTCATAAGGCAAGGCATCGCTTCTCACAGTGAATCCCTTTTGCTTCTTGACGTGTGTCACCAAGTTATTTAACTTATATCCAACCACGCTTTTGTCCATTTGCTTCCTCGTCACCACCTCGCCTTTGTAGACTGCGAGGCAGCCTTTTCGAATTTGACCAGGCAATGGCAAAGCTCTCGAAAGGGAAACTGATTGCCAACTCCTGCAAGAGCCTCCCTCGATGCACGCTTGCAGCGTCCAAAATGCAGAACCGGCAGACGACCCTCCTAAATCGGTACTCCTGCAAAGTGACTATTACTTTATTCTTTCAGCTTCAGCAGAGTCGCCGCGTTCTTATAGAAAATCTTGTCGATACCGTCCTTTTCAAGCCCAATGGCTTGGCAGGCTTTCACCTGCTCCATTAGATATTGGACAGTGAAGCCTCTCGGAAAATAGCTTGAGTCGCTTCCAAAGATTATGCGATCTGGACCGACAGTCTCTATGGCTTTCCTAAAAACTCCTTTCAAATCTATTTCGAATGGCATCCAATGCATCCACCGGTTTGACCCCGAGGTGTCCATGTACACATTGGGACACGACCAGCAAAGCAGAAGAAGCTCTCTGAGATAGCCAGCTCCAAAATGGGGAATCACAAACGGGATTCTTGGAAACATCTTCGCCACCTCCCAGAGGGATAGAGGATTCATGTTCTCCAGGTCAAATGACGGCCCACCACCTCCACCAAGAACCCCAAAATGAATGATTATTGGGATTTCAAGTTTCTCCGCCTTTTCCCAAACAGGGTAGATTGACTTGTGGTTAATCGATTTCGCGAGAGCGGGAGCTATCACTTTATAGCCCCGTAATCCAAGCTGTTTAACTGCCCTCTCAAGCTCTGAAGAGGCATTGTCTGAGAATATGTGATGATGAGCAAATCCTGAAAATTTCTTGGGGTGTAATTTCACTGTTTCAGACAAATTATCATTTCCACCTCCAGTCACGAAATTCACTCTTTTTATGCCTTTGACATCTAGATCCTCAGCCCACCTAGCAGCCTGCTCCTCGTCTGAAAGAGTCCCAGTTTCAGGAGGGGCAAATCCCCAAAGCTTTCTCATTTTCTCTTTATCTCGGATTGATTGTTCAATGAGCAATTGAGCGTTCTCCACTCCATATTTCTTGGCCAACCTCTTCCTCCATGAGGCAGACCACTTAAACCATCGTTTGGTCGGAAAATGCGCGTGGAAGTCAATTACTCTCAATTCATCAAGAGCCATCTAATTTCCCCCTGTTCTTGAATTGCGATCCCTTTAGATGAATGTTTGGGCTTCCAAATTCATATTGTTTGTGCGGCATCCTTAACTGGGTGTAAAAACAATGCACGTACTGCACGCATGTAATCACTCGCAAGTCTTTTTAAGGAACGACAATAAAGGTGCTTTTAGGAGCCATCCTAGATGAAGAGAAAGTTGATGGATATCTTGGCGTGTCCTATCGACAAGTATTACCCCCTCGAGCTTCACGTTTTTCAGATAAAAGAAGAGATCATTGAAGGACTCATTGTCTGTCCAAAATGCCTTCGTTGGTTTCCTATACGGGACGAGATCCCAGAATTGCTCCCTGATGAACTTCGTGAGGAAAAAGACGAGCTTCCTTTTTTGAAGAAGTGGAAGGATGAGATCCCCAAGAAAATCCTGGCAGAAGGCAACCCTTTCAATCTAAGCGCCAAGGTCAGGAAGGACCGCTAAGTCGATTCCTTATCAAATCTCACTCTAATTGCGCTGTCTTTCTTTGAGGATTTTATGGCCGCTTCTGCGATTATGAGAGCTTTCAAACCGTCGAGGCCTGTAGCTTCTGGTTCTTTGTCTTGGATGATGCTCTCTGCAAAATCCTGAAGCTCCAATTTCAAGGGCTCCTTCCACTCGGAACGGGGCTTCAGCGTCTTATCCAGGGTCTCCACGGTGATTTCCTGCGTCAAATAATCAAGTGACAGTATGGCCTCACTGCCTGTAAGTGTTAGATTTCGGATTCTGTTGGGTGTAAGCCAGTTCGCTTCGATGAATGCAGTTTTTCCTTGCTCAAAGGTGAGCATTATCTGAGCGTAGTCTTCGAATTTTGTGTGTTTCAGGTTCCCAATTTTTGCATAGACGGTTGTTGGGTCTTCTTCGAAGATTTTCCTCATGATGTCGATTTCATGAATTGCGTAGTCCTTCACGACTCCTACATCGCCGATTCTCTCTGGCCATTGGGAAACTCTTTTCGCTGTAGCAGAGACGAGTTCACCGATTTCCTTTCCCTTCAGCATTGCCTTGGCTCGTTGAACACTTGGATTAAATCTTTCGATGAAACCCACCATCAAATGTTTTTCTCTTTGTCTCGCGAAATTCACGATTTTCCTGGCTTCCTTGGCTGTGTTGGCTAGCGGCTTTTCAACCAATACGTGTTTTTTGGCTCTTAGCGCTCTCATGGCTTCAGATGCGTGCATCGTTGTCCAGGTACAAATACTGACCGCCTGGATGTCTGCTCGCTTAAGCAATTGCCGGCTGTCACTGTAAGCTTTGACTCCATATTGTTTGGCGATTGATTCGGCTCTCACTATGTTGGTGTCGCACACAGCTAGAAGCTCTGTTCCTGAGAGTTCACTGAACACTCTTACATGGTTCTTGCCCCAGAAACCTGCGCCGACCACTGCTACCCCCAGCTTGCTCATTTGGCCCAAACTCCTCTCCCTAAACCACGATACACAAAACCATACTTTTGTGCTTTCAAGGGGTCTATTACCTGCCCTATGTCTACTATTGCGGGCGATTTCTTCGCTAGGAGTCTTAGCTTCTTCAAACTGAGCCGCGCAAACTTTGAATGCCCTGTCAAAATAACCACGCAGTCGGTCTTTTCGACGGCTTTCGACAGACTTTCCGCGTCGAAGCCAAGCTCTATAAGCTCCTTCTTGGCAAAGAATGGGTCATATACCTGCACAGTCCGTACTTTCCGATTTAGTAAGTTGATGATTTTCTTGGTCAAGGGTCCGGGAGGGTCCTTGGTGTCAAGGCGTCGTGCAACTCCTAGAACTGAGACTTTCGCTCTTCGAATTGTCTTTCCACAGGCTTTTAATGCGTCCTTAACGAGATGAAGCGTGTACTCTGAGACCTCCTCATTAGTCTTTCTAGCTAAATGCGGGAGACGAAGATCCACGTTTGCGTTTTCGGCTTCTTCTTGGAGCATATGAAAATCTCTTCTGGCGGGGTCATTCACTATGCCTGGCAAAGGTAAATGAGCTGGGTAATTTCTGTTTATCGCTTCCAGCGCCTCAATGAAATCTATCTTTAGTCGATCACACAACACAGCAAGTTCGTTCGATAGCGCCTGCATTGTCTCGCTAACCACGTTGAGGAAGAGATTTGTGGCTTCAGCGGTTTTTATGGTGCTGACAGTTACGATTTCTGAGTTTGTGGTTCCACCTAAAACGAGACTTGCAGTTCTTAGATCAGAGTTATTTATAGCTCCTAAAACCCGTGATCGGGTGGAAGTCGTACGTGCTCTTCGATCAGAATCAGCTTGCATGGGGCTGGCTGTCAAGCCAAAATCCTTTCCTGCCTTCAATCCAGACGCGTTTTCCAGCGCTTCGCGCAAGAAGCTTTCAATTATTCCTGGCCCAGTTGGGCTGACAAAAAGGACTAATGAACCTTTTTTCAGTCCCAACCCAACTTCTTTACAGGTCTTTTCGAGTAACGAATAGTCGGGCTTCTTCTTGCGGTCGATCTTTGTGCGCAGAGCAATGACGACCACGTCGCTTTCAGATGCAGCTTTTCTGATTTCAGAATATGCTGTGAAAGCGCCTTCTCGCAAATATTTCTCTAGTGTTCGATCGGTTGCCTTGAGAAATGGAGTTCGACCCTTCCTAAGTAATTTCAGCGTATGAGGGTTTGTGCTGACGCCTATAACCTTAAATCCCGACTCCAGAAATAACTGAGCGTGGGGCAAACCTGTTTTTCCACACTCAATTATACTGACTGTATAGTTTCTGCGTTTTTCGAAGCTCTCAATGTCTGCTTTGCCAAGATTCATGATGTTGGGCACTTATTTCACTTCATTACTAGTTATCTCGACCGTGAGTTCTGAGATGAAGAGTGTTTTGCCGTTTTATAGGGGCTTATGACTCTTTGAAGTTTTTACTTAAAACCTTTCCCTTCGCTCTTTCCTGGCCTTAACATGTTATGCCCACGCTCATCTGGTTGATATTCCATTGCAAGCACGCCTGGAATTGGGGTCAGCTCGCGATTACACTTTGAATTCTTCAGCAATTTGCCGACCAGATAAACTAATTGGCTTCAGCCACATAAACTTCCGTCAGCGTCTGACAGATCTCAAGAAGATCAAGAGTTGATGATTTGATGAAGCTTTCGTTTATATTCTCTGACTAGCGCTGACGCTCCTTCTTTTACTTTTGCCTCAGCGTAGAACCTGTATACGGGTTCAGTTCCACTTGGTCTTATGAGAATTGCACTCTTCTCAGCAAACCATAACTTAACACCGTCAACAGTTTCAGGATTCAGATGTCTGACTTCTTCAATTAGTTCTTCCAACACACGCTGCTTTTTTTCATTAGGGCATTCTATCTTATCTTTTTCAAGATAGTAGCGAGGCAATTCGTTCAGTATTTGAGATAGGTTTTGTTCAGTTTTGGCCATAATGTTTAAAATCAGCGCAGTAGTCATCGCCCCGTCTCGCACTGGTTGGTGAGGTCCATAAAATACGCCTCCATTTTCTTCTCCTCCCAACTTCGCTCGTAGTTTTTTCATGGTGTAGGACACGACAGTGCTGCCTACTTTAGTCCAGACGAGTTTGCCGCCATATTCCTCCGCAATATCTTTAATCACTTGTGAAGAGCTTACCGGCGTCACAATTCGCGTCCCTCTGTCTGTTTGCAGAAAATCTCTTTCTATGATGGCAAACGTGCGGTCACCCCACTGAATTTCTCCGGTCTCGTCAACAAAGATGGACCGGTCCGCGTCCCCATCAAAAGCGACGCCAACATCAGCTCTAATTGCTTTCATTGCTGCTACTAAGTCTTGCAGATTCTCAGGTTTGGGTTCCGGAGGTCTGCTTGGAAATGTACCGTCGATGTTTGCATTAATTGTGGTAACTTGGCAGCCCAACTCGCTAAGCATGTAAGGTGTTACGAGGCTGCCTACGCCGTTTGCAGGGTCCACAACAACGTGATAGTGTTTTTTTCTGATGGCATCTATGTCGACATGTTCCTTCACAGCCCTCTTATATTCATCGAGAGTTTGAGACAAAACATGCACGTGTCCAACGTCCCGCCATTCAACACACCGCATTTGGTTTCCGAAAAACATGTTTTCAATCTTGATTTCTTGCGGTCTTGAGATTTCGACACCATCGTTCCCAAACACTTTGATTCCGTTGTATTCCGCTGGATTATGCGAAGCTGTAATCATGACGCCGCCATCCATTCTGTGGTTTTTCACTGCATATTGAATGCAGGGCGTAGGCGCCATTCCCGCGTCATAAACGTCGCAGCCTGTTGATACTAGGCCACTTGATACGGCGTTTGCCAACATGATGTTGCTAGTTCTCCCATCATATCCGAGGAGAAGCTGGCCACGTCCAAAGAAGGTGCCTATAGACGCTGCGATTCTTGCTGTAAACTCTGGAGTCAACTCTTTGTTTACTAGACCACGGATGCCATTTGTACCAAACAATCGCTTTTGATTTTCCAGTTTGCTCGCCTCTACATGATGCATTCAGATGAGGGTATGCTTTCAGAGATAATTTTAGAAGGGCAGACCTTTACGTTTTGACTAAGGGAAACGTGGCTTTTAATCTTTACATTATCGCCTATTAAGCACCCCCTTCTGATTCTCGCTTTTTTTCCCAGTCTTACGAATTCTCCAATTATTGCTCCCTCGATGGTTGCGAGGTCTGAAATATACGTGGAAGGAAATACTATTGAATCTTTGATGTGAACTCCTTCACCCACATGAACACTCTTTCCGAGAGAGACGTTGGGACCGATAACAGAGTCACCTCCTATGGCTACTCCGTTTCCAATGGAGACTTTGTTCTTGATTTCTACATTTCTATCCACTTTCGTATCTACGAGGTGTCTTGCAGCTTCCTCGTGAGCTTCAAGCCAAAGCCTATTAGCTTCAATCAAGTCGGCTGGCTTCCCAATGTCCACCCACAAGTCAGTAATTTCATGACCAAACAGAAGTCCTTCAGTCGCAAGGTTAGGGAATACGTCTTTTTCGATGGAGCAGCGTTTACCTGTGGGAATAAAGTTGAAGATTTCTGGTTCGAAAACATAAACGCCTGCGTTTATCAAGTTACTAGGCGCATCGCGAATTGGTTTCTCGACAAATTTCCTGATGCGGTTTTCTTTTGTAATCTCCACAGTTCCGTAGCGGCTTGGATCTGCTACTCTGCGGAGTGCTATTGTGGCAATACTATTATTGTTCTTGTGAGCGTTTAAAATTTCTAGGTAGTCAGCATCCGTCAATATATCGCCGTTTAACACGAAAAAAGGAGCGTCCCGCCCCAGCAGTTCTTCGGCCTGTTTTACTGGGCCCCCGGTCCCCAAAGCTTTTTCTGGTGAGTACGTCCTTTCTGAATCCAGCAGTTTGTCTCTGGAATAGTGAAGCTGCATCCCATATTTCGATTTACCACAGGTTTGTTCCAGAACATCTGCTAGAAAGTTGACAGCTAACACTACTTCTTTTACACCACAGGCTCCGAGGCGTTCAAGAATTAAATCAATAATGGGTCTGTTTGCTATTGGGAAAAGGAGTTTTGGCCTGGTGCAGCTCAAGGGGCGCAGTCTTGTTCCAAGCCCGCCTGCTAAGATCAAGGTTTTCAAGGTTCTCTGCTCTCCGGAAAGTTTAGAATTTGTGATGTTCAACTAAAAACTTTGTTAAAAACACTTGGGGGAAGGGGCTAATTAACGGTTATTCCCACTCGATTGTTGCTGGAGGCTTGTGAGTGATGTCGTACACTACTCTGGTTATTTCGGGTATCTCGTTGATTATCCTTGAAGAGATTCTTTCGAGAATCTCATAAGGAATTTTTGCAAAACTCGCGGTCATAGCTTCTTTGCTTTCCACAATTCGAACTGCCAGCATTGAACCATAAGCTCTTGCGTCGCCTTTAATCCCCGTGCTCTTAGTGTCGGCAAGAACCGCGAAGTACTGCCACAAACCATCCTGCAAGTCAGCTGTTTCGATCTCATCAGTGACAATTTTGTCGGCTTTCTTTACAGTCTCTAGCTTGTCCTCAGTTACTTCACCAATTATTCTCACTGCCAATCCAGGTCCAGGAAATGGCTGTCGGTTAACAACTTTGTCGGGCAAGCCCAGCTCTTTTGCGACTTTTCGCACTTCGTCTTTATATAGATCTCTCAAAGGCTCTATGACAGCGGTGAACTCCATCTTAGTTGGTAAGCCAGCGACATTGTGATGGGTTTTAATCTTGTCCGAAAATTTTCGGAAGCCGGATTCAATTCTATCTGGGTAAATAGTTCCCTGTAACAGGTATTCTGCATCAACTTTTCTTGCTTCTTCTTCAAAAACGCGGACAAACTCCTCCCCAATGATTTTTCGTTTCTGCTCAGGGTCGGTTATATGTTGAATTTTTTCTAGAAACCTTTTTCGAGCGTTGGCTACAATGAAATGCATATCAAATTTGTCAAAGGTTTTTCTTACAAAATCTGGCTCGTTTTCCCGCATAAAGCCATGATCCACAAACACAGCTGTCAAGCTTTTGCCCAAGGCTCTGACTGCCAAAGCGGTCGCTGTGCTAGAGTCGATGCCACCGCTTAACGCCACGATCGACTTGCCATCGCCCACTCTCCTTTTAACTTCGGTTACGGACTTCTCAATAAAATCTTTCATAGTCCAGTTTGGTTTACACCGGCATACTTCGAAGAGAAAGTTTCGGAGCATCTTGTCTCCGTTTTTTGTGTGAACGACTTCGGGATGCCACTGCAGTCCATAAATTGGACTTTTTTTGTTGCGGAAAGCCGCCAAGGGACAGTTTTCAGTGTGGGCCAAGGGCTCATAATTGTCCGGTAGCTTCTGGACCGAGTCACTGTGGCTCATCCAAACTTTTTCTCGACTGCTAAGGCCTTTCAACACACCAACTGGTTTTTGAATCGTTGCGTAGGCACTGCCAAACTCTCTTTTCTCTGCGGGTTGCACTTTCCCTCCCGCAAGCTGGGCTATCAATTGATGCCCATAACATAACCCTAAAACTGGCAAGTTTAAACCAAGAATGGCAGGGTCAGCTTTTGGGGAGTTTTGGTCAAAGACGCTTTGAGGACCGCCGGATAAAATAAGGCCTTTTACGCTGCCCGCGTGCTGAAGGTTTTCGATTTCTAATGCGGAAATGTCTGGAGCGACTATTTCTGAATAAACATTTTCTTCTCGTATTCTTCTGGCGATTAAGTGGCTGTATTGGCCGCCAAAGTCCAGAATAAAAATCGTGTCCGGTTTCATTGCGATTCCAATAATCTGAGTATAAAAAGATGGTTACTTTACTGTTACGGTTTCAGGGCGAAGAACTTCTCGCATGTTGGGGGAGACAGTTCTGAGTTCTGTCTTCTTGAGGGTGTGCTCTGTCGCTAGTCTTTTAAGCTGTGAGGGCTGCTATCGAGCTTATCTGGTGAATCAAAGATTGAATGCCGTAAAGGCCGAGAACATTGGAAAAGTTTTCGGTAAGATTAAAGCTTTGGATGATGTGAGCTTTAGAATTAGGCCTAGTGAGATTTATGGGCTCATAGGCCCCAATGGCGCTGGGAAAACCACGGCGCTAAGAATTGTGTCCACATTGATTCTGCCGACCGCTGGCTCCGTACGAGTGTATGGCCACGATGTTATTGAAGAGGCTTCAGAAGTTCGTAAACTCATCTCCTACCTCCCCGAAGAAGCCGGGGCTTACAAGAACCTTTCTGGAAACGAATATTTGAGGTTCATGTCCAAGTTCAGCGCTGTTAACGACACAGCGCTTGGAGAAATGGTTGCGAGCGCTGAGCGAATTTCTGGGCTGGGTAGTCGCCTGCGTGACAAGGTGAAGACATACAGCAAAGGCATGAAACGTCGGCTACTAGTGGCTAGAGCCCTCATGACAAAGCCGAAGCTGGCAATATTAGATGAACCTACAAGCGGATTAGATGTTCTTCATTCAATCCACGTTAGAGAAATAATCAAACAACATGTCCGTGACCACGATGTAGCTGTCTTGCTCTCTAGCCACAACATGTTGGAAGTTGAATACCTATGTGAAAGAGTTGCCCTAATTGACCAGGGAAAGATTGTTGCGGAGGGCACACCAGAAGAGTTGAAGTTAAGGTACAAAGTTGAGAACTTGGAAGAAGCTTTTGCGAAGGTGGTGAGCCTTGCTTAGAGGTTTGGGCAACGTTGTTGTGAAAGAAGTAAAAGAGTTGCTGCGTGACCCAAAAATCCTTATTGGGATGATTGTCGTTCCGCTTCTAATGTTTCCGATCATGGGATTTGTTATTAGAGGATCGATAGAATCGACACAGCAACGACTTCAAGATTTACAGGTAGGGATCATAGATTTTGATCGAGATGCCCTCTCCAGAAACTTGACGCAATTTCTTCAGAACAGCCTCAACGTAACGGTAGTTAATATTAATGCTTCCAACCTCGAAGAAGCCGTGGTGAAGCTGCAAACAGATACAAACGCAACGGATCTCATAGTGATCCCCTCAGGGTTCACGGAGAACGCATCTCACAAAGACCTAAAAAATTTTCCAGCTACGATTGCGATCTACAGCGTCTTTTCTGGAGCTGGTGGAATTGCGGAAACGGCTAGTTCATCAGTAGTAATAGGATACTTGGAGTTGTTTAAGAGATCACTGTCACCTGATCTGTTTACTACAGCATCAAAATCCATTGTGAATGGCCAGCTAGCAGACATCTCACCTTATGCGCTTTCCACTTTGACATACTCGCAAGTTTTTGCCTTGCCTGTGACAATCAGCGTGTTGCTTGTCTTTTCAATGCAAATTGCTGCAACCTCTGTCGCCTCAGAGAAGGAGGAAAAAACTTTGGAAACTCTGTTAAGTCTGCCTATAAGCCGCTTCACTATTCTGTCAGGAAAACTCGCTGGATCAATAATCGTGGCAGCTGTTGGAGCGATTGCCATCATGGTGGGATTCAACTATTATATGGGGGCCTTCATGGTCCTAGGTGAAAGGGGCATCTCAATCGATCTGACAGCAGTCGGTTTAGCACCGACGCCGCTAGGATACGCTGTTTTAGGAGCATCAATCTTCACGGCTCTACTTTCAGCCCTCGCCTTGGCGATTATTATATCAGCCTTTTCTGAAGACGTTAGAGGTGCGCAGTCAATTGTTGGTTACCTTTACACCATAATTATGCTGCCCATGTTCATAGTTATGTTCACTGATTTCAATTCATTGCCGCTGATGGCCCGAGTAATTTTGCTTGCTATTCCATACACGCATCCGATGTTAGCAGCACAGACAGCCTTCACAGGAGACTATTCAACAGCGTTCTTCGGCATTGCCTATGTAGCCATTTTCACAGTTGCTCTGCTCTACTTCGCAGCTAAACTGTTTGCGACAGAGAAGATTCTAACCACAAAGCTGAAGTTTCGAAGCTTAGCGCTGAGAAAAAAGAAGGCCTAGCGAGGTCAACCTCTCGCTTCCCCTATAGGTTTAAGAGTTAGAGCACCATCTAATTTTTCGGGTGGTGAGCTGGCGGATGGCTCCGAGCTCTTGAGGCTTGAGGAAACTCCGTCCACCACGCAGACTTGCAACACTCGTCAAGGGTGTAAGGCGAGAGCCTTGGCAACAGAACAGAAACGAAACGTCCTTCCAGTACATGACGATGATACATGTAAAGTTGTTGAAGGATACTGGTTGTGAAGCGCTGAAACGGCAGCCCTGCAAGGTGTAAGGGCAAATAGGCGCCTTTGAATGACTGCATGAGGCGCGGGTAGCCCGATTAGCTGAATGCCATCTTTGAACAAAAGGCGGGTTACGTCCAGCACACCAGCCCCTACACCCGAATGCCGACCATTTTTAGGAGAGCATAGACAATGAAACCACAACAGACATCATGCCTATTTCAAAAGAAAAACTCCAAAGCTCTACAAAAAACGGAAAAATAATCGAGGTTTTATGGGAACTCAAAAAAACAGGCAGAGCAGAAGCAACAATAAAAAACATAGGCAAAGCCTTACACGCCCTAGAAAAACACTGCAACCTCGACAATCCCGAAGCAGTCAGAACATGGATTGCTACAGCGGACAAATCAGATGGATATAAAAGAAATCTATGCTCTTCCTACGACCACTACACAAGACAACACGGCTTAACATGGAAAAAACCCAAATACCGCGAAAGCGCAAAAATGCCAAAAATCCCACAAGAAAACAAAATAGAACTGATCATGGCAAACTCACCTCTGAAACTACGAACAGCAATCGCAATCTCAAAAGACACAGGATTAAGACCCGTAGAATTAATGCGAATAACATTGAGAAACTTAGACCTAACTAATGGCGCAATCTATCCCGAAACCGCAAAACATGGAAGCCCAAGAGTCCTGAAGCTCAAAAACTCAACTCTAAACTTACTGAACAAGTATCTAGCAAATCGAAAAATTGGACTCAACGAAAACTTTTTCGGAACATGGAACAGCGACACCTATGGAAAATGGTTCAGACACTACCGTAATAAGACTGCTGAGAAAATGCAAGACCTAACCTTGAAAAGCATCAGACTATACGACCTACGCCACTTCTTTGCCACAATGCTATACCACAAAACCAAAGACATCCTATTTGTAAAACAGCAACTTGGACACAGAAAAATAGAAACCACACTAGTTTACACCCAACTCATACACTTCCATGATAATGAATACTCCTCCGCAGTAGCAGACACAATAGAAAAGGCAACCCAACTAATAGAAAGTGGCTACAAAATACGTAACCGAAATGGACGGACTTAAACTCTTCAAGAAACCAAAATGAGCTTTATATTTCAATAGCACGCGTCATTCGGGGAGATTTGATGGAGAAATAGATTTCACAAATCCGCTTTGCAGTAATATATCACTCTCTCTGGTTTTCACTAGATAGTGGTCTGAACCCTTTGCTATAACAAAGCCTTCAATAGGTCCATCAGCAGTTATTATTTTTGCATACACGCATGAGCGAGCGTTAAAAAGAACACTTTGTGCCAATGCGACTTGAAGCAATGCGGTAATTAAGGAATAAAGTATAAGCACCCATCCTATAAGTGGAATTTTCGGGTTAAAGTAAGAAAATACTAATAGTTCAGCAAGCACTGCAATCCAAATAGATGCAATTCCACTGAATTTCCATATCATCGACATAAAACCGCTATTCTTGAACTTCACATATTCATCGAATGTGAAATCCCGACGAAGAACAATTATGTTAATAATCATCGGAACAAAAATAATTAAGTAAAAAACTAAAACCAGAAGAAAGGCAACCCACCCAGATATAAAGGGCATCAACAGCATGATAAATGAGAAAACATAGAATGCTTGTTGAAAAAAGGAAACCGCGCTGCTTCGAGGGAAGTCAGGCGAGAAGCGACCTCTAGACGGCAAAGCAGAAAAGTAGACAATTGCAGCAAAGTACGCAGCGAACATAACAATCAACGAGGCGAAACCAATTTTATCGATTATTAGTTCCACCAATTCTTTGAAACCATAGAAATGAAACAACTCATCGAGAAAGGTCAATCTTCTATCACTTTCTGTAGCGGACGAGTCTCTATTAAATCTACTGAGAACGTTCCGAGCGTCAAGAGGAATAGACGTAACAATACTATCTTAAAAACGCAAATAATGCGCGAGCATTTAAAAAGGACAAAAACTCAAAATAATGATACACTTTCACTTGTCTCTCGTGCTTAAATACTTCTGTATAGATTGTTATTTGTTGCAGAGAGTGCAGAAATTGTCTGAAGATTGGAGAAAAGAGCTTGAATCAATGAAGAAAGAAGCGGACGAGGAAAGAGAGAAAGCCCATGAGGAAGAAGAAAAACTTCGAGAGAAATATGCAGGAGAAAGAGAGAAACTCGTTAAGTTAATACATGCTCAACTAAAACCCGTTGAAGAGACGTTCAAAGTAGAAGATATGAATAAAAATCAGCCTAGGCTCGACAAGCATCCTCATGGTGTTACTTTGTATCTTCCGATAAACCATGCAAATGTGAGCATTCATTTTGGATTTACTCTGACAGACAAAGGTTATACTGTAACAGTCAGAAGGGAAGTATTCGATCATGAAAAGCAGAGGACATACTATTTTGACCACTACATTCAAGCACCCGTCACAAATGAAGGAATCAAGAAAGAAATCAGAGAATTCATCAGAGATAGAAATGACACAGTTAGAAGAGTAGAAGAGAAGGCAAGACGCGAGGCAAGAAAATATGCATAGAATGGAAAGAATGAAAACGTTTCGGAACTGGTTGAGAGATGAGTGAAGAGAGAAAAAAGTGGAGTCTGGGTAAACTAAAAAAAGCAACGAAAGAGAGCGAAGCTGAATTCATCAAACTAGGAATGGAACTACATCATTTAATAGTTAGATTTGGTTTGAGAGCATTAAAAACGTTCCAGCACGCCAAAAAGGAGCCCTTAAATCCACTCCAAATAGGGCAAATAATAGAACGTGAAATAGATAATGTTATAGAAGACATTTCAAAGCCAGATTTCATAGATACGACAATTGAAAGAACTAAAAAAGAGTGGGAGAAGCAACAAGAAGGAAAAGGTTGATAGAATGTCAGATCTTAAAAAGGCTGTTTATCGCCAATGTCCTTATTGTGGTCTTGTTTTTTCAGATATGGAACGATACAAAGGGCATTTGAAAACCTGTCCCAAAAGACCGAAATAAGCGATGCGCACGCGTAATATAAGAATCAAGAAATGAAACGGAAACGTGAGGCGTTCCGCCTCACTCCTGCCCACTTCAATCTAGGAAACTCGGAAGGAGCTAATTGAACTTGTTGGCTATATGTATTTAATTGGCGTGAGTAGATATACATGCGCGAGACTTTCGTCTCGCCCTAGTGCCCACGTTCCGCACCATGCCGATGCCAACGTGAACCATGCGTGCTTTGGATACTGTTTTAACGTAACAAGCCATACATGGTATGGAGAGGATCATCTACGACCGAGCCATTGGACGAGATACCAAAGCTGAACATGAAGGAGCTTTTCACCAAAGCCGCCGTCGAAGGTTCAAGAAGAGAAGAGACGACATCAAAAGAAGCGATCTACGGCACTACAATCAGATTGTAACTCAATTTAACGACTCGGTAATTCGTTTTGCCTTATCGAAATTCAAAATTCCTATAGAGACTAGGGTAACGATTTATGGAGGATTCACAGGTCAGTTTGCAAAATCCTTGATGAAGGTCGGGATGAGAGTTATTTTTACCGATCCTATGGATGAGTGGGTCGAACAAGCTAAGGAAGCGGGATTTGAATCATTCAAATTTTCGGTTCAGGAAATGCCACAGGAGCTAGTTGAAAGAACAGACCTCTTCGCATCTTTCGAATGCTATCCCGACCTCATAGGAGAAAGTGAATTCTATTTCCCGATTATGCGTTTCTTGACTGTTCAGTATGGAATTCTCTTTGCTGAATCTAAAGGCACTGTAACGAGCATGCGCAAAGAAGATCCTAGAATCTCTCAAGAACTCGGTACGTTTAGAAGGTGGTTTAGACCACTCTATCGTGTTTATGGAATCCAGCTCAAAGCAGTCAAGACCAAACACCTGAACTTCTATCACCTATTTGCAGCAAGGGAAAAAAGAAAAGTGCTTGCCGTTGACTGTCTTGTTATGAAGATTGTACATAATAACTTTGAATTTGATCATCGGGTAGGGGCTGCTGATGTTTCAACCCTAGCTACTCAAGCCAATCTCGATAAACAGACTATAGAATTGTCCATCGGGCGTTTGAGAAAATTATCCGACTCTATCAATGCTCCATTCCTAAAAAGCCTTCCATTTATGGCATCAACGATCAAGGGTTCTCTACACATTGGGTCGAAAAGATTCTTTTTCGTTTCTGAATAATTGTACGCTACGCGTGCTACGCGCTTCACACTAATTTGCCTTACCATCACGCGTGTAATAAAAAAGGGAAATATTGCTTCTTGTGGTTGAAGCTGTTTAGCTCTTGATTATGAATGTTTCCAGGCTATTATCCACCAAAAGCCAATGTCTTTACTGGCCGGCATCCCATCTATGCATGTAACAGTAAAGTAGTTTTCAGGCGCATAATGAATCGCCTGTATTTTAAGACCCTCCCCAGGTTCTAAGCTTGCGTTAGCGAAAGGTTGAAGAAACACCATATACTCTTCGCCTATGAATTTCGTGTTGACTTTTATCTCGTTGTATCCAACTGGAAGAGTTGCATTACCTGAATTACCTGCTATGTTGTAGAAATGTGCTTTGCTATCCTTGTGAATCGCGCCATCAATGGCGCAGCCAACCCACTCGTTTGTAGGACACGAATCCAAAACAACTCCTTGGCCCATTCTACACCCCATGAAAATGTTTTCTTCATTGTTGCAGGCGATGTCAACATACAGGTCATCGTTGAATGACCACATGTATGCGTTAATAAAGTTCACACTTTGACAAGCGCCCATCTTCAGTTTATTCCCTTCCACACCTTCGAGGTCTATTCCCTCAAAAGTGCTGTATCTGCAATCCCACAATGTGATCTCATAGTAGTCTGGATCAGACTGCGCAAAGGGACAATTTACTTGGACCCTATAGAAATGTAGAAAGTTTACCCACAGACTGCTTAGAGAATCGTTCTTATGGACGAAAATAGGGTATGGTCCCTCTGTGAAATCCACTGGTGCAAGATCAGATTTGATGTAGCCATAGACGTCATAGAAGTTGCTGTTTCCTGCAGCAAAGCCATCCTTATTGCAATACAAGTTTATTAGGGGACCTCCCCAAGCGACCACTGAATTGACAGCGACACCAAGAAAATTGCTCATTTGAATAGCGTAGTGGCTTTTATCGTGGTTCAGGATTTTGATGTTACTGAGACTGCAATAGGTCATGTGATAATTTTGGTCCATGTCGTCAGTTATTGCATGACCTGTGTTAGGCTGAGTAAACCATATTCCGATGTCTCTTACGTGAACTCCGTAGCGTTGCCCGCTTATGTGGATTGCATCTTTGTTTGGTTCGGTTACCTTCAACACTGTACCTGTAAGGTAGGTGGGTGGGTTATCAGGGATTCCTGGAGGAACATTGCCGTAAGCTCCTTCGCCTTCTAAGATTACGCCATCACGATTTATCGCGATGTATCCTTCATAATAAGCTGGCTTAAGATGGATAATGCCTCCCTCAGTTGGCAAAGCGTCCAGAGTTTTCTCAAAGACGTAGGTGAAATTTCTGTCATGGTATTCAATAAGTCCTGTCCAGCCATTTTTTGCATAATAGTAGGCATCTTCAAACCATATTGTGTAGGAAACACTTGTCATTCCTGGTTGCGGAGTTTGAGCTGTAAGGTTTGCGAGTTCATCTTGTAGTGCTTCTACTTGGGATTTCAGCGAATCCATTTCAAGGGTCATGTTGCTTATCGTATTGTTCCTTTCAGCTATTGTGTCATCTTTTTGGGAGACCATTGAGTTGTAACTTGAAACCGCCAAGTTATAGTTTAGAATAGCAATAACCAAACTTGCTAGAAGAGCTATGCATATTATTCCTGAAGCAATTACTATCCTTCCCCATGTAGTTTTCTTCTCTCTCATTTTCAATCACGAAGCCACATCTTTGATAGAGAAGATATAAGATTTCTGCGTTGGTATAGAGCACAGATATAGAACACAAGGTTGCGCGCGCAATAACCAAGTTCTATCGAGGTGGAGCGTGTATAAACAATACGCCAAAAGCTCCTCGGCTTAATCTTTTCGGGAACGTGCCTCCGTTTGTTTAAGGTTACCACTAAAAATACGAAAAGTTCAAGGACACGTGCTGTCCGCAAGCTGTTTTTCTCTCACGAAGCAGCCAGTTCTGTTACGTAAAGAGATCTATCCAGCAATGTTGGAAAACCGTTGAACCGATAGAACTGAACGTCAACCGTGTGTGTTCCAGCAGGTAACGTGTCAGTCAGGATTTTCACTTGAATTGGTAGATGCAGAGTGGGAGAACTTGGTACTTCGAAGCACCCTACGTAGCAGACGGTGCTTGTGTGTTGATTATCCACGACGATTCTCAACCAAACCTCCGAGTTGGTGAAAGTGGCTGTGCTTAGGAATTCAGCGTAAATTCTGGACTCGCTTTGAATATCAATCGTTAGTGTCATTGAACTGTCAAAGACCGACATGTTGTACCATTGAGTCAGGTTGTAGGCGTCCAGACTCGCGGAAGTCACGTTTTGGCTTTGGATGACCTGTATAATGCTGTTTGTTCCATTCAAACCAGATTCACCTTGAATGCCCTGTTCACCCTGATCACCTTGAATGCCCTGTTCACCCTGATCACCCTGAGGACCGGTCACACCTTGAATGCCCTGTTCACCCTGATCACCCTGAGGACCAGGTTTGGCAAACAGGTACGCGCCTACAAGTCCGCTGACTAAAGCGAAGATCAGTGCGACAACGACTGCAAGTAGCATGATTCTCTTGGTTTTTGGTGTCAGATTTGAAGAGCTCGACATTTTTATCGTCAACTAGCTTGTGTCAGAATACAGATATGATTTATGAACCTACAATTAATATAGTCAATTCACCTGACCGAATACAGTTTCTTGGCCAGCGTGTTGTAGAGAGAGTGTTTGGGTTTGGAACAAGACTTCACCCCAGCAAATGCAAGCTTGCATAGTTTACATACGAAGAAAGACGCCGCATGCATGCATATTCGACATTGATATGACGAAAGACCAAGG
>JABAOF010000237.1_pt3 | contig 122964 bp, 117 predicted proteins | sample 7062171 | NCBI WGS metagenome assembly JABAOF01 (sample SAMN14538628, study PRJNA623070) | marine sediment metagenome | biome: marine biome [ENVO:00000428]; feature: marine pelagic biome [ENVO:01000023]; material: deep marine sediment [ENVO:00002113] | place: India: Gulf of Khambhat ... | reverse complement strand
CCCTCTCTATTCTTTGGTTTTTTTCAGTCCCAGCTCTTCAAGCTGCTTTGACCCGACTCCAGCCGGAGCACCGGTCAGCAGGCACAGGGCGCTAGTAGTCTTGGGGAAAGGAATGACGTCACGGATAGACGCTTCGCCGGCCAGAATCATGACGATCCGGTCAAATCCAAAAGCAATCCCGCCGTGGGGAGGTGCTCCATACAGCAGGGCTTCCAGGAAAAATCCAAATTTCTCCTCGACCTCTTTATGGCTCAAGCCAAGGATCTTGAATATCTTGTTTTGTAAATCGACGTTATGGATTCGCTGCGAGCCGCCTCCAATCTCAATCCCGTTTAAGATGAGGTCATAAGCTTTGGCCCTGACTTTGAGGGGCTCCTTTTCCAGGAAGGAAAGGTCATCCTCATGGGGAGAAGTGAAGGGATGATGCACAGAGAGGGGGCGGTTTTCCTCTTCGCTCCATTCAAAAAGCGGAAAATCTGTCACCCAGGCAAATCGAAAGGAATCGCGATCAGGCTTTTCCTGTTGAACCAGCTCTCTTCTTATCTCGCCCAGAACTCTTAAAGCGATATCCTTTTTGTCGGCGACCAGGAGGGCCAATCCTTTTTCTCCGCCCTCAAGCCCTTTCCAGATCAGGCTGAGATGATCCTGGGGAATATTTAGAGGAGACTTCAGCGCCTCGATCCTCTTTATCCAGATTATTCCTTTTCCTCCCAGACTCTTGGCCTTCTGATCAATATCTGCGAGCTGGCTTCGGGAAAGGTCCTCCCCGCGCTCCAGGAAAAATCCTTTCAAAACACCCCCCGAAGCCACCGCCTGACTTATGATCTCTGAGCCTAGGTTCGAGGCGATATCAGTTAAGTCTTTAATTTCCGTGTTGCGACGGAGGTCAGGCTTATCGGTTCCGTATTTCTCCATACTTTCCTCATGGCTCAACCGGGGAAAAGGAACACTGACTTTGGCCCCAGCCAATTCGAACACAGAAACCATCATCTCTTCCATAACCTGGAAGAGTTCCTCTTTATCTGCAAAGCTCATCTCTACGTCAATTTGGGTGAACTCGGGCTGGCGGTCAGCCCTCAGGTCCTCATCCCGAAAACAACGGACAATCTGAAAATAGCGGTCAAAGCCGCTAATCATCATCAGCTGCTTAAAAAGCTGAGGAGACTGAGGCAGAGCATAGAAGCGCCCTTTGTACATCCGGCTGGGCACGAGATAATCCCTGGCCCCTTCTGGAGTCGATTTGGTCAGGAAGGGCGTCTCTATCTCCAGAAATCCCTTACTGCTAAGAAAATTACGCACCTTGAGAGCGGCTTGGTGGCGCAGCTTTAGGTTGCGCTGCATCGAGGGCCGTCTTAAATCAAGGTATCTGTATTTGAAGCGGAGCTCTTCGGAAGCTTGAGGAGGGTCGACGATAACGAAGGGAGGGACCCGGGAAGGGCTTAAGATTCTCAGCTCTTGGCTTTCGACTTCAATCTCACCGGTGGGAAGCTGGGGATTCACAGCTTTGGCATCTCTCTTCCTGACAACGCCTTTTATCCCAACGACACTTTCCAGCTTGACTTTTCTGGCCTCCTCAAGAAGCTCTCGGTTACCAGAGGTAAAGACGACCTGAACCAGGCCCTCTCTGTCTCTGAGGTCTACGAAAACCAAATTCCCGATATCTCTAAGCTTCTGGACCCAGCCAAATAGAGTTACCCGCTGGCCGACCTGGTCAAGGCGAAGCTCTCCACAATAGGAGGTTCTCTGCCATTTCTCTGAAGTCTTGATTTCATCTTTTTTCATGGTCTTTTATCTTCTTTATCTATTGATACGGACAGGGCTACCTGCTGGTATGTTTGAGGATATCATTCCGATTCGTTTCATACTGGTCACCAGTTTCCATGTCCTTCAGTGTGAACATTCCGGACTTCAACTCATCTTCACCAATCATCACCACCCATCTCGCTTTCAGTTTATTGGCTCGACTCAAATGGCTCTTAAGGCCTCGATCCTTGTATTCGATAAGACACTCCACTCCTTTGCTCCGGAGAAAACGGGTCAGCTCCATCCCTGCCTTTTTGGCCTTCGCTCCTAAATAGGCTAAATAGAGGAACTTCACCTTCTCTGCCTTGAAGGGGATCACAGAAACCAGTCTTTCCATTCCCACCGCAAAGCCGATCCCGCACAGCACCGGTCCTCCAAACTCTTCAACCATATAATCATATCTGCCACCGCCGAGAATGGCATTCTGGGCTCCCAGCTTGGGGGAGATGAGCTCGAACGCCGTCTTCGTGTAATAATCCAAACCTCGGACCAAGCGAGGCTCGACTTCGTATTCTATTCCATAGAGGTCGAGGTAGGAGCGAAATTGACGAAAATGTTCCTCACATTCCTGGCAGAGAGAGTCGATCAGGACAGGAAAAGCGCTGGCCAGTTCCTGGCAGGATTCATTCTTACAGTCAAAGATTCTTAAAGGATTGGTCTCCGTCTTGCGCTGGCAGTCTGGGCACAAAGAGGCAATGGCTTTTTTGGCCTTGGCTCTTAAAGCCTGGAGGTAGGAAGGCCGGCATTTCTGACAGCCGATGGAATTGATCAAGGTCTCGATCCCGGTAACTTTCAACTCTTCAAGCAGGGTGTGCGCCATCTCCACGATTTCGGCATCAATGGCCGGGTCCATCTCTCCAAAAACCTCGATATCCATCTGATGAAACTGGCGGAAACGTCCCTTTTGAGGCTTGTCATAACGAAACATGGGGCCAAGGTAGTAAAACCTTAACGGCTCAGGCTTAAGGTAGAGCCGATTTTCGATAATAGAACGGACGATGGAAGGCGTGTATTCAGGGCGGAGGGTCAAGGAACGGCCACCTTTGTCGATAAAAGTATACATCTCCTTGGTCACCACGTCTGAAGTCATTCCTGTTCCTCTTTCAAAAAGCTCAGTGGCTTCAAAGACCGGGGTCCGGATTTCTCGGTACCCGTAGAGCTCGAAAACCCTCTGAGCGGTACGCTCGACTAGCTGCCACTTTCTTGCTTCCTGAGGGAGGATATCCTTTGTTCCCTTGATAGCCGATACCTGCTTTTTCTCCTGGACTTTCATTTCTCGATAAAAGCTCCTATCTTTCTGAATTTCTGGTATCTTTCCTCCAGTCTTTCTTCTGAAGATATCTCCTCCAGCTTTTTTAAAGAGATGCTCAACTGCCGATCGACATTCTTGAATGTCTGTTCATAGTCCTGGTGAGCACCTCCTGGAGGCTCAGGAATGATTTTGTCAATAACTCCCAGTTCTGACAGGTCTGAAGCCGTTATCTTCAGCTTCTCCGCGGCTGTGGAGGCAGCTTGCTGGTCTTTCCAGAGGATAGCCGCGCATCCCTCCGGGGAAATCACCGAATAGAAGGAGTACTCGAGCATCATGATTCTATCACCAACCCCGATCGCCAAGGCGCCTCCACTACCGCCTTCGCCGATGACAATATTGATGATTGGAATTTTTAGTTTGGAAATCTCTTTTAAATTAAAGGCAATGGCTTCGGCCTGACCGCGTTCTTCAGCTCTGATTCCAGGAAAAGCCCCTGGAGTATCGATCAGAGTCACCACCGGAAAACTAAATTTTTCAGCCAGCCTCATGATCCTGAGGGCTTTGCGGTAGCCTTCGGGATTGGGCTGACCAAAATTACGCGCAATCCTTTCTCTGGTGGTTCGCCCCTTCTGATGACCGATAAAAGCCGTAGTGCGACCCTTATAAAAACCCAGCCCGGCGATGATGGCAGGATCATCTCCAACCCGGCGGTCGCCGTGGAGCTCCATAAAGTCTTCGGCAAGATAATTAATATAATCAAGGGTGTAGGGTCTTTTCGGATGGCGGGCAATCTGGACGATATGCAGCGCAGTGAGTTGAGAGCTGATTTTGACCCACTCTTTTTCTATTTCCTTACGGAGCGCACCGATTTTTTCTTTTTTTCGAGGTCCCTCGCTGGCTTCCAGTTCGTCTATTTGATCTTTAAGACGGATAATATTCTTTTCGAGTTGATAAAAATCCTTTTCCTTGTTCATGGGCCATGAGATATCAAGAGGCTCAATATACCCGTCTATTCTATAGAGTTGGCCAAATCAATGTCAAGCGAAGAAGTCGAGCCCATCGGGAAGAGGATTAAATCTATCTTATTGATAATAAATATATTAAACCTGTCATTCTCTCGGCTTGGCCAGTTCGTTTCTGGACAAGAAATAGAATAGTGATAGCCAAATCAGCTAAGAACTTAAACAACAGAAAAACTCGTCTCTCTCGTAAAATAAAAGTCTATTTCTTCGAAGTTTTGGGAGGGACAAAAAATTCCTTAACCTGAGGTTTCCCGAGATAAATGATGATCAGTATTCCGATGATGGTCCCAAAAGGAATCCACAGCAAGCTGAGCGCAGAGTGAACGATGGTGAAGACTCGGCCCCATTCCTTTCCGATTAATATTCCTATGCCACCTACAAGGGCCACACATAAATAACACAGCAGCACGAGTATCCCTATGCTCAGGCCAAAAACGCCTCCTGCCAAATCCATCCCCCACTCCTGGGCAACCTCAGGAAACGCGAATAGGGCAATAGCAACTATACCAACAAGCGAGCCGAATACAGTCAGGAACTCCCAAACAGCTATCAGAATGACCAGATCAGGTCTTTTCATCTTTATTTGCCTCCTTGCACGTTATTTCTGCCTATTCTAGGTCTACAATTTTGTCCTGTCAATATCTGACGGTATTTGCTGCTGATTATTTTAGGATTAACCATTGAATGATAAAAACACATTTCTATCTTGTAGTCTGTTTAAAAAGCCTTTTTGGCCCTCGACCTCCTGGTTCAGAGTCAAAGGCTTTATCTTCCCCTTTTTATTTGTAATTATCTTATATTAAATAAGTTAGATCATATACAGACCGGGGGAGGAAGTTCCGTTTTGTCTATTTTTTTTACTTCTCATTAATTCTAGACGACTAAGAATGGATATTTTATGAAAATTCCGTTTCAGGAAACATTTTCTAGATATTTTCAATGATATTTAATTATTAAAAAAACAATAATTTAACAGCCAATAATACTGTAGCGATTATAAATATATTTCTAATCCATAGATTTCCTTTCTTTATAGCGAGTTTCGTCCCCAAAAAGGCACCTGAAAACATCGAAATAGCCAAAGGAATACCTACAGAAAAATCGATAAGACCATGATAGTAAAAAAACGAACAAGCCACTATAGAAGAAAATATATTGAATATTTTCGTTACAAATGCTACTTGAAGGAAATGCCACCCAAGAATCAATATCAGCACATAACTTAGAAGAGTGACATAGCCTCCGCTGAAGAATCCTCCATAAATCCCTAAAATAAAAACCAATAGAGAACTGCTTAAAAATTTCATCTCTGAAATATTTTCTTTCTTTTCTTGGATTCCTAAATCTCTTTTAAAAAGAAAAGAGATGGCCATAATGCAGACCATAATCGCAATCATCTTTTTCAAGATATCCTTTTCAATGGTTAAAATGAGATTAGCCCCCAGGAGTGAACCGCAAATTGTTAAAATAGAAAAGAAAGCAACCATTTTATAGTGAGTTTTCTTTACTCCTGTTCTTAGTCCTAAAGCTCCGCTTAGGCTTAAAAAAATCAAGGCAAACATATTTGTCGCTACAGCATTTTTTGAAATCATCCCCATTGAGATGAGGACAGGCACGATTATTAATGAGGTTCCACCCACAGACACACTAAAAATACTTACGAAAAAAGAAAGAAAACTCGCTATGAAAATGCTGATTAAGCTCATTTCCTTTATTTCATTCTAGATCTTGGTTCTCGTGATCGAAATAAGCTCTCCCTTGACCCGTACAATACTTCCTTTCTCTTTTCATCTCCGTTAGCTTTCCTTGGAAAAGGAACTGTTGACTTCGACTCCTTTTTTCTAAAATCCTGCCTGGAGCTGAGCTAAAAGTACATGGTCAGAAATTTTGTCTAGTTTCCTTGTTCGATATTCATAATTTATTTGGAATTTAGTTTTCTTTGAAAAAAACCAATTAAGACCAATAGTAACTACATCCATCCGATCTCCTCGAATGTTCATCGTATCAAAGAAATCGTATTTTATAATTGTCTGTATTTCCCTTGAGATAAAATAATAACCACCTTGAATATACAACCCATACCTTTCAGTCTCATCATCTCTTGCAAAGATATATTCTCCTTTTAAAGAGAATCGCTCTTTAATAAAAAATAGGTCTATTCCGGTTCTATTTCTTTTTATGAAAGGAGCTTCAGGATCAGGACTGTATCTTCCATTATAGTGTGACAAACCGAATCGAAGAGAGTTATCAAGATAAAATGCCACTCTTCCCACAATGTCTTTTTGATCGTTATAGTCATTTTTATTTATCCCTGATCCATTAAAAATTCCCACCGTGTAATTTATACTTGAGAATTCCCCATTAATAGTAACTCCAATGTCTCTTCCTTTGGCTCCAATATCCCGTCCGGGACAGAGCTTCTCGACCGTCTGAGAGCGGTTTATTGTATCGAGATCTGAACTTGAAGTGAGATTTTCTAGGCTAAAGGGTATTTTGAATTGGCCAACCGTTAACTTGGCATGAGGAATAAAACTCATTTCAACCTGGGCATCCACCAAGACAGGCGTCAATACTGCATCAATCTGAAGCTTATAATGGATATTCTTGAGAATATCTCCTTTTAATTTCAATCTGGCTCGTCTGGTCCTGAATCCCTCTTTATGCTCATCCCCATAGGTATAGCCCACTTGAGCATATCCGCTCAATTCCAAAGATTGAGCTGATAAAACCTCAATCTCCCCCTTGCTTTCTTGGGCCTCAGAAATTCCCACCAATGTAGAAAACCAGACTAACAACAATACCCAAAAGGGGAGACTTTTATCATTCACTGGCTCTCTAATATATGATTCTGCCTTTTTTCTAGAAATAATGGATGTCATCAAGTTTTGAGTCCAAAGGTAATAATTTGGCTACCCGATCAAACAGGAAAATTCAACGAATTCAGAGAAACAGTTTCCCTAAGGTCACCAAACCAAGTATCAAAGTGGCTATGCCCACAATCAATCTGAGTCGCCCGCCTTTAAATTTTTTCACTGTATAGGCTGCGATAGGAACAGAGAGAACGGCTCCCAAAACTAAAGAGGGAGCAAGATTCCACTCGATAGTGTGATTTGTAAAGATCAAATAAGTGATAACACCAACCAAACATGTCAAGCCCTCGGCAAGAGAAGTGATACCAACCGCACTTTTCGATTTAACCCCAGATAAAATCTGGCCACTGGTAACAATAGGACCATAACCTCCTCCACTTATCCCTTTGTTGAATGCCGCCAAGAGACCAAGAGAAGTGATTTTTCTCCACGAAAATTTAAATTTTCGCTTTAAAGTGAGCAGGATCAGCACTCCCATGCTCAAGACCAAAAGTCCGATATAGAGTTTTATATAAAACGCTGGTATATTCAGAGCAATAAAAATTGCAGCCAACGTCCCGAAAATACTGCATCCAGCCATAACTATTGCTATCTTAAAGTCAGCTGTTCCAATCTTAAAATTAGTATTTCTAAACTTATGATGGAAGAAAGCTGCACTCAATCCTGAAATGAGTTCAGACAATAATAAAGAAGGGACAATCTGAAGCGGACTATACCCCATTATGAGCAACAGAGGAGTAAGAGTGGTTCCGTACCCCATTCCAAGAGAAGAATCGATATACTCGCAAAGAAAAGCTAATATAATGATCAAAACAGAGAATTCAACTAAATCCATAACTCTTCCTCAAGTTTTTCAATCCAAATATCCCAACTTCTTTAATTGACTCTGGATTAGTTTCAGATCTTCCGGCTTTAACTCATCTCTGACAGACAAAATGCTCAAAGGATGCTTGACTCTGCCCCAACTGATTCTTTCCCAAACCCTTTCATGGATGTAATAGAGAATGACTCGAATGCTATGAAAAATCAGTGTAATTAAAGACATTTCTTTCCAGCTGTCAGTGATTGCCCAGGATATAGTGCCTAAAATAATGATTCCTAATAGTCTCCAAACGAAAGACTTAACCCATGCTCTGATATTTGACTCTAGAGCCATTCTTTTTCCTTTCTTAAACTTGGAATTTATTTTCTTTTTGACTTTATGAACCTATATCTTTTGTTCTTTCATATCTTCTCAATTCAAAAATTAAGATGGGAAGGTGTCTTTCTTCGCCTTAGGGAGAAAAACTGTAAAAGTACTCCCTTTCCCTAATTCACTCGAGACCTGTATAGATCCACCGTGAGCGCCTACGATTTTTTTTGCTATGGAAAGTCCCAACCCTGTACCGCCTTTTTTTTGACCTTCCTTCCTGTCCTCTCGATAAAATTGGTCAAATATGAGGGGAAGGTGTTCTTTAGCAATGCCTATTCCATTGTCTTGAATTTCTGTAATGACTGAATCTCTTTCTTCTTTTATTAATATTTTCACCGAACCATTTGGCCGGTTGAACTCTAGGGCATTGTTTATGAGATTAGAAAAAGCTTGTTCCAGTGTTTCTCTATCAGCCTGAATTAAAGCATTATCAGATAAGACTTCGAGTTTTAGTGAAATTCCATTCTCTCTGGCAAGGGGATGCATGAATTCTACAAGCTTTTTTAAAAGGCCCTTTAATGATAGAGGTTTAAACTTTCTTACAATCGATCCTCCGTTTATTCTTGCCATGTCTAGCCAGTCGCTGATGAGATTCAAAAGTCTTTCCAACCTCTTCTTAGCTCTTACGATCATTTCTTTTTGCTTATCAGGAACCCTACCTGCCATTCCAGCAAGAAGAGTCTCAAAATATTGGAGAATAGAGACAAGAGGGCTTCTTAGCTGATGGGAAACCATGGTGATGAAATTTTCCTCCAGCAGTCTTTTTTCCCTCCTGAGTGTTTCAGCTTCGAGAGTGAGCTTTCTTCTTTCCATCCCTCTTCTGATGATTATTCGAAGCTCTTCTGGGGTAAACGGTTTGGGAAGAAAGTCATAAGCACCTTTTTTCATGGCTTCAACAGCCGACTCGACAGTGGCATAGCCTGTAATAACTACGGGAATAATATTTGGATCGATTTTCTTTACTTTTCCTAAAACTTCTAATCCGTTAATACCAGGCATCTTTAAATCAATCAGAACAAGATCAGGCTTTAACTCTTCTGTCTTTTCAAGGCCGATTAAGCCATCTTTGGCATCAGCACACAAGTATCCATCCTTTGTTAGAATCTGACAGCAGGAGTCACGCATAGATTCCTCATCATCAATCACGAGTACAAAAGGTCTTTTATTGCTCTCTATTTCTTCTTCATTTGGAGAGCCAAGCATTTTTTTGCTCTGATTCTCTATTGTCATTTTTTTATGAGTTTTTCTATTCGAGCGATCAAATCATCTGGTTTTACAGGTTTATCGATGTAATCGTCGGGGGCAGAGAGCCCGTACTCTTCGCCTTTGAACTGGAATCGTGATCCAGTCTTCTCTTTCACAGCTGATATGAAAATAACTGGAGTGTCCTTGAACTCTTTATACTCTTCGGAGGTTTTGATGCTGTGGCATAAGGAAAAACCATCAAACAGACTATCCATCATGATGTCAAGAAGGATAAGGTTTGGTTTGTCTTTGAATATCTTTTCTTTTCCTTCTTCAGCGTTGGCAGCAGTCACAACTTCATAAAGAGCTGATTCTAGGATTGGAGTTACAGCGTCTAGAAAATCTGGATCATCGTCGATTACTAAAATCTTAGTTTTCTTCTTATTCATTTTTCCTCCTTTACTAATTGAGGGCATTATTGATTGCTAATTTTAATTCTTCCTTTCCAAATGTTTTTATGAAATAAAAAAAGACATCTTGTTCTCTGACTTTGGCTTCCAGACTTTTCGTGTTTTTCTTGGTAGTCATGATAACCTTTATTCTAGGTTCAATCCTTTTCAGGATAGAAACGGCTTCATAACCTTTCATCTCGGGCAGCTCAACATCCATGATTAAACAGTCAAAAAAACCTTCAGATATTTTTTTTACAGCGTCTTTCAGCCCTTTTCCGGTTTCAACATAAAAATTTTCGCTTCTTAAATAGGCAGCCATGACTGTTCTCTCCGTGATATTCGGGTCGATGATAAGAATTCTTTTTTCTGAGTCGACCATAATGACTTCTTCACAGAAGGTTAATTGCAATTGCTGTGCCAATTATTCTAAAGAAAAAAAAGACCAGAGAATTATATATTTTAATTATTTTAAATAACTTATGATGTTAACATTTAATCTCTCTGGATATATTGAGAAGGAAAAAAAATAAAAGAGAGGGAATTATTCCCCAACGTGTTACATTTATCCCTATTATAGAAATCAAGACAGGAAAATTTTTACGAAAACATTTAAGGAGATGGTGCAAGAGATAAGCAATCAAAAAAAGAGAGTCAAGGATTAATCAGGCAGTAGCATGTTCTTTAGATTAAATTTATTTATAGATAAAATGAGCTATTTTTTAAATATCCCTTAATTTTTCTCATAGCGAGGCGGACTGGTATCGAAATTTTATTTCCTTCCTTTATTGATTTAGGTTGGATTCCAAGAACAAAAGAGTTTTTCAGCTCTTCATGATTTATTCCGACTGAGAGGAAGGGTAGAAATTTATGGCTCAAAGAAGAACTGGAGAAGATATACTGAAGAGGAAGAACCATAATTTTGCCTGGTTTTTCGTTAAAGTCGACTGCATCAATGAAAATGACCGGGCCATGGTAACATTCATTCCCCAATGCATTCTTTTCTTTTATTTCTGATTCAAGCAAAATACGGTTCACCCCAAGCTTCTTTAGCTTGATTGGCAGCTCTAGGCCTGCTCCATCATCAGACTGATTACGTTTTCCAACTCCAATAAAAATTGGAGCACCTTTTTCCTTGATTTCATTTAGCTTCGTTTTCCAGTCTCCCTTCGGAGCTTTTTTGACCTCGGCCATATGGGCTGAACAGCTGACGCAGGGATCATAGGCTCGAATGACCAGCTCCATTCTATTCCTAATTTTGTTTTTTTCACCTTTATCCAAGAGACTCTGACAAGCAACATAGCAGTATTTTTCTATGTCTTCAGCATTTTGAGCGGTGGGAGTGATTATATCGGTGTGGGAGACGAGGCCAGCTGATAGTTCATAAGAATGGATGAGAAGGCCGCGCGGGGCCTCGACAATTCCAATACCTCTTCCGTCTTGTGTTGTATATTTTACTAGGGGAGGATCAGAAAGCTTGAGTATTTTATCAATGATTTTAGGTATTCTCTCAAAAGCGTACAGAATTTCTAAACCTTGAGCCGCATTGTTGAAAAGAGGATTTTTCTTCCAGCGTGAGCTAAAATATTTTTTATACATTTTTCCTGCTTCATCTTTCAGTCTTTCCCCCAGAATATTGACTCTAGCCAAAGCACCAACAGAATAGGGCTTCCCCTTAAATCGGCTTCGTTTAGCATAGGAATGGGAGACCACAAATTCGTTTGTTAGGCTTTGGTAGTCCTCTTTTTTTATTATTTCCCCTGAAGTAAGGAGGATTTCATCTCCAGCCAGCCCGTATTTGTTCTTAGGGGCATTGCAGCAGGCATAGATAGCAGCGTCTTCAGGACAATCAGGATAATCGAGCTCACAAAAGAGTTGCACTGTTTTCAGAACAAAGGGCATGAATTGTATGGCCCTGCTTTTTATCCAGATCAGTTCCTCCTTTGTCGGGAATTTAGCGAATCCTCCGATGACAGGATTTTCCCCGTGGATATATCGGCCGCTAACTGTTTTCATGATGTGGTTGCCGAACTCCTTCATCTCAAGGGCTATCTTGACTTCAAAATTGAACTCAGAAGCCATAGCAATCGCGTTCGGAAATCCTACATAATCCGGCAGAGCAAGGTAATACAAGTGGAGAGAATGACTTTCTATCATTTCACCCAGATGCATAAGCTCTCTTAAGAGAGCAACCTTGGAGGGGACGATTACACCTAAGGCATTTTCCATGGCGCGGATTGCACAATATTTATGAGAAAGAGAACAGATGGCACAAATACGGGGTACAAGACTAACATCCTCCTCTGGAGTCTTGCCTACAGTCAGTCTTTCAACAAGTCGAGGCCCTTCGTTCATGGTAAATTTCACTTCTGTCACAGCTTTGCCATCAATGGTGGCCAAGATTCCTGCGCTTCCTTCCAACCGGGCCAGATGCTCTACCGATATTTTTCTCATCTCCTCTCTCCCTCGATCTTATCCAAAAAATCGGCTATCCCAATACCGCTGTAATTGGCCATTTTCTGGCGAATATAATCGCGATCAAATCCTTTCTCTAATAAGAGCTGGAATTCAGAAAAGAGGTTTGCTCCTTCTACTGGTCCCCAGCAGCCAACACAGGGAAGGCCATGGTTGATGCAGATGGATCCGCATCCCGCTGCAGTGAGAGGGCCTAAACAGGGACTGTCTTTATTGAGAAGACAGTCATTTTCATTCCACTTGCATTCAACGCAGACAGGAAACTGATAGAGTTCTGGTGGATTCCCTCTCAGGATACGATTGAATGTGGATAAAAATTGTTCTTTACTGACAGGACAGCCAGGAAGGTAAAAATCGACATTAATATAAGCATCGATGGGTTTGGACTGAACGGGCTGTGTATTGGACATTTTAATATCACCATAAATTTCTTTAAGGTTCTTCTCCCACTCTCTTTGAACTCTGAAGGCAGCCTGGATTCCTCCGAAGCAGGCACAGATGCCGATGGCGACCACGACTTTTGCCCTTTTTCTTATATCCAGAAGTTCCCTTTTATCTTTCTCCGTTGAAACAGAACCTTCAACAAAGGCCACATCCAGTTTCCCATCGATATTATCGCTTTTAGCCATCAGAAAAGACTGGATGTCAGCAGCTTCGAATATATCGATGAGCTCTTTTTCACAATCGAGGATAAGGAGGGAATCTCCAGCACATCCGGTGAGTTCGTAAATCCCGATCTTCAATTTTTCTTCTTTTTCTTTTTCCAATTCTCTCTGCTTATATGAGCTCTCTCATGTGGATGACATCCCAGTATGTAAACACAGGTCCATCCAAACAGGTGTAGATGTAGTCTATGGCGCAGTGTCCGCATTTTCCAACGCCACACTTCATCCTTCTCTCTAATGTCATCAGAATTTGGTCTTTTTGAATGTTCAATTTGATAAACTCTTTGATCACAAATTTATACATGACTGGAGGACCGCACACGAGGGCATAAGTGATCGAAGGGTCAATCTCTTTTAATAAAGGGAAAAGAGTCGTCACCACACCTATGTTTTCTGTCCATGTCCTGGTGTCATCTTCATCAACGGCTAAATAGCACTCGAGGTCCTCTCTCTCCTTCAAAGAAAAAAACTCTTCGCGGAAGATCATTTCAGCAGGTCTTTTAGCCCCATGAAGCAAGGAAACCCTCCTGAACTGGTCACGGTTATCGAGGCAATATAGCAAAACAGAGCGAAGAGGAGCCACGCCAAGCCCTCCCACTACGATAAGGATATCCTTGCCTCTCATTTCTTCTACTGGAAAGCCATTGCCGTATGGCCCTCTGAATCCAATGAGATCATTTTCTTTCATCCGGAAAAGTGCGTTTGTCACAGTGCCAGCTTTTCGGATGCAAAACTCCAGCAAGCCTGGTCGCGATGGCGTGGATGATATGGAAAAAGGAGCCTCACCAGCTCCCAAAACAGAAATCATGGCAAACTGACCTGGACGATACTTAAAAGAGAGGGCTCTATCCATTTCCACAATCCGGACCTGAAAAAATTTGACATCATTTGTAAGATAATAAGTACGGACGATTCTTGCTGGCTCAGGGATAAAAGGATTGACCGTAGCTAATCGCTCGTTTTGTCTGTTCATTTTGCCACCTCAATATTTAGGCTTGCCCAGAAGGCCTCCACTTCTTCTCCTAGAAGAGCTTTTCCCACTGTTCGGACATTGATATCTACTGGACAAGTGACAATACAGCGACCGCATCCCACACAGCTTGGTTTTCCGTATTTGGATATATAAGCCTGTAACTTGTGCGTATACCAGAGCTTCAGTCTGTCTGATCTTTTTTCCCTGAAGTTTTCTCCTCCGGCTACTTCTGAATATTCTTCAAGCGTACAGGCATCCCAGTGGCGGATCATTTTGCCTTCTTCTCCTCCTAAGAACTGTTTATCCATAATGTTATAACAATTGCAGGTTGGACAGACATTCGTGCAGGAACCACAGGCTAAACAGGCCTCACCCAATTTTTCCCAGAGGGGATCCCTGTATTTGAGCTCGATAAGGTCAGGGAGGGCCGTAAAGTTTATATTCCACTCATAAGCTTCATCTCTCTGGGTTTGCCAGATGATATAGGTTTGGATGTCTTTATCCGTTAAGCTCTCCTCAAAAAGTTCGGATTTAAGACGTATAAGATCATCTCCTTGACTCGAACCGATCCAAACAAGAAAGAAATCTTCAAGATCAGTAAAGAAGAGATCGAAACCTTCATCGATGATATGGGTGTTGGTGGATTTGGCAAAACAGTATTCATCAGGCCAGCAAGAAAGTCCAAGAATCAGTGTCTTCTTTCTGGCTTCAAAGTAATACGGGTCAAGATAGGTTTGCCTGTAGAAATTATCAAGGGTGAGTAAACCATGGATATCGCACGGATGGATGCCAAAAAGGATTTTTCTTGCGATATGGGAGAAATCTTCTTGGTAACCATTTTCAGATAAATTGAACATACTAAAGTAAGGAGGAAGGAAGATTTTTCGAGGAGGGAGGATGGTTCTTGTCGTGTTCATTTCAATCTGAGAAAAATCATCGACAACTTCAAAAATGTGTTTGTCTCCTTTATTTATTGGTGCCCAAAGATCAGCCTCCTCAGAAATAATTTCCAAGAAATAAAATAAATTTTCTCTTTTAAGTTTGATTATCCTCATTTTTGTTTCTTTTTATTTTGGTAAATTTATTTTTCAAACGTATCATTTCTCTTATTGGGCCTAAAAAGAATCCAATAATTGTTAAAACGACAACTACAAAGAGAATGAAAAGCCATCCAACAAACATAATCCAGATAAAAATTTGCTTGATGCCATCAGAAGCTGCTGATTTTTTTTGGTTGCGTTTTGTATGAATCTTAGACTCTGCCATTTTATCTATCATTCCAGGATCACAATCTGTACATTCGAGGGCAGCGTAGACTGAAGTAAATAAATATTCCTGGTTGATCCCTAATTTTGCCTTACTGGCAGATTGAATATGGTGATAGGAAAGGCACTTTATGTTGGAAGAAACGGGTCTTTCTTTTGCCCATAGGGGAAAAAGAGAGAGTAGAAATAAGAAAATAATCATCAAACTTTTTTTCTTTAATTTCATTGGCCTCATCCCGCAAGAGATTTCATCCACTTAATCTTAAAAGCAAATTTCATGCCTGAAATGATCCGAAGAGTCCAGGTAATTATTCTTTTGTAATTTATTGAATCGAAAAGAAATAGAATATTTTGCATTTTACGATCCTTGTCTAATATCTCAAATTAAGAACAATGCTGGGGCAATTTTCCCCAGAACGTTGAGATTTTCTACACGTTCTTGTAAGCATCTATTTTTTAATGTTCTCCTACGGAAAGATTCTCATGATAAGAATACAGAGCCGGAATCTTATCAAGGGAGACAGCTGCGCGAAAGAAATAAGCAGGGATGTCCAGGACTATCTATAGTCAGGGGAAAAAAGATGATGGTTTATTCTAGATTATATTTTTTGATTTTAGCCCAGAGGGTTTTTCGATCAATGCCGAGAGCCTCCGCTATCATGCTCTTTGTCCTGTCTGGAGCTTGTAGCACAGATTGAATATACTCCTTTTCTATTTCTTCCAACGTTTTGATCTTTTCTCCTATTGAATTCCAGAATGGGGACTTAACATTTATTCCGTGATACATCAGGTTTTCTGACGCTATTTCTCTGCCCTTTGAAAGCACCACTGCCCTTTCTATTGTGTTTTCCAATTCTCTTATGTTTCCTGGCCAATCATATTCCATAAGAACTTTCATGACAGGAGCAGACAGGGAGATGATGTCTTTTTTGGCCCTCTTGTTGTATTTTTGTAAAAAATGCTCGACTAGGAGAGGAATATCCTCCTTTCTTTCCCTTAAAGGAGGAAGATGGATAGGGACTACACTCAAACGATAGAATAAGTCCTCTCTGAATTTTCCCTCTCTTACAACACCGGGCAGATCTTCATTTGTAGCTGCAATAATCCGAACATCTATTTTAATAGCTTTTGAGCTGCCGATCCTATTCACTTCTCTTTCCTGAATGACTCTTAAGAGATTGGCCTGGATGTTGAGGCTAATATTGCTGATTTCATCGAAGAAGATCGTTCCTCCATTAGCGACTTCGAACCGGCCATGTTTGGTTTCATATGCCCCAGTGAAGGATCCTTTAATATGGCCAAATAGCTCACTTTCAAAGAGCGTTTCAACCAAGGCTCCGCAATCGACAGCCACAAAAGGACCGTTCTTCCTTAGACTATTTTTATGTATTTCACGAGCAATAAGTTCTTTGCCCGTTCCGCTTTCTCCAGTTATGAGGAAAGTGCTGTCCGTGGGACTGACGCGCTTAACAATGTCTAATACATTCTTCATAGCCTTACTCTTCCCGATGACCGTATCAAATTCACTTTTCGCTTCCAGTTCTTTGCGGAGATAAATATTTTCGAGTAGAATTTTACGACTTCTGAGCGCTTTGCTGAGAGTAAGGCGCAACTCAAGTGGACTGAAGGGCTTGGACAAATAATCAAAGGCTCCTTTCTTCATCGCTTCAACAGCAGATTCTATAGAGGCATACCCTGTTATCATTATGACTGGTGTGGAAGGAGTCTCTTCTTTTATCAAGCTTAAGACTTTCATCCCATCGAGCCCAGGCAGCTTTAAATCGAGGAGTACAGCGTGAAAGAACTCTTTTTTAAAGAGCCTTAAACCATCACGACCATCCTTGGCTGTTCTTACTGTGTAACCCTCCTTTTCAAGAACTTGACCGCAGGAATCCCGGATAGATTCGTCGTCATCTATGATCAAAATGTTCAACTTTTCAGTCATGCTCGCTTTCCTTAACCACAGGAAGTTTTACAGTAAAGGTGGAGCCTTTGCCAACTCGGCTTTGAACTTCAATAGTTCCTTGGTGCTTTTGAATGATACTGTAACTAATGGCGAGACCTAAACCTGTACCTTTCCCGACTTCCTTGGTTGAATAGAAGGGCTCAAAAAGCCTTTTCATGTTTTCTTCTTTAATGCCGTGGCCGGTATCTGAAAATTCCACTAGTATATATTTCTTATCTCCATCGAGAGAAGTGGTGAGAGTGAGCACGCCATTTCCGTCCATAGCCTCCGTAGCGTTGAGAATAATATTCATGAATACCTGTTGAAGTTGTGCGCTGTCAGCGACGATTCCAGGCAATCCCCTTGCATAAGATTTTTTTACTTTTATGTTTTGGAAAAGAGACTGACCCTCCATGATGGCAAGAGAACTTTCTAATATTTCGTTGATGTTGATTAGGGCTCTCTCTGGCTCCTTAGGGCGAGCAAACTCAAGGAGACCTTTAACAATATCCTTGCAACGAGAAGCTTCATTGACTATTTTTTTCAGGTTCTCATGATAAGGATTATCTTGGTCAGTATCTTCCAGGAGCAGATTGCTGTAAATGAGGATGCCTCCCAGAGGATTGTTTATTTCGTGGGCTATTCCAGCGGCTAATTTCCCCAATGAGGCCAATTTTTCAGATTGGACAAGATGCGCTTGCATTTCTCTCAATTCTTTTGTTCGTTCTTCGACTTTTTTCTCCAGAGTTTTTCCCCATTCGATTAGCTTTTCGTTGGCTGTTTCCAGGTTGGCCGTCATTTGATTAAAGGATTCAGCCAAGTAGCCAATTTCATCTTCGGAGCTAACTTTAACTCTATGAGCTAAGTTTCCCTTAGATATGACTTGAGTAGCAACAACCATTCTCTTGAGAGGATTGGTGATCTTAGTTGTTGAAAAATAGAGAATGACCAATAACAAGACTACGCATAAAAAGGCCATGATAATGAAAGTAGACATGACTCGTTCAGTGATGTCTATGTATGGTTTCTCCAGCATTCCCACATAAAGGATTCCAATAATTTTTTTATCAATATTTTTGATGGGTTCATAGGCTGTTATGTACCAATCATTAACCACAAATGCTCTATCAATCCAGGGTTTGCCTTCTACGAGGACCGCATTGTTAACTTCTTTTGAGACTCGTGTTCCGATAGCACGTTCTCCATTTTCATTTTCCACATTGGTAGAGACCCTCAGATCTTGTTGAAAAATTGTGGCTGTTCCTTTGTCTCGGCCTTTATACTTTTCTCCTTTGTAAACGATTTCTTTAACCCGGTCGACAATCTCATAATTGCGGTTAAGCAATATTCCTCCGTAGAGAATGCCGAGGAGAGCGCCGCTTTCATCCCTGACTGAAGAGGCTGCTTTCAACATGAGGCCACTCGTCTCTTTATTTTCAGGTCTGAAAGCTGCTTTTGGAGTATCGATGAATTCCATGTAAGCTCGATCAGCCAGATCTTTTCCTTCTTTTAAGAGTTCTTCCCGGGGAATGATCTCAGGATAAGGACCAACATCTTTTTCTGGAGCCCACCTGATTATTTCATCTTGCGATTGATCATCTCCTACAACTCCAGGGTTCCTGGTTCTGATAATCACTTTGCCCGTATTATCTGTCAACGTTAATATGTCCAATCCATATTGTTGTCTCACGCGGCTAAGCCTTTTTAAAAGAATAGATTGTCTTCGTCTCCTTATATCCTCTTGCATACCTTCTCTTGCGGCTGTTAGACTGACAATTTCCTTGATATCGTTAAGTTTCTCGTTGAAAACCATCCAAGCCGCGGCTAGGTCATGCTCAACTTTCGCTTGAGCTTGGCGGATAATGGTGTTCTTCACCAACCTTGAACCAAAACTTAGAGACAATAACCCCCCAATAATAATGACAATGAGAAAACTCAGGATAAGTTTAGTTCTTAAAGATAATGAACGTAGTCTCATGCCCAATCTAGAGGAAGATCTTTACCTGGAACTAAGATATCATCAAATAGACATATCTCATGAGCCCTCTTCCTAAATCTTTTGACTATTCAACAGCTCCAGGTCTCACGAACACTTCTCTTGCTTTTAAATTCTATTATAGGATTTTCTTTACTAAAGTGCTAGTTGTATCTCATTTGTCGCCTAAGAAAAGATTCCTCTTCCACTGTAAACCATCTCCAGACGAAAAATAGCGACGCGTGCTTTGGGTAATCCAAAGTCTTTTAGAAGGAATGGTGAGGGATCTTAGGCGTCCTTGCTCATCTGTTTCAATTGTGACTTCTATCCCGCTCAGATGCTGGAGCAGAACGCATGGAGTTTCTTCCTCGGACTCCAGGGTGAACGACACCTCTAATTGAGGAATGATATAAGCGGAAAATTCAGCCTTCTCTTCAAGGCTGCACCGTAGTTTCTTGGTCAGGACTACATAGGGAGAAAAAATTGCATTGGGTAACAGAAAGGCATCCCTCTTGATTTTGGCCTCGGATTCGCTTTCCTGCCCTGAAACACGAATGATGTTCTTGACCTCACCCTCAGAAATGGAACTGGTGATCTCCTGGCTGACGCCTCCTACTGAACCCTTGAAATAAAACCTCTCGGGAATAAAACTTTTATCAAGGTGGAGCACCAGCTTGGTGATCTCCAAAGGAACGGGTTTGGTCATCTGGCCCGAAGCTTCGAGGACAAAGCCCCTCTCGTCCGACCGCCAAGTATATTCCTCATAGCCAACTTTCTCTTCCCGAAAATAAATATGAAGGACTCCCTCCTCCTTCTCCTGGAAAAAGGCTAGAAAGAGAAAGCCTAAGATAAGGATGTGCAAAATGAGCAATGTTTTCCTGAACAAAATGCTTAACCTTTTCTGCTCTTAGGCCGCTATTCCACGATGACTGCAGTTCCGTAAGCTAAGATCTCAGAGGCGCTCTGCATGATCATTGAAGTTGTGAACCGAACATTTATTATCGCATTTGCTCCCAGGCCTTTAGCTTCTTCAATCATCCGGTCGATAGCTTGTTCTCTGGATTCCGCCATCATCTTGGTGTAATCCCTGATCTCTCCTCCGACGATACTCCGAAGAAAAGCTGCGATGTCCCGCCCAAGATGGCGAGCGCGAATAGTGTTTCCCCGGACAAGGCCTAAATTTTTTTTAATGGTTTTTCCTGGAACATGATCAGTGGTGACTAAAATCACTTCTCGACCTCCTTGTATCTTTCTCTTTTGCGGACAAATATTCTCTCTCGAATTACAGAAACCAGCAAGACAACCAGTCCACCCAAGAGAGCCAGAATGCCGACCTTCAGGATCAAGGGAGTTGTCGGGTCTTGAATAATTCCCTCGATCGCCTTGTAACCGCCAAAAAAGAGGAGGATCATAGCCCCGAGGGAGAGTAAAATCCAGCCAATCCTCCTTTCCAGCCGATTATAAACAGAGGTCCAGTAAATCTCCCACACTTCCCTGGCAGGTTTTTTAAATTCCATCTTTCCCATCACCTCCTCAAACTCATTCATTCCTTCAAATTCTTCTCTGCACTCAGAGCATTCCCTCAGATGCTCCTCTGCTAATTTCTGTTTTTCTTTATCCAATTCTCCGCCAAAATAGGAAGAAATGAGTTCTTTCAGTTTCTGATGATCCATAAGACACTCCCTCTCAAGCCTCTATCCTAAACACAGATATTTTCCTAGAATTTTCTTGAGGCGGACTTTTGCATAGTACAGAGAAGACATGATTGTTCCCAAAGGCTTCTCCAGGATATCTGCGATCTCTTGATAAGAATACTGCTGAAAATAGCGCAAAATGATAACTTCTTTCTGCTCCTGGGGTAGGTTCTCGATTCCCTTCCAGAGTATTTCTTTCATCTCCCGGTCATCCTTTTCGGTCTTCAGGATTCGAACGCCGTCGAGAGGCACTTCTTCCCTCCGCTTGGTACGCCTCAGATGGTCGAAACACAGGTTTTTCATCAACTGGTAAAACCAGGGAAAAAAGGGCTTTTGAGAATCAAACTTCTTGATCTTACGGAAGGCTTTGATGAAAGCTTCCTGGGAGATGTCCAGTGCATCTTGGGGATTGTGAACAAAACCGAGCGCAATGTAGAAGGCTCTCTGCATGTACCTGGTAACAAGGAAATGGTAAGCCTCTTTATCTCCCTTTTTTACTCTAGCGATGACTTCTGCCTCTGATGGCACTTTATCGTCTTTCATCTCAAACCCAGTTGATTCTAAAACGCTTCCTCTCGCTAGAGCCAATTCCTTCGCCATCTTTCTTCCACTCTCTTAGACTTAATACGGCTTGAGCCCTGAAAATATTCATTTTATTTCTTGCCTTCTCTCTGGCGGATGACTTCAAAAATGAAAACCGACGCTGCCGCCGCCACATTGAGAGAATTCAACTGCCCTAACAGAGGAATCGATAGAATCTTATCACATTTCTTTCTTACTAGTGGGCGCAAACCCTTGGCTTCCGAGCCAAACACCAATCCCAGCGGAAGATTATAGTCGAATTGATACCAATACTCTTTTCTCCCTCCTTCAGCTCCCACCAGCCATAGCCCCCGCTTCTTCAAATCATCCATGGTGGAAGCTAAATTCTTAACCCTGGCTATCTTCACCTGTTCCAAAGCCCCGGCAGATACTTTAGAAACAGTCTCGGTCAATCCAATCGAGCGTCTTTCAGGCAAAATGATCCCGTCAACCGCAGCCCCTTCAGCGGTCCGGATGATGGCTCCCAAATTCTGAGGGTCTTCCACGCCATCCAGCAAAACCAGAAAGGGCGTCTCAGCCTCGGCCATGATATCATCGAGAGAAGAATATTCTTTGGGAGATAGAAAAGCCACCACTCCTTGATGGTTCCTGACCACCCTATCCAGCTTCTGTTTAGGCACCATAACGTAGGGAATTTTTTTTGCCTGGGCTTGATGGATGATTTCAGAGATTTTCTTGTGGTATCTCTCTTTCTGGATAAAAATCTTATTGATACGCTGAGGGGAAGAATATAGAACCTCTAAGAGGGGATTAAGCCTGTAGATTTGCTCCATAAGGCACCACCGGGCTTAAAAGAGTTTACAATAGCTTTGACTGTCTTGCCAACTGCTAAATTTATATTTTTAGTTTGAAATCCAATATATCTTACGATATAGGTTGCAAACAAGGTTTACTTAGAGAAACTAGAGGAAAAATAGAGAAAACTCTTGCTTTGGCCAAACAATTGACTTAGCTAAGGACAAGAGAGATGAATACAAGGCAGTTGACAAAGAAGCTTAGTGGAGGATCAGGAACGGCTCGAAGGGCAACCAAACTGATTCTGAGTTTGTTCCTAGTCTTATATATGTCCACTCTTTCATTTTCCCAGGAAGCTGGAGGAAGAGGCGGTCCCTCTATTATGCTCGATTTCCTGAATCTGAATTCTATAAATGACTATCTTACGAGTCTAGGACTTGCGCCCTTTGATGATGAGCCGTCTCTTTTCTGGGGCTGCGAGGGCATGGCCGATAAAAAGAAACTCGCCTGGGGCGCCTTTTTTGTCCATGGAAGTCTGGCCGAGCAACAAGGTGCTCAAAGACAGGAACTCTCGGTCAATTTTGGAGGACCCATTATCGAGTACCGGTTTCTAAAAAAAATCCTTTGACCTCGCCCTCACGGGAGGATTCGGGGGAACCTGGGCCACTCTGACTCTAATCGGGGACAAGAGTTCAAAATTCTCTTATGCCTCTTTTCTTTTCCGAGGCGGCCTCAAATTCTCCTTCAGGCCTTTCAAGAAATTCACCCTGAAACCCGCGGTTGGCTACAATGGGGTTCCCAAAAGCAGCTGGAAAAGGAAAGCCGGTGACTTGGCCCTTCCAGGCAGTGCTAGCCTGGGCGGCCTGCATTTTAGATTCGGAATCAGGTTCGGTGGATCCAAATCAGACTAGGGAAATTCAGTCTATTTTTCTATTTTTGTCTTCTTCTTCTGGACACCACCACGGGTGGAATGGATAGAAATCTCTATCTCTAGTTCTTCTTTGTCTGTCAACTTCACTTTCCAGCACACTTCTTTCTTCTCTTTGGATTTTAGATATCCCAGCTCCACCTGCGTTTCGCCTTCTACCAATTCCGCGCCCTCTTCAGGGAGGCTGATCTCCGCATAATCAGGTTTTACGATTTTCACTCTCTTCGCCATCTCCAGAGCAGTGGGTAGGTATCCTTCGTTAGTAAAGAGAGCGATAATTTCATAACTTTCTTTTTCCTTCTCGAGTCGTTTGATATCCACGGAAAGAATCTTAGCCTGAGGCAAAGATTTCGCCAAAAAGAGATTAAACATCGCCTGTTTCTTGGCCCATTCCTCCAAAAACTCGGGTGGGGGATTCTGCAGGAAAAACTTGGGGTTGAAACCTCCAATCTCCACTTCTCCGAGTTGGGGATGATCAAATTTCTCCCAGTTCTTGAATCCTTGGCCGTCGAGGGCTTCATCATTCCACCTTAGAATCTCTAAATCTGTAATCTTTCCATCCTGGTCATAATCCACCACTCTTCCGCTGCACCAGAGTTCATCTCCGTACCAGATCGCTCCATAATAGAAATACCCAAAATCAGGAGAATGACCAAAAAGAGGTCTGCCTTTCTTCTCTTCTTGCTCCTCTTCCTCTCTCCACAGCCGCCTCAGGCCAGCAAAATCCCAGTAGACATCTCCGGCATAAGGATAGCTGGTGATCCTTTTCCCCTGCTCGTCGAAATACCGGTAGAGCTTTAAATCCTCCTCGAACATCGATTCTTCGCTCCGACTGGTGGAAGGGGGGCGAAGATGCATGGGCACGGTAGTATCCATGCTTTGACCGATGGAGACGTTAGGGTGCTGGAGAAGAAACACGACAACGCTTCGGGTCTCATTCTCTGAGAGGGGATAAGCCCCTGCGCCCCACTGTGTCTGACCGCGGCCAGTCGAATCAAAGCCTGGCTCTGGTCGCCAGTTTTCCGGATAATTGCGGTGAAGATCGAGGCCTCCTATCCCGTCTTCGTTGTATTTATCATCCAAGTCGTTGTCGATCCCTTCGCTGTAGATCTTGTAGTTGCCCTTTCCTTCCCCTTTTCTTTTCATCAATCGACCTGACTTATCATCGGGATGAACGATGTATTCTCCCTGTCCTTTCTCGACTTTCTTTCTCATCCGGTAGCAGAAACCGTCTCCATCCAAATCTTCTGCCGGATCCTCATCCAGCAAGCCATCTCGGTCCCCATCATGAGGTCGAACCGTGCTACGGTTTGACTGGGCGGAGTTCAAATAAAGCTCAGCGCCATCAGGGTTATTTTTAACTCGAACATACAAGGCTTTGGTATCTACCAGACGGGTAATCTCAGGATCTTTCCCGTATTGAGTCAGCACGTACCAGGCAAAATAAAGGGCTGATTCACCAGCCGTGATTTCACCAGAATGCCTGTTGCCTTCCAAAAACACGGCTGGCTTGTCTGTATCCTTCCCGGTGGATTTATTGGTGATAGTTATCTGCCAGATATCTCTTCCTTCAAAGCTTTTTCCCACCGAATAAAGCTCAACTAAATCAGGGTACTCCTTTTCCCATTTCTGCAGAAAAGACAGCACCTCTTCGTATTTATGGTAATGAGCAAAGTCCATTTTCCCTTCCACTTTGGGGCGCGCTTGAACATAATCAACATAAGGAAAGAAGCTCTGTCCGTGTCTTTCTCCTCCCACTGTATACATTTTGGGAGATTCCTTCTCTTTTGAAGGGCTGAAAGCAAAGACAAGGATGATGAGGAAGACAAATAATGTTAGCCGGTCTATGCTTTTTTTCATTGTTCCTCCTTCTTAAATTTTATCTGAGGATAGCCTCAATTTATCTCCTAGTCAACTTCCAGATAAAAACCAAATAAACCGGAGACGGTTGTTTACTATTGGGGACAGTTCTATTTTTTCTCACTAACCACCAGGGGGAAACAACAAACAGCGAAAAGAGAAAAATCCTTCTCAATGCATAAAAGAGTGCAAAAATTTGTTAAAACCCAGCAACAATTTCTGTCTCTTTTTCGTATATATATATGAAAGATGAAAAAACAGGAGGTTAAAATGAGATTCAAACAGAGGCTCGCAATATTCTTACTGGCCGTGCTTCTCACTTTTGTCGGCTTCAACCTTCTCACGTCTCCGTCAGCTGTTGAGCTCGTTAAAGTAGGAAAACAGGCAGGATATGAGATTATCGCTAATGTCCTGGCAGAGGCAGGAGTAGGTACTTCTCTTTCCACCAAAATAGGAGGATAGGACTAGAAGAATGACAAGAGTAACCGTCAAATTCCGGGAATGGTTGGTGAACACTTGGGAGAGATTTACGCTCTCCATTTCTACGGGCGGATTAAGCCCTCAATACCAAACAATTCCCCTCCTCTGAGAGGCTGCAGTTTCTCCCCCCGAGTAAATTGCAGCCTCATTTTTTTTCTCCTGAATCCCATCCTTTCCTCAAAATAAAACTTCAGGTTCTCTTTTCCATCAGCCCCAGAAAGACTTCAAAGCTTTCAAAGTGAACTCAACAGCGAAGGCAACCGGAAAATTGAAAAGAATATTTACAGCTGTAAATATTCTTTACTACAAATTCACTAAGAATTGTAGGGAAGGGATGAGAGCATGATATTTTCGGCAGTCTTTTGGCATGATTTTTGCATATAGTATTTTACAGAATACATAGGAGAAAAACGATGCAAACCGCACAAAGAATAGATTATCAAAAACAAATCGATGAGGCCTTAAAAAGGGCTAAGCTCAAAAAGGTCCTTTATCTCTATGACGAATTAGGATATAAGCGCCTCTTAGGAGTGTTCAATCCTAAAAGAGCTGAAGAAATAAAAAGAGAACTTCAGAGGAAGAATTTGATAAATCGCTTAACCGAAGCCGAAATCAAAACAACTCAGCCTGACGAAGACTTTCGATAAAAATTAGCCCGAGCGTCACCGACTATTCGGTGTTTAGAAGCACGCCAATAACCTAGACAATCTCAAATAACGGCTCCCCAGCCCTCAGGTTTTCTCTTCCCCAGTTTTCCTCTCCGTATTCACCAGGACCAAGGCCCAGGAAGCCACAGCTTTTTTCTTGCCTATCAACCCTAGACCTTCATTGGTCTTTGCCTTTATGCCCAAACGCTCACTCTCCAGGCCAAGAAGGGAACCCAGGATCTTTTTCATCCCCAGAATGTGAGCAGCTAACCGAGGCTCCTCAGCGATGACTACAGAGTCGATGTTCATGATTTCCATTCCTTTTGCCCTTAACTTCTCTACAACTTCTTTCAACAACTCCGTGCTTCTTATGTCTTTAAATTCGGGGTCAGTATCTGGAAAAAGCTGGCCGATGTCCCCCTGTCCTGAAGCTCCCAATAAAGCGTCTATGATGGCATGGATCAAGCAATCTCCGTCTGAATGCCCTGCTAATCCATGGGTAAAAGGGATTTCAACACCGCCCAGATAGAGCTTTCTTCCCTTCTCGAACCGGTGGATATCATAGCCGAAACCTGCTCTAATCACCGAGAAAAGCCTCCGCTACTCTGAGATCCTCCGGGACTGTGATTTTTATGTTTACAGGGTCTCCTGGAACCACATAGACTTTTTCCCCGGACCTTTCTACCAGCGAAGCCTCATCGGTGCCATAATAACCCTCTTCCTTCGCCTTGTCCAAAGCCTTCTTGAGCACAGAGTAGGAAAATCCCTGTGGGGTCTGAGCTCTGCATAGCTCCTGGCGCTCTATTGTCCTGAAGATTTCTTCCCCCGTCACTTCCTTCACTGTATCCTCTAGAGGCAAGGCAGGAATGGCTGCTCCCTTCTCAAGAGCGGCCTCTATAACCCGATCTATCAAGGCTGGGCTGACCAAAGGCCGGACCCCATCGTGAACCAGAACAATCCCCGCCTTCTCTGGATCAATCCTCTTAAAGCCATTAAGGACTGAATCCTGCCGCTTCTCACCCCCTTTGACTACAGCCAGAATTTTTTTGTACTGACCAAGGATCTTCTCCTTTTGCTGTTCCTCATCGAGCACCAGGACAATCTCATCAACGGCCTGGTGGGACTCAAATTTCTCGAGCGACCAATCGAGCACAGTCTTTCCCTTCAACAAAGAGAGTTGCTTAGGCGAACCGAAGCGATCTCCCCTTCCGGCGGCAACGATTATCACGGAAACTCTTTCCATCAACTCTCTTGATTATACCTACCAAAGATCATCTTGCCGACAGTCGTCTGAAGAACTGAAGTCACAGTGATGTCGATATTCTGCCCGATCATCTTACGCGAATTGTCCACAACAACCATGGTCCCGTCATCCAGATAAGCAATTCCCTGGTCCTTCTCTTTGCCCTCTTTAAGGATAAACACTTTCATCGTTTCCCCGGGCAAAACAACTGGCTTAAGGGCGTTAGCCAACTCATTGATGTTGAGAACCGGAATTCCCTGTAGCTGGGCGACCTTGTTGAGGTTGAAATCATTGGTGATGATCTTCGCCTCGAGTTGTTTGGCGAATTCGATAATCTTGGAATCGACATCTCTGACATCAGGAAAATCTGTTTCTGAGATGACGACCGAGACCTGAGAAGACTTCTGAAGCCGGTCTAAAACATCCAGGCCTCTCCTTCCTCTCTGTCTCTTCAGCGCATCATCAGAATCAGCCACCAACTGGAGCTCCTTGAGAACAAACTGAGGAATGACCAGGGTGCCTTCGACAAAAGCCGTATCACAGATATCCGTAATACGCCCATCAATGATAACGCTTGTATCCAGGATTTTATAACTGCGGCCGACATTTTTTTCTTTTAAAAAGCTTAGAAAATTGGCCGGGTCGAGCCATTCAGATTTACGGGAGCCCACGGTAAAACCGATATAAGGCATGATCAGCAAGAAAAAAATGCGGATGAACAGAGAAGTCGGATCACTGGGCGCAATAGTCTGGTAGATAGAACCAAGAATCCAACCTAAGATGATTCCAGCCATGGTCCCGACCATGGAGCCCCAAAAAATTCGAAAATGCGTCTTTCGAATTTTGTTCTCGATAAAAATAACGAGCGCACCTAGGACCAAGGACCCTGCTGCTCCAGCATAGGAACTTAAACGGAAAGGAGGAAAGAAATACCCAGCCAAGGTAACGAGAATAATAAAAGTAACTCGAAGAATAATAATACCCATTATGTATAAATCCTCAAAAAATATGATTTATGGCTTGCTTAAGATGCTGAACACCTAACAGGTCCATATTCTGCCTTTCTTTTTTCTCGATAGCGGAGAGATTGCCTTGAGGCATGATGATCGTCTCAAAGCCCAGGGAGTGAGCCTCTTTCATCCTCGCCAACGGCTGGCTTACTGAACGGACTTCTCCGCTTAGCCCGACTTCACCAAAAATCGTCATCTTGGAAGGAATGGCTTTTCCTTTTAGGCAGGATACGACCGCCATCGCCACTCCCAAATCTGTGGCTGGTTCGCTGATTGTCAATCCTCCAGCCACATTGAGATAAATGTCTTCTCCGGCAAAACTGTAACCCATCTTTCTCTCCAGGACAGCCAGGAGCATGGCTGTTCGAAAATGGTCGAGCCCAACGGTCATTCTCCGGGGATTTCCGACAAACAAGGTGGATGAAACCAAGGCCTGAATCTCTGCCAGCAGAGGGCGTGTTCCTTTTATGGTACAAACCACCACACTTCCGGCCTGTTCGGTTGGTCTTTCCTTCAGGAAAAAAGCCGAAGGATTGGAGACAGCCTGCAGTCCTTGGCTTTCCATTTCAAAAATAGCTACCTCAGACACGGGCCCAAACCTGTTCTTCAAAGCCCGGAGAATTCTATGCGCATGGTCTCTCTCTCCTTCAAAATAGAGAACCACATCCACCATGTGTTCTAGGGATTTGGGGCCAGCCAGAGAGCCTTCCTTGGTGATATGGCCGATCAGAAAGGAGGCAACCTGATTTTTCTTGGCGAACCGGAATATCTGGTTAGCCGCTTCTCGAACTTGACTGATCGTACCAGGAGTCGAAGAGAGCTTGGAAGAGAAAACAGTCTGCACCGAATCGAGGATTAAAACCCGAGGGTTGAGCTTTTCTGCCTGGGCGATTATTCTCTCTAGGTTTGTCTCGGCCAGTAAATACATTTCCTCATCTCGAAGTCCGAGCCTCTCGCCTCGTATCTTTATCTGCTCGAGAGATTCTTCTCCGGAAACATACAGGACTTTCTCTCCTTGGGATGAGAAATCGCCAGAAACCTGAAGAAGAAGTGTCGACTTTCCTATCCCAGGCTCTCCTCCGATAAGAACCAGGGAGCCAAGAACAATCCCTCCTCCGAGAACCTGATTAAATTCTTCAATTTTGGTCTTTATTCTCGGCTTTTCGAGCTCCTTGATGTCCCCGTACAGGATAGGCTCGGATGGCGGAAAAGAGTATTCTGCCGATATCTCCTCTTCGACTTCCTCGATCATGGTATTCCACTGCCCGCAGCTGGAACACCTCCCCAGCCATTTCGGTGATTGAAACCCGCAATTCTGGCAGATAAAAATTGTTTTGCTCTTCATCGGAATCTAAAACTCAGCCCAAAGAATACCTCTCTCTCGGAGGCTAACGTAAAGTCGTCTATTCCCAAAACCAAATAAAAATATTTATGAAGGGCATACCGGGTCCAGAGCCTGAAATGAGGCCCAGGGTTTCGGTTGAGATCAAAGCTTTCCAGGCTCAGGATAAACCTATCTTGAACAAGATAATAATCCACTCCGGCGCCAAAGCTTGATTCAATGATCCCTGCTCTGGGAGCAAGATCTCCCCAGCGGATACCGGCCTGGGCAGAATAGGTGAATTTTTCCTGCCAAGGATCCTGGACGATTTGAGCTAAAAAGAATTTTTCCGGGTCAGGCCACAGAGCAAGGGAAAAATAGCCTTGCCACCCCTCGCTTTTCGGGTAATAGTCCGCTCTCAAATCCACATCAAACCTCAGCGAAGACAGAGGTTGAATTGTCTTTCTCGCCTCAGCGATGACACTTTTGGCCTCACTGTACAATTCAGGGTTATTGATCAGCTTCCCCAGTGTCCCTTCCCCTTGGTTGATCTTTTCTAGTGATTCATTCAAAAGCTCTAAAGATTCCTGTGTCTGCTGGATGAGTTCTTTTATTCTTTGCAAGTTTATTTTTATCTCATCCCTGTTTTCCTCGGCAATATCCTTAAAGAGAAGGATCAGCTCTTCCAAATTATCAGAAATCTCTTTGACTCTTTGATCAAAATTCTGCACGGCTTGAGCAGAGCTTCCGATGGCCTGGTCGAGCTCGCCCCTGTTCTGGCTGAGAAAATCTTTCAAATCAGCCGTAAAGGAGGAAAGGTTTTGCAGCGCATTCCGAAAATTTGCTTGCGATTCTTCCTCCCCCACTATATTCTTCAAGCTTTCGCTCAACTCTTGGACTTCACTCCCGATAGAGAGAAGCATCGTACCTATCTGGTCCATACTCGCCGAAGGAAGGGCGCCGATTGTCTCCTCTTGCCTGTAAGCGTCTCTCTCTTCTCCCGGAAAAATCTCAATGTATTTCTCCCCAATAAGCCCCAGGGAAGCCACTGTCGCTTTAGAGCCGCGGGGTATACTCACCTCAGCATCGATGACCATCACCACTTCGGCCCGGCTTTCCTTTAACCTAATATCTTTGACATAACCGACTTTAACACCTGCTAGTCGGACCATCGCCCTCTTCTCCAAGCCGGCAGTAGAATCAAACAGGGAATAAAGGACATAGCCAGGCTCTCTGAATAAAACCGAGATATCGCCGACGATAAATATGAAGGTAGCTAAGATCAATATCGCAATCCCAATAAAGATGCCAATCCTAACTTCTCGTTTCATTTTTCTTTCCTGTTTACCAGTTTTCGATCGGCCCTTTCGCCCGGCCGTGAATGAACTGCTGGACCACCTGGTTCTCCGAATTCCTTATCTCTTCTGGTGCTCCGGTAAGAATAATTCTCCCCTCGTAGAGCATAGCCATCCTATCGGCAACCTTGTAGGAACTGACCATATCATGGGTTATGACCACTGAGGTCACCTTTAATTCTTCTTTCATCACATTAATCAACTCGTTGATAGCGTCTGCTCTAATCGGATCTATTCCCGTCGAGGGTTCATCATAGAGGATGATTTCCGGCCTGTAGGCAATCGCCCGGGCCAAACCCACTCTTTTTTTCATTCCTCCGCTGAGCTCGTGGGGCATGAGGTTCTCGATACCTTTTAGTCCAACTTTGGCCAGGCTTTCAGCGACCATCTCTTGAATCTTCTCAGGAGAAAAGTCGGTGTATCTTTCCAGGCCAAAACTTACATTCTGACCGACGGTGAGGCTATCGAAAAGGGCCGCTCCCTGGAAAAGCATCCCGAATTTTTTGGTAATTCTCTGGAGTTCATCTTCTTCAAGATGAGTAATTTCTTCTCCATCTATGTAGATCTCTCCACGGTCAGGCTTGAGAATTCCGACCAAATGCTTTATCAGAACACTTTTTCCTGAGCCGCTCTGACCTATGATCACCATCGTCTCTCCCTTTTCGATTTCAAGGTTTACACCCCGTAGAGCTCTTGTTTCTCCAAAGTGCTTATGAAGGTCGATTATTTTAATCATCTTCATATGCTCGAAGGGAAAATTTTACTCAAGAAAAAGTTAACGATTAAAATGCAGATGCTGGCTATCACGACTGTTTGAGTGGTGGATCGTCCTACTCCCTCTGCTCCTCCTTCGGCTCTCAACCCCTGCCAGCATCCGATGATGGCGATAATAACCCCGAAAACAGAAGCCTTAATAAGGCCGCTTATGACATCCCATAGTTCGAGATAAAGGAAGGTGTTCTTAAGATAAATAATTCTGTTAACTCCCATCAGATAAACATTGTAGAAAAATCCAGCAGCTATGCCAATGATATCTCCGTAAAGGGTCAGACAGGGAAGCATGATAAAGCAAGCTAAGGTTCGGGGAACAACGAGATATTGGATGGGATTAGCGCCCAAGCTGAAGAGAGCGTCAATCTGTTCGGTGATCTTCATGGTCCCGATTTCAGCAGCCATGGCCGAACCCACGCGTCCGGCAACCATTAATCCTACTAGGATAGGGATAAGTTCCTTGGAAAGCCCCAGAGAGATGATCGGGCCTCCGTAGGCCTCGGAGCCAGGCCCTATATAGCGATGAAATCCTATGTATGTCTGCAGCCCGAAAACAAGACCGCCGAAGGCAGCTGTAAGAGAAATAACAGGCAGAGATTTAACTCCGATTGTTTCCAGTTGTTGAATAAATATTTTCTCCTCCCAGGGCCTCTTGAATAAATTCTTCAAAGTCCTGCTCAGAAGAATTCCAACTTCACCCAGCTGTTCGAAAAACGACCGGAGAGGAAGTTTGGCTCGATAATGCATGGACTAGGCTTCCGTGTATTGGAATTCCAGATCAGCAAACCTAGCATACTCACGAATAAAGGCCATATTGACGATTCCTACCGGGCCATTCCTCTGTTTGGCCACATTGATCTCTGCAATTCCCCTGAGGCTTTCATCTTTTGGCCGGTACAATTCAGGACGATAAATGAAAATAACGACATCGGCATCCTGCTCGATGGCTCCTGATTCCCTTAAGTCGGAAAGCAGAGGACGCGGCTCGCGACGCCCCTTCTCAGGAGCACGGCTTAGCTGGGAAATGCCGACCACAGGAATCTTAATCTCCTTAGCTAACTCTTTCATGGAACGCGAAATATAGGACATCTCCTGAGTTCTGTTCTCGAATCTTCCGCCTGGCCTCATGAGCTGCATGTAATCGATGAAGAGGACATCGAGGTGTTGTTCCATCTTCAACCTTCTCGCTTTGGCCTTCATCTCCATCACCGTCAAAGCTGGAGTTTCATCCACAAATATCTTGGCCTTGGAAAGGGCTTCGGCGCCGAGCTTCAGTTTTTCAAAATCTCTTTCGCTGATAAAACCTGTTCTCACCTTTTTTATATCCAGCTGGGCTTCCGCACAGAGCAATCTGATGACGACCTGCTCTTTGGCCATTTCCAAAGAGAAAAAGCCCACCGCATAATCCGTCTTGATCCCGACATAATGAGAAATATTCAAGCTGAGGGCTGTTTTTCCCATTGAAGGCCGCGCAGCAATGACAATAAACTCTGAATTGTGAAACCCTGAAGTCAGGTTATCCAAATCCCTGAAGCCAGAGGGAACACCTATCACTGCTTCTTTCCTTTGAGAAATGGAGTGAATCATTTCCAGGGTGGGAGTGGTCAACGTGCTAACGGGAACAAAACCAGGCTTTATCCTCTGTTCAGCGACTTCAATGATTGCTTTCTGGGCCTCGTTCAAAAGCTCGTCAGCATCCTCCTTCTGTTCATAGCTCGAGTTCATGATCTTGGCCGATGAGAGTATGAGGCGTCTCAAAAGAGATTTCTCCTTGATGATCTGGGCATGATGTTCGATATTCAAGCTTTTGGGAACGCCATCCATTAAGGATGAGAGATAAGAGGCGCCCCCAACTTCCTCAAGTGCCCCCCCTTTTTGAAGCTCTTCGCTCAAAGTGAGTAAATCAACAGGCTGTCCTTTGTCGACTAAAGAAATGATGGTCTTGATTATCTTTTGGTTGGCTTCCTTGTAAAAATCTTCAGGAGAGATGATCGATAAGACAACGTTGAGATTTTTGTTTTGGACAAGAATCCCTCCCAAGACGGCCTTTTCGGCTTCCAGATTGTGAGGAGGCGTTTTTTTTAGAAACATTAAGTCAAATTCCACTTTCTCTCCCCAATCTTTCTATTTATTTTTTAAGCTATTATTTTTACCCCTTATTCTTCGGTGGAGTCCTTGACTTCCTCTTTAGCCTTGCTCTTCTTAGCTTCGGTGTCTTCTCCTTTCTCAGCCTTTCCTGATTTCTCTCCTTGGGCTTCTTCCTTTTTCTCTCCCTCCTGTCCTGCTTTTATCAGCTTCTTCTTTTCTTTCTCGGCATCCTCGACTCCTTTAGTTCCTGTTTCCATTTTCTCTTCTGCCTTCTCTTTCTCGGCCTCTTCAGGCTCTTTCTCTGCTTTTTTACCTGACTCCTCCGCTTCGCCTTTTTCTGCTTCTTTGGACTCCTCCTCTTTTTCTTCTTTTGCTTTCTTTTTCTCCTCTTCCTTCTTTTCCTTCTCGGTCTCTTCGACCTCTTCCTTTTTCTCTTCTTCGGCAGCCGCTTTCTCCGCTCGCTTTTCTTCTTCCTTCACTTTATCGGCTTCTTCCATTTTTTCTTCCCGGGCCTCTCCTTCTCGGATCACCTGGACTTTTATTTCAGCCCGGTCGTCGTAGTAAACCTTAATGGATACCGTGTAATTCCCCAGTCTTTTTATGGGTTCATCCAAGAGAATCTTCTTTTTGTCGATCTCAAAACCTAATTTTCCCAATTCCTCTTTCAGGTCTGAAGAACTCACCGAACCAAAAATCACATCTTTCTCCCCGGCCTTTCTGGAAAAGGTGAGAGACACTTCGTTCAGCCTCTGGATAAGGTCTTTAAAAGAGAGCCTTTCCTCCTCTATTTTCTTTTTCAAAGCCTGTCGTTCAATCTCGATCATCTTCAAGTTAGAAGGAGTTATCTCTAGAGCTAATTTTCTAGGAATGAGATAATTCCTCCCGTATCCAGAAGCAATCTCTACGGTATCCCCCTTTCTCCCTAGATTCTCAACATCTTGTTTCAGGATGACTTTCATCTTTCCTCCAAGAAGCCTTGATTAATCCACTATATAAGGGAGCAAGGCCATCAATCGCGCCCTCTTTACAGCCACCGCCAGCTTTCTTTGATGAAAAGCACAGGTGCCAGTGATGCGTCTCGGCGATATTTTCCCCCTGTCAGGAATATACTTCTTCAAGATATCAATGTTTTTATAATCGATCTCTTTCACATTACTCACGCAAAAACGACAGACCTTTCTCTTGGGTGGAAAATAGCGGCGAAAAGCCGTTCTTCTCTCTCTACTCTCTTCTTTAGCCATCACTTCTCCTCCTTTTTGGGTTCCTCAGGGGGCAATTCTTCTTTTCCCATGATGTCCTCTTCAACCTCTTTTTCTACAGCCTCTTTTTCTACAGCCTCTCCTTCTACTGCCTCTGTTTCAACCTCTGCTTCTGGCCTTTCGGCTTCCTTCTTCACGGCTTTGGCAGGCTTCTTACTTTTCTTGATACTCTCTTTTGGCTCTTTTTTGACAGTCAAATACCGAAGGATTGTATCCATCTGCTTGAACCGTCTTTCCAGCTCAGAAGGCACATCATGTTCTCCTTCATAATGAAAGAAAACATAGAAGGCCTCTTCAAACTTGGTGATAGGATAAGCTAACTTTCTTTTCCCCCATCTGTCCTCTTTCAGCATCTTCCCTTTCTTCCGGGAAACCACTTCAGCCATCTGAAGGATCAGCTTGTCTGTTTCTTCTTCTGTTAAATTAGGAGAGACTAAAAAACCTGTTTCGTATTGTCTCATCTGTACCTCCTTATGGATTTAAAGCTCCTTACAAATAAGGAACAAGGAGATATCTTCTCCACCTTTGACGAGAGCGATTCAATTCACAAGGGCCGTTTTTCTCTTGTTATAGAGATTCATGGCCCTCTCGATCTCGCCAGCTAAGATTATCTCCAGCGCCTCTTGGGCTTTTTCTAGACTCTTCTCCAGTAGAATTCTTTCTTTCTTATCAAAAGAAGATAACACATATTGAGTGGTATCTTCGCTTAATGGCTGAGAACCGATTCCTAGTCTTATCCTAGGGAATTTGGTCGTTTTGACCTCTTCAATGATCGAAATGATTCCCTTATGCGTTCCAGCGCCGCCTTTTTTCCTGATGCGGATCTCCCCTAAAGGCATATCTAAATCATCATAGACAACAACAAGTCTTTCCGGGTTGATCCTCGATTCCTCCAGAATCTTCCTCACGGCCATCCCGCTCTGGTTCATGAAAGTCTGGGGCAGCGCTACAAGAACTCTCTCCTTCGATCTCATCACTTCTCCAGATTTCACCCAGACATTTCTCCTTTTCAGTTTAATCTTCCATTCCTTGGTGAGCTTCTTTATAAACATGAACCCTGCATTGTGTCTTGTCCGGGAATACTTCCTTCCTGGGTTTCCCAGTCCGACCACCACCCACAATTACTCTTTCTCCTTTTCTTTCTGTTTCTCCTCTTCCCCCTTCTCTTCTTCCTCTTTCTTTTCTGGTTCTTTCTCCTCCTCTTCCTTTTCCTTCTTGATGACTTCTGGTTCTTCTCCCTCGGCAATCACTTCTTCCTCTTCTTCCACTTCCTCGATTATCTCTTCTTTTTGCGGCACTTCAATGAGGATGAGGACCGTATCAGGCTCGGTGAGCATTTCTACTCCTTCAGGAGTTTTAACATCTTCGGCTTTCACCGATTGATGGATATGAAGCGAACTTATATCTATCTCGATATTTTCAGGAATATCTTTGGGAAGACACTCGATCTCGACTTCTCGATTCATAAATTCCATGAATCCACCTTCAGACTTGACTCCAACCGCTTCTCCAACTGGGACGACCGGGACAGAAACACGAATGACTTTATCCATAGCAATCTGATAAAGATCGACATGAAGAAGTTCATCGGTAACAGGGTCTATTTGCATCTCCTTGATCATAGCGTCTTGACTTTCTGAGTTAAAAGAGACCTTGAAAATCGTGTTCTCTCCAGCTTCAGATTTTAATATTCTGATGATATCTGTTTTGGCCACTGCAAGAGGGATGCTGGCTGTGTTTGCACCGTAGAAAATCGCCGGAACTTTACCTTCTCTCCTGAGGGTACGAGAGGCATTCTTGCCAAAAATTCCCCTTTTCTCGCCTTTGATCTTGATTCCCATTTCTCTTTCCTCCTAAATAAACAATGAACTCACAGAACTGCCTTCATTTATCCTTCGAATGGCTTCCCCGAAAAGCTCGGCCACGGAAAGGACTTCAATCTTTTGATTGTTTCTGGATAGAGGGATTGTATTGGTGACAATCAATTTTTCAATATCTGAACTTTCAATCTTCTCTACCGCCTTTCCTGACAAAACAGGATGAGTACAGGCTGCATAGATCTTCTTGACTCCTTCTCGTCTCAAAGCCTCAACACCCTGAACGAGAGTTCCCCCCGTATCCACCATGTCATCCAGGATAACAACATCCTTGCCTTTGACTTCTCCGATGACATGAAGAACCTCAGCCACATTCGGAGCCGGCCTGCGCTTATCTATGATGGCTAACTTCGCACCCACCCTCTTGGCAAACCCTCTGGCCCTGGCAACTCCTCCAGCATCCGGGGAGATGATCATCAAATCTTTTAAACCGAGTTCCTGGATGTGGTTAGCCAAAACAGGAGCAGCCATCAGGTTATCCACTGGAACAGAGAAAAAACCCATGATTTGGGGAGAGTGGAGATCCATAGTTAATACTCTATCTGCCCCCGCTGCCTCCAACAAATCAGCAATCACACGGGCTGATATCGGAACTCGGGGCCGATCTTTCCAATCCTGACGAGCATAACAATAATAGGGAATGACAGCCGTGATCCTCTCCGCCGAGGCCCGCTTAAAAGCATCTATCATTAGAAAAAGCTCCATAGAGTGGAAATTGGCATCGAAGGAACCAGACTGGATAACAAATACGTCAGCTCTCCTTACATTTTCTTCGATGTAAAAATGGATTTCTCCATCACTAAATTTTTCTAAAACTGCTCTGCCTAAGTCAATTCCTAAGTATTTGGCAATCTCCTCAGCCAGGCCACGATTGGATGAGCCTGCAAACACTTTCAACATCTTATCTAGCTTCACCGACTCCTCCTCTTCATCTCCACAAAGGAGCTGATTTATGATTCCTCTTTGACTGGGGTGGGAGGATTCGAACCTCCGATGGCGGATCCAAAGTCCGCTGCCTTACCGCTTGGCTACACCCCAACCTTGTTCCAGTAGCTAGCACGCGACAAGGTCTCCACAAGGAGCGAAGGGTATTTCTTCTTCAACTCACTCCACCCTCGCTCGGCCTTATCTCTATCTGAAAAAAGCCCAAAGACAGCAGAACCAGTGCCGCTGACTAAGGACAATTCGGATCCCAGTCTCTGAAAGAGGTTCTTAATGTCTCTTAATTGAGGATGTATAGTAAAAATCGTCTCTTCTAATCCGTTTTCTAAGCAAAAAATGTTCCTCTCGGTTAAAAACTTGATAATTTTACTTTCTTTATCTCCTGAAGTCAAGGTAAACTCAAAAGCTCCGTAAACTGAGGAAGTAGAAATAGATACAGGAGGTAGAACCAAGAGGCATGATAGGGGAGCAAGGTCATCCAAAGGTGTTATTCTGTCTCCTCGTTCCATCCCTAAGCACAATCCGCCTTCGAGAAAATAAGGTACATCGGCCCCGATAGTCTTCCCTAATTCCATCAAGTCTTTCTTGCTTAGGTTTAGTCCCCAGATTTTATTCAAAGCATAGAGGGTCACGGCTGCGTTCCCGCTTCCTCCCCCTAATCCTTTCCTAGGGGGAATATTCTTTTCCACTCGAACCTCGATTCCTTGGGAAAGATTGTATCTCTCCTGAAGAGAGGCAGCCGCCTTGAATACAAGATTATCCTCGTTCCAGGGTACAGATTCATCATCCCCTATCAAGGAGATCTTGCTGTGGCCGACAGTCCTGAACTCCAGAATGTCATACATATCAATGGTTTGGAAGAGAGTCCGGATTTCATGGTAGTTGTCTTCCCTTTTTTTTAGGACTTCTAATCCCAGATTGACTTTGGCAAAGGATTTAGCTTTCATCGGCCAATAACTCTTCGATTTCTGCCCAACTCTTCATCTCGTACCTTTCTAAAAAAGGCTGCGAAAAGGCCGCAGGTTTTATGGCCTGGTTAAAATTTAGCTTGAGGATTTTGAGCTGGCCTTTACTCCAGGGGTGGAAAAAGAGAAGAAGGCGGGCAAAGGAAGTATCAGCAAAATACTCCTGAACCTTAAAACGGAATTCTTCTCTCTCGCCGGTCACGATTCTGCCCTTTCCATCCCTCTCCAAATTCCATTTTTCAAGAGCCTCCTTGGCCTCAAGGCTGGTCTGCTCCCCAGTCCATCGTCCGCTTAAAAGGCTTACCATCTCATACTGGTTTAAGCGAAATCCCAGCGACCTGAACGTGATTTCCTCTACATTTCCCTGCCAATAGACTTTTTTCGTAGGCAGGACAAAAAACGACTTTTCTTTATCGATAAGGATGTAGTATAGAGACCGTCCGATATAATCAAAGGATTCAATTCTCCCTCGATGAGGAAGAGAAAACAAAAAGGAAAATCTTATTTTGGAAGCTCCCTGGTCTCCGGTTATCCTAAGGGCCCCGTAGCCTTCGATACTTTCAAGGCTCGAAGGAACCGTGGGTACAGAATACCGGGCAGGCAAACAGGAAACACAAAGCCCCAAGGCCAGCAGAATGACTCCAGAATATACCTTCTTGCTTCTGACGAGATGTTTTCTATTTTTTGGTAGTCCTTTCAATTTTCTTCTCGACCTTCACTTTATCTTCAATATTCGCCTCTAAAGCCTTTCTCCAGTACAGGACAGCCTGCTCTTTTTGTTTCAACTGGAAATAAAGGTCTCCCAGATGGTCATTGATGACTGGATCATCCGATAATTTTTGGATGGCTTTCTTGAGATAGAACTCTGCCTTTTCGTAATCTTTCAATTTGAAATAGGCCCAGCCCAAACTGTCAAGATAGGCTCCGTTCTCTGGGTCCAAGGCCAAGGCTCTTTTTACTAGCTCCACAGCCTCCTCAAGCTTCTGATCATTTTCCGCGAGCATGTAACCCAGATAGTTCAGAGCCTCAGCGCTCCTAGGATTGAGTTCAATAGCCTTTCTCAAATACGTCTCTGCCTGGATGTATTCTTTCTGACGCTCATTGAGAATGCCCAGCCGAAAATTATAAAAGAAAACTCTCTCTGATGGAGCATCGGAATCCTTGGTGAGAAGAGCTGCGTACAAAGGAATAGCCCCTTGGAAATCCCTCTTGTCCTCGAGGAAGAAGGCAAAACTGAGGAGTGCCTCGAGATTGTCTTTATCATTCTCAATCAAGCGACGGTAGGTCTTTTCAGCTTCTTCATCTGCTTTGGTTTCGTGCAGGATCTTGGCTTTTGTCAACAGGGCCTGAGAATTGTCAGGTTCAACCTGAAAGATTTCCTCAAGCACAGAAAGAGCCTGCTCGTATTTCTTCAGGAAGTGGAGGGAAAAGCCTAGCCTGTTAAGGATATAAGTATTCTGGGGAAAAGACTCCAAAGATTTCTCATACAAAGAGGCGGCCTGCTCCCAGTGGTTTTTCAATTCGTAGGTTTTGCCAAGAAGAAGATTACCCTTATAATTCCTGGGATTAAGGCTTAAAACTTTGGACAGGTTTTTCTGCGCTTCCTCCAATTTTCCTCTTTCAAGCTGCAGCTCCCCTAGACCTAAGAAACCCACTTCCGAGAAGGGATTAATTTCTGTACAACGCAAATAATACTTCTCGGCCTCTTCAAACTGAGAAAGCGCAAGACAGATCCTCGCCAAGGAAAAATGAGCCTCCTCGTTTTCAGGCTCTAAGGCAGTCACTTTAAGGAATTCTTCCTTCGCTTTCTGGTTAAAGCCTTGGGATGATTCTTTGTCTGTTCGAACAGAAAAGGCCCGGGCCAGGTATAGCTTTCCTAAAACTTCATGAGCCTGGACATTGGCTGAGTTGAAGGTAAGAGCCTTCAGGGCTGCAGCCTCGCATTTTTCCCATTTCCACATTTCCAAGTACAACTCAGCCAGCGTGGAGTAGATGTCCGTGGGATTATCGCTTGTCGGGATGGCTTTCAGATACTCACTGGCTGCTTTCTCTAATTGGCCTTCGGCTCTCAGAAGAGCTCCTTTAAGGACATGGAAAAAAGAGTCTGCCTTGGACGTATTTTCCTGGCTCGAGGCTACAGAGCTTAGGATGAGAATCAGAAGAAAATAAACACTGACTTTCTTGGCCATCAACTAATCCAACTTGAAGCCGAAATCTTCGCCCTTCTTGGCCTTCTTAGTCTCCTCGTCCTCCTGGCTCTTCTTCTTTTCCCTTTGAGAATCTTTATTCACCAAGCGAAAACCATAATCTTCGGTCTTCACCTTTCTCTTTTTCTTCCTGAAGAGAGGGTAGAGAGGAGACCTAATCCTTTTTCCAAAACAGGAAAGATTAGGATTAAATATTAGAAGAAGAATAAAAAGAGCAAAAATGATCAATAGACCGTAAAGTCCCCAATTCATTCTAGAACCTCATCCAAACGCTATCTTTCTGAACCTCTGTTCAAAAATTTATTATATTCCTGCCCAGGGCTTTAGTCAACGAACCTTAATCCCCCTCTTTATCGGAACCTTGAATATACTCGGGTTTGGCTTAAATCGGAGGGAGGCTCAAGAAAACAGAGGAAGATTCAAAAGGCGAGGATTTGCAACTTCAAGGTTCAAAAGCCTCTAGGTTTGGCCCTCAACATCATCTTGAAAATTGGGGACTTTGGCTTTCAATTTTTCTTCCCCAAGATAAAGGCCTACCAGGAAGGCGGAGGAAAAAATGAGTATGGTAAAAAAAACTTTGAATAGATCTTTCATCTTGACCTTCCCTTTAATTTTTGTTTAAAACAGAAAAAAAGTCAATAATTCATTTCGGGGAGTCAGCAAATTCTTAAATATTGGGATAAAAAAACGAGACCTGATCTAAGAGGCATTTTTTTCCATGACATCATCAGGGCTGCTTTTTGGAATAAGGTTGCTCCTTTTAATCAATCTTAAAAGCCTTGGCTATCGCAGCAAACAAAAGAAGCCTACCGTGAGCTCCATTTGATTTTTTACCTCTTTCTCTATATAAATAATCTATAGTGACTCTAATAATTCGGAAAGCACGATGAAAAGAAAAACATTCTTCTGTTTCCTCATTTTTCTGTTTCTGTGCTCTTCTCTTGGCCTGGGTCAGGGGATAAGAAAACCTGTCTGGGCCGGGGTAGAGAAATTCTACCATAGCAATCCAGGGGTCCTTTCTGCCCAGATTGACAGATTCCTCCGCAACGTGAAAATCAGCCCTCCTCCTGGCGAGCTCCAAGCTCTCATCATACCTCATGCGGGATATGTCTATTCGGGGCAAATCGCTGCCCATAGCTATAAACTGATTCAAGGAAAAAATTACGAAATCGTCATCATCATCGCCCCTTCTCATCGCTACGGCTTTGAAGGATGCTCCATCTACCTTCAAGGAGGATACGAGACTCCTCTAGGAGTGGCGGAAGTTGACCGAGTCGTCGCTTCAGCCCTCTCCAAGGCTTCTGGCTTTAAATACATCCCCCAAGCCCATCAGGCTGAACACTCGGTCGAAGTCCAGGTTCCTTTCATCCAACAAACTCTTCCTCAAGCGAAAATTGTGCCTGTCGTCATGGGATTCCCTCAAAGAAAAACGATCTTGACCCTGGCCAAAGCCCTGGCCAAGGTAGCCGTGGAGAGAAAGTTTCTGGTCATTGCCTCAACAGACCTGTCCCACTTCGAGCCCAGAAAAACTGCCAACGAAATCGATGCCCGGACGATCTCTCTCATCGAATCGTTTAAGACAAACACTCTTATCAGCAAGCTCGAAAGACGGGCCAACATCATGTGTGGTGGAGGCCCGGTTGTAGCTGCGCTCCTTTACGCCCAGAAAAGGGGACAAGCAAAAGTCCAAGTTCTCCGATACGGAGATTCATCCCAGGCTGGAGGCCCCGCATCTCAGGTAGTGGGTTATCTGTCGGCTGCTGTCTACACTAACCAACAAGCTACAGGCCTCTCTCTGGCAGCAGAAGAGAAAAAAGAGCTTCTCCGTCTAGCTCGAACGGCAGTGGAGCAGTTCGTCAAAGAGAAAAAAATCATAAACTACCAGACAAAAAACTCAAATTTCATAACCAAAAAAGGCGCTTTTGTGACTCTAAAAAAGAGTGGACACCTCCGCGGATGCATAGGGTTTATCGAGCCCGTCTCGCCTCTCTATGAGACAATTATCAGAGCCTCTGTCCTTGCCGCTGTTCAGGATCCAAGGTTTCCCCCTGTCTCTTCTGAAGAACTCAAAGACCTGGAGGTCGAAATCTCTGTCCTTACTCCTTTGGAAAGAATCCATAATCCCCGCCTGATTCAAGTCGGAAAACACGGATTGGTCATCTCCAAGAATGGGAAAAAGGGGCTTCTTCTTCCCCAGGTTCCTGTAGACAATAACTGGTCAAGAAAGGAGTTCCTTGGTCATGCCTGCCTGAAGGCTGGTCTCCCTGAAGACGCCTGGAAAAAGGGGGCCGAACTGTATGTCTTTGAAGCCTTGGTCTTTTAGCCCGGAGACAGATCTGGTTTTCATCCCTTATTGATTTTTGCGGTTTCTTCGCTATAATAAGACTTCAAAATATGAAAGGAAACGAGAATGCCGCTTTACGAGTACAAATGTCTAAAATGTGGCTATGTCTTTGAGCTTCTTCAAAAAGCCAATGATCTCCCCTCAGAGAAATGCCTAAAATGCGGCAGCCCTGTAAAGAAAATACTGTCTCCCCCTGCCCTTCAGTTTAAGGGAGAGGGTTGGTACATTACCGATTATGCCCAGAAGAAGAGCGAAAAAAAAGAAAAGGCCCCTTCGGAGCCAAAAAAGAAAAAAGAAAAAACCGCTGTCAAAAGCGATCGTTCTTCAACATCTGAATAATTTGCCTTCTATCTCCCCAGGAACTAAAATTCATGCCTGCTTCTCGTTCTTCTCAAATTACCTGCCTTTTAGATGCTTTATAGAAAAAAGTGATTGGGAATGGCTGAAGCGACCATTGAGGATTTAGCCTTACAGATCCTCCTTGGAGGGGGAACAGCTCCGCTTTCCCCCTTCCAACGCTCGCCTTCTGCTTCTCACGGCGTGCTGCCTCCCCTTCTCGGACGCCATAAAGCGTCCTGCGACCAAGGATGGCATACCCCCTTGGAACCCCTCAAACATCGTTTCTCAGCACGATGTTGGTCTTCGAGGGAAGTCGACCTGCGAGTATGTTTGAGCGCAGCGAGTTACGCAGCAGCCGACAAGACTGAAAGGAGAATGGCGTTAAAAATCTGAACGGGAGCGAAGCCACTCCCAATGACACCTCAAAAAGTCTTCGCCTACAAAAATCTCCGCTATCCTCTTTGACAAGATATCTTTTTGAGAATAAAATTGGGTTGATGAAAATAGTCGTCCGTGCTCCAAACTGGATTGGTGATGTCGTCCTCTCTTTTCCAGCTTTAGAGAGCCTCAAGCAAAATCTCCCGCAAGCTCAAATCTGGATCGCAGCCAGAGAAGAGATTCAAGACCTATACTCCTCGTTAGATTTTGTCAAAGGTATCGTTCCTCTCCCAGGACTCAATAATTTTAGAAACCTTAGAGATACGTCAAAAAAAATTAAGGAATATGATTTTGATATCGGCCTCCTCCTTACCAATTCATTCTCTTCTGCCTTGCTCTTCTTTCTAGCCCAAATTCCCCAAAGATGGGGGTATTCCCGCGATAACAGAGGGCTTCTTTTGACCAAGGGAGTTCCCTTCAAAAACCAGCACAGGCCTACCTGCCATCAAGTCCATTACTATCTGAACCTCGTCTCCGGCCTAGGCTTCCAAATCTCCACCCCTGAGCTCGTCCTTCCCCTCTCCTCCCTGGAAAAAAATTGGGCAGAAAATGAACTCTCTGCTTCAGGTTATGATCAAAAGAAGCCACTGATTATCCTTAATCCCGGCGCCTACTACGGGTCGGCCAAAAGATGGCCTGCCCATCGGTTCGCTGAGCTAGCTTCCATGCTTCAGGAAAAACACAAGGCCCAAATCTTGATCATCGGCTCGGCCGAGGAAGTCGAATTGGTGGAGTCTATAGCCTCATCCATGACTGAGAGACCTATCAACATGGCTGGCAAGACAACTCTGCTGCAGCTGGCAAAGCTGATCAGCCTGGCGGACCTCTTCATCACCAATGACTCAGGTCCCATGCACATAACCAACGCTCTGAGAGTCCCCCTTATTGCTATTTTCGGCCCTACAGATCCTCGTGTTACTGGCCCTTTCCATCAACCTTCAGCGGTCATTAAAAAAGAAGTCTCTTGCTGGCCCTGCAGTTATAGGACCTGCCCCTTCGATCACAGATGTATGACGGAAATCGAGCCCGAAGAAATATTTATCCTGAGTCAAAAATTCTTATGAAAAAAAAGCGCGCGGTCTTTCTCGACCGTGATGGAACCATCAACGAGGATGTCGGTTATCCCAATCATTTCAAACAGATTCATATTTATCCTTCCAGCTTCGAGGCCGTAAGGAAAATAAACAAGGCTGGATTCCTCGCCGTCATCACGACCAATCAATCAGGAATTGGAAGAGGTTTTTTCACTGAAGAAGAACTCCAAGTCATCCACCAAAAAATCGCAGCCGCTTTCGCCCAGCACAAGGCTTACTTCGATGGCCTATATTTCTGTCCCCATTACCCGCTTTCTTCAGCCCCTCTTTACAAAAAAGACTGCTCCTGCCGCAAGCCAAATCCCGGTTTGGCCATTCAAGCCGCTTCTGAGCTGAATATTGATCTAGAAGTCTCCTACATGATTGGAGATAAAGTAGAAGACATCCTCTTCGGCCGGAACATTAAGGCTTCCCCAATCCTCGTTCTGACCGGCTTTGGCCAAAAATCTCTCTCTGAGCTCAAGAAAAGAGGTATTCGGCCAGCTTTTGTGGCCCAAAACCTGCTGGAGGGAGTCGATTGGATCCTGAAAAAAGAAAAGATTAACCTGGCAATCTTTGAACAATAATAAACCCTGAAGACGCCTAGCTAATAAAATGATTAGATTCGATGACATTCTAGATAAAGTAGCCTCTTCTTATAAAGATAAGGATATCACTCTCTTGAAAAAGGCTTATGTCTTTGCTGCTAAGGCTCATAGAGGACAGACGCGGCGTTCAGGAGTCCCGTATTTGAGCCACCCTCTCGAAGTGGCCAACATGCTTGCGGAGATGAAATTGGATAGAACGACCTTAGTGGCTGGACTCCTCCATGATGTCTTAGAAGATACCGACGTGACAGCTCTTGAGCTCAAGGAGGCCTTCGGACAGGAAGTCGCGGATTTAGTCGAGGGTGTCACCAAGATCAGCCGGGTCCAAGAGTCTTCTCCCGAAGCGAGACAGGCTGAAAGCATCCGCAAGATCATTTTTGCCATGACTGATGATCTGAGGGTTATCTTTATCAAGTTAGCTGACCGGATTCACAACCTAAAAACGCTGAAATTCCTGGCAGAAGCCAAGCAGAAACAAATCGCCAGGGAGACCCTTGAAATTTACGCGCCCATAGCCAACAGGCTGGGGATGGGAAAAATTAAAGCAGAATTGGAAGACCTTTCCTTCCGCTATGTAGACCCTGATAACTACTTCGAGGTAGCATCTCTTGTCGACCCCGAAAGGAAGAAAGCTGAAAGAGAGCTCAAGAAGATCAAGAGAGCCTTAGAAAATTTGATGCAGGAAAATCATATCCCGGCCGAAGTTTATTATCGAATCAAAAGACCTTACAGCATACACGCTAAAATGTTAAGAAGAGGAATAGACTTCGATCAAGTCTATGACTTCAAAGCCTTAAGGCTCATCACCGATTCTGTCCGGAACTGCTATGCCGCCTTGGGTATTATTCACCAGACATGGACTCATCTGCCCCTTCGGTTCAGAGATTTTATCTCGATGCCCAAACCCAACCTCTATCAGGCCCTCCACACCACCATCATCACCAAGGAAAAACTGACTTTTGAAATCCAAATAAGAACTCAAGACATGCACAATTTGGCTGAAAACGGGATCTCCGCTCACTGGAAATACAAAGAAACAGATTACCAGCACATCATAAGAGAAGACACCAGGCTGCAGTGGCTAAGGGAAATGGTTGAACTCTATAAAGAACAGAAAAGTCCTCGGGAGTTTTTAGACATCCTGAAGAAGGACCTTGTTCCCGAGGAGGTCTATGTGTTCACTCCGAAAGGAAGAGTTATCACCCTCCCTTTAGGAGCCTCAGCCTTGGATTTTGCCTTTAAGATCCATACTGAAATAGGCCATCGCTCGATTAAAGCCAAAATTAACGGAAAACTTGCTCCTTTAAAGACAATTCTCAAGACCGGAGATATCGTGGAAATCATGACCTCCTCAGAAGTCTCGACCAAGCGCGCTTGGCTAAATGTAGCCTTTACCACTTCGGCGAGACATCACATTAAACGGCGGCTCAATCTCCAGGACAAGATAAAAAATATTGCTTTAGGAAACAAACTCTGGGAAAAAGAAATACACAAGTATAGCCAAATTCCTGCTCAATTCTCTGAAGAAAAAAACCTCATGAAAAACTTATCCAAGGCCACCGGATTTCGGATACAAAAATTAGAAGATTTCTTTGCCCTCCTCGGTTCCGGCAAAATCATTCTCAACAAAAAACTCATGGAGCATCTCTTATCGCCCGAAAGAATGAAGGTGAGAAAGGATGCTCTGGTTGAAAAACTTGTGACAAAAGCCGTGAAGAAGCTGGAATCAGGAGTCGTGGTCAAAGGAGAAGAAGGCTCTCTGCTCAACCTCGCTAAATGCTGCTCTCCTATTAGGGGTGAGCCCATCATTGGGTATATCACTTCAGGCAAGGGAGTCAGCATCCATTCTCTCCGCTGTCCCTTAGTGAAAAAGGAAATCCTTAACAGCCAACGGATCATTGAAGCCTCTTGGGGCGATTCTCTGGAAGGAAGCTATAAAGGACGGCTATTGATCAGATCCGAGGATTCACCAGGAGTGCTGGCTAAAGTCGCATCTGCTATCGCCGACCTCGAGGGAAACATCACTAAAGCTGACGTGGTTACTTTTGTTGATAAAAAAGCTCAACTCAAACTCAGCCTTATCATCCGCGATCTAAAACACCTGGAGTCTATCATCAAAAAAATATCCGGAATAAAAGAAATATTTTCGGTAGAACGGATCTGATAATTTGATTAAATGACTTTGACGACTTTCCCAGACCGAAGACATCTCGTGCAAACCCAAATTCGCCTGACTCCCTTATTGGTTTGAGCCTTTACTCTCTGAAGGTTCGGCTTCCACTTTTTCGGGGAAGCTTTGTGGGAGTGGCTTAGGGTTACCCCAAAGAGAGGTCCTCTTCCACAAATTTCGCACGCTTTAGGCATTTTTCTCTTCTCTCTGTAACCGACCTTTATAGCACATTTTCTCTAAAATTCCAACTCTCAACCTTCGAACGTCTTCTTAGTAACAGTTGAAGGTCATTGGGAATGGATGAAGCGACCTTGAGGATTTAGCCTTACAAATCCTCCTTGGAGGGGGAACAGCTCCGCTTTCCCCCTTCCAACGCTCGCCTTCTGCTTCTCACGGCTCGCTGCCTCCCCTTCTCGGACGCCATAAAGCGTCCTGCGACCAAGGAGGGCATGCCCCCTTGGAATCCCCCAACATCGTTTCTCAGCACGATGCTGGTCTTCGAGGGAAGTCGACCTGCGAGTATGCTTGAGCGGAGCGAGTTGTAAAAAGAGATGGGGACGGTTCTATTTTTTAAAAACAGAAATCCTAGCACCATGAGATATAGGTAAGAACAAAAAAATAGAACCGTCCCCTATCTGAATCCCCTATCTGAACGGAGTGAATCCATCCCCAATAACCTATTGAAATTTCTTCCTTCTCCTGAAAGCTTCCAGGGTGTTGCGCATAAGCATGGCGACTGTTAATGGCCCGACACCTCTGGGGACAGGGGTCAGATGGGCGGCTTTTTCGATGACCCGGGGATCGACGTCACCGATAAGCGTATATCCTTTTTCTTGAAGGTCTTTCTCTCGTTTTTCATCTTCGCCAAAAAATTCCTTGGCTTTATTTTTATCTTTAAGCTGATTCATTCCCACATCCACAACAGTCGCCCCCGGCTTCACAAAATCTGGAGTCACATAGGCCGCTCTTCCGATAGCTGCCACCAGAATATCTGCTTCGGAAGCGACTCGAGGAAGATTTTCTGTTTTCGAATGGCAAGTGGTCACCGTGGCGTGTTCATTGGTCATCATGGCGGCCAGGGGCTTTCCAACGATGAGGCTTCTGCCGATAATGACCACTCTCTTGCCTAAAATGTCAATGTTGCTGGCCTTGAGGAGCTCTATGATCCCCAGGGGTGTGCAGGCCTTAAACCCGTCCTGATTCCATAGCAAAGACCCCAGGCTAAAAGGATGAAAGCCGTCGACGTCTTTTTCCGGCGAGATGAGGGCAATGATTTCAAACGGATTAAAAGAGGGAGGAAGAGGCAGCTGGACCAAGATTCCATCAACATCTTCTCTTTTATTCAGCTTTTCGATTTCCTCCACTAGAGAAGCTTTTTCAATATCCCCGGGGAACTTAAGAATTTCTGAGTGAATGCCCAGCCTTTGGCTGGTTCTCTCTTTGGTCCCTAGATATACCTTTGAGGCTGGATTCTCTCCCACCAAAATCCCCACCAGACCAGGGACCTGATTCGTTAGCCCTCTGAAATGCTCAACTTGCTCCTTGACTCCATCCCTGATTTTTCCAGCCAAGGTTCTTCCTTCAAGCCAAATGCCCATCGATTCCTCCTTGGAAGGACTGATTTCCAATTATACAGTTGTCTCATTTTTATGACAATAGAGACCTAAGAATGATCCTCTTTCCTGCAGGGAGATTTGGTATGAAACTTGCAATATAGCTTTCTCACTACCTTCTCAGGCGTTGAAGTAAAACAGCTGGCCTCGGGCCGACCGGTGAACATGTATTGAAAAAAAAGCAAGCATGATGGATAATGGAGATGGAGTGAACAAAAAAGGAATTTTTTCGATCTTTCTGTTCTCAATCATTATTTTTTTTCAGAGCTGCTCTAGTTCCCTCCACAACGAACAGCTTCAGTTTGGAATTCGGGCAGCCCAGAAGGATTTATGGGATGAAGCTGTTTTCCGTTGGGAAAAAGTCATCCGTTCTAACCCCAACTCTGCTGCCGCCCACAACAACCTGGCCGTGGCCTACGAGAAAAAAGGGCTCTTAGAGGAAGCGAAAAAAGAGTATGAGATCGCTTTAAAGCTCAGCCCTGAAAACACTTATATAAAATCAAATTATCAGAGCTTTAAGGAATATTACTCATCAGATAAGAAGGAAAATGAAAAAGAAAATTAACCTCGTTTTTCTCCTGGTGCTTGTCCTCCACTTCTCCTGCGCTTCTTTCAACTACCTGAAGGTCAATGTTGAACTGCCAGGAATCACTACCTTGAGCCTTGATCAGTTTCAAGAAATCGTTATCACCGATTTCTTGGTAGAAAAGCAAACGACCGGTTTTGACATTAACCAGGAACTTGTTGATTTTTTCTCAGCAGAGCTCAGCAGACATTTCAAAGGGAAAATCACAACCAGAGATGTTACTTGGGAAAAGAAAGACCTTTCCCAGGAGGAAGACTTCTGGAAGACCTTTTTGTCTGATCCAGAAGAAGTCCTCATTCTTACCGGAAGTGTCCGGTATTCGGAAGAGATAAGGAAGGCGATCCTGGAAGAGTATACAGGGGAAACAGAGAGATTTTATCCCAGGGAAAAAGGCCTAGCTCAACGAAAATTCTACACCCTTACCCTCAACCTGTGTCTTATCGAGGCTGAGACAGGAGAGATGCTCTATACGAGAGACTTCAAAGAATCGAGGGGCTACAAGAATCCGAAGCAGACGGCTAACTTTGCCTTCTTTGACCTCATGGAGACAGTGAGAGGGAAATTCTTCCGCAACGTCGTTGGTGAAGAAAAACTAGAGCAAAGATATTTAATCTCAAGATAAAAAAGGAGTCACCATGAAGCGTTACCTGAGATACCCCATTTGTCTTTTAATTCTGTGGCTTTTCGCCTCCTACAGCTCGGCTCAATTCCTCTACTTTCCTTATTATGGAAAAAACAAGGTCCTCTTTGAAAAGTTCAACTGGAACCACTACGAAACGGAACACTTCGATATCTATTATTATGATAAAAATGTCCGCACCTTGAAGATGGTGGCTGAAATGGCCGAGAGTGCCTACCAGGGCATCAGCAACGATCTCAAGCATTCTATACCCAAGCGCGTTCCCATCATTTTTTACAGCACTCATACGGATTTTGAACAGACCAACCTCTATCCTGGGCAAGTGCCAGAAGGAATCATTGCTTTCGCCGAAAATGTCCTCTATCGAATTGTCCTGCAGGGAGACATGCCGGTGGATATCCTTCAAGATTTGATAGAACATGAGTTGACTCACATTTTCGAATATTCCATCCTCTACGGAAGCCAAGGCGGGCCCATCTATGAAGTGAGACAGCCTCCCACGTGGGTTTTTGAAGGGTACTCTGAATACAACACCCGCACCTGGCGGCCAGTATCCTTGATGATCATCAGAGATGCCACTCTAAACGATCGGGTCCCTGAGCTTTCTTCATCTGGCGCCCTCTTTTCTAGTTATCCTTCGGTCGGAAGTCCTAATTATGACTTTGGCCATGCTATTTACGATTTCATCGAACAAAAACACGGAAAAGGCGCTGTGAGACAGTTCTGGAATTCTCTCAAGGGGTCTTCCCTCATCGGCAGAAGGAATCCGATGAAGAAAGCGTTCGATTATGACCCAAAAGAATTCAACCATGAATTTAAAAAATACCTCCGGAATCGATTCAAGGATTTCTTTACCAGGGAAAATCCCGAAGACTACAGCATCACTCTTGGCCCCCAATTCCCTTTGAATCCTTACTTTCTGGCCTTCTCTCACGCCCTCTCTCCTTCTGGAGATATCGTGGCTGTATTAACCCTGAACAGTAAAGATTTCGATTTTGATATCCTCCTCATTTCCACAAAAGACGGCTCGGTTATCAAGAACTTAACCAAGGGCTACACCGTCAAATATGAAAACATCAAGTACAACGTATACCTCGACCCCGCGGACGGTAGAGAGATTGCCTGGTCCTCCGATGGAGACCGGATTGCTTTCTTTGCCCGCACAGGCCAAAAACATTCTCTGTTCATCATGAGCGCCCTGACAGGAAAACTCCTGAGAAAAATAGACATCCCCTATGACCAACCCTCCTCTCCCTGCTTCTTTCCCGACGGAAACAAAATGCTTTTCACCGGATTTCAGGAAGGAATCCATGACATTTTCAAGATAGACCTCTCCTCCGAGAAAATCCTCAATCTAACTGAAGATGACCTCTATGAAAGGGCTCCCGCCATTTCTCCTGATGGAAACTATGTCGCTTACACGATTCGAATCGACACCTATGACAAGCTTTTCCTTTCTCCCCTGAACAATCTTGAGAAAAAAATCCAGCTGACTTCAGGTAAGGGAAACACCATTTCGCCCCAATTTTCCCCTGACTCGAAGGAACTTTTTTTCTCGGGCGACATGAGGGAAGCCTTTAACATCTATTCCTTAAACCTAGAAAGCGGGGAGCTTAAGCGCTACACCGATGTCAGGACCGGGAATTTCTTCCCTTCGCCTCATCCCTATGACTCTGAAACATTCATTTTCTCTTCTTTCCATAAAGGGGCTTTCCAGATTTTTAAAGCCGAACTCGAGGGAGAAGTGGAGAAGACAATTACCTTCAGTGAGCCTCTAGAAGATGCAACTTACCCCAGGTTTGAACCCATCATCGCTTTAGAGATAAACGAAGAAAAAATTCAAACCTATAAGGGGATGAACAAGCTTTATCTAGCCTTTCGTCCTCCTATTGAGGCCATTGTTACCACTGACGGCTCTCTATTCGGAGGAACGGCTCTAGCCTTCACTGACCTATTAGGAGACCACACCTTTTATTTAATGGCTTACCAAGTCCAAAGTTTTCGATCTTACGACTTTGCCTATTTAAACCAAAAGCGGCGATTCCAATACATGGCAAACGCTTTTCACTATACTCTGTTTTACTATCCATCTTTCTATTACTATAATCCAGATTTCTACAATTACCTGACTTACCGTGATGCCATAGCCACCCGGACAATTTCAGGAATAAACTTGAGGACATACTACCCGCTGAATAAATACGTCCGAACGCAAGCCTCTCTATCTTTTACCCGGTATGAAGAAGAGTTTCTCTATCCTTATTTAAGAGAGCAAATCGCTGCCTCTGGCCGAAGCTACGGCCGCTTCTTAAGCGGCAATTTGCTTTCGGCCTCTTTTGCCCTTGTGGGAGAGACTACCCGCTTTAAATTCTTCGGTCCTGTGGCTGGAAATACGTTCATGGTCTCCATTTCTCAATCCCTTCCCGTCTCTGAAAACTTTCTACGGAATACAACTCTCCACGCCGACCTCCGTCAATACCTCAACATCGGGGCTGACATGCTTTTTGCTTTCCGACTGGAGGCTTTCGCCAGCCGAGGAAGAGATCCGTTCATTTATTATTATGGCGGCAACAATCAGGTTCGCTCTGCTAACTACGCCAGCCTTATCGCCAACGAAGGATGGTACGCCAACGCTGAGTTCCGGTTCCCGCTCATCAACGCTGCTTCATCCATAATCGGTCAAATAGGGCCTGTCCGGGGAGTCTTATTCTTTGACATCACTCGCGCAAAAATCAAAGGATATCCAGCCAAATTCTACACTTTTGCGGGTTTCGACGGATCGGGATTCTTTCCTTTCTTTCGCGAAGCGGAGGCCATCGGGTCATTCGGGTATGGGTTCGAGTTCTTTCTCCTGGGCATTCCCATTCACCTCGAATTCGTAAAAAGGATTGAATTTCCAGACCTCTCCAATCCTTTCCGGTACGAAACCTACGGCGATTTCAAGACAGAATTCTGGATCGGCTTCGACTTTTAAAAAAAATTAAAATTTTCATCTAATTTTCTTGCATTCTCATTTTCGGGGTGCTATCATAACCAAGCTTTCTCCCTCCAAACAGCTACGAGGGAAGACTTTTCCACACTTGTGGAAATACCTGTGGAAATCTTGGGATGAAACATGCAACTTAAAGATAAATCTAACTCTTGGCTAAAAATCGTTGGGGCTCTAAAAAAACAAATAGATAAGAATAGTTATGAAACCTGGTTTGAGCCTTCTGTTTTTATCGGGAAAGAAGGGAATGTTCTGTATGTGAAGGTTCCAAATTCTTACTTCAAAGACTGGCTATCTTTCCATTACTCCAGCTTGATAAGCAGTTGTTCCCAAAGTCTTTTTGACAAAATCTATGATATCCGCTACATCATCGATGAAGATACCACTTCCTTCAAGAGGGGCTTGCCTCAGGAAAGAAAGTCCAAATACGGAACGCTTCTGAATCCAAATCTAAATCCGAATTATACCTTCAAAAATTTCATTGTTGGCTCCTGCAACCAGTTCGCGCACGCGGCTTCCATAGCTGTGGCTAAGAATCCCGCCAAATCGTATAACCCTCTTTATATCTATGGGGGAGCCGGGCTGGGCAAAACCCATTTAATGAATGCCATCGGACACTTCACCCTCAATAAATTCCGTCGACAAAAGATTCTTTACATCACCACTGAAAAATTTATGAATGATCTTATTAACCATCTTCAGTATGGAAAAATTCTTGATTTCCGTCAAAAATACAGGAGTGTCGATGTGCTGCTCATGGATGATATCCATTTCCTCTCGGGGAGGGAAAGGACGAAAGAAGAGTTCTTCCACACCTTTAACCATCTTTATGATAGTCAGAAACAAATTGTTATTTCTAGCGATTGTCCCCCCAAAGAGATTCCCCACCTCGAAGAAAGATTCAGGTCTCGATTCGAGTGGGGTCTCATTGCAGACTTAAGAGCACCAGATATAGAGACCAGGATTGCTATCTTAAAAAACAAAGCTGAACTCGAAGGCGTAATTCTACCTGAAAGCGTCGCTCTTTTTATGGCTGATAAGGTTCATTCTAACATAAGGGAATTGGAGGGATATCTTCGCCGGGTTATTGCTTATGCCTCTTTAAAAGGAGAAATGATCGATTTAGACCTGGCGAAGGATGCCTTGCAAAGTTTATTGGATTCAACCGCTCAAATTATAAACGTTGAAAAAATCCAGAAAATTGTCTGTCATGAATTTAAAATCAAGCTCTCACAACTTAAATCCAAAAACAACTCTCCCAAGATCGCTTTTCCCCGTCAGATTGCCATGTATCTATCAAAAGAATTAACGAAATCTTCCCTTCCAGAAATTGGCAAGAAATTCGGTGGAAAACATCATACCACCGTCATCCACAGCATCAAAAAGATCGAAAAAATGCGCAAACAGAATTCTGAATTCAACAGAGATATAAACAAACTGATTAGCTATATCCAATAAAAGAATCAATGTTTTATCAGTGAAATTCACATTTCCATTGATTTTATTTATATTATTAATTAAATATATATTATTATTTAGATATATAATTAATAATTATTGTGAAAAGGTGGAAAAATGAAGTTTTCAATTAATAAAGAGGACATCTTAGAAGAACTTCAACTCCTTCAAGGAATCGTGGAGAAGAGAAACACCTTACCCATTCTAGCGAATATCCTGATAAACGTTACCAAAGAAAAAGTAGAGATGACAGGCACTGATTTAGAAGTTGGCCTGAAAAGTCATTTTCCAGCCAAAATAGACCAAACCGGTGCGGTTACGGTTTCAGGGAAGAAGTTGTTTGAAATCGTGAAATCCTTAGCTGAAGAGAAAGAGGTGACTTTCAAAGAGAACCAGGATTCTATGATGGAAATAACCGCTGGAGAAAGCGAATTCAGGATATTATGTCTACCTAAAGAAGACTATCCTCAAGTTCCAGAACCAAGGTTCGAGAAAAACATTATTTTGCCCTTAGGCATAGTTAAAGAAATGGTTGACCGGGTATATTATGCGATCACTCAAGAACACAGGTATTATTTAACCGGAGCCTTATTAATACTCAAAAACAAATCCATAGAATTGGTAAGCACAGATGGGCATAGATTGGCTTATACGGCCAAACCCGTAGACGATTTAAAATTAGATGAGGAAATCAGGGTGATAGTTGCCAAGAAGACCCTGAGCGAATTGCGAAAAATTGAGGATGAAGAGGTCGAATTTGATTTTGACCAGAGCAATCTGTTCTTTAGAGTGAAAAACAGGACTTTAATATCGAGAATTATAGAGGGGAAATTTCCTAATTTCGAAGAAGTCATTCCCGTGGGGAATCCTCAGGTCGTTGTTGTTCCCCGTGAGGAAATAACCAACGCCATCCGCAGAGTATCTCTTTTATCCTCTGAGAGGTCGAGAGGAATCAAGTTTTTCTTAGAAAAGAATCGGATTAGGCTTTTCTCTTCCAACCCTGAAATAGGAGAAGCGAGGGATAAATTAGATGTCAAGTACGACGGAGAGCATGTAGAGGTGGGATTTAACGCCCAGTACCTACTTGATTTTCTAAGTGTAGTTCAGACAGACAGCATCCAGTTTGAGCTGAAAGATGAGAATAGTGCGGTCCTGATGAGGCCTGAAGGGGAAGAGGATTTAAAATTCACCTATGTTTTGATGCCGATGAAGATCTAGAAGTTAAAGAAGTTCAACGGGAAAATTTTTACCTACCGCCAAAACATGACCTTGAGAATCCACGATTAAGGCACCATATTCAGGATATTTTTCTATGATTTTTTTGGGATGAGGGCTGGCAAAGAGAGCCGTCGATAGGGCATCACAGTATAAAGCTTGGGGCCCGACAACGGTTACGCTTTGCTTATTCCTAGAGGGATATCCTGTATGGGGATCCAAGACATGATGGTATCGGATGTGGTCGATTTCGAAGTATCTCTGATAATCCCCAGTCGTAGCCACGCCCAGTTCCGACACACTGAGAACACCTAAGTATCCTTTGTTCCGAGGATGCATGATCCCAATTTTCCAAGGCTGGTTAGAAGGATTTTTCCCCCAGCAAAACAGGTCTCCTCCTGAGTTAATGAAAGATCGAGTGATTCCTAATTTTTTTAAAGCTTCTGCGGCGAGATCAATGCCTAATCCCTTGGCAATGCCTCCCCAATCAAGCTCCATATCGGGAAGAAGAACGAGGCGGCCATTCTCTTTTTTAATCTTATCCATTCCCATGATTCTTAGAGTTTTTTCTATCTCTTCTGGGGAAGGGAGCTGGTATCTCTTATCAATGAATCCCCAGAGTCTTGTCAGGGGTGCTACGGTGATATCAAAAAAGCCGTCGGAATCCTGGTAAACTTGAAGAGCCTTGTCATAAAGATTCAATACAAGCGGAGAATCGAGGTCTGTGATTCCGGGAGAAAAAGAGGCCTCGATCTCGGCAAAGACTCGCTGGACCTCTTTCTGGCAGGCTTCAAATCGTCGGGGCTCGCAAAGAACATTCATCTCGCAGATGGTATCAAAGTAGAGAAGAGTAGCTGTATTCCACTCTTCTTGGGGAGCACAGGCAGTGAAAAACGAAATGAATGCGACCAGAAAAAGGGGCGCTTTCTTATCCAATGACAGTATCCACAGAGTTTTGAGCCTCAATCTCTAGAAGAAAATGGTTAGGGGCACAAATGATCCGCTCTCCTTCCAAGGCGATTGGAGCACTATGAAGACAGATTTTCTGGGGACAGGTAGAATCGATGACTCGTACTCTTCCATCCTCAACGAGCACCTTGACCCGCCCGCTGGCCGAAACGAAGGATTTTGAATAGTTATTTCTTAAAGAAAGTCTTTCCACTTTTCGTCCCTCTATATAAACAGATGCCTTGCTGCCTCGTTGGAGCTTGAGGCCTCTTTGAGAAGAGGACACCACGGTCAGCAGGGAGGCGTGAGTACGATTCAATTCCTCCCAGATGGAAAGCAGCTTTTTAAACCGTATATCCCAAACTGTTTTATTCCTTACTAAAGAAAATGAGCCGGGAACGGGCTTGCTCAGGCGGAAGAAGCTAATGACAAAATCTGCCAGGGAAGGATTTTGGACCTGAACCCAGCGGTGTTGGGAGAGGGCTTCTATCAGGGCTGCTTTTTGGGGTTGGAAACTTAGGGCGGAAAAATTTTGGCCCTGTAAAAGGCCATATTTTTGTATCTCGCCGAGAAGAGGAACGATATACTTATCAGGAGAAGAGGCGAGGATTTGAAGCTCGACATGTCCTCGTATCTTTTTCAAGAGATCAAAGGAAGATGCGAATAAAGGCATGAATAAAAAGGTCTTACAAAAACCACGCCTATCCATGGGAACCTCCTTTTCTTATTATATCGATTATGACAGGATAAAGTTTATTCTTTTTTTTCCGGCCAAAATAGCGGAACAGGATAGCCCCTCCGGCAAGAAGCCCCAGAAGAAACCCCAAGAGGCTGATGGGGGTAAGAGGCAAAGACAGAAATAGAGCCACAAGATACCCGAGGGCCAGGCCGAGGATTATGCCAACGAGGAGGATCCCGAAGATCCGGATCAGTTCTTTCGTATAATCTCCTTCAGGAAATTTAATTTTAACCTCGTCCCCGGGTCGGGCCGACAGAGGATTCAAAACCGTTATCGTCCCTTTTTCCTCCTGCTGCCCTGCACATAAGCTGCGGACCGAGCAGGTTGAGCATATCTCCCCTTTGATCTCGACGTTAACTTGAGCAAAATCTTTTTGAGAGGCGCAAACCACAGCCTTCTCTTCCATTTTTTATTTCCTTAAACGCCCGATGGCATCCGTCGGGCACTTCTCGATTTCGGGTATTTTTTCGGGAGCTATCTTCTTATAATCTGTTATCTTGGCGAGATTGTTTTCCATGACAATCGCTTCTGGACAAGCCCGGGCACATATTCCGCAGGCTATACAGGCATTCTTGCAGACTTTCCTGGCCACCGCGCCTCTATCCAAGGAGCGGCAAAAGACAATGATCTCTTGAGAGACGGGGTGAAGCTCAAGAAGATTTCTTGGGCAGGTATCCACGCAGATTCCGCAGGCTGTGCAGTTCTCTTCTATGACCACCGGCAAGCCTTCTTCATTCATGTACATAGCCTCAAAAGGGCAGGATTTAACGCAATCCCCAGAATGAAGACAGCCATGGGTACATTGCTTATTGCCCCCTATCAGATGAGAAGCCTGGCAAGTGGTGAGTCCTAGGTAAAGGCCCCGGTCCTTGGCCGCTTCATGCGTTCCTCGGCAGTGCAAACGGGCTATTTTCTGGATGACTTCTTCGGCCTTGACTCCAAGGATAGCGGCAACTTGATTAGCCACCTCCTCTCCGCCGACAGGACATCCATCAGGGGCAACCTTCCCGTCAACCACAGCCTCAGCAAAGGCTTGGCAGCCTGAATATCCGCAGGCGCCACAATTTGCCTGGGGAAGAATTTCCGAGACTTTTTCAATCTTGGGATCAACCTCGACTCTGAGTTTGCGGTAGGCCAGGACCAAGCCTAGAGAAAAGATGAGCCCTAAAGCGCCCATCGTGAATACAGGAACAAAGATATCCATTTTTCTATTTAATCATTCCGGAGAAGCCGAAGAAGGCTAAGGCCATGATCCCGGCGACGATGAGAGAGATTCCCGCGCCCTTCAAAGGCTCCGGCACATCGGCCATATCGAGCTGTTCTCTGATCCCAGCGATGAGGATAATAGCCAGAGTGAATCCTATCCCTGATCCGAAACCGTAGACCACCGATTCCAGGAAATTATATTCTTTTAAGGCCGCCAACAGGGCTAAGAACAGTATGGCACAATTGGTTGTGACCAGGGGAAGATAGATGCCCAGGGCTTGATAAAGAGGAGGGCTGACTTTGCGGATGAACATCTCCACCAGCTGGACCAAGGAGGCAATGACCAGGATGAAGGAGACAATCTTAAGATAGTCAAGGCCGTAGGGAATAAGGATCCAATGGTTAATCGCCCAGGAAACCACCGCCGTGATGGTCATAACAAAGGTGACTGCCAATCCCATGGACACCGCAGAATCGATTTTTTTAGATACTCCCAGGAAAGGACATATGCCCAGGAAATAGCGAAGGACGAAGTTATTGATGAGAACAGCTGAAATAAAAATGGCTAAGAGTTCCAATGCTTATCTCCTCGACTTTGATTTTTCCTCGATTTTATTGGCCAATCCCAGAAGAATTCCCAGGGCTATGAAAGCTCCGGGAGGCAGCACCATGATAATCCAGGGCTCAAACCAGGTGCCCAGCACCTGCTGGCCGAAGAAAGTTCCGCTCCCCAAGATTTCTCGGATTGCACTCAGAACCAGCAGGGCGATAAGAAAGCCTAAGCTCATACCCAAGGCGTCTATTAAGGAGCGGCTAATAGTATTTTTAGACGAAAAAGCCTCCTGGCGTTCCAGAATAATACAGTTGACAACGATTAAAGGAACATAGGGCCCCAGGTTTTTCGAAATCGGCGGGAAAAAAGCGGCTAGGAATCGGTCAGCAACGGTGACAAAGGTGGCGATGATGACAATGTAGGAAGCGATGCGGACCTGGCTGGGTATAAGTTTCTTTATGGAAGATACGACAAGAGAACTTAGCACCAGCACAAACGTTGTAGCCAAGCCCATGGCCAGACCATTTATCATGGCGTTGGTCACCGCCAAAGTCGGACACATGCCCAGGAGGTGGCGAAAAACAGGATTTTCCTTCCACAGGCCTTTGGTGAAATCTTCGCTGGCCGTTCTAGCGGGCATTTTTTCCCTCGAGCTTGAGTTTACCGTCTTCCTTGAGTTCCCTGGTCTTCACCAGGGAGCTGTTGACGGTGTTGAGGACCGCTTCTGATGAAATGGTCGCTCCAGTGATAGTGTTAATTTCTGAAGGAGAGAGCTCCTCAGGAGAACTCGCTGCAGGTTTCCGGAGACTGAGAGGCTGGCTGCAATCTTTGTTTTCCCAATACCTGAGGAAAGACTCCATGTTGGTGATTTTTGCTCCCAAGCCCGGAGTCTCCTTCTGCTCTAGGATAGCGAGGCTGTTTATTCGGGTTAAATCAATGTTGGTTCCGAGCATAAAGGTGATTTCATCTTGAAAGCCAGCCCCAGTGGCATGGATGGCGTAGCCCAACAAGGCTCCCTCTTCGTCCATTCCTCCATAGATGGTTAGCTTCTTTTCTTCATACAGGGATTGGTTAGAGCTCGTTCCAGGCACAACCTGGATAATGGCTTTTTCAATCTCACGTTGTTTGTTCAGGGCGATCCGTTCCTTGGTCAGGTGGCCGATGCTGCTCAGGAACGCGCCCGCAAGCACTCCTACTGTAGTCAGAACCACGGCCATCCTGGAGGAAAGGCTCATGTTTTCCTCTCCTCACCTAAGATTCGGGGCCGTGTATATTTATTGAGTAGCGGAACAAAGGCATTCATGAAGAGGATGGAATACATGACTCCTTCAGCATATCCCCCGAAGAGTCTGATTAAGCCGATGACCAGGCCGATACCCAGTGCGTAAATCCAAGCTCCTAAAGGAGAGATAGGCGAGGTAACCATATCGGTGGCCATGAAAAGGGCGCCAATCAGTAAACTCCCGGCTAAAACATGAAAAAGAGGAGAGGCGTACTTACCCGGGTTGGTCAGCCAGAATATACCAGTGAAAAGGCTAAGAGAGAGGATGATTCCGACCGGGATGCGCCAGTCAATAGACCGCCGGAGGAGAAGATAGAGGGCGCCCAACATGAGCGCTAAGGCAGATGTTTCCCCCAGACAGCCTCCCACATTTCCCCAAAACAGCTCCTCGAGAGAAGTCAGAGTTCCCTGAGAAATAGCATCCTGAAATTTTAAATTTCCCAGAGGGGTGGCAAAAGTAGCCGTGTTGACTTTTATCATGGCTGGAGGAATCCAAGTCGTCATAGCCACTGGGAAAGCTGTCTGGAGGAAGGCTCTTCCAACTAGGGCCGGGTTGAAAATGTTGTGGCCCAGTCCGCCAAAAGCCTGTTTGCCTAATCCGATGGCTACCACGGCTCCGATGATGGCGAATTCCAGAGGAAGAGAGGGGGGAAGAGTCATAGCCAGGAGAATGCCGGTGATGGCTGCTGAACCGTCGAGTAGGTAGCGAAGAGGTCTCTTTCTCAGCCAGAGGAAGAGAGCTTCGGTAATAAGAGAGGCGGCAAGGCATGAAAAGAGAAGGAGGGCAGCCCGGAATCTAAAAAAGTAGACGGAGGCAAAGGCGGCCGGCAACAGGCTTATGATGACAGAGAACATGATCTTTGGAACAGAATCTTTTTCTCTCAGATGAGGCGAAGATTGGATGATGAACGAATTATTTTTTTCAGGCACTTTTCTTCCGTTTTAAAGACATGACCTCGTTTTTCCCCCATCGTATCCAGTGAACAAGGGGAATCTTGGATGGGCAGACGTACTGGCAACAGCCGCATTCCACACAATCGAGGATGCCCCAATTCTCAGCCAAGGTCAGGTTTTCGTATTTTACACATTTCATCAGTTGGGTAGGAACCAGACGCATCGGGCAGTGTCCCACACATCGAGAACAACTGATACAAGCATATTCTGAAGCAGGAGAGGGAGCATCCCAAGCTAATATCCCTGAGGTGGCCTTGACCACCGGAACTTCCAAAGACCATTGGGAAAGCCCCATCATCGGACCGCCCATGACGAGCAGGTTGGATCCACCCTTTAACCCTCCACAGAAATCAACGGCCTCTTTGAAGGATGTTCCCAGACGCACCAGAAGATTCTTGGGCTCTTTTATGCCTGGGCCAGAAACAGTGATAGCCCTCTGGTAGAGGGGAATGCCCTGACTCACTGCCTCCCAGACCGCTTTGGTAGTGCCCACGTTCTGGACCATGACTCCCACATCAAAGGGAAGGCCTCCCCTTGGGACTTCTCTTTGGAGAAGGGCAGAAATGAGGTTTTTTTCAGCTCCTTGAGGATATTTTGTTTTCAAAAGCACGATTTCCGCCCTAGTATTTTGAGCACATTTTCTTAGGGCTTCAAAGGCACTCCGTTTGTTATCCTCGATTCCTACCAGGAGCCTGTTGGCTCCGGTGGCTTTACAGATGATTTCGGCGCCTTTGAGAATATCTTCCGGGAACTCTAGCATCAGCCGATAATCTGCGGTGAGGATGGGTTCGCATTCACATCCGTTGATGATGATGGTGTCGATGGGTTTATCTTTGGGAGGGGTGAGTTTGACCGAGGTGGGAAAAGCCGCTCCTCCGAGCCCAACTATTCCGGCCTCCTTGACTTTCTCGCGGATCTCTTCAGGACTCAGGGAGATAGGGTCTTTTGTCTCTTTCTCTGGAAACAGGGAACGGTCTGCGCCGTCATTGGCTATTGTCACTGCGGGAACCATATTGCCTCCGGGATGGAGGTAGTGGTCAACGGCCAGCACTTTTCCCGAGACACTGGAATGAACAGAGGCCGAGAAAAGAGTCTTGCCCTCGCCGATTTTTTGGCCAAGACTCACTTCATCTCCTTTGTTGACCAAAGGCTCGGCCGGGCTCCCGAAATGCTGGAGGAGGGGGATGAAGACTTTTTCGGGGGGTGGCATGGTCTCGAGAGGCTTATCAGCAGTTAATTGTTTTGATTCGTCAGGATGAATACCGTGGGGGAAAGTTTTTGTTCTCATCGTGTTTAAAGGCGCCGCCTAAAAAATAGGTTTAAGTTTATAAATTGTGTTATAAAATTGTCAACCTTGAAAAATAGAAGGCAACACATTTTTTTCTTCTTTTTATTGATTTTTCAGTGCCACCTGGGATAAGGTTTAGGCGCGTATTAGAGGGCGGAGGTGATAATGGCCCTAGAAATAAGAGAAGCTAAGGATCGAAAGGATCTGAGAACGTTCATTTACCTGCCTGAGAAAATTCATGCCAACCATGAGAATTGGGTGCATCCTATTTATATGGATGAATGGAGTTATTTTAATCCCCAAAAGAACAAGGCCTTTGCCTATTGCGACACCATTCTCCTGCTGGCTTTCAGGGAGGGAAAGCCAGTCGGCCGGATCATGGGCATCATAAATTCTCGCTATAATGAGCAGAGAAAGGAAAAGACAGCGCGCTTTGCCTGTCTTGAAACCTGGGAAGACAAAGACGTGGTTCACGCTCTTTTGAGCCAGGTGGAGGAATGGGCTCGCCAAAAGGGCATGACCAGGATTATCGGTCCTTACGGATTTTCTGACCAGGACCCCGAAGGCTTTATCATCGAAGGTTTTGAGAATCGCGCCACCATTGCCACCTATTATAATTTTGAGTGGATGCCTTCTTTGGTCGAAGAAGAAGGATACACCAAAGATGTCGACTATTTTGTTTATAAGCTCGAAGTGCCCAAGGAAATCCCTGAGTTTTACAAAAAGATTTACGAGCGGATCAAGAGGAGAGGGAAGTTTGAAATTGTGGAATTCAGGAAGCGAAAAGAGCTGAAGCCCTGGATAATTCCTGTTCTGACCCTAATGAATGAATGCTATACCGGAAGCAATATTTACGGTTATGCTCCCCTGGATGAGAAGGAGATGAGTGATTTGGCAAAAAAGTACATGCCTGTTCTAGACCCGAGATTTGTAAAGGCGGTGGCAAGCGAGAAGGAGGTGGTGGGTTTTATAGTCGGGATTCCTGATATGACTGAAGGTATTCAGAAAGCGCGGGGACGCCTCTTGCCCTTCGGCTTCTTAAAAATTTTAAGAGCGAGCAAGAAGACTAAACAGCTCGACCTTCTCCTGGGGGCCATTAAGGAGAAGTATCGGGGGATGGGAGTTGATGTGCTTATGGGCGTGAAGACGATACTCTCGGCTCATGAGGCGGGCTTAGAAGTCATTGATACTCATCATGAGCTGGAGTCGAACGTAAAAGTTAGAGCTGAAATGGAAAGAATGGGGGGAAAGCTCTATAAGCGCTTCCGGGTTTATCAGAAGAAACTGTAACCTATTTTCCTTCGGCCCAGTTGATCCCCCATCCCAGATGAACCTTGAGGGGAACCTTTAGAGGGAAAGCTTTCTCCATTTTCTTTTTGACCAGCTTTTCCAGCTCATCTCTCTCTCCATCCGGCACTTCGAAAACCAGTTCGTCGTGAACCTGGAGGATCATCTTCGATTTAAGTTTTCGCTTTTTTAGTTCTTTCCAGATCTCGATCATGGCTTTTTTCATGAGATCTGCAGCAGTTCCTTGAATAGGTGTGTTCAGCGCAATCCGGCGCCCTGCTTGTTGGGTCATTTTATCAGCCTGCATTAGCTCTGGAACCTGTCTTTTTCTTCCGAACAGAGTTTCAGAGAATCCCTTTTCTTGAGCATCCTTGACTTTCGTTTCCAGGAACTCATGGACCTTTGGGTATTTCACAAAATAACGGTCGATAAAATCTTGAGCTTCTGAGACAGAAGTCCCCAGTTCTCTGGCCAGGGAATAAGCAGAAGCTCCGTAAATGATACTGAAGTTGATGACCTTGGCCCTTCTTCGCTGCTCTTCCTCAAAGAGCAAAGAATCCCCGCCGAAGACCCGCTGGGCTGTATCTTGGTGGATATCATGGTCTTCAAGAAAGGATTCTCTCAAGGCGGGGTCTTCGGAGAGATGAGCCAAGACCCTCAGTTCTATCTGGGAATAGTCAGCCGCGAGGAAGAGGTGTCCTGAATCGGGTATGAATGCCTGGCGGAATCTCAGTCCCAGCTCTCCGCGGGCTGGGATGTTCTGGAGGTTCGGGTCGCTGCTCGAGAGCCGGCCGGTAGCGGCGACCGTCTGGTTGTAAGAAGTATGAATCCTTCCTGTCTCAGGATTGATGAGGAGAGGAAGAGCATCCGCATAGGATGATTTTAGCTTGGCCAGCTGTCTGTATTCCAGGACGTCCTTGGCTATCGGAAAATTGTGAGCTAAATCCTGAAGAATATGGACCGCCGTGGAGTATCCTTTTGTCCTCTTGGTCCTCCTTGAGGCGGGGAGTTTCATTTTATTGAACAAGACATCTGCTAGCTGTTGGGGGGAGTTGATGTTGAATTCTTCGCCGCTGGCCGCGTGGATTTTCTTCTTTAAATGCTTGAGCTCTGCGCTTAGCTCTGAGGATAGATTTTCTAAAGCTTTAGTATCAATCTTAACGCCCCATGTTTCCATGTCTGCCAATACTTCGATCAGCGGGAGCTCGATCTCCTGGTAGAGCTTCTCCAATTTTTCCTTTTTGACTCTGGGCCTGAGAAGGAGACTGAGCTGTAGAGCTAAATCAGCATCCTGGCAAGCATAAGGAGCGACTTTTTCGATAGCAACCTTGTCAATGGTCACTTCTTTCTTGCCGGAACCGACAATATCCTTGTAAGCGATAGCTTTGACTTGGAGATAGTTCGAAGCCAAAGCGTTAAGGTTGTGCTTTCCCCAGTTCGGCTCCAGCAGGTAAGAGAGGATCATGGTATCTGATTCTAAACCTTGAAGCAGAATTCCTTCTCTTCCTAGGACGATGTAATCATATTTAATATTCTGGCCAACTTTTTTTATCTTGGAGTCGCCAAGGATTTCTTTAAGAAAGCGGAAAGCCGTGCCTGCTGGGATTTGACTGGGGGCTCCTTCATAGTCATGCCGAAGGGGAAGATAGTAGGCATGGTGGGGTTTTATTGAAAAAGAGAGCCCGACTAAGCGAGCTTGGGTGGGTAAAGGACTGTCGGTTTCAGTGTCTAGAGATACGCGTTTGGCTTCCTTTATCCTGGTTATAAGCCTTTTCAGCTGTGTTTCCTGGTATATGACTTCGTATTTTTTTTTGGCATTTTTCTTCTCTTGCAAGTAGTCTGACAGCATGGATGAAAATTCTAATTCTTTGAAAAGCTTGGTGATTTCCTCATAATTGGGTTCGGTCAGGCGAAGTGCTTCCAGGTTGAAGTCTAAGTCCAGTTCTCTTTCGATGGTGACCAGCGTCTTGCTCAATTCCAGCTTATCCAGGTTCTGTTCAATTTTTTCTTTCAAACGAGGATTTCTCATTCTGTCCAGGGATTGAAGTAGCTTTTTCAGGGATCCGTACTCGTTGATGAGGGCCTTGGAAGTTTTTTCGCCAATCCCTGGTACTCCTGGAATATTGTCTGAAGGATCTCCCCACAGGGCGAGGACATCAATCACTTGAGAGGGGGAAACCCCGAAAAATTCCTTGACCTTTTTTTCATCAAGATAGATCTCTTTAGAAGGGTTGAACACGGTTGTGGTTTTGTTGACCAGCTGAAAAAGGTCTTTGTCTGTGGTCACCAGGACAGAATGAATTTCTTGAGAAGAGGCTTTACGGGCCAAGCTTCCCAAAATATCGTCAGCTTCGTATCTCTCGTATTCAAAACAGGGGATGTTTAAGGCCATTATGACTTTCTTGAGAACCGGAACTTGAGCCTCCAAATCCTCTGGCATGGGTTTGCGGTGGGCCTTGTAGTCTTTGAAGGCTGAATGTCGGACTGTTGGGCCCTTGACATCAAAAACAATTCCCAAGTACTGAGGTTTCTGTTTATCGATCAGCTTCTTGAGCATATTAACGAATCCATAGACAGCATTAGTGGGAAAGCCTTTAGAAGTGGAGAGGCGTTGAATTGCGTAATAAGACCGATACAGGAGAGAATTTCCGTCGATTAGAAAAAGCTTCTTCGTCTTCACAAAGATTAGGCTTGGATGAGGGGAATCTTAATCTCTTCTGTTTTAAACCCTTGTTTTTCAGCTTTAATGGAAAGGGTGAATTTCTTGCCCGGAAATTCTGGAATGGGAAAGCCGAGCATGAGCTTCCCGGCTTCATCTGTATAGCCATCAAAAAGGATGTATTCTTTATCGATTTCTGTAATGGCTCGAGCCGTGACTTGGGAAAAAGACACGGGCTGGGAGGGAGAGATAACTCTGACTTCTAAAGAAAAACTTAAAGGCTCGGATGAGGAAGGAAGGGAGAGCTGAACGAGATTTATTTCGAGAGCACCTTTTTCCGTTTGTGCCTTTTCTTGAGCGGGGTTGGAACTGAGGGAGTCTTGAGGTGCCTCCTTTGGTTTTTCAGGAAGGCTCAGGTACTGATCACATTTTCCCCCAGAGATTTCATGAATGAGCACCAGATGCTGCTTTTTCATGAGTTGAAGAAACTGTTGTTTGAAATCAGGTTTGTTGATAAGGGAGTGATAAGGAGTTTTACGCGAATAAAGGGTTTTTCCCGCTTTGTAGATGAGAGATTCGATATATTTAGCGCTTTCTCCCTTGTCCTGGGTTTGGAGGTGGAGAGAAAGTCCTTTGTATTTGATTTGAGTGTTAATACCGGGCATTTTCCTCAGATTCTAGCACGATTAATTTCCCCTTTATTATACACGTCCCCTCAAAGATAGCAAGAACTTAAAGATTTGGGCTTTCAAAATATAGGGGACGGTTCTATTTTTTCTGAGAAACGGGATCAGAGTTTATTGTGAATCGTTCTCCAATGTATGAAAACAAGTCTAGCTCTTATAACAATGACAAAGTCTTATTCCGTGTGAAAAAGATAGAACCGTCCCCAAAAAATTAAAAAAGCAGGCCCGTCCATACTCACGGGTATTCAGTTTGAGATTTTGCTACGCGCTGAATCGGGTGAAGGCCATGACAGAGAAAAAAGAAGACTGACCTCTGGCAAGGGTCGAGGAGCCTCTCAAAAAATGTCATTTTAGACTTAGCAGGAGGATTATTGACAAAGGAAGGCGAGATGTTATAATAATGTGAATTCTTCAGGAGAGAAAAATGCTGATAAACGTGGATAAATTGCCCCGGGAAGGCTTGAAGGTTTCGAGAGATTTCGAGTTTTCCAGCCTTGACCTGGTGGAAGAGAATGCGGTATTCCTGCAGCCTGTCTGGGCTGAAATGAGCATAAACAGGATTGGAGATGAGATTCGGATTAAGGGAAAAGTAAAGACATGCTTCAGCTTTGTCTGCAGCCGTTGCTTGATGCCTTTTAAATTTCCGGTGGATTCCTCTTTTGATCTCATCTATCTTCCTGAAGAGCTTGATATACTAAAGGAAGAGTTGGGGACCGAGGATTTGAATAATTACTTCTATCGCGACCAACAGATTGATTTAAGAGAAGTGGTCTTGGAGCAGCTTAATTTGACTTTTCCAGTCAAGCCGCTTTGTTCTGAAAAATGTCAGGGCATATGCCCTGTTTGTGGAAAGAATCAAAAAGATGGAAAATGCGGATGTGTAGTCGAGGACTCTGACCCGCGTTTACAGAAACTTAAATCATTCATCAAGGACAGAAGATAAATGGCCAATCCAAAAAGAAGACATTCACCATCAAGAAAAGGGAAAAGGAGGGCTCATGACGCTCTAGCCCTTCCTTCTTTATCACTTTGCGACAATTGTGGAACGCCCAAGTTGCCCCACCGGGCCTGTCCTGAATGTGGATTCTACAAAGGCAGACAGGTTATAGAGGGATCAGAAGAATAAAGGGGAATGGATGAGGATTGCTGTTGATGCTATGGGGGGGGACTTTGGTCCTCAAGTGACAGTGGAAGGGGCGGTGAAAGCTGCCCAGGAATATCAAGTTGAAGTCCTCCTTGTAGGGGCTGAGGAGCTGATAAAGAAGGAATTTTCGAAACATAAAATTTCGGAGAACAGGGCCTCTATTGTCAATGCTCCAGAGGCTATAGGCATGGGGGAAGGGATTCTTTCTTTCAGAAAGAAGAAGAATTCTTCCATTCGGGTTGGCGCTAGGCTAATAAAAGACGGCCAGGCAGATGCTTTGGTCAGCACTGGGAATACAGCTGCTGTGGTATATATCTCGAAAAAGGTTTTGGGTTCTTTGAGCGGAGTCGACAAACCCGCTCTGTCCTTGCTGATACCTAATATGAAAGGACTGACTCTTCTCTTGGATGTGGGGGCCAATGTTGATTGTCGGCCTCAGCATCTAGAGCAGTTTGCTATCATGGGGCAGATTTTCATGGAGAATGTGCTCGAACTGAAGAATCCCAAGATCGGATTGATGAGTATAGGTGAAGAAAGCTCCAAAGGGAACGAACTCACCAAGGAAGTGTTCGAAAAACTGAAAGCGTCCTCATTGAATTTCATCGGAAACGTTGAGGGCAAGGATATTTATTCTGGGAAAGCAGATATCATCGTTACGGATGGATTTATTGGTAATGTGGCTCTAAAAGTGAGTGAAGGAGTTGTAGAGACTTTGTTCTATATGGTTCGGAATGAGGTGATGAAGAACTTTTTCGCTAAAATCGGTTATCTTCTTATGAAAAGAAATCTAAAGAAGATGTACAGAAAGGTAGACTATTCAGAGTATGGGGGAGCTTTACTGCTTGGATTGAACGGAGTATGCATCATCGGCCATGGGAGATCGAATGTCAATGCTGTTAAGCATGCAGTGAGGTTGGCCAAGGATTTTGTGTTGAGCAAAGCCCAGGATAAAATACAGCACGAAATGGCCAGAGTGTTCCAGGTTGGAGGGGAGGCTCAGGCTTAGGAATGAATTTTTCGGGCAAGGTGTCCCTCGTTACCGGCGCTTCTCAAGGGATAGGCGAAGCCATCGCTACGGAGCTGGCAGGATGCGGAGCAGAGGTCGTCCTGGTTGATGTCCAGGAAGAGAAATTGAAAGAAGTCGCCAACAGAATAAAGCAAGCCAAGGGTTCAGCCTCTTTTTACAAAGCTGACATTTCTGTGCTGGAGCAAGTTCAGAAAACAGTTGAGGAAGTTCTTGAAAAACACCACAAGATTGATCACCTTGTCAATAACGCTGGAATAACTCGGGATAATCTTCTGTTGCGAATGAAAGAGGAAGAGTGGACTGCCGTCTTGGACGTTAACCTGAAAGGGGTGTTCAATTTATCCAAGGCCATCATAAGGCACATGATGGGCAATCGATACGGTCGTATCGTTAATATCTCATCGGTAGTGGGATTAATGGGAAACCCAGGTCAAACCAACTATGCAGCTTCAAAGGCGGGGGTCATCGGTTTTACTAAAGCGTTAGCCAGGGAAGTTGCTTCTCGGGGGATTACTGTTAATGCTGTGGCTCCAGGTTACATCACGACTCCCATGACAGAAACGCTTCCAGAGGCTATAAAGAATAACTTCATCGATTTGATACCCGTAAGAAGGTTTGGTACACCTGAAGAGGTCGCTCAGACAGTGAAGTTTCTCCTTCGCGATGAGGCGGCCTACATAACAGGGCAAGTCATTAATGTCAATGGCGGTTTATATATGTAGGTTTTTGATAAAAATGTCTAAGAAATGAGGAGGAAAACCATGGAAAGAGAAGAATTGTTGAAAAAAGTAAGGACAATCGTTGCTGACAAACTCAGCATTAGTGAGGATCAGATTACCGAAGAAGCTTCTTTCATCGATGACTTGGGTGCTGATTCCCTAGATACAGTAGAGCTGGTTATGGCCTTAGAAGATGAATTTGGCATGGATATTCCTGATGAAGAGGCCGAAAAATTAACTACTGTCGGGAAGGCCCTAGACTATATTCTTGGTCATCTCTCTTAAGTCAAGAATTCTGTGATGAACATCCCCTCTCCCCTAAAAAAATCTGTCTCGCCAAGGCGCGTCGTTATCACAGGGATTGGAATGGTGACTCCCTTGGGGATTGGAACTCAGGAGAGCTGGGCGGCCTTTCTGGAAGGAAAGAGCGGAGTCTCCTTGATCACGAAGTTTGATACTTCTCAGTTTTCATCAAAGATCGCTGCCGAGATAAAAGATTTTGACCCTCTTGATTTTATAGAGAAAAAAGAAGTCAGAAAGATGGACTCTTTTATCCAGTATGCCATAGCGGCTTCCCAGCTGGCTGTCGAAGATTCAGGTTTGAAAAGCTCGGAGCTGGAGGGAGACAGGACAGGTGTTTATGTCGGCTCAGGGATAGGTGGCATTGGAATAATTGAAGATACCCATAAGACTCTTCTCGAGAAAGGCCCCGGTCGAGTTTCACCGTTTTTCTTGATTTCAGTCATTATCAACGAAGCCTCTGGTCAGATAGCCATAAGATTCAAAGCGCAAGGGCCGAATTCGGCTACGGCCACGGCCTGCACGACCAGCACTCATGCTATCGGGGATTCCTTCCGGATCATAGCTCGGGGTGAAGCCGATACCATGCTGGCAGGAGGTTCAGAGGCTCCCCTTACCCCCCTTGGAGTTTCTGGTTTCTGCGCCATGCGAGCTCTTTCTTTGCGGAACCATGAACCTGAAAAGGCCTCCCGTCCCTTTGATGCCGAGCGCGATGGGTTTGTGATGGGAGAAGGAGCCGGAGTCCTTGTCTTAGAAGAGCTCGAAAAGGCTCTAAAGCGGGGAGCCAGAATATATGCGGAAGTGGTCGGGTACGGAATGAGCGGAGATGCCTACCATGTTTCTGCTCCTTCTCTAGACGGAGATGGTGCCTTTCGTGTCATGCAGAGGGCACTGGAGGATGCTGGTATCTCACCCGAAGAAGTGAATTATATCAATGCTCATGGCACTTCGACACCTTATAACGACAAGATCGAGACCTTAGCCATCCGAAGACTCTTTGGGGATCATTCTGGGAAGATCGGGGTAAATTCGACGAAGTCCATGACCGGGCATCTCCTGGGAGCTGCGGGGGGAGTAGAAGCAGGTATCACAGCCCTCGCCCTGAAACACCAGATCATGCCTCCGACCATTAATTATGAGAATCCTGATCCTGAGTGTGATTTGGATTATGTCCCGAATAAAGCTCGAAAAACAGAAATGAATTATGCCTTAAGCAATTCTTTCGGGTTTGGAGGCACGAATGGCGCTCTTCTCCTGAAGAGGCATGAGGAATAGAAACAACACATAAGCTTGTCCAGTTTATTGAGTTTGCGTAGCTGATGATTGTTATTCGGAAAATAGCTCCCTTGAATGCATTAAGAACAGCCTAAACCGACCAGACAAGCTAAGTAAATCAGACAAAATAAAAACTCAACCGAGTGGACCAACTCAATAAACTGGACAAACTCTATAAACTGTAATAATTTTTTATACGAGGAGGCAGCATTGAATATATGTGTTTTTGTTAAAAGAGTGCCTGATACAGAATCCAAGATAAGGATAAACCAAGAGAGCAATACTATTATAGAGGAAGGCTTGAATTTTGTTTTGAGTCCCTATGATGAATATGCAGTAGAAGAGGCGCTAAAGCTGAGAGAAGCCAAGGGTGGACAGGTTACGGTTGTATCCGTTGGGCCAGAAGAGGCGATGGTTGTTCTGAAAAAATGTTTGGCCATGGGAGCAGATGAAGCTGTGCTCGTCAAGGACGATCAAGGGGAGACTTATGATAGCTTGCGGATATCGAAGATCATCGCTCAGGCTGTGAAGAAGAAATTTGCCGACTTCGATCTCCTGCTTTTTGGCAAGCAGTCTGTAGGGGCAGACAATGCTCAAGTCCCGGCTATGGTCGCTGAATTTATGGGCTTGCCCCAAGTGAATGTGGTGACAAAACTGGAAATAGAAGGGAATACCGGAACCGCTTGGCGAGAGATCGAAGGCGCCTTGGAGAAATTTAAATTCTCTCTCCCTGCTGTCCTCAGTGCCCAGAAAGGATTGAATGAGCCCCGTTATGAGACCCTGAAGGGAATTATGGCCGCCAAGAAGAAAGAAATCCCGGTCTGGACCCTTAATGAATTGGATCTAGGGGAGGAAGAGTTGAATCCCCAGTTGGAGATTGTCAAAATGGAGAGCCCTCCGCCTAGAGAGGCTGGGAAGATTATCGAGGGGGAGCCTGCTGAAGCAGCTCAAAAGCTCGTTGAGCTTCTGCGCAATGAAGCCAAGGTCATTTAGAGGGAGGATGGAATGATTTTAGTTTACATAGAAGTCAGAGAAGGAAAAGTGAAAAAATCTTCTCTTGAAGCCCTTTCCGAGGGAGCCAGGAGAGCCAAAGATTTCAAAACAGAAGTGAATGCAGTCCTGGTCGGAGACAAAATGGACAACCTTGCTTCCGAGGTTTTCCCTTACGGGGCTGAAAAGATTTATTTACTCGAGAATGCTCTTTTTGGCCACTATTCTGCTGAAAGCTACGCTCAGGCGCTGATGACCTTGATCGAGGAGATCAAGCCTGATGTTGTGTTTTTTTCAGCCAGCGCTATGGGGAAAGACCTTTCACCTCGAGTAGCGGCCAAATTAGGAGTCGGTTTAGCTTCTGATTGCACCAGCACTGCAGCTAGGGACGGGAAATTGGAAATTACCCGACCGGTTTTTGCAGGGAAAATTTTGGTCGCTTTAACCTTTAAATCTAAACCCCAAATAGCGACCTTGCGGCCGAATGTTTTGCCTCTTGCTGAGCCTGCTGCAGCAAAAGGAGAAGTTATAAAAAAAGAGGTTGTGATAGCTGAAGACCAGATAAAAGGCAAGGCCGTAGAAGTTATCAGGGGAGAGGGAGCTGAACTGGATGTTACTGAGGCTGAAATTGTCGTCTCTGGGGGGAGAGGCATGAAAGGCCCGGAAAATTATGACCTTTTAAGAGAACTCACGGCTATCCTTCCCCAATCGGCTGTGGGAGCTTCCCGTTCAGCCGTGGATGCTGGGTGGATCGACCATCAGCATCAGGTAGGCCAGACAGGCAAAACAGTATCACCGAATCTTTATATTGCTTTCGGGATTTCAGGAGCTATCCAGCATTTAGCAGGCATGTCGTCCTCAAAGTGCATCGTGGCGGTTAACAAGGATCCCGAGGCTCCTATTTTCAAAGTTGCTGACTACGGTCTGGTGGGTGACCTCTTTCAGGTTATTCCGCACCTGAAAGAAGAGCTGAAGAAAATCTTAAAGGATTAAAGAAGAAAAAAAGTATCTTTTTAGAGAAAGGTGAAACCGTTCCCATTAACTAAAGACAAAACGTAGCTACTCGAAAACTTCTGGGTCTTCCTTGAGGAGAGGAAGAAGCAGCTGGTTGCGTTCCGAGCGATCTTCTCCGATACTGGTGACAAAGATAGCCGGCTTATCAACTACCGGACATTTGGTTTCACAAATCCCGCACCCGATGCAAAGGTCAGTGTTGATAACGGGAGCGGCAGGAGTTTTTATGGTGCCGTCCGGGCGAATGACCTCAGTCTTGACCAGCTTAATTGCCTTAGGGGATGTAGGGCAGTGTTCCTCGCAGACAATACAGGGAGTGCCCAGGAAGTAAGGTATACAACGGTTCTTATTCACCCAAGCCAAGCCGATCTTGACCTTTAGCTTTTCTGGTACGGTCAAAGCTCTTATGGCCCCTGTCGGACAGACCTGAGAACAGAGGGAACAGTAGTATTCACAGTAGCCAATTTTTGGCACTAGAACTGGAGTCCAGATTCCCTCTGGACCAGCTTCGGTCGTAGCCGGCTGCAGGCCGTTGGTGGGACAAGCTTTCATGCACTCGCCACATTTGACACATTTTTGGAGGAATTTTTCCTCAGGAAGGGCTCCTGGGGGTCTGATCAATTTTGGCGATGAGCGCTTCCAGGAGGGGGAAAGGCGGAAAAAGGGAACAGCCACTACAGCCAAAATCGAGGAGAAAATGAGCTTTCGGCGGGCCAGGTTCACCGATTCGATCTTCTCTGGGGCAGATTCTAGGGGGAAGCCGATGGCACTGGTCGGGCAGATGGAGCTGCAGGTAAAACAATAATCACATTCCGGGCTTCTCCATTTCTCTTCAGGGAAAGGGGTGGCTTGGGTTTCACAGTGTATATTGCAAAGGTTGCACTCGATGCATTTCTGTCGGTCGATTTTTAACTTGAGAATATTCCATCTAGAGATAAGAGCCAAGAAAGCTCCGAGCGGACAAAGATAACGGCACCAGAACCTTTCCCTGGACAAGTTTAAAAGCAAGATGCCGATGAAGATCAGGCCGATAAAAAAGCCCTGGAGGAAGGTGGCGTTCAGAGCCAGGTTCTCGAAGAATTGGGCGAGGCCATCAGCCAGGAAGGAAAAGTTTACCTGGTAGAGGAGGCCGAGCGCCGCATCGAAGCTTTGACTCAGAGCAGGAAGAACAGCCACCGAGAAAGAGCGATAGAGCAGAGAGAGCGGGTCAAAGATCCCCACCAGGTCGAGCGAAAAAATTGTCCCGACCAGGATAAAGACTAGCAGGTAGTATTTCCAGGCCAACCGGTTGTCTGTGCTGTTTTTTGGTTTTAGCAGTTTTGCCTTTTTAAAAACAAAGGAGAAAAATTGGTGAACTGAACCTAGGGGGCACACCCAGCCGCAGACAACTCGCCCAAAGATAAAAGTTATGACCATGGTTAAAACTGCAAAGATAAAGGAGATGAAGATCGTGCGGGAAGCGATGAGAGTGGAGATTGCCAGGAGAGGGTCGAAGTGAAAGAAAATTTCTACTCTTCCGATATAGTCCTCTCCAGTGAAATGAGTTCTTAACAATAAATAAAAGAAGAGCAAGAAGAAGATTGTCTGGCTGAGAATACGGAGGCCTTGGATGAGCCTATATTTCTTAGACCGTTCTTTTTTCAATTTTAAGCTTGTCAAGGTTGATTTCGCCGTGTCCCTTCTGGTGGGCCAGGCGAAGATAGGGTATGTCCTGGGAGCTCAGGCTGAAAAAAGTCGTTCCCAGCGCATCGACGGCCACATAATCTGTGCCAGCTACAACAGTCTTGTGGAGCTTGGTGTCGGACAGCCTCCCTCCCTGAGGCCCGTTCCGGATAAGAATACGATACGCGTCTAAGACTGTCAGACAGGGTTTAAAAAAGGCTGCCAGGTCGATCATGGCTTGGTCGAGTTTTTGATGAAGCTGATTCCGGTTGCCTCCTAGGGCTCCCAACCAATTCTTCATCCCTAGAGTTAACCTGGATAGGCTGTGTGTTTTGGCTATGGGAACATTAATGATTTTATCGACTTCGATAAAGTCGGTGAAGACCTCCCACTCTTTCAGCCATTCTCCTTGGAGAGGAATCTTTTTCAAGCGATGGCGGTTGGGAAAGAGGACTTTGGCTCCAGCCTGCTTGGCAGCCTCAGCGATTCCCGAGCGAAGATAGGTTCTTTTGGCTTGGTTGCAGGGATTATCGATAACCTTAACCTCTTTGGCTCCTCCTTCCAGGCAAAGTTCAACAAGAATCCTGACCACCTGGGGATTCGTGCAGGCAGCTTGTTGAGGCGTCCTGTCCCAGCCAATATTCGGTTTTACTAGAACGACATCCCCTTTGGAGATAAAACGTCCGATTCCCCCTAGGGAAGCTACCGCTTTTCTGGTAAGGGCTGCAGGGTTTTCGCCCTGGATGAGAGCCAGATCAGGGAAAGTCGGCTGGGCAAAAAGGGAGGGATTGAAGTTTAGGATGAGGCTTCCCACAGCTACGTCTTTAATGAACTCTCGTCTGTTCATGGTTTCTTATCCTTTGCCTAACGAATGTATATATTCCAAGATGCCATCGTAGATCCCCCGGGCAACTTCTTGAAGATACTGGGGGCTGCTCAGCCTTGCTTCATCTCGAGGATTACTCAAGTAGGATATTTCTACGAGGACAGAAGGCATCTCTCCACCGATCAGAACCCATAGAGGTCCGCCTTTCACGCCCAGGCTGTTGATACCGCTGTATTTCTGAGAAAGCTGCTTGACGAGCTGCTTTTGGATCCTTTTAGCCAATTCTTTGGATTCCACGATCTTGCTATTTCGAACGATTTTTTTGATGATTTCTGTCATTTCGCCGATATTCTTGGTAGAAGTCGCATTTTCTCGGGCCGCGATTTCGTTAACTTTAGGGTCACGGCTGAAATTGAGGTAGAAGGTTTCTACACCGGAGAATCTGGTGTTGGGAAGGGCATTGGCATGGATAGAGATAAAGAGATCTGCCTGTTTTTGGTTGGCAATGACAGGCCTGTCGTCAAGCGACATGGAAATGTCCGTTTCTCTGGTCAATATCACTTCTAAATCTTTTCTGGTGCTCAACAGTTTTTTCAAGAGAAGAGAAACCTGGAGGACCACATCCTTTTCTTTCAGGCCCTTTTTCCCGACACACCCAGGATCTGAACCTCCGTGTCCAGGATCAATGACAACTCTTCGGATGCCCAATCCCAGCTGCCTGATCATGGTGTATCCTTCTTCGGTTGGCTTGGGAGGAGTAGAGGATTTTGTGCTCGGAGATCCTGTCCTTCCGATTTGAGGATAGATATCGATGACGATTCGGAAGGGATCGAAGAGATGATAGACTCGATAGTGTTTGATCTTTTCAAAATCGAGATCGGCAACTGTCCGAACCGTGGAGGTCGTCTTTTGAGCGATGCGAATCTGACTGATATACTCATTGTTAACCAAGATGTTTTTTCCATGGAGAATGGGATTCAGCTTGGCTTGATAGACATCGACATAGATTCGGTCTGGATTTGAGAGTTCTTTGTAGACATATTCTCGTAATTTTCCGGTGTCGATGACGATTCGGGTGAAATTGGGATGAGTCCAATAGCGAATGTTGTATATTTCTACTCTGGCGTCAGGGCTGGAGAATGATGTAAAGGGGAGGCAGAGAATGAATAATAGCCAGAAAAATCTTCTTGCCACCATGGCATTTCCTATTAATTATATAATATTAATAAAATTATTTCTACTCTTTACTCCTCAAGCTCCAAATTTTTTCAATTTTTGGGCATGGGCTAACATCAACGGCATGGCGTAAATAGCTTGAAATCGACCCAAATACCCCTGGCTACACTCCTTCTCTGAAAAGCGGCTGGCTCGGTCAGGAAGGGCTGTCTTGGAGAAGAGGAGGAAGGGATTCGGGTGCCAGGAATGAGATTTCAGCAGCCAGGGAGTGGAGTGATCAGAGGTCACGACAAAAACCTCCGGCTCTAATGCCAGCACGCGAGGAATATAGTCATCGATTTCTTCGATGGCGGCTTTCTTGGAAGTGAAATCGCCGTCTTCTCCTGCAGAGTCGGTTTTTTTAAAGTGAACATAGAAAAAATCAAAATCCTGATAATGCTGTTCCAGGGAGGCGAAAAGGTCTTCCACTGCAGATCCCACCTCCAGAAGCTCCATCCCTACCAAGCGGGCCAGGCCTTTATACATGGGATAATGTGCGATGGCTCCAGCCCTTAATTTATACAGTTTTTCCAAGGAAGGCAGAGTGGGGAATTTGGAAAACCCTCTCAGGAGAATGGTGTTGGCTTGGGGATTGTTGTTCAGGAAAGCTGTGACGTCATCGAGGAAAGAGTTGACGATCTGGGCAGTTTTTTCAGCCTCCGGAGAAAGGGGAAGGGTGGGCATGGGCGGCTTATTATCCTTCTGCGGGTCGGCATCGGATAAAGAGTCAGAGAGACCGGCATCGCTAAATTTAACCACAAACCTGTGTTCCTTTCCTGGGTAGAGGACGATTTGGGGATTTTTTCTTTTTTCGAGAAACGCGTTGATTTTTTGGCATAACTTTTCGTTCTCACTGGTGGGGATTCTTCCCGCTCTTCGGTCTACGATGAGACTGTCTTTTATGGTGGCGAAATTGCCGCGAGCGACCAAATCATTCTTTTCAACGGTTACTCCGATGCCAAGAGCTTCCAAGATTCCCCGCCCTAAGATGTACTTCAAGGGGTCGTAGCCGAACAGAGCCAGATGGGCAGGACCGCTTCCAGGAGTGATTCCCATGAAAACGGGATCAGAAAGGCCACAGGCACTCTTGGCAGCCAGATCATCGAGATGAGGCGTATGAGCAGCTTCCAATTCTGTCTTCCCCTCATGAGGAAGACCTCCCAAGCCATCCAGAACAAGCAGCACAATTTTCGAGGGGGAAGAATACGTCAAGTCCGCAGCAATGTTTTCCCAGTCCATATCATAACTAACTATAAATAAATAAGAAATGGAAGTCAATTTGACTTTTTTAAAAAGGGATTTCTTTCTAAAAATAAGGGACTGTTCTATTTCTTATTCTTACCTATATCTCATAGTGCAAGGCTTTCTGTTTTAAAAGATAGAACTGCCCCATTTTACTAAGCGGGGAGAAATGAATACACGCTGAATGAATCCAGTGTTGTTAAAATTGCGAATTTCGGGGACGGAGCCTGCCCTTTTTTTCCCTGTTAGAGTGGAGGTGTTCTTCACGCCTTGGAAGCTATTTCCCCTCCTTTTTTTAAGGAAATTAGCGAGGAGTTTACATCATATAAATCCTCTGCTAAAATCGATACATGCATAAAGTCGTCGTCCTTGATTTCGGGTCGCAGTACACGCAGCTGATTGCCAGAAAACTTAGGGAGCTGGGAGTTTTTTCAGAAATATTTCCCTTCAATATTCCCCTCGCGAAGTTAAGAAAAGAGGATCCTTCTGCCCTTATCCTCTCGGGCGGGCCGCAGAGTGTGTATGAAAAAGGAGCTCTCCTGGTCTCTAAAGAGATTTTCAAGCTGGGCATTCCTGTTTTGGGTATCTGCTATGGACTGCAGCTCATGGCTAAGCTGCTAGGAGGAAAGGTTCTCTCCTCGAAGAAAAGAGAATATGGTTTTGCTTCTCTGGAGGTTAGGGACAGAACAGGATTGCTCTCAGGGGTGAAGGACAAGGGACAAGTCTGGATGAGTCATGGCGACCGGCTGGAGAGGATTCCTCCAGGATTTATCATCTCCGGGAAGACAGCCAACACTAAAGCCGCAGTTATCGAGTCCTCTAAGGATAAGCTCTACGGTGTCCAGTTCCATCCCGAAGTCATACATACTAGAGATGGCAAAAAGATATTGACCAACTTTCTCTTCCGCCTTTCAGGGCTCAAGAACGAATGGAGCCTGGGTTCATTTATCGGAGAGAAGGTCAAAGAGATAAGAGGATTCGTCGGGAACAAAAAAGTGATTTGTGGTCTCAGCGGTGGGATCGATTCTCTCGTAACCTCTCTCTTGGTTCACCGAGCGGTGAGGAGAAATCTTTTTTGTGTCTTTGTGGACAACGGACTTTTGAGAAAGAATCAGTACCTGGACTTGATGAAGAAATTCAGAAGGCAATTGAACCTCAATGTTATCGGAGTTGATGCTTCCGAATTGTTCCTCGATAGACTCAAAGGAGTAATTTCTCCGGAAAGAAAGAGAAAAATCATCGGGGAGTTATTCATCCGTATTTTTGAGGAGCAGGCCAGAAAGATCGGGGGAGTTGATTTTCTTGCTCAAGGGACAATTTATCCTGATGTGATCGAGAGCAGTCCTGTGAGGGGGCCCTCCTCCACCATTAAATCCCATCATAATGTCGGGGGATTGCCGAAACGCTTGAAATTTAAGCTCATTGAACCCCTTAAAGAGCTTTTCAAAGATGAGGTTCGTGTTTTGGCGGAGGAATTGGGAATCGATAAGGATTTTATCACTCAGCATCCTTTCCCCGGGCCTGGTTTGGCAGTAAGAATTGTCGGGGAAGTAACTCGCGAGAGACTCGAGATTGTCAGGGAAGCCGATGAGATTCTTATCCAGGAGATCAGGAGGGCCGGCTTGTACAAGCAACTTTGGCAGGTCTTTGTGGTACTCCTCCCTGTAAAATCGGTGGGAGTCATGGGAGATCGCCGTACCTACCAGCGGGTCGTGGTTATCCGCCTCGTCCAGAGCGAGGATGGGATGACGGCCGCCTGGTATCAGGCTCGACCAGAGCTCTTGGCCCGGCTATCGAATCGTATAGTGAATGAAGTCCAGGGAGTGAATCGGGTCGTTTACGACATAACCACCAAGCCTCCGGGAACCATAGAATGGGAATAGACTTGATAAGCAAGGAGCTGGGTTAGGCAATGGAACTTTCCTTTATCCATCTTCATAACCATTCAGAGTTCAGCATCCTGGATGGAGCGCTTAAGATCAAGGATTTGGTCGAGGCTGCCTATGAAAATAATATGCCAGCCGTGGCCCTGACTGACCATGGAAATATATTCGGGGCCGTGAGTTTCTTCAATGAAGCCAAGGTGAAAGGAATCAAGCCCATTCTCGGATGCGAGATGTATGTGGCTCCTAAAGGCCGTTTGGAAAAAAAGTTAAAGCAGTCAGAAGTTAGTCATTTTCACCTGCTGCTTTTGGTCAAAGATGAGAAAGGGTACAAAAACCTCTGTCAGCTCGTAACCAAGAGTTATTTAGAGGGCTTTTATTATAAACCTCGGATTGACAAGGAGCTCTTGGCCCAGCATTCGGAAGGACTTATCGGATTTTCCGCCTGTCTGAAGGGAGAAATCAGCTATTTCTTGAGCCAAGGTGCAGAAGACGAGGCAAAGAGGGCCGCCCTGGAGTACGGGGCCTTGTTCAATGATGATTTCTACATCGAGCTTCAAGACAATGGATTGGAAAAGCAGCAGGAGGTCAAGCCCTTGCTCATACAGCTAGCGCAAAAACTCAAGCTCCCTTTAGTGGCTACTAATGATACCCATTATCTCCACCGAGATGATGCGGAAAGCCACGATATCCTCCTCTGTATTCAAACCAATAAAAAGGTTAATGATCAGGATAGGATTCGTTTTGGAACAGATGAGTTCTACTTCAAGCCAGCAGCAGAAATGATAGATATATTCAAGGACGTTCCTGAAGCTATCCAGAATACAGCCAAGATAGCGGCCAAATGCAATTTTGATTTCCCTGATTCAGGATATTTTTTGCCTCAATTCAAAGTTCCGGAGGATGGGTCTTTGGAGCAATATTTTGATGAGGTGGCCAAAGAAGGGTTAGAGATGCGCGCCCAGTTCCTGCACAAGAAAGAAGAAAAAAAGGAGCTGAGCCATCCTGTTCCCGAATACGCCGAGAGGCTCGAGAAGGAAGTGAAGCTCATCAAAGAAATGGAGTTCGAAGGCTATTTCTTGATAGTCTGGGATCTCATTCAGAAGGCCAAAGAAAACAATATTCCTGTGGGACCGGGAAGAGGCTCAGCTGCGGGGAGCTTGCTTGCTTATTGCCTAGGCATAACCGACATCGACCCTATCGAATATGATCTTTTATTCGAAAGGTTCTTGAATCCAGAACGCATCAGCCTCCCTGATATTGATATTGATTTCTGCGGACGGAGAAGAGAAGAGGTTCTGGATTATGTGACCAAAAAGTATGGCCAAGAGAATGTTTGCCAGATCATCACCTTCGGCACCATGGCTGCCCGTCAGGCGGTCAGGGATGCGGGGCGGGCTTTAGAGGTGCCCCTTCCTGAAGTCGACCGGATAGCCAAGATGATTCCGCCTTTTGGTCCGGAGGCTTCCATCGAAGGCGCGTTGAACAAGATTCCCCAGCTGAAAGAGCTGAGAGACGGAAACCCGAAAATCGCTCACCTTCTCTCTGTAGCGCAAAAATTGGAGGGTCAGGTTCGACATCCTTCTATCCATGCCGCTGGGATCGTTATCACGCCCAAGCCTCTAGTGGAATTCATGCCTCTTTATCAATCGGCCAAGGGTGAGATTACCACCCAATTCCCGATGCAGGATATCGAGGCCATAGGTTTACTGAAAATGGATCTATTGGGTCTCCGCAACTTGACTGTCATCCAGGATACCACTGAACTGGTGAAAAAAGATGAAGGGGAAGAGATCGACTTGAAGGAAATTCCCTTGGATGATCTAGAGACGTTCGAAGTTTTCAAATCAGGCAACACGGATGGGGTGTTTCAGTTTGAGAGCCCAGGCATGAAGGACCTGCTTCGTAATTTTAAGCCAGAAAGCTTCCGGGATTTGATCGCTTTGAATGCCCTTTATCGACCTGGTCCTTTAAAAAGCGGCATGACAGATGAATTCATAAAGCGCAAACATCATCCCAATCGGCTCAATTATGAATGTCCTGAACTCGAGCCGATTCTAAAAGAGACACAGGGAATTATCGTTTACCAAGAACAGGTCATGGAGATAGCCACGGAACTGGCTGGATTTTCATTGGCTGAGGCAGATATATTACGAAAGGCCATGGGCAAAAAAGTGACACGCATAATGAAAGCGCAGAGGCAGAGGTTTATCCAAGGGGCTAAGAAGAAAGGTCTTAGCCAGGCAAAAGCGGATAAAATCTTCGAGCAAATCAAGTATTTTGCTGGGTATGGATTCAACAAGTCTCACAGTGCCGCTTACGCTTATTTGGCTTACCAAACCGCGTATCTCAAAGCACATTTTCCGGTCTATTTTCTGGCGGCTCTTCTGACCTCTGAAGCAGAGAGGGGTGCGACTTCCCAAGTCGTCAAGTATATCAACGAGTGCCAGGGAATGGGAATCGAAGTCTTGGCTCCAGATATAAACGAGAGCGATCTAAATTTCAGAGTGGAGGGTGGGAATATTCGATTTGGCCTTTCGGCCATCAAGAATGTGGGAGAGGGAGCGGTCAGGGAGTTGCTGAAGGCAAGAAAAACAATAGGAAAATTCGAGACTCCTTTTGATATTTTCCAAGAAGTCAGCCCAACGACTGTTAACCGAAAAGTGATCGAAAGTTTGATCAAGGCTGGTGCCCTAGATTCTCTGGGATGGAGGAGGTCTCAATGCTTCCACCTGATCGACAATATGCTTGACTTTGCTCATGAGGTTCAAAAGATGAAATCTTCAAAGCAGAGTCTTCTTTTCGGTCAGGGTCGGGTCGAGCCGCCTTCTGTACCAGCGGAAATAAAACAGATGAGAGAGTGGGATGAATCTCTCTTGCTGTCCTATGAAAAAGATGCCCTGGGATTCTATATCACCGGGCATCCTCTGGCCCAATTTGGAAAACGTTTGAATAAACTCGTTTCTCATTCCCTCAACGAGTTGGATGAAGAACGGGACTTTAACAGTGAGGTCCGGGTGGCTGGAATCATCGCCTCCCTAAAAGCCCTCAAGACCAAAAAAGATGAACGAATGGCCACTTTCTTCTTGGAAGATTTAAGTGGTCGGATAGAGGTGGTGGCTTTCCCTGATAGTTACAAGAGGTACTTTGATTATCTGGGAGAAGGCCAGCTCGTGTGGGTTAAAGGCCGGTTCATGGGAGAAGGAGAAAACCGCCGGATTCATCTGGTCCAGATCATGCCCTTAGCTGACGCTTTGCAGAAACAGGCCAAAAGAGTGATCTTAAGCATTTTCCTCCCTGGGTTGGAAGAATCGGTTTTTACAGATTTGAAGGAAATGCTGGATAAGCATCCAGGAAACTGTCCGGTGCTTTTTGAGTTAGAAACCCCTCATTCCTATCGAATGATCGCACAGTCCATAGAGATTCAGGGAGTGACCCCGTCCGAAGACCTGACCAGAAGTATCGAGAGCTTGCTCGGCGAGGGTTCGATTTTGATTGAATACTAAAGGGTGTTCATCATTTTGTTTATTCCACCAAAGCGAGATTTGATAAACTTCAAAATAGGATTGGGGACTCTGTGAAAATACTACTGACCTGCAAGCAATTTCCTCATTCTAGAGTCATAGGCGGGCCCATCATTATCTATAATCGTCTCAAGTACCTATCCCAAAGACACCTGGTTTCTCTGGCTGCTTTTGCCTGCGAAGAAGACAAAGAGTACATCTCTTCGGTCAAGCCTTTCTGTCATGATCTCCAGCTTGTCCCTTATCCTCGGAAACACTCTTTTTTGAAAATCGCTTGGGATTTTTTCGCCTCTCCTGTTCCTCCCTATTTCCGCCAAACCTACGACTCTCCAGAGATGTCGAGAGTGATTGGAGAGATGGTCCAGAAGGACAGGTATGATTTCGTCATTGCCGAGTATTCGGTGATGGGACAATTCATCCATAATAATCCTACGCTTCCTCCAGTCCGAAGGGTTATCTCGGTTCATGAAAGCTATTATCTCGCGCGGAAGAAAGCCTTCCGTCATCATAGGTTGGGTCTCAAAAAGCTGAGAGAGGCAGTCAACCTCAAAGGGCTGAAGAAATATGAATTTGATATGTACCACCAGGCGGATAAAGTCTTGACTCTCACCCCCGAAGGGAAGGAAGAGCTGTTAGAAATTTGTCCAGAGCTGGATATCTCTATCGTTCCTCACGGAGTTGACGTCGATTATTTTGCCTTCTTAGACTCCAAGGATGCTGAAGAGAGCATTGTCTTCATCGGGAATTATCTACATTATCCCAATGTCAATGCCGTCTTGTATTTTCATCGTGAGATCTGGCCTCGTCTGAAAAATCTCTTGCCCAAGATAAAATTCTATGTCGTCGGCCAAGCCCCTCCGGTGGAGATCCAAAAGCTTGCTCGAGATGAGTCCATCGTCGTGACCGGGCGGGTAGATGATGTGCGCCCTTACATAAAGAAAGGACGGGTGTTCATTTGTCCGGTGGACTTGGGCGGCGGCTTCCGAGGAAAGATCCTCGAGGCTATGGCCATGGGCCGTCCAGTGGTTTCCACTTCCTTGGGAGCAGAAGGGATTCCTGTTCAAGATAGAGAGAATATCATTATTGGCGATGACCCGGAGAAATTTGCCCAGGGCGTTGTTGAGCTGATGAAGGACGAGGCGCTTTTTCGAAGGATAGCCAAGAAAGGCCGCCAGCTCATGGAGGAGAAGTATGCTTGGGAGAAAGGAGTAGAAGTCATGGAGGGCATTCTTGCAGGAATGATGTCTGAGACGCCCTCGAATTGATGATTTGAAGAGGAGAGGTGACTATGAAGACAACCATGGTTATCCCCAGTTACTGGGGAAGGAAAAGAGAAGAACGAGCTAGAAAAGCCGATGCAGTTTATGATCACCCGACTCCCTTAGATGAAGAGGGAACACTGGGCCGAATCCTGGACAGCCTGTCTATTCTAAAGAACAAAGATTTTTCTCTAGTGGTCATTGGTGTGTCAGTTGCCCCAGATATTGAAAGAGAAGTCGAGGCCAAGGTTTCCTCGATTGTTAAAGAAACACAGCCTGAGATGAAGACGCTTTTCTTTTCCTACGCTCATCTAGAGAAGATACACAGCTATTTAAAAGACCAGGGAAAGGAGGACTTTATCTCTCTTTTACAGCTCAAGGGATACCCCAGCATCCGCAACCTCTGTATCTTTCTTCCGCATCTCTTGGGTTCAGAAGTAGCAGTCCTGATAGACGATGATGAGATTTTCGAAGACGAAAGATACGTGGATAAAGCCTTAGAATTCATCGGTCAAGAGCATAACGGAAAAAAAGTCTTAGCAGTAGCTGGATACTATTTAAACCCGGACAATGATTTCTTCCTCCATAAGGAAGCATTACCCTGGATGACCTACTGGAACAAGATTGATTGTATTAACCGCGCCTTTGAAGAGATTATAAACAAAAGACCCAGGCTCAAGGAAACTCCGTTTGTCTTCGGTGGAAATGCAGTCCTCCACCGAGACCTGTTCTCGCAGGTTCCGTTCGATCCTTTAGTGGGTCGAGGTGAAGATATTGATTTCCTGATTAATGCCAAAATGTTCGGCTTCCCCTTCTTCTTGGATAATGAGCTTTCTATCAAACATGCTGCTCCTCCCAAAACCCACCCCAAATGGAAACAAGTCCGGGAAGATATTTTCCGTTTCGTGTATGACCGGAGCAAGCTCCTGACCCAAAAACCGGCTCCCAACATGGTTCATGTATCGGCTGAAGAACTCGACCCTTACCCTGGAGAATTCCTCAAAGAAGATCTAGAAGAGCGGATCTTTCGTTCGAATCAAATGCTGGCGCTGGATTACCTTTCCCAGGGAGATAAAAAGGGAGCCCAGGAATGCCTGAACAACATCTTCCTGGCCAACACAGAGGCCTGGCCGAAAAAAGACCCCTTCCAGCATCTTCTTGAGCTTCAGGCCCTCTGGAAGAGCCTGATGGATTATTTTTCTTCAGAAAAAGTGGCTCGAGAAGTCAGCAGCTTGATCCAATTTCCTCTAGAATAAAAAGAAATAAAAAGGAAGGGGTCAGGTCTTGACTTTCAACATTTTCAGGAAAATATTTGATTTAGATAGCAATATATTAAAAGTCAAGACCTGACCCCATATGAAAACTTTCCCCTTCCTTAAAAAATTGTTAAAATAGGCAGGATACATGAAATGGAAATAGAGAAGAATGAAGACTAAGCCTGTTTTGGAGAAAGCCTACAACCCGAAACCCGTGGAGGAGAAGTGGAATAAGTTTTGGGAAGATGAAGGAGTCTTTATAGCCCAGGCCGCTTCTGCGAAAGAGAAGTTTTCTATTGCCCTTCCTCCTCCTAATGTAACAGGAAGGCTTCACATTGGCCACGCCCTTTGTTTCACTCTTCCTGATATTGTTGTCCGCTGGAGGAGGATGCAGGGGCACAACACCCTTTGGCTTCCTGGTACTGATCATGCCAGCATAGCTGTCCATAATGTGGTGGAACAGAGTTTGGCTGAGAAGGGTCTAAGCCGGGAACAGATTGGTCGAGAGAAGTTCCTTGAGGTTGCTTGGGAATGGAAGCAAAAACACGGCACTATCATCATCAACCAGCTCAAAAAACTCGGGGCCTCCTTAGACTGGACCAGGGAGAGGTTTACCCTGGATGATGGTTATCGCCAAGCTGTCAGGCGTGTTTTTGTAGACCTTTATGAAGAAGGTCTCATCTATAGAGATTATTATTTGGTTAACCGCTGCCCCCACTGCGGAACAGTTCTCTCCGATATTGAAGTGGAACACCAAGAGTTAAAAGGGAAACTCTATTACATCAAGTATCCCCTTGAGGGCTCAGAGGATTTTGTTGAGGTTGCCACCACCAGGCCGGAGACGATGCTGGGCGATACAGGAGTAGCTGTTCATCCTGAAGATGAACGTTATGCCAAGATTCAAGGGAAAAAAGTCAGCTTGCCACTAACTAATAGAGTCATCCCGATCATTCTTGATGATATGGTCGATATGGAATTCGGTACCGGAGCGGTTAAGGTCACGCCTGCCCATGATCCTGTTGATTATGAGTTGGGAAAGAAGCACAACCTGGAACAGATCATCGTTATCGACGGCTCAGGGAAAATGACCGAGGAGGCCGGTGAGGAATTCAAGGGCTTGGACAGGTTTGAATGTCGGGAAAAAGTCCTCAAAATGCTGAAAGAGGCGGGATTGCTCGATAAAGTCGAAGACTATCAGCATGCGGTGGGACATTGTTACCGATGCCGAACCATCATCGAACCGAATCTTTCCTGGCAGTGGTTCGTTAAGGTCGAGCCTCTAGCCAAGGAAGCTATCAGGGTCGTAGAAGAAGGAGATATTCAGTTCATTCCTCCTAACTGGGAGAAGACCTATTTCGAGTGGATGTATAATATTCATGATTGGTGCATTTCCCGCCAGCTCTGGTGGGGGCACAGGATTCCTGCCTGGTATTGTCAAGATTGCGAAGAGATGATTGTCGGCCTGGAGGATCCGCAAAAGTGCGGAAAATGTCAGAGTTCGCGCCTGTTGCAGGAAGAAGATGTTCTGGACACCTGGTTCAGCTCTGCTCTTTGGCCTTTTGCTACCCTTGGTTGGCCAGGGGAAACCGAAGACCTGAAGGTCTTCTACCCCACGGATCTTATGTCCACTGGGTTCGACATCATCTTTTTCTGGGTGGCCCGGATGATCATGATGGGACTCAAGTTTGCCAAGGATATTCCTTTTAAACATGTCTTCATCAATGGTTTAGTCCGAGATTTCAGAAGGCGGAAGATGAGCAAATCCGAGGGAAATGTTATCGATCCCTTGGACATGATAGACAAATACGGGACTGACGCTCTGAGATTCACCCTGGCTGCTTTGGCTATACCGGGCATGGATCTTTCTCTTTCTGAAGAGAGGATGGCTGGCTACCGAGCTTTTGCCAATAAGATCTGGAACGCTTCCCGTTTTGTGCTGATGAATATCGATGCTCATGATATTGAGATCAAGGAGAAGGAATTGACGCTGGCCGATAGGTGGATTCGGAGCCGCACCGATAGAATGATCGAAGAATTGAGTAAGGCCTTGGAAGAGTATAAATTTTACGAAGCAGCCGATAAGATCTACCACTTTATCTGGCATGAATTCTGTGATTGGTACATCGAATTGGTCAAACCGGCCCTGAAGGAGAAGAACAAAACATCCCAGGCCGTTCTCGTCGAATCCTTGGACTTGATCCTGAAGCTTCTCCACCCCTTCATGCCTTTCATCACCGAGGAGATTTGGCAGCATCTTCCCTCAGCCCAGAAATCACTGGCCGTGGCTCCTTTTCCTGAATCAAATAAGTCTCTCAGGGATGAAAAAGCAGAGGGAGAGATGGAGCTTCTCCAGCAAGCCATCGTTGAAGTCAGGACTATTCGTGCCGAGAACAGGATCCCTCCCCGGGCTAAGGTTGAACTCTGGATGAAGGTGAAGAACAGCGAGGAGAAGTCGATGATCGAGGCTCATCGAATTTATTTCCAGACACTGGCGAATGTCCAGAACATAGAATTTATTGATAAATTTCCTCCAGAGAAGAGGCTCCTGAAGGGAGTTGTTGGTTCTTGGGAGATGGCCCTTTCCCTGGAAGGCGTTTTGAATCTAGAGCAGGAGAAAATGAGGCTGGAAAGAGAAATCTCGAAACTGTCATTGGATACAGAAAAACTCGAGAAGCGGCTGAAGAATAAGAATTTCATCGACCGGGCTCCTGAGAATGTCGTCCGGGAAACAAAAGAGAAGCTCAAGTCGCTCCAGAATCGAAAGGCAAAACTTGAGGAAAGCTTAAAGAATATATCCTGAGCATGAATGCGGGAAAATTCCCCCTTCTTCTTTTGCTATCATGAAGATTGGAACCATAGTTCACCGAGTTGTCAGTTGTTCGTCTACGAATGACCTGGCAAAAAAAAAGGCCGAGAAAGGCGTAGCAGAAGGCACGGTCATCATTGCTGAGGAACAGACTAAAGGGAAAGGCACCAAGGGGCGAAACTGGTACTCAGCCAAAAACATGGGACTTTATGCCTCGGCAATCCTCTATCCTGAGAATCCCGATATATCTCTCCTGCCTCTTATGGCAGGCCTCGCCGTAAAAGAAGCCATAGCCGAATCATTGAGCGTTTCGGTTGGCTTGCGGTGGCCAAATGATCTCCTTTGGGAGGAGAAAAAATTGGGTGGTATTCTGTGCGAGAGTGATTTTGTCGGGAATCGGCTGAATTATGTCATCTTGGGAATCGGGCTCAATCTCTATCATGACCCCGAGGATTTTCCCGAAGAGATTCGGCCCCTGGCCGCATCTCTCAAGATGGTTACCGACCTAGAGATCAACGAGGAACGGCTTCTTCGAAGCCTTTGGAAAAGTTTGAGTCGATGGTACCGGCTTTTTTCTCAGGGTCAAAGCATAAAAATAGCTCATTCTTATGAGAGAAATTCACTTCTCAGGCCAGGACAAAAGCTCAAGCTGGAGAATGAAAAAGGAGAATTTACTGGTGTTTACAGGGGAATCGATCAGCGGGGAGGTTTGATCCTGGAAGAAAAAGGAATCAGAAAATCTTATTTCTCGGCTCAGATTAAAGCCATAATCCATGCATAAAGGAGAGGGAAAATGCTTCTGGCAGTGGACATAGGCAACACGAATACAGCGCTTGGCATTTTTTTAGAAAAGAAATTGATCGAGGATTGGAAAATTCGGACAGAAAGAGAGAGAACAAGCGATGAGTATGCTCTGACGCTTTTGAGTTTGCTGAATTCTTCGGGAATAGAAACAGCAGAAATCAAGTCAGCCATCATATCGAGTGTTGTTCCTCCTTTAACTCCTGTGTTCCAGAATTTATGCCAGAAACTTTTTAAATTAAAGCCTCTAGTCGTAGGTCCAGGATTAAAGACAGGAATGTCCATTCTGTATGACAACCCCCTGGAGGTTGGAGCAGATAGAGTTGTGGTTGCGGTGGCTGCCTTTGAGAAGTATGGAGGGCCTTGTGTGGTGGTCGATTTTGGAACAGCCACCACTTTCGATGCCATCTCTTCCCAAGGGGAGTATTTAGGAGGAGCCATTGCTCCTGGAATTCAGATTTCTGCTGAAGCTCTTTTCCTTAAAACCGCTAAATTGCCCAGGATTGAAATACGGAAACCCAAGAAAGCCATAGGCCGTTCAACCGTGGCTAGCATGCAATCCGGGCTCTTTTTTGGCTATGTGGGTCTGATCTCGAATATCATCAGGAAGATTAAAGCAGAACTCGGCAGAAAAGCGAAAGTCATTTCGACCGGAGGATTTGCTGCCCAAATTTCACCCGAAATAAAATCCATTGATGTTCATGAGCCTCATCTCACTCTGGAAGGCCTGAGAATCATCCAGGAGAGGAATCAATAATATGGGAAATTGAGTTGTGACATGGAAAAGAAGCAGAGAGCCAGGAGCCGATATTTTCAGGAGATTGCCCACCAATTCTTGAAAAGCCGGGGAGCACCTTTTTTTCTTTCCTCCAAAGATCTCGACCTCATCACAGCCTGGGAGAAAATGGGTATTCCCCTGCGAGTGGCTTTGGAGGGAGTGGATAGGGCCTTCGAAAGTTACAGAGCAAAACCCACGGCGAGGCGAAAAGTCCTTTCTCTCGCTTTCTGTAATAATCAAGTGCTCAAAGCTTTTGAGCAGTACAAGGAAAGAAAAGTCGGCGCTCCCAAGAAAAGAAACGAAAGAGACAAGAAAAGGACTAGGATTAAAAATGAAGTCCAGAGATTTCTAAACGATCTTCCCCCGGCTCTGAGCTATTTGAATGATCTTTATGCTCAAGCGCTGATGGTCCTTTCCAGGAAAAAAATCACGGAGGAGGAATTGGAGCGACTAGAAGAAGAGATCGAAGAGCTCCTCTTTAAGAATTGTCCTCAGGAAGAACAAGAAAGGGTCAGAAAGGAATTTTCAGATAAATCTTCTCCTGGAGAGGAAGAGCTTATTTCCGTCTACCGGACAAAACTCGTCAAATCCTTGAGAGAGATGTATAAAATCCCTTATATCTCCTTCTTTTATTATTGATCGCTGGTGAAGGAATGGATGAACGAATCATTTCTCTGTTGAAGAAAAAAAGGGAAGGGCTCTCCTTCCAAAAACTCATCAAGGAGCTGAGCCTATCTTCCAGACAGAGACAGCAGCTGCGCAAGAGGCTGAAAGTCCTCGAAGGCAAGGGGATTCTTCGAAGGTATAAGAGCCGGTATTTCATCCCAGCCAAATCGAACTTGGTGGTAGGGAGATTCATTTCCTCTTTCGGGGGCTATGGGTTTGTGAGCCCTGAGGGAAAGCTGGAGGAAGATATTTTCATTCCCGCCCGCTTCTCAGGGAAGGCCCTTCAAGGCGACCTGGTGGAGGTTTTCTACAGAGAGAAAGGGAAAAAAGGGAAGCCCGAGGGCCGAGTGCTGAGGATAATCAAGAAAAGCAAAGCCAAGATCATTGGTGTATATGACGAGCGCTTCAGCCAGCCCTTCTTCCTTCCCTTAGATTCTCCCCAGGCTCAAGAAGTTCCGTTGGCTTCTAAGGAATCTTTTTCTCCTCTTCCAGGAATGATCGTGGAAGTGGATAGGGAGACTAGGAGATTGACCGGAATTTACGGAATGCCTGAAGAGCCGGGAGTAGATACCCGAGTCGTCATCGAGAGACACGGCCTTCGCTCGTCTTTTTCTGAAGGAGCAGCAGAAGAAGCTCGAGATGTTCCTGTTGAGGTCAGTCCAGAAGAGATTAAGGGAAGAGTCGATTACCGCAGCTGGAAGACAGTGACCATAGATGGAGAGAAGGCCCAAGATTTTGATGATGCCGTCAGTATCAAAAAGCTGAAACAAGGGCATTTTCTGTTGGGAGTCCACATTGCCGATGTTTCTCATTACATAAAACCCGACACCAGCCTCGATAAGGAGGCCTTGCAGAGAGGAACGAGTGTTTATTTCCCAGACCTGACGCTGCCCATGCTTCCTGAAGTCCTTTCCAACAATATTTGTAGTCTTCGACCCAAGCAGGTGAGGCTCACCTGCTCTGTTTTGTTGGAAATCGATAAAAACGGAGAGATCCTCAAGAGCGAATTTCATCCTTCGGTGATTCAAACCGCAGAGAGGATGACCTATAACTCTGTTTATAAGATATTCGAAGGAGATAAAAAAGAAAGGCAAAGATATGCTCATCTGGTTCCAGATTTTTTATTGATGAAGGAGTTGGCTCGGGTTTTGAGGAGAAAAAGAAAAGCCGAGGGAAGTCTGGATTTTGACCTTGTAGAACCAGAGCTTGTTTATAAAGAAGAAAAACTCCACTCTGTGGAGCCCTTTAAGGCTAATGAGGCCCATCAAGTCATCGAGGAATTCATGGTGCTAGCGAATGAAGCTGTGGCTACCTATCTCGGTCAAAAGAAGATCCCGCTGATCTACCGGGTTCATCCCCGACCTGCTCTTCAAGACCTGGATAGACTCAGGACCATGCTCCTGCATTTTGGGATATCCTTTCCTCGCGCCAAGGATGCGGAATCTTATGATTTACAGCGGGCAATAAAGTCTGCTGAAGGGAAGCCCGAGGAGAAATTCATCAACCTGCAGGTTCTGAAGTCCTTAAAGCTGGCTGTCTACACTGAAGAAAGACTGGGACATTATGGTCTGGCCAAGAAGGAGTATACCCATTTTACTTCTCCTATCCGGCGCTATCCGGATCTTGTTGTTCATCGAATATTGAAGAATGCCCTGAAAAAAGACAAAGCTGAGATGCCTGAGCTTTCTTCCGTAGCTCTCCATTCCAGTCATCAAGAACGAGAAGCAGAGGCCGCCGAAAAGGAGTTGATAGAATGGCGCATATTACGGTTATTGCAGGAAAAGCTCGGCGAGGAATTGGAGGGGATCATCGTCGGTATTTCCAGGGCTGGATTGGCAGTTGAGTTGGATAATTATTTTGTCGATGGCCTCATTTCTTATGCTGATTTAAAGAATGATTATTATTCCCGCAAGTCTGACAAAACTATAGTCGGAAGGAGGACAGGAGAGAAATATGAGTTGGGGGACAGGGTCAAAGTGATTCTCGCTTCCGTGAATCCTCTCTTGAGAAGGATAAATTTGACCTTAAGCCAAGGAAATTGAAGAAAAAGAACCCGATGGAGACAAAGTGTTTTGATGCTCTGGTCGACTTCTCTGCTGTCGATCATAAAAAAATCCTTGATGTTTTTCTCCGGGTGAAGACCGAAGGAACCTCGGCCGCTGTTCAATTTTATGGAAAGGCTGAGAAGGGGGATCTATTTTTTGTCCGGGTGTGTGCGAGCCGGATTCTTCATCTCAAATGGAAGGATAAATTCGAAATCAAGAAAAAGAGAGAGGGGACGCTTTGGGGAAAGGGTATCGTCCTCAATCCCGTCTCTTCGGAAGTCAGAGGGAAAAAAGCCGCCAAGAGAATGAGCTTCCTAGAGCTTCTGCGAGGGGATAAAAAAGAGATGCTGGCCGCCCTTGCTCAAGAGAGAGGTATTCAGGGTCTAAGAGAAAGAGAGGTTATCAATTTTTGCAGGTTTACCAAAAGTTCTCTCAGACGTGCTTGCCAAGAATTAGAACAGGAAGGGAAGGTAAGGATTCTGTCTTTTTCACCTCTTTTCCTGGTCGATCAGCCGAGCCTTGTTTTCCTTTCCGAAAAGATTGTTTCCTATCTTGAGCAATATCACCAGAAGCATCCCGAACATAGCGGTGTGTCTAAGGAGAAAATCAAAAAAAGGTACGACCTTCACCCCAGGATTCTCTCCTTATCCTTAAAAATCCTGGAAAAGAAAGGTCTGGTAGAACAAAGAGGAGATGAACTCGCTCTAGCCAAGTTTCAAAGGGCTCCCACTGCCGCTGAAGAAAATATCCTACAAGAACTTGAAAAAATGTGTTTCCAAGGAGAATTCCGTTCTGTTTCCATGAAGAATCTCCAACAGAGATTCCGTCTCTCCTCCAAAAGACTCAACATGCTCCTTGCCCTTCTTATCGAGAGGGAAAAGATCGTCCAGAGCAAAGATGGTTTCTTCCTTCATTCCCGGTGGCTGGAAGAAATCATATCCAAGCTCAAGGAGCACAGCGGAAAAGAGTTGACTGTCTCTGATTTTAAAAAGATAACCGGGTTGAGCCGAAAATACGCTATACCCCTGTTGGAATTACTGGATCAAATGGGTGTCACCAGAAGAATAAGCCCTTCCCGGCGGGTGATAGGGTAAGGATTTATTTTTTCTTTATATCTTTTTTTTGTTTGTCCAAGGCTGTTTTCAGTTTTTCGGCAAAGAGGCCGAAAGCAGGCTCTTCTGAGACAGCTGGTTTCTTGGGAACTTCCTTTTTCTCTTTTGGCGGGAGTTCTACCTTTACTTCTTCCCTTTTTTCTTTAACGGCTGTCAGCGCTTCTAGTTCCGATTCCTCGATCTCTATCTTTTCTTCAATAAACCTCTTCTCTCTGGTTCTCAGGCGAGGACCTCGTTCCCGCTCCATTTTCTGTCTTTTCTTTTTCGAAATTTTGACTTTCTCTTTTTCGGGAGGTTCCTCGAGCGGAATTCTTTCATCGATTGCGGGCTCTCGGACTTCGGGGGCAACCTCTTCTGCCTTGACCTCCATGGTCGCTGGAGGCATCTCTTCTTCGAGAGGTGCTTCAACCGGAATTTCTTTTTCTGGGGGAATCTCTTTGGCTTCTATAACAGGAGGTGCTTCAACTGGAACTTCAGGAGCTGCCTCAGGAATTTCCTCTTCTTCGATTTCTATTTTTTCTTGATAGAAGAAAACTCCCTTCTTTTTGCTCGATTTTTTGAATTCAGGTGAATTGAGGAGAGTTATTTCCACATCTTCCTGAGAAGTCCGTTTTAAAATGTCGACGAGATGGTAGGCCCGGAGAGAATGGAGGGCATAATTATCACCCTCCAGACCAAAATTCTTATAGATGAGAATGAGGAGCTCTCTTAAGTTCGATTTATTTCTTTGGGCATACAGGGAAGCAAGCTGGGAGAAGGTCTCTTTTTCAATATGAATGATCTTATTGGGCAGCGAATAAGAGAAAAGCTCTTCTCCTGTTTCTTCGAACTTATCTTCTTTGGGGTCATAAGTGATTTTGAACACCGAGAGTTTCTTTTTTGATTTTTTGAGCCAAAAATTGAATTGGTTTCCTTCCTTGCGTTCCAGAGTTAAACTTGCTCCCTGAGGAACATTATTTTGCTCGTAAAAGTCCTTCAAGCCCAGAAAGAAGCCCTGAGTTGGGTAGAAGTGAAGAGTATAATCTTTTCCGCCCTCGACATCAGTGAAGACGTATTCGCGGCAAGAGGAGAGTTCTCTGGTCAGGGCCTTGGGTGTTTTTATGCCCCCGGAGAAGATTTCCCTCCAGGTGAGATAGATCTTTAAAGAATCCGTTTGGAGCTGGACTTTTTCAGGCTTCTCTTCTTCTTCAAAGGCGGGAAGTTTGGCGGAAGGCGCTGAGAGAGGAAGTCCAGAGAGCAGAGAATTCAGGTATTTCTTCAAATGCCATTTTCCCCAGCTGTATGGCGCCACAAAAACAAAATCCTTTTTATGTTTTTTTTCAAGAACATGGTTCAGGCTGAGGCAGTGGATTTCAAAATGATCATCCGAAGGGCTCAAGCCGAAAAGCTTATTGACTAAGGCTGTTGTTTCAACCGATTTCTTGTTCTCCAAAAGATGCTTTTCGATTTCTTTTATTTTTTTGTCTTTGATTTCGACTTGATTCTCTGCCAACTGCCAATATTGATTCCAATTTATAAATTTGGAAGATTTGGAAAGGGCAAGCTTCAGGTTTTTTTCTAGAGTCTTTATGTCCCGGTCTGTCATGGGAAGCTCATCGAGTCTGGGGTCTTCCTCTTTTTTCATTTTTTCCGGGACTTTGGCTTTACCTTCCAGGTTGCTGGGCAGCAAGACTTGGGTCTTCGTTTTCTTCATGTAATCGATGTATTTCCTGAAAAGTCCTCCCCCTGCATAGTCCACCTCCAGCATCTCACAGTTGAAATTTTCATAAGCTTCTTTATTGATAACCTTTAACACTATAGCGCCTTGAAAGTGCTGGGCTCCTTTGCTGCTTACCAACAGAGGTTCATTGTATTCTTTATAAATGGAATCTCCGATCTCGTAGGAAGATTCAGGGTCATATTTCTTGACTTCTTCGCTCAACTGGTCAGCGCTTTTATAATAAGCAAGCTTTTTAGTCAGCTCGTCAAGGAGAAGGGGACGCGGTTTCTTGCGCAGCTCCTTTTCTAGAAAAGCAACGTCTTTTTCAGTGACTTTGGTGCGGGTGAGTTTGGCTTCCATTCCTAACTTTTTTTCCTCATTAATAATAGCATAATAGCTTTTTGAACATGAAGCCTATTTTCTGCCTGATCAAAAACTACGGATTGGGAAGAATTGATGACTTCAGCGGTGACTTCTTCTCCCCGGTGAGCGGGAAGACAATGCATAAAAAAGGCGTCGGGTTTGGCTTTGGCCATTAAGGTCTTGTTGACTTGGAAGGGAGTGAAGATTTTGGCTCTTTCCTCTTTTTCTTCTTCTTGCCCCATGGAAGCCCAAACATCGGTGTATACAGCCGCAGCTTCTTGAACAGCTTCCTCAGGATCATGAGTCAGGGTGAAAGTGCTTCCTGTTTCTTTTCCGTCTTGTTCAACAATTTTCAGGATTTCCTCTTTTGGTTCGTATCCCGGAGGAGTGGCCACAGCTATCCGGGTTCCCGTTTTAGCAGCTGCTAGAAGAAGGCTATGGCAGACGTTATTGCCGTCTCCAAGGTAAGCCAATTTGAGATTGGTCAAATCTATTCGCTTCTCCTTGAGAGTGAAAAAATCGGCCATGGCCTGGCAGGGATGCAAGAGGTCGGTTAAGCCGTTGATGACCGGAATAGCACTGCTCTCGGCTAGATCAAGAACATCTTGATGATCAAAAGTCCTGATCATAACCCCATCAATCCAGCGCTCCAGGTTCTGGCCCACATCATGGATGCTCTCTCTGGTGCCCATTTGGATATCTGAAGGGCCTAGGTATACAGCCTCTCCTCCCAGCTGGAGCATTCCGACTTCAAAAGTCATGCGGGTTCGCAGAGAGGGCTTCTGGAATATCATGGCCAGGATTTTCCTGTTGAGTTTATTGCGAAATCGCTGAGGGTGAGTCTTTATCTCCTGGGTCAAGTCTAGGACCTGACTGAATTCATAAAGAGTGAGGTCGTGAATGGAGATAAAATCTTCGAGCATTCTTTCCTCCAGTTAAGGACTCGGCCTGATTCTCGTTCCCGCCCGATTGATCAAGGCTGCTTTAAGGTAATTGGCGGAGGTGATCAGAACTTCTTTCCCTCTATTCTGGATGTACTCGATGGCGGCTTGAATCTTGGGTCCCATGGAGCCGGGGGGAAACTGACCTTGAGCCAGGTATTCTTGAGCCTGTTCGACAGTCATGGCAGAAATTCCTTCTTGATCGGATTTACCGAAATTCAAATAGATTTGATCAATATTAGTCAAGTTGATAAAAAGATCGGCTTTGGCCTCTTGGGCAATAAGGCTAGCAGCATAGTCCTTATCGATGACAGCCTCTACTCCTTGGAAAAGACCGTTGGTGTTGATGATAACAGGAATTCCTCCTCCTCCGGCAGTGATAACAATTTTTCCAGATTGGACCAAATCTCTGATCACGTATTTGGGAACAACATCGATGGGTTTAGGGGAAGGAACGACTCGGCGATAGCCTCTCCCTGAATCCTCGATGATTTTGCATTTTTTCTCACGGGCGATGATCTGAGCCCTGTATCTTGAATAAAAGGGTCCCACTGGCTTAGTCGGGTTTTCAAAGGCCGGGTCATTCCTGTCCACAACAACTTGAGTGACGAGGGTGGCAACTTCTTTATCCACCGAGTTTTTCCGAAGCTCATTGATGATGGCTTTCTCGAGCATATATCCCATGCTCCCTTCGGTCATGGCATCACAGACTTCAAGAGAAAAAGGGGGAACCTTGGTCACCGATTCCTCCATCTGGATGAGGAGATTGCCAACCTGAGGGCCGTTGCCATGGACGATGATCAAGTCGTATCCTTTTCTCACCACATGCACCATGAGCTCAGATGCTTTTTGGGCGTTTTTCATCTGCTCTGATTGGAGACCTCTCTGGTCTTCAGGAAGGATGGCATTTCCCCCAAAAGCAATCAGGGCAATTTTTCTTTTCATCAGAAGTCTCTGAGTACCTCCTCCAGATTTGGCGACCCAATTTCCTCAAGGTCATACCGAATGTGGAGTATTTTCTTGTTTGTTTTGATCAAGCGACTGAGGTCGATCGGGGTCGCGCTGATGATAAGGTCGCAGTCAGCTTTATTGATAGTCTGGGCCAGTTCGTCGGTTTGTTCTTTTCCATAGCCCATAGCTGGAAGGACTTTATCCAGATGAGTGTATTTTTGGAACGTTTTGGCAATGCTTCCTACAGCAAAGGGCCGGGGGTCGATAATCTCTGCCGCCCCGTATTTGGTAGCAGCAATGACCCCGGCTCCGTAGGGCATTTCTCCGTGGGTCAAGGTGGGTCCATCTTCGATGACCAAGACTTTTTTATCGACGATTTCCTTTTCATCAGGGACAAAGACCGGAGAATTGGCCCTAATGATGGTTGCTTTGGGATTGACCTGATGAATGTTATCGATCACGATATCGATTTTCTCTTTCTCAGCGGTATCAATCTTGTTGATGACGAAGACCTGAGCTCTCCTGAAATTCGTCTCTCCCGGATGATACAGGAGTTCGTGCCCTGGGCGATGAGGATCAACAACGACTATCTCTAGGTTTGAATCGTAGAAGGAGAAATCATTATTTCCCCCGTCCCAGATAATGACCTCTGCTTCTTTTTCGGCTTCTTCGAGAATAGCTTGGTAATCTACTCCAGCATAGACGGGAATTCCATTCTGGATATGAGGTTCATACTCTTCCCTCTCTTCGATCGTGCATTCATACTTATCCAGATCTTCAAAATCAGCAAAACGCTGGACCTTCTGTTTGGCCAGGTCTCCGTAGGGCATGGGGTGGCGGATGATGACGGCCTTCTTCCTTTTATTCTTGAGAACCTGGGAGACTTTTCGGCTTGTTTGGCTCTTCCCGCATCCTGTCCTGACTGCGCAGACAGAAATAACAGGGAGTTTACTTTTAAGCATAGTCTCTTCTGGGCCCAGGAGGATAAAAGATGCTCCAGCCCCGAGAACCTCGGAAGCTTTGTGCATGACGTACTCATGGGAGACATCGCTGTAAGAAAAGTAGACCTCATAGGCCTGTTGTTTTTTGATGAGAGAGGCAATCTCCTGTTCGGGATGTATTGGGATTCCTTCTGGATACAATTTCCCCGCCAGAGAAGACGGATACTTTCTGTCTTCAATGTCAGGAATCTGGGTGGCTGTAAAGGCTACCACCTGATATTGTTCGTTGTCTCGAAAGTAGACATTGAAATTGTGAAAATCTCTTCCAGCAGCTCCCATGATGATGACTTTCTTCATGCTTGCATCTCCTTTTTTTTGTTCCAGAAGCCTACATTTATATTATTTCCAGAAGGTTGAGTATAATACAGGGATACCAAATATGCAAACACGGCGAGCCTGTCAACTTCTGACGCAGCCCAAGATAGGTGCGGCCTAGGATAGGGATGAAAAATGGAGCTGTTCCCATTCTCTAGGAAAAGTTTGGATGTTGGCTGCTTGTCTTTACCTCACTCTTCTAGCTGTTTTTTCCAGGCTTTGTCTTTCCTGTCGTATCCCTTTTTTCCCTTTTTAGTCGAATGAGGCTTGGAGGGAGGAGGCATGGGTTTTCGCAGTTTCTGCCAGGCAGGTTTTTGGCGTCTATCTATGCTTCTGGGCATTCTTCCTGCCTTTCTCGTTTATTTGATCGGCTCACCAGGTGGACCTCAGCACTTACAAGGTTTTGATTTGGGCAGACAAAGACTCGGGATCCAGCAGGGCGACGGTGCTTTTCCCCGAAAGCCATCCTCCTGTTTCTCCAGGGTTGATGAGAAGAGTCGCCTCTTCTTTCCTTATCTCCGACTTGTGGGTGTGGGCAAAGATAAGAACATCATATTCGCCCCGAGACAGGTAGGGCTTAAGGGGAAAATTAAAATGCACAACCAGGAAGGTCAAATCGTTTTCCTTAAATGAAAAAGGAGCTTCTCTTATTTCCCCCAGAGATTGGAAAGCTTTCTCCAGACCTTGTTTTTCCCCGTCGCAGTTCCCGAAAACTGCCTTTACGGGACATTTCAAGCTTTGCATTTCCTTAGCTGCAAAGGGGGCGACGAAGTCTCCAGCATGAACAACCAAACTGCATCTCTCCTCATTGAATAATCGGACCGCCTTTTTGACTGCCCGCAGGTTGTCATGGGAATCGGCCATTATGCCAATCATTTTTCTTCTCTTATTCTAAGAAAATCAGACCTGATTGTCTAATTATATGGACTCAGGTCCTATCAAATATCTGAGGTCAAGTCATGACTTTCAACGTTTTGCTGTCAAGATTATATGTTTTCTTGTAAATATTGAAAGTTAGGACCTGACCCCGACCGCTGGTATTGACAGTAACCTCGTAAATTATTTATTATATAGAAGCTTTAAAGGATAGGCGCGTAGCTCAGTGGGAGAGTGCTTCCTTGACGCGGAAGAGGTCGAGGGTTCGATACCCTCCGCGCCTACCAGTTTTTAAGGAGTGAGTATTCGAAAGGAAGCATACAATAAAGAGACTGTTTTGCCTGCCCTGCTGAATACACATAGATCTTAATGGCAGAATTAGTAAAAGTTACGGTTGAGGACTCTACTTTTTCAATTGAAAGGGGGACTCTGCTTTCTGAGCTTATTCCTCGGCTCAAACTATCCCAGAAACCTGTCTTGGCCAAGATGAATGGAGAGATAGTGGGCTTAGGGCGCCCTCTGGAAGAAGCTATGAAAGTGGAGCTGATTTACCCAGACTCTGAGGAGGGGCTTGATATCTTGAGGCACAGCGCTTCGCATCTCTTGGCTCACGCTGTCCTCGAGCTTTTTCCAGGGACAAAGACCGGCATCGGACCTCCTATAGAGAATGGATTTTATTACGATTTTTTAAGGGACAAGCCTTTTACTCCCGAGGACCTGTCAACCATAGAAAAGAAAATGAGAGAGCTGGCCCGCAAAGACATTCCCATAAAAAAAGTTATTTTTTCCAAGAAGGAGGCTCTTCATCTGTTTAAAGACCTGGGGCAAGAATTAAAGGTGGAGCTTATAGAAGAAAAGGGAGAGAAGGAGGTCACTTGTTTTCAGCAGGGAGATTTTGTTGATTTTTGTCTCGGTCCTCATCTCCCCTCGACTGGTGGGATCAAGCATTTTAAAATTCTTTCCGCTTCCGGAGCGTATTGGCGCGGAGACGAGAAGGGAAAACAACTGCAGAGAATTTATGGAACTGCTTTTTTCCTAAAGCAGCAATTGGTAGACTATCTGACGCTTTTAGAAGAGGCAAAGAAGAGAGACCACAGGAGGCTGGGCCCAGAGCTCGACCTGTTTAGCTTCAACGAAGACTTGGGAGGGGGGTTGGTTCTCTGGCATCCCAAGGGAGCTACAATCAGGCAGGTTATCGAGGATTACTGGCGTGAAGAACACATAAAAGATGACTATGAATTCGTGTTCGCTCCCCATATTGCGAAGCTGGATGTCTGGAGGCGTAGCGGACATACGGAGTTCTATGAAGCCATGTATCCTCCTATCCAAAGTGAAGGCCTAGAATATGAGCTAAAGCCTATGAACTGTCCCTTTCATATCATGGTCTACAATTCACGACAGCGAAGCTATCGAGACCTTCCGCTACGCTGGGGGGAGCTTGGAACAGTCTATCGTTTTGAAAGAAGCGGCGTTCTCCACGGATTATTGAGAGTGAGAGGTTTTACGGTGGATGATGCTCATATCTTCTGCCGAGCCGACCAGCTGGAAAGTGAAACCATAGGAGTGATTCGTCTGGCCATGAGGCTTTTAGCTGCCTTCGGATTCAAGGACTATGATATTTTTCTCTCCACTCGACCTGAAAAATACGTAGGCAAGGTCGAAGATTGGGATAAAGCCACCCAGGCTCTGAAGCACGCCTTGGAAGCTTCAAGATTGGATTATCAGATTGATGAAGGTGAAGGAGTTTTCTATGGACCCAAGATTGATATCAAAGTCAAGGATGTTTTGAGGAGATCCTGGCAGTGTACCACAATCCAGCTAGACTTTAACCTGGCTGAGAGGTTTGATCTGAACTATGTTGGGGAAGACGGAAAACTCCACCGTCCCTTTTTGATTCATAGAGCCTTATTGGGATCTTTAGAAAGGTTTTTCGGGATTCTGATCGAGCATTTTAACGGGAATTTCCCTGTTTGGCTGGCTCCGATTCAGGTCATTATCTTGCCCATTAGTGAACGGCACGATGATTATGCCAGGGCTTTGGATAAAAAGTTTAAAGAGGAAGGGCTGAGATCTCGAGCTGACCTCCGACGGGAAAAGATCGGGTATAAAATTAGAGACGCCGAAACCCATAAGATTCCCTTGATTCTGATCGTGGGAGATAAGGAAGTCGATCAAGGCACTGCTTCCTTGAGAATTCATGGCCTCGGTGATAAAGGAGAAATTAAGGTCAATGAATTCCTTGAAAAAGTAAGGGAATTGGATAAAAATAAGTCATTGGATGTGAACATCTAAAGGAGGTAAATCATTCGAAGAAGAATGTATAAACCTAGGCCAAGAAGAACAAAACCGCACAGGGTCAATGAAATGATACGCTTAAAAGAAGTCAGGGTCATCGATGAGGACAAGAATCAAGTAGGAATCCTTCCTTTAGCTGAAGCCTTATCCTTGGCCAAAGATAGAGGTCTGGATCTCGTGGAGATTGCTCCTCAAGCGGCTCCGCCAGTCTGTCGAATAATGGATTATGGCAAGTTCCTTTATGAATTGCATAAGAAAGCTCAGGAAGCCAAAAAACATCAAAAGCAGATTCATGTAAAAGAGATCAAATTCAGACCAAAAATCAGTATTCATGATTACACTTTTAAAGTGCGCCATGTTCAGAAGTTTCTCGAAGAAGGCAACAAGGTGAAGATCACGGTTATGCTCAGAGGCAGAGAAAAGTCAAGACCAGAATTGGCTGATCAGATCTTGAACCGAGTCCTGACAGATGTTAAGGATTTAGGCCAGCAAGATGGGAGTGTCCGTGTCCAGCCCTGGGCTGTTTCGACCTATTTGAGTGCCCTTAAGACAGGAGGAAAAGATGCCAAAGCTAAAAACCCACCAGGGAGCCAAAAAGAGGTTCAAAGTAACAAAAAAGAAGAAAATCCTCCACAATAAAGCTTATAAAAGTCATATCTTAACGAAGAAGTCAGCCAAGAGGAAAAGGAAGCTTAGAACACAGAAAGCTGTGAGCCAGACTGACAGGAAGACAATAAAGAAGATGCTTCCTTATGAATTTTAGTTTCTATCCTTTTTATTCCCTGGCTTGAGTTTAAAATGTACGTCAGCCACAGAGAAGGCAGAGAAAATCAATTGTGGCAGCCTTCATGGTTAGATGAGACGGTACTGATAAAGACACAAGGAGACGAAAATGCCTAGAGTAAAAAGAGGACCGAGGAAAAAAGTAAGAAGGACAAAAATCTTAAAGCTGGCCAAAGGTTACTGGGGCGCGAGAAGCCATAACTATCGGACGGCCAAAGAAGCTGTGGAAAAAGCATTCCTTTATGCCTATCGAGATAGACGGAATCGGAAGCGTGATTTCCGAAGGCTGTGGATCATCAGGATTAAAGCGGCAGCTGAAGACAGCGGCCTTTCCTACAATCGTTTTATCCATGGTCTTCGCCGACTCAATGTTGACCTTGACCGGAAGATTTTGGCTGATTTGGCAGTAAACTCACCCCAAACTTTTTCGCGGCTAACTCAGAAAGTCAAAGACCTGAATGCTTGACATGAAAGCCTTCAAGAATAATGTCACCAAGTGCAGGAGAGAATTTGACAAGTCTGTTCTTCAAATAAAGAGCGAAAAATCTCTTCAAGAATTGCGGAATCACTACCTGAGTAGGAAAAGAGGCCAGCTGACTCTTCTTTTTGAGGATCTGATGGCTTTAAAGCCAGAGCAAAGGCCGATAGCTGGCCAGATGGTCAATGAGCTTAAAAAGGACATCCAGGAGAAGCTTCAAAGCCTCAAAAAAACGTTCAAGACCGAGGAGGAAGTCGTAGAGAGGACGGACTTTACTCTTCCCGGGAAGGTGAGATATTGGGGCGCTGCCCATCCTGTTCACCTTTTTCAGGCTGAAATCGAAAACATTTTTATTTCCATGGGCTACTCGATCGAAGAGGGTCCGGAGATAGAGACAGATTATTATAATTTTGGAGCTCTGAACTTTCCTCCACATCATCCGGCTCGAGATGACTGGGATACACTCTATCTTAAGGACGAACTTCTCCTTCGTACGCATACCTCCCCAGTCCAGATTCGGGTTATGGAAAAGCAAAAACCTCCGATAAAAATCGTCATTCCTGGCAAGGTTTATCGGAAAGAAACGCCTGATCCAACGCATCTCCCCATGTTCTATCAGCTTGAAGGGCTGGTCGTGGACAAAGGCATCACTTTTGCCCACTTGAAGGGGACCTTGGAGTATTTCCTCAAAACCTTATTCAGCGAAAAAATAAAGATGAGATTCCGGCCGGGCTTCTTTCCCTTCACTGAGCCTTCAGCAGAGGTCGATATCGGATGTACTGTTTGTGAAGGCAAGGATGAAGAATGCCGTGTTTGCGGAGGGAGTGGCTGGATAGAGATCCTGGGATCGGGCATGGTGGACCCTCAGGTATTCAAGAATGTCAATATCGACCCCGAGGAATATACTGGGTTTGCTTTTGGGCTGGGCATTGACCGGACAGCCATGTTTGCCTATCAGATTTCTGATATGAGATTTTTTTACGAGAACGATTTAAGATTCATAAGACAGTTTTTACTAAAATGAAAATCAGTTTGGAATGGATCAAGGAATACGTGGGAACCAGGCTTTCTCTTTCTTCCCTGATCGATAGGCTGGACATGATTGGATTGGTGGTCGATGACTGGCAGGAGAAGGATGGAGACATCATTCTGGATATCGAGACTCATGCCAATCGTCCTGACACTTTGGGTCATTTGGGAGTGGCCAGAGAATTGGCTGCGGGCCTGGGACTTCCTCTTAAAGAGAAGGATTGGCCTTTGGTCGAGCTTGAACAGGAGACTTCTGATTTCATTGATATTCAGATCTTGGATCGCGATCTTTGTCATCGCTACAGCGGAATAGTCGTCAGGGACATCCAGGTCAAGACGTCTCCAGAGTGGCTGCGGAAGAAGATAGAGAGCATGGGCCTTAATCCCCTCAACAATGTTGTTGATGTGACCAATTATGTTCTTTTTTCCACGGCTCATCCGATTCATGCTTTTGATTTAGCAAAAATTTCGGGTCAAAAGATCATCATCCGCAGGGCGCATAAGGATGAAATCTTTAAAACTCTAGAGGGGGAAACTATAGGTCTTTCTCCGGAGATGTTGGTTATTGCCGATGCCAAAAAGCCGGTGGCTTTGGCAGGGGTCATGGGTGGCTCAGACACAGCTGTTTCTGAGACGACACGAGATGTATTCATAGAAAGTGCCTGGTTTGATCCGGTCTCTGTCCGAAAAACTAGCAAGGAAACAGGAATTCAAACCGATGCCTCGTACCGTTTCGAACGCGGAGCCGATCTTTCCATGTGTCCTCAGGCTGCTTTGATGGCGGCTTCTTTGCTTTCCCAGCTCGGTGGAAAATCAACGAGGGAAGTTTACGATGTCTTTCCCAAACCTCCAAAGAACAAGACGATAATCCTCCGCCATAATCGAATTACTGAACTTCTCGGAATCGAGGTTGACCAAGAATTTGTCCAGGATACCCTACCGAAATTAGGTTTTCAGCTCGAACCGCGTCAGGAAGGAAGCTGGCAAGTCACCATTCCCTTTTTCAGGGTCGATATCGAAAGAGAGGCAGATCTCATCGAAGAAATTGCTCGATTTTACGGATACGACAAAATTCCATCTCATTTTCCTCCCCTGTGTGTTCCCGAACCTCCCCGGAAAGAGAAGAGGGAGAAGATTAATAAAATACGCCAGCTTCTGTTACACCAGAGTTTTGACGAAGTCATCAATTTTAGTTTTGCTGATCCAGAAAAAGAAGCAGTATTCCTGAAGCAGCGTCCAGAAATTGCCATCAAGAATCCGATTTCTCAGAAAGCCTCCTACCTTCGAACCTCTCTTCTAGGGGGATTGCTGGAGAACATCGCTTGGAATAAGAATAGAGGTGCCGAGGGGCTCAATATCTTTGAGATAGGGAATATCTATTTCTGGGATGATTCCAAGGCTGTCGAGGAGCTTTTCATCGGGATGGCGACCACTGGTTTTATTGGTCAAAGTTATTGGGAGGGGAAGGATGAAGAGGCTGGCTATTTCTGTCTGAAAGGCACCTGCGAATCTATAATGGCTCATTTGAGATACGAACCTTTTTCATTCCAAGAAGCCAAGCACGATTATTTTGAAACAGGATTCTCACTGGCTCTTGTCTATAAAGGTGAGAAAGTCGGGATTTTAGGTTTGCTCAAATCCAGTCTTCTTGATTCTTTTTCGTTGAAAGATGCAGTTTGGGCAGCAGAACTCAACCTAGCGAGCCTGTTTAGCAAACAATCCAAACCGTTCGAATACAAACCAGTGATCAAGTTCCCGTCCGTCAGTCGAGATGTTTCCTTCCTTGTTAAACGAAATGTTTCTTATCAGGATATTAAGGAAGCAGTGGAGAAGCTTTCTGTGGCTTACTTAGAAAGATTTGATCTCTATGACCGTTATTCAGGTCCTACCATCTCTGGGAATAAAGTCAGTTTATCTCTTCGGTTTATCTTCCGCCATCCAAAAAAGACATTGTTGGCGAAAGAGGTCGACAGCCTCCAGCAAAGAATCATTAAACATTTAAAATCGAGGTTTAACATCCAGTTAAGAAAAGGAGGGCAAATTGACAAGCGAGTTAGAAAGAATTAAAATACTGGAAGGCAAAATCTCTCATGTCGTGGATTATGTAAATAAGCTGACGGGTGAGAATGAAAAGCTGAAGCAGCAGATAAAGGAGCTGAGAGCCGAAAAGAGGAGCATAGAGGACCAGGTGAAGAAATCGGAGAAACTCGATCAAGAAATGAAAAAATACGAGAGTGAAAAGGAGATTTTGAAAGAAAAAATTGAAGGCATCATTAGTCAAATTGATAAGATTGGACTATGAGTGACAACATAATCGAAATCGAAATTTACGGACAGAGATATAAGATAAGAGTCAAAGGAGAAGAGGATGAAAAATATATAAGCCATCTGACTTCATATGTTGATCAGAAGATGCATGAAGTGGCTGTGAAATCCAAATCAGCAGATGGACTAAAAATCGCCGTTCTGGCGGCTTTGAACATTGCCGATGATTTTTTTTCCATGCAGAAGAGGCTAGATCAACTTAATGAAGTCATTGGTCTTATGGAGAGTGAAATAGAAAGTTTGGAGGAACATTTATTTAAAAATGGACATACATTCAAAAAGGTGGAAGACGCTTATTAAAAAATCGAGAATATGCGCAGACGTGTTCATAGATGAAACAAGAGGTAACCTCGAGCTGAAAAAAGGTCTCTTCCGTTCTGCTGTTTGGGCTGAGGTCTATCCTTGGGTTGCCAAGAACAGGGTCTATTCCAGGGCTTTTATGAAGTCAGCTTGCGGAAAGGTTTTCTCATCCTTGAGTGAAAGTTTAAGCTCTTAAAACCCTCCTTACTTTCATCTCCTTTGATTCACCCATGAGGAGGTGATCAAACTGAATTTAGCTTTGTTAATCAGCCTAATCACTATATTTATTCTTGTTTCTTTTCTTGTTTTCATTCTGATCAAGAAAAAAAGCGCCGTCAGAGCAGTTCTTAAAGCCAGACAGGAGGCCAAGGAGATTCTGGATCAAGCCAACCAAGAAGCAGAGAAAATAAGAAGAGAAGCTTCCTTAGAGGCGAAGGAGAAATACCTGAACCTTAAGACCGACTTTGAGAGACAGACGCGCGATAGGCGCCGGAAGATTAACGAGATGGAAAGGAGACTCGTTCACAAAGAGGAGGGTTTGGAGCGGAGGTTTCAGACTCTGGAAAGAAAAGAAAGAGATTTTTCGAGCAAAGAACAGAATCTCTATCAAAAAGAAAAGGAGATAGAGGAAAGCAAGGAGAAGTACAACGAGCTAATCAGGAAAGAGACTGAAGAGCTGGAGCGCATCTCTGGCCTGACTAGAGAAGAAGCAAAAAACACGCTGGTCAAGAAAATGGAAGAGGAGGCCAAGATTGAAGCCGCTCAAGCCATACGAAAAATAGAAGAAGAAACAAGAGAAAAGAGCTCAGGGGTTGCCCGGGAGATTATCAGCCAGGCCATTCAGCGCTCGGCGGCTGAACACGTGGTGGAGACGACCGTTTCAGTTGTTGACCTTCCTTCTGATGACATGAAAGGCCGAATAATCGGTCGAGAGGGGAGAAACATTCGGGCCCTGGAACTGGCCACTGGAGTTGACATCATTGTTGACGACACTCCTGAAGCTGTTATTCTCTCTAGCTTTGATCCTCTGCGGCGGGAAATGGCCCGCCTGGCTATTGAAAAGCTGGTCATTGATGGAAGAATACACCCGGCACGCATAGAAGAAATCGTGGAGAAGGTCAAGGAGGAATTAGAGGAGAAAATCAAGCAGGAAGGAGAATCGATAATCTTAGAGCTGAGGCTCCAGGATATTCATCCTGAATTGGTTAAAATTTTGGGCAAACTCCATTTCCGAACAAGCTACGGGCAGAACGTGCTGCAACATTCAAAAGAAGTAGCCTATCTGGCGAGTTTGATGGCCAAGGAACTGGGAGTCGATTCTCAAGTTGCCCTGAGGGCAGGCCTCTTGCACGATATCGGTAAAGCCGTGGACAAAGAGGTTGAAGGAACTCATACAGAATTGAGTGTTGAGCTGGCCAAGAAATATGGAGAATCAGAAGCTGTTATCAAAGCCATAGCTTCGCATCATCGCGATGTTGATTTTCCCTCTGTTGAGGCTGTCTTAGTTCAGGCAGCCGATACTCTTTCGGCGGCTCGGCCAGGAGCGCGGCGAGAACTCCTGGAGGCTTATATCAAACGGTTAGAAAAATTGGAAGAGATCGCCAATTCTTATGAGGGAGTATATAAGTCTTTTGCTCTTCAGGCTGGCAGAGAGATCAGGATCATTGTCGAAAGTCAAAAAATTTCTGATGAGGATGCCGCCCTGGCGGCCAAAGAAATAGCGGACAAGATAAAAGAGGAACTGAAGTATCCGGGGCAGATAAAGGTGACTGTCATTCGTGAAATGAGAGCTGTGGAGTATGCCCGATAAGATAAGAGTTCTTTTTTTGGGGGATATCATCGGCCGTCCTGGAAGGAAGGCTTTGAAAAGATACCTCCCTCCTTTGATCAAGAAGTATTCTCCAGCTCTACTGGTGGCCAATGCTGAGAATGCTGCCGGAGGCATAGGCATCACCGAAAAAGTCGGCCAAGAGCTCTTAAGCCAGGTGCATGTTCTGACCTCTGGCAATCATATCTGGGATAAGAGAGAAGGCCTCTCTTATGTAGAGAAAGAGGAACGGCTCCTTCGCCCTGCGAATTACCCTCCGAGAAATCCCGGGAGGGGAACCTATCTCTTCGAGACAGATAGGGGAGCTAAAATAGGTATTCTTAATCTTCAAGGGAGAGTCTTCATGGAGCCTATTGACTGTCCCTTCAGGATTGCCGATGAAGAGCTCAAGAGACTTAATACCTCGACGATAGTTGTTGATTTCCATGCTGAAGCGACTTCTGAAAAACAAGCGCTGGGCTGGTATCTGGACGGAAGAGCTTCGGCTGTGATCGGGACTCATACTCATGTTCCTACAGCTGATGATCGCATTCTGCCCCAAGGGACAGCCTATATTACTGATGTGGGCATGGTGGGCGGTTACAATTCCGTGATCGGTATCCGAAAGGATCAAGCCTTGAAAAGATTCTTGACTGCTCGCCCTCATCGTTTTGAGCCGGGCAAAGACGGCCTTGTCTTTTCAGCTGTCCTGGTGGAAATAGATAGTCAGACCGGAAAAGCCTTGAAGATTCAGAGAGAATTCTTTGCCGAGGAAAAAATTGAGGATTGAAGATACTGTCTCCTCTGAAAAAGTCTACACGGTTTCAGAGATCACCCGGCTGATCAAGCAAGAACTAGAGGGAGCTTTTCCGTTGCTCTGGGTGGAGGGAGAAATCTCTAATTTTCACCGCCACCACTCGGGTCATCTCTATTTTACCTTGAAGGATGAGGCATGCCAGCTAAAGACAGTCATGTTCCGTTCCGAAGCCCAGAAAGTCCCTTTCGAAATGAAGGATGGCCTCCAGGTCGTCTCTAGAGGACGCGTAAATGTCTACGAACCAAGAGGAGAATACCAACTTGTCGTTGAGGTCGTGGAGCCCAAGGGAAAGGGCGCTCTCCAGTTAGCTTTCGAGCAGCTGAAAGAGAAATTGAGCAAGGAAGGCCTCTTTGACTCCAAATTCAAGAAGAAGCTTCCTCTACTCCCGAAAAAGGTAGGGATTGTCACTTCTCCTCGCGGAGCAGCTATCATCGATATTCTCAGAACTCTGGAAAGAAGGTTTGCTCGCCTGCACATCCTCATCTATCCTGCCCAAGTCCAGGGTGAGGGAGCTGCTGAGGAGATTGTTGAAGGACTAGATTATTTAGGCAGTCTTGTTGGTCTAGATGTCATCATTGTGGGGCGAGGAGGGGGTTCGATTGAAGATTTATGGGCTTTCAACGAAGAAGCCGTAGCCCGGGCGATTTTTCGGTGTCCGGTCCCGGTCATTTCTGCAGTTGGTCATGAGATAGACTTCACTATCTCCGATTTTGTGGCAGATATCCGGGCCTCGACTCCTTCAGCGGCTGCGGAGATGGTGATCGAAAAAGAAGAATCCTTTAGGGAGCTAATCGAGAATTTAGGCCAAAGACTGACTCACCACCAGAAATATTTTTTGCAGGAGCAGAAGCAGGTGGTTTTTAGCCTTACTCATCATCGGGTTTTCCAGAACATGAAGGTCAAGCTCTTGAACCTCGAGCAAAAGATTGACGAGTTAGAGATGAAAGCCTGGAGTGTCATAAAAAACACCCAGCAGCAGATCGCTGAAGGGAAATCCCGGGCCGTGTTGCTTGAAGAGAAGATGAGGAACATATTGAAAAGAATGCTCCAGCATCTTCAGGCGAAGTGGGAAAAACTCTCTGCAGAGTTGCACAATTTGAGCCCCCTGAATATACTTAAAAAAGGGTACACTCTCTGCTGGAGAGGCGCTTCTCAGCATCTCATCCGTAAGATAGAAGAGGTCGAGAAGGATAAAGAAGTCACGGTTTCTTTCTATAAAGGAGAATTCAGCTGTCTGGTTAAAAAAATCGATCAAGCCAAACCTATCAAATCCCGAGTATTAAAGGAGAAGAGATGACCAGCCCGAGCTTTGAAAAAGCTTTAGAAGACTTGGAGAATATCGTCGAAAAGTTAGAAAAAGGAGGGCTTTCTCTGAATGAGTCATTGGCTCTTTTTGAAAAAGGAGTCAAGTTAGCCAGGTATCTAAGAGACGAACTCGAGAAGGCAGAAAAAAAAGTTGAAATTCTCCTCAAGGATGAGAAAGGAGAAATCAAAGAAAAACCCTATGACCTTGCTCAGGAAGAGGAGGCTTCAGCTAAAAAAGAGCCTTCGGATCCCGAGAAAGATGAAGATCTTCCCTTTTAAATGATGAACGTTCAAGACCAGCTCGCCCAGAAAAAAAAGTCTATCGATAGGGAACTGGAGCGCCTCCTATCTCAGGAGGATTCCCTGCTTTTCCAGGCCATGAGACATGCAGTGCTTTCTGGAGGAAAGAGATTCAGACCTTTGCTCGCCTTCTCTACAGGAGAGTATTTTGGCGTCGGAGAGGATGTCCTTCTCCCCTTTGCCTGTGGATTGGAATTGATCCATAATTATTCGCTTGTCCATGATGATTTACCTCTGCTGGATAATGACGACTTTCGAAGAGGCCGGCCTTCTTGTCATAAAGCCTTTGGTGAGGATATTGCTCTTTTAGCGGGTGATAGTCTCTTGACTTTAGCTTTTGAAGTCATAGCTCAGGCTCCGGTAGACAAAAGTCTGGTTCCAGGGAAAGAACGGGTCATCCAGGAAATTAGCCATTTGGTAGGAGCTAAAGGTATGGTCGGAGGGCAGTTGATGGATATCACCCTGTCTCCAGAGGAGATATCCGAGAAAGACCTTCAGGAGCTTATCCTGAAGAAGACAGGAGCTTTGATCATCGCTTCCATAAAAACAGGGGCCATTCTGGGCGAGGCCTCAGCTCTGCAGATCGAAGCCCTGGTCGAATACGGACGAAACATAGGTATGGCTTTTCAAATCAGGGATGATATTCGCGATGCCATCGACGAAGAAGAAAAAAAACACCCACCCCGGCCGAGCTATGTCTTTCTTCATGGGCAGTCAGGGGCAAAAAAAAGACTAAAAAAATTCATTGAAGACGCGATAAAAGCCTTGGAGAAGGCTTCACTAGAATCAGACGCACTTCACTACTTGGCCCGTAGACTCTTAGACATCAACGGGGACAGCTAATGAATAGAATTCTTGATAAGATCGGAAGTCCTGCCGATTTAAAGAAACTCAAGAAAAGGGAACTTTCTAAGTTAGCAAAGGAGATAAGAGCCTTAATCATCGAGGTTGTCTCAAAAAGCGGAGGGCACCTCTCATCGAATTTGGGCGTAGTGGATTTGACTATTGCCCTCCATTATGTCTTCGATGCTCCCCGAGATAAGATCATTTGGGACGTTGGCCATCAATGTTATCCCCATAAGATTCTAACAGGAAGAAAGGAGAAATTCCGTAACCTCCGCCAATATCAAGGTCTGTGTGGGTTCCCATCTCGGGAGGAAAGCGAGTATGACGTTTATAACACCGGTCATGCCTCGACAGCTCTTTCTGCCGCCCTGGGAATGGCGGTAGCCCGCAATAAGAAGAAAGAAGATTATCAGGTAGTGGCCGTTGTCGGAGACGGCAGTTTGACCGGAGGCGTGGCCTGGGAAGCCTTAAACCAGATCGGCCATCACCGCGAAAAAGTGATTATGGTTCTCAATTACAACGAGATGTCCATTTCATATAATGTTGGCGCCATGTCTAAATATCTCTCCTATATTGTCACTGGGCAGCATTATTTAAGGATAAAGGACCATGTCAAGTCTATCCTGAAATCCATTCCTGCTGTAGGCTGGCCGATGATCAAAGTGGCTCGGGCCATGGAGGAGGCCATCAAGAAGATCTTTTTCCCGGGGCTGGTTTTCGAAGAGCTGGGTGTGCGGTACGTTGGTCCTGTCCAAGGGCATAGTTTGGGATCCTTGATCGAAGTCTTTGAGGATGCTAAAGCTTATAATGGTCCTGTCCTGATCCACTGTGTCACCCAGAAGGGAAAAGGATATCTTCCAGCCAAGAAAAATCCAGAGAAGTTTCACAGTGCTAGCCCCTTTGATATTCAATCAGGAAAGCCTGTCAGCACGGATGAAAGACCGACCTATTCTTCCATTTTTGGGCGCACTATGATCAAAATAGCCAAGGAGGATGAGAGGGTGGTGGCCATAACGGCGGCCATGCCTGATGGGACCGGCCTCAAATCTTTTGCCCAGCAGTACCCGGAGAGATTTTTTGATGTGGGTATAGCTGAACAGCACGCCGTAGATTTTGCCACTGGCCTAGCTCTCAGTGGTTATAAACCGGTGGTGGCCATTTACTCAACCTTTCTTCAGAGAGCCTATGATCAGCTTTACCACGATGTTTCCTTGATGGATATCCCAGTCGTGTTTGCTCTGGACCGGGCCGGTGTTGTGCCCGATGATGGTCCTACCCATCAGGGAGTGAATGACATCATTTATCTGCGACATATGCCTAACATGATCGTCATGGCTCCCAAGGATGAGAATGAACTGCAGCATATGATAAAATCCGCCTTTTCTTATTCCCACCCCTCAGCCGTGCGTTTCCCCAAGGGGAAAGCGACAGGGCTGTCGATGGATGAAGTCTTAAAGGAAATTCCTCTTGGTCAGAGCGAGCTGCTCAAGGAAGGGCAGGATTTGCTCATAGCCTTCGGAAGCATGGTCTATCCATGTTTGGAAACAGCCCGAAGGCTGGAAAAGGAAGGAATAAACCTGGCGGTGCTGAACGCAAGGTTTGCCAAACCTTTGGATGCAGAGATGATACTCCGTTATGCTCAGCCTGGTCGAATGATCATCACGGCCGAAGAGGGCGTTACAGTCGGGGGTTTTGGGAGTGCGGTTCGAGAGCTTTTGGATAAAGAGAAACGCTTTTCGCTTAGGTTCAAGTGTATCGGTCTCCCTTTGGATGTCTACCCTATGGGAAAAGTGGACCGGATAAAAAAGCAGTGCCTCTTGGATGAAGAAGGCCTTGTTCAGCAGATAAGAGAATTCTATGAGGAGACAAGATAAACCGTTGGGAAAATGTAGCTCGTGGAGAAGCGCGCCAGGAGAGATATCGTTTTCTTGAAGGAGATTGATAAAACCCTTCTCATCATACAGTCGGTAAGATAGTGACTCCGAGCATTGTGAAAAAAGAGCGGGCGGATAAAGTCATTGTCAGCCGCGGTCTGGCTGATAGCCGCCAACAGGCACAAGCTCTTATCATGGCCGGTTTGGTTTTCGCTGAGGGGCAGAGAGTCGAGAAACCAGGTCAGAGAATCGAGAATGATCAAGCTCTTCTCATTAAAGAGCGAATGCCTTATGTTAGCCGGGGGGGTCTAAAGCTTGCCGAGGCCTTGGATGTCTTCAATATCGCGGTCAAGAGAAAGACGGCAGCTGATTTAGGAGCTTCAACGGGGGGATTCACCGACTGCCTCCTTCAGCGGGGAGCGAGTAGAGTCTATGCCGTTGATGTCGATATCCGCCAGATTGACTGGCGCTTAAGAGAGGATAAGCGGGTCATCCCTATCGAGAAGAATGCCCGGTATTTGAAAAAGGAAGATTTTGGAGAAGAGTTGGATATCGTCACTATGGATTTGTCTTTCATTTCAGTATTGAAAGTCTTGCCCGCGGTGAAGGAATTCTTGAGTGGGGGAAAACTTGTCTCTCTCCTCAAACCTCAATTCGAGGTCGGCAAGGGCCAGGTAGGTAAGAAAGGAATAGTCAGAGATCCCCGCCTGCACGAAGAGGTCTTGGACAAGATCACAGGTAAAGCCGATCAAATGGGTTTCAAAGCAGAGGATTTGATGAGAAGTTCGATTCGAGGATCGAAAGGGAATATAGAGTTCTTCATCCTGTGGTCTTTAGGAGGAAAATCCTTGAGTCAGAGAAGAGTGAAGAGAATAATCAAGGAGGCTGTCTGGAATGAAAAAAATTGAACGGGCAGGTCTAGTCATAAAACCCCACGCTCCTGACATAAAGAAGATTCTCCAGGAGCTCATCCAATATTTGGAGAAGAAGGGTATTGAGTGTGTTTTAGAGGAATTAGCTTCTGATAAACTCAAGAGAAAAGAGGGAATTAGTCGAGAAGATCTCCCGGACAAAGTTGACTTCGTCGTTGTTCTTGGGGGTGATGGAACCCTTCTCAGCATAGCTCATCTGGCAGCCCAGAAACAGGTCCCTGTCTTAGGAGTGAATTTAGGAAGCCTGGGTTTTTTAACCGAAGTGCCTTTGAGTGAGATGTTCTTGGCCCTGGATTCTTTCTTTAAAGGAAATGAGAAAATCATAAGCCCCAGGCGATTGTTAAAAGTCAAATCCAAAGGAAAAACCTATTATTGTTTAAATGATGTCGTCATCAACAAAGGAGCCCTGGCCAGGATGATCCAATTCATTATCTGGATCGATGGCAAAGAGATTGCAACCCTGAGAGCCGATGGATTCATTATCTCGACTCCTACTGGTTCCACAGCCTATTCTTTGGCGGCAGGGGGTCCTATCATCAAGCCTTATATACCTGCCATCCTCCTGGCCCCAATCTGTCCTCATACCCTTTCTTTCCGGCCCATGGTCATCTCTTTAAATTCAAAGATTAAAGTCAAACTTCTTACAGCCGGAGAAGAGGTCTACTTGACCTTAGATGGCCAAAGGGGAAATTTGCTGGTGAAGAATGATATCGTGGATATTGAGCGGGCTCCTTTCGAGCTTCAATTGATTTCTTCTCCGAAGAGGAACTATTTTGATCTTTTGCAGGAAAAGCTGGGCTGGGGACAAAAATAGGTTTTTGGGAGTGGTTTTGCTCCCGTTCAGATTTTTAACGCCATTCTCCNNGCTTCGCTCAGACATACTCGCAGGTCGACCTGGTCGACTTCCCTCGAAGACCAGCATCGTTACGCAGAAACGATGTTGGGGAAATCCAAGGGGGTATGCCCTCCTTGGTCGCAGAATGCTTTATGGGGGACGAGAAGGGGAGGCAGCGAGCCGTGAAAAGGAGAAGGCGAGCGTTGGAAGGGGGAAAGCGGAGCTGTTCCCCCTCCAAAGAGAATCGGAAAGGCTAAACCTGAAAAGTCGCTTCCTCCACTCCCAAAAACCTTTCCCATAATTTTAACTAAATAAACTGAACAAACTAGAAATGGGTGTTATTTGACATTTTCAAGGCCCGATATTATCATAATTTCCTGCCATGCGTCAGAACCTCAAAGTGATATACGTTTCGGCTGAAGTTTCTCCTTATGCAAAATCCGGCGAATTGGCAGATGTAGCCTCATCTCTGCCGAAGTATCTTTCCTCTCTGGGAGTAGAAGTTTCCCTCATCATGCCTAAGTACAGGTTCCCAGAGATTGATTCTCTCACCAAGGAAATCGTGTTGAGCGGACTCCAAGTTCCCTTGGGAGAAAAGAAGGTTAAGACTTGTGTCTACAAGAGCGAGCTGGGGAAGTATGATATATATTTTATCGATAATCCCCAATATTATTGTAGAGAAAATATCTATGGGACCGAAAAGGGGGACTATCTTGATAATGACGAGCGATTTGTTTTTTTCAGCCGGGCTGTCCTGGAATTCCTCCTCAAGAGCAAAAAGCAGGTTGACCTCATCCACTGCAACAACTGGCCAACTGCTCTGATCCCTGTTTTCCTGAAAACGCATTACTCCCAGCGAGCTCTTTTTAAAGATGTGGCCACAGTTTTGACCCTGCATAATGTGGCCTACCAGGGAGAATTCCCTCCTGAAACACTCTCTCTGACAGGATTGAATTGGAACTATTTCAAGCCCCAACAACTCTCTTTTGGGGGGAAGTTCAATTTTCTGAAGGCAGGAGTCATTTTTTCAGATGTCCTCAACACTGTCAGTTCGACCTACAAAAGGGAAATTCAGACCAAAAAGCATGGCTTTGGACTGGAAGGATTGCTGGAGAAAAGGAGAGACGACTTTTTCAGCATTCGCAATGGTGTCGATTGCGAAACCTGGAATCCAGAGACAGATCCCTATATTATTGCCAATTATTCCCCAGCCAACCTGAAACCTAAGAAAAAGTGCAAACTGGACCTCATCGAAGAGTTTGGTCTTCTGCTGACTGTCAGAACTCCTCTGGTGGGTATCATATCTTATCTCAGCTTCCACAAAGGATTTGATTTGTTGATTGATGTTGCAGATGAATTAATGAAAAGGGATGTTGGCCTGGTGGTCTTAGGCAAGGGGAACGAGAAATATGAGAAAGAGTTCCAGGCCATCATGCGGCGTTATCCTCGCAAGGTAGGGGTAAAACTGGAAATGAGTCCTGCCTTGGCTCATAAAGTCGCAGCCGGAGCAGACATCCTCCTAGTCCCTTCTCTGTACGAGCCCTGCGGTCTAAAGCAGATGTATAGTTTTCGCTATGGAACGGTGCCCGTGGTCAGAGCGACGGGCGGATTAGCCGAGACGGTGAGGCCTTTCAGCTACAAGACCGGGAACGGGAATGGTTTTGTTTTCAAGGAGTATTCATCTCAAGCTTTGCTTGGGACTTTAAAGGCTGCTTTGAACTGTTACCGGCGTCCTGATCTTTGGAAGAAGGTCATGGGTAGTGGCCTCAAAGAAAATTTTTCTTGGGAAACCGCAGCCCGCAAATATGTAAGTCTCTACCGAAGAGCTTTGGAAGTCAAAAGAGGAGGTCAAATTGGCTGAAGATATTGTATCTGTTTCGGACGACACTTTTGAAGAGGAAGTCCTAAAAGCTGAGCTTCCGGTCCTGGTAGATTTTTGGGCAGTTTGGTGTGCTCCCTGCCATGCTATAATGCCAGCCTTGGAGAGTTTGAGCCAAAATTACAAGGAGAAGATGAAAGTCGTCAAGCTGAATGTTGACGAGAACATGAAGACGCCCTCCAAGTACGGGATAACCAGCATCCCTACTCTCCTTTTTTTCAAAGAAGGAGAGCTGAAAGAGACCTTGGTGGGGGTTCATTCCCAGGATAAAATCAAGAAATCTGTAGAGAAGCATCTATGAATAAAACCTTTGATGTTACCATCATAGGAGCTGGTCCGGCTGGGCTTGCAGCCGCAGTCTATACTGGACGAGCCAGGCTCACTACGCTGGTCTTGGAAAAGGGAATGCCGGGCGGACAAATTCTCTTGACCGACTTTGTGGAGAATTATCCTGGCTTTCCTGAGGGAGTAGTTCCTTTCGAACTCATGGAGAATTTCAAGAAACATGCTGAAAAATTCGGAGCCAAAATAGGAACAGACGAGGTTAAAGAGATACGCAAGAAAGACAATCTTTGGAATGTCGTGGGAAATAAGGAAGAATATCTTGCTAAAGCCGTGATTGTCGCCGCTGGGTCAAGTTACAGCAAGCTGGGGGTGCCTAAGGAAGAGGAGTTGACAGGTAAGGGAGTTTCCTTCTGCGCGACTTGTGATGGAGCTTTCTTCAAGGATAAAGAGGTGGGAGTTGTTGGTGGTGGAGACAACGCTCTTACTGAAGCTCTCTTCTTGACAAAATTTTGCCAGAAAGTCACCCTTATCCACCGCCGCGATCAGTTTCGAGCTGAGAAAATCCTCCAGGAAAGGATTGAAGCCAACGACAAGATAGAGGTTTTATTAAATACGACCGTTCAGGAGATCCAGGGTGAAGACAGATTTGACTCCGTTGTGGTCAAGAATGTCAAGACAAACGAGATTTTAGAGCTAAAATTCGATGGACTTTTTGTCTCTATCGGGACTGATCCCAATACTGGTTTTGTGAAAGGATTGCTGGATCTGGATGAGAGGGGCAAAATAAAAGTCGGGCCGTCGATGAGGACTTCTCAGCCCGGAATTTTCGCGGCCGGAGATGTGACCAATGCCTGTCCAGAACAGATGGCCGTGGCCGTGGGCAGCGGAGTGATTGCTGCCTTATCGGTAGATGAATATATAAGTAACCTCGAGTCATAGTCGAGAGTTACTTGGACTTTATCATTCTTTCTAATTCTTCAATTTTTGTCTTCAAGGATTTCACTGTTTTAAGCAGCTCGGGGATTTGAGGCAGTGAGGCTACGATTTTCATGTATTTTCTGATATCCAACTGAGGGCTTCCGCCGACAATGGTCCCGGCCGGAAGGTCTTTCATAATTCCTGCCTGGGCTGCCATCTGAACGTTGTCCCCGATGTTCAAATGATCAGCCACCCCGGCTTGGCCTCCCATTACGACCTTCTTCCCCAGCTTTGAACTGCCGGCTATTCCTGCCTGCCCGGCCAGGAAGCTGTTCTCTCCGATTTCAACGTTATGGGCGACTTGAACGAGGTTGTCTATCTTAGTGCCCTTCTTGATGATCGTTTCTCCTAAGGCAGCGCGGTCTATGGCGGTATTGGCTCCGATTTCCACCTTGTCTTCGATTATGACTGTTCCTGTTTGAGGGATTTTTACAGGGGAGCCGGCTTTATCCTGAAGATAGCCAAATCCGTCAGAGCCGATCACAGCTCCATTGTGAACGATGACCTCATTCCCTAGGCGGACCCCTTCTCGAAGAGAAACGCCAGAATGGATAACAGTGCGCTCTCCGATTTTTACCTTAGGATAAACAGCCACTAAGGGAAAGATGATACTTTGGGCGCCAATTTCTGCTTCTTCTCCTATGTAAGAGTAGGCACCGATGGAAACATCTTTTCCGATTTTGGCTGATAAAGAAACAAAGGCCGTAGGATGGATTCCGGGCCTAGGGAGATACTGCTGGTAGAAAAATTCGACACCCTTGATGAAGGCTAGATAAGGATTCTCGGATCGAATGACAGGGATCCTGTCGAATTTTTCATCGGCGGGAATGATGACCGCTGAGGCCTTGGTTTTTTCTAAGTATGGACGATATTGGCGGTGTGACAGAAAGGAAAACTCACCTTTTTGAGCCCTTTCTAAGCTGTTGAAGCCATGGATTTCTGTGCTTCCTTCTCCTTCAAAAGGGCAGTTCAGGAGCCGGGCTAATTCTTTGACTGTCATCCTTGGCGGATGGCTTTTAGGTTGCTTTTTCATGAATCCGCTCGTTAAGGACTGCAGCCAGTTCTGCTCCCCACAGCAGGATGACCAGAGAGAAAGAAATCCAGAGGAGAAAGAAGATGATAGAAGTTAAGGTGCCTTGTAAAAGTCTGGAGAGGACAATCCCTATGGCTGAGAAGTGAGCGACATAAAAAGCAAAGAGCCTTTTGAATGCTTCCCAGAGCAAGGCACTTATAACTGCGGCGACGGCAGCAGCTCGAGTATGAACCTTGACTTCTGGAATAAATTTATACAGACAGAATAGGACGAAGAAAGTCAAAGCAAACGGTATGAAATATTGAATCAGGAAATTATTGACCAGAGATACAGTTTTAGGATTGATGTACTTGGCCACGATCGTGCTTTCTTTGATGCTGCGCTGGATAGCTGTCCAGATAGCTGTTATGGCGAGAGAGACTAGCATGATGATTCCGATAGTAAACATGATGAGATATTCTATGATTCGGTTATAGAAGAAAGATTTTTGGTAGTTGGCCTTGAAGATGAAATTAATGGAGTAGATGAGATTGGAAAAAAGGAAACTTCCTGCGACAAAGGAACCGAGCAATCCAAACCAGCCCAAGTTGGTTATGTTTTGGGAAAGGTACTGGATTCTATTGAAGAATTCGGGGTCTAACTGAACAAAGAATTCATCAGAGAAGACGTTCAGGCTCCTGAAGGCAAGTTCTGCACTCCCCAGAAGTTTGGTGGTGATAAAAGTGAAGAGAGCTACTAAAGGAATAGCACAGAGGACGGCAAAATAGGAGATAGTGACAGCAAAGTTTCCGCACCTGTCTTCACCAAACCTTTTGAAGGTCGTTCTCAAGATGTTGAAGACAGGAAGTTTCATTGTCTATTCAGACTTGAGACCCCGCTCTCCTTAAGTGAGAGGGTATTTTCCCCATTGCACCATAAGAATAATGATCGTGATCAGGAGGGCGTATATAACTAGGGTTTCTATAAGGACCAATCCAAAGATGAGCAGGAACCGGATGTCGCGTCCAGAACCCGGATTTCTGGAGATGCCTTCACAGGCGCT